>OCTW011581943.1_pt1 | contig 24016 bp, 16 predicted proteins | sample 1539671 | NCBI WGS metagenome assembly OCTW01 (sample SAMN02144230, study PRJEB22623) | gut metagenome | biome: sheep rumen | host: Ovis aries | place: New Zealand | reverse complement strand
GGTAACGTATGGAGCTGACGCGTACTAATAGGTCGGTTGCTTATCCTCAGGTTCTTTAGATCGGGGATCGAGATAAGCAGTGCCTGATGAAAGATGAAAATTTGTTTTCTATTCGGTTTTGAAGGTATGGACAAATACAAAAAGGTATGCTATAATCCATTTTCAGTGGCGCAGTAATGCGTGCTACGGCCTGGTAGTTCAGTTGGTTAGAACGCCGCCCTGTCACGGCGGAGGTCACGGGTTCGAGTCCCGTTCAGGTCGCTTATTTTATGCCTGTTTTCGCCTTGCGGAATGGTGCATAAGTTAGACGGGGTCTTAGCTCAGCTGGGAGAGCACCTGCCTTACAAGCAGGGGGTCACAGGTTCGAGCCCTGTAGGCCCCATCACAATTTACCGGTTGGATTTGCCGATGTGGCTCAATTGGCAGAGCAGCTGATTTGTAATCAGCAGGTTATCGGTTCGAGTCCGATCATCGGCTTTTTTCCTTTTTTATGGATGGGTTCCCGAGTGGCCAAAGGGGGCAGACTGTAAATCTGTTGTCAGTGACTTCGGTGGTTCGAATCCACCCCCATCCACTCAAATCGCCGGGACATGAGTTCAGGCGTTCATAATGACGCGGGGTGGAGCAGTCTGGAAGCTCGTCGGGCTCATAACCCGAAGGTCGGAGGTTCAAATCCTCCCCCCGCTACTTTGCCCAGATAGCTCAGTTGGTAGAGCAGAGGACTGAAAATCCTCGTGTCGCTGGTTCGATTCCGGCTCTGGGCACTTTTTTTTGCCCGATGGCCCTATTGAAGATACTTGAACGAGTTCGGGGATGAGATATTTCTGCTTCCATACAGATTTGTATGGGAGCTTTTTTATTGCTGTGAGAGAAAAGGGAAGGTTGCCAATCTTTATCTTGTCTAATAAAATGGTTTACAGTTGTATTTGACTTCGCAGCAGCCGGAACGACTTGAGTGGGGCCGGCAGGTCCGGGGTCGTAATAAGATCTAAACAGCACTGCTTCATGGAGAATACCAATGCCGGAAGAGTTGAGCGTAAACAATACTGAAGATATGCCTGTGACGGCGGCAGCTGAGCCCGCAGCCGGGAATATGGATTCGGAGAGTACAACAGCTGCGCCGACGTTTGATGACGGAGAACCGAAGTCGGCGGAGCAGGACCAAACGGATGATAAGGAAAGCACAGGGAACACCGGGGACCGCCGGCAGAAGGCTGCCGAAATGGCCCGGCCTGTCCGCAGAAACTGGTTTGTGCGGTTTTTATTGTGCTGCGTTTCTTTTGGCCTGGTATGTGTCCTGATCGGAATCGCTTATGCTGCCCTGGGCATGGAGCCCTTCGGCTACAAGACCGTTGCCGTCGATGACGCCAAGATCCAGTATATTGATTTCTTTACCTATTATGTGGACGTGCTGCGGGGGACGCGGTCGCTGACCTATGACTTCAGCAATATGATGGGCGGCAGCACCTTCGGACTGTTCAGCTACTATCTGGCCTCGCCGTTTAATTTCCTGCTCTATTTCTTTGGAAAAGAAGGGGTCTACCGGTTCTTTAATATTGCGGTGGCCCTGAAGCTGGCGACGGCGGGCGCGACCTTCTGCTGGTACCTGCAGAGAAGGTTCGCGGACAGGATCCGGCCGGTCTTCGTGGTCGTGCTGTCTATGGGCTACGCCCTCATGCAGTACTCGGTCGCGCAGAGCAGCAACATCATGTGGCTGGACGGCCTGTATATGATGCCCCTGATCATGCTCGGCGTCTACGAGGTTCTGCGGAAGCGGACTGTGTGGAGGCTGGTGCTGGCGGTCGGCTTCTGCATCCTGTGCAACTGGTACATTGCGGGCGTGACCTGCCTGTTCTCCGGGATCTGGTTTTTCTTCGAGTTTTTCATGCTGGACCTGGAGGAGTGCGGGGATGCAGCCTGGGTGGCTGCCCGCAGAAGAAAGGGAAATGCCGGCTATGGCCGTAAACAGACACCGGGATTCCTCCTGCGTGTAACAGATTTTGTGGTCTCCTTCTGCAGATATGTCTGGGGAATGGGACTGGGCGTTGCGCTGAGTGCCGCCATCTTCCTGCCGGCCGTGGCCGCGATGAGACAGGGCAAGGGTCAGTACGACGACCTCAAGATCCTGTTTGATATCAGCGGAGATCTTCTTTCGTCTGTCCGGGGCTATGTCATCGGAACGGAGAGCGCAAGGGGACATGCGGCTCTGTTTTGCGGGAGCGCTGCCCTGGTATGTGCGGCGGCCTTCTTCTTCTCCGCGTCTGTGAAGATTCGTCATAAGATCGCATTCGCGGGACTTGCCGGCGTCTGCTTTCTGATGCTGCACTGGGAGCCTGCCATGCTGGCCTTCTCGCTCATGAAGAGGGCGGACAGCTACTGGTACCGCTACAGCTATCTGATCATTTTTTCCATGCTCTTTGGTGCCGCGGCATATCTGAGCCGGGCGGAACAGGACCGGTGGACCAGGCTTGCACTTCCGGTCATGGCGCTCCTGTATGCGCTGGCTGTCTGCAAGCTCAACGGGATCCACCTGGCTGACCTGCGCGCACAGGGGATGCAGATCGTATTCATGCACAAGGCTGTGTTCGCCACGGCGGCTGCGGCGGTGGCGGCGTCCGTTCTGGTCCTGATCCTGGTCAGTGTGAAAAAGGCCGGGGCGGGACGCGCCGTGAGGCTGATCGCGGGCCTTCTGCTGATCGCGGTCACCGGTGCGGAGCTGACGACGAACGCGTATCTGATCTGGAAGCTGCATACGGATGATACCCAGCCCTTCTATATGGAATATTCGGCGGGGATCCAGAAGCAGCTGGCCCAGCTGCGGGCTGTGGACGGCGGTTATTACCGGATCGCCCAGGACCGGACCAGGTGGCATTATGACGACGACGATATGACGTCCTATTTCAATGATTCCCTGGCCCAGAACTACTGGTCCAATACGGCCTATACGTCGAGCCCGGAGAGGGCCCAGCTGGACCTGATGTGGAAGCTGGGCTACCGGGATGAGGCGGGCTGCATCCTGATCGTCCGGGACCCCATGCTGGCGGCGGACTCCTTCCTGGGGGTCAAATATCTGCTGGAGAGCACGCCGGTCGCGGGACTGGAGCCTGTCGAAGGGGTCGGGCCCTTCAACGGGCGGACTGTTTACCGCAACCCCTTTGCCCTGCCCATGGCCTTTGTCTATGACGGAGAACACCTGCCGACCATGCGGTATGACAACGCCTATGTCTACCAGAACGAACTGTATTCGACCCTAAGCGGGCGGGAGACCGAAGTCTTCAAGCCGCTGACCTGGACGCGGGACAATGAGGGCAATAAGTCCTTCTTCCGGGTCTTCGTGCCGGAGGGGAACTGGCTGGCCTACGGGAACCTCCTGTGGCCGGAGAAATTTGACGGACTCATGTCGATCAACGGGACGGAGCCCTTCGGCTATGCCTGCTGGACTTCGCCGGCCTCCTTCCTGATCCGGAGCCGCGGGGAGCAGGCGAAATCGGAGTCCGGGAACAGCCTCCAGGAAATTCAGAAGAAAGAAAAGGAAGCTGCAAAAGCGGCAGCTGCCAGAACGGAGGCAGCGAACGCTGCGGATGAAACGGCGCCGGCAGCGGGAGATGGGAAAGCTGCAGCCGGCACACAGACAGCGGCAGCGGAACCTGTGAAGAGTGAGATGGAGTTGCGCAAGGAGGACCTGTTGCAGGCGGCACAGGCTTTTGACACGCAGGCACAGGGTCTTGTGGAGGGAAGCGGATTCGCGGATGTGCGGACGGTCGTGTTCCAGACACAGAAGGGCCTGACCTTCAAGGACTATCAGTTCTTCGGCCTGGACCTGGATGCCCTGCGGGAAGTATCGGAGCGGATCCGCAGCACCGAGGTCACAGACCTGACCATGGAGAACGGCCATGTCGCATGCCGCGTCAGCGGCCGGCGGGGGCAGAGCGTCTGCCTGCTGGTGCCCTGGTCCAGGGGCTGGCAGGTTACCAGGAACGGTGAGACTGTGCAGGCGGATATGGTTGCCGGGACCATGATCACGATCCCGCTGGTCGATGGAGACAACAGGATCGAATTAAATTATACGATCCCCTTCGTCCGGGAGGGCATGGTGATCTCCGCCGCAGCCCTGATCGTGCTGCTGATCGATATTGTGTGCAGGTGGATCAGCGCCAGGAGGCGCCGCAGGAAGGCTGCATAAGCCGGAACTTCTGTAATCCGGAAGAGAACTGTTCCACGATAGTGTCCTCATACACATGCGAAGCGTGACATGCCGCTCCGGCGGGCTGCACGTCATGAAGAGGAATATATGAAAAAAATACTGAGTCTTTTGAATACCGAGGGTATGCGCTACCTGATCATCGGCGGCTGTACGACCCTGGTCAACCTGGTCGTCTACGCGTTTTTGTGCCGGGTGATCCATCTCAACGTCAATGTCAGCAATATCATTTCGATCATCGTGGCAATTATTTTTGCCTATATCACCAACAAGCTGATCGTCTTTCGCTCGCACTGCAGCAGCTTCGGAGAGCTGGCGGCGGAGTGCGTCCGCTTTGTGGGCGCGAGGCTGGCGACCATGGCGATCGAGGTGGACGGCGTCTTCCTCATCTACAATGTCATGCACCAGGATGAAATGATCGCGAAGCTGGCAACCCAGGTCCTGGTCGTGATCGGCAACTACTTCATCAGCCGTTTTATTGTCTTCCGGGACAGGAAGTAAGGTGTAAAATGCTTTTATCCGTAATCGTGCCCTGCTTTAACGAAGAGGGAAACATAGATCTTTTTTACGATGAGACCGTGAAGGCACTGGGAGACCTGATGCCCGAGACGGAACTGATCTTCGTCAACGACGGGAGCAGGGACGGGACGGTGGAAAAGCTCCGCGCCCTGTGCGCGCGGGCGCAGTACCGGGTCCGGGTGGTGAGCTTTTCCCGGAACTTCGGCAAGGAGGCGGCGCTTTTAGCCGGGCTGGAGCACGCGACGGGGGACTTTACGTCCATCATCGACGCGGACCTGCAGCAGAACCCGTCCTATATCGTGGAGATGATGCAGATTCTGAAGGATCATCCGGAATATGACGCGGTCGCGGCCTACCAGGAGGAGCGCAGGGAGAATTTCCTCATTTCATTTATCAAAAAGACCTTCTACAAGGTCATGGACAGCCTGACGGATGTGAAGATCATGCAGGCGGCCAGTGACTTCCGGCTTCTGCGCCGGCCGGTGGTGGACGCCATCCTGTCCATGCCGGAAAAATGCCGTTTTTCCAAGGGAATCTTCGCCTGGGTGGGCTTTGAGACCTACTACATGCCCTACGAGGTGGAGGAGCGCGCCAGCGGGACCTCCAAGTGGAACTTCTGGAAGCTCCTGACCTATGCCTTTGACGGGATCGTGGCCTTTTCCAATAAGCCCCTGATCATGTCCTCGGTGGTCGGTTTCTTCATCTTCTGCCTCTCGATCCTCTACCTGATCGTCATTGTGGTCAAGACCATCCTCTGGGGCGATCCGGTCGCCGGCTTTCCGACCCTGGCCTGCCTGATCCTGATGCTGTCCGGCATCCAGCTGCTGGGGATCGGTATCCTGGGCCAGTACATGGCCAAGAATTATACCGAGACCAAGGGCCGGCCGGTCTACATCGTCAAGGAGGAACTGGACAGCGCGCAGGGGTCTGGCGCAGCCATGCCGGGGCAGGACAAGTAAGTGCCGGACAAAAATCGTCTCTACTGACGGGAAACCACAAAACAGACCCGTACAAAACAGATCCAAATAAAACAGATCCAAATAAAAAAAAGCCAGGACCACCGGCACGATCGGTGATTCTGGCTTATTTCAATGCGGCGGAAGAATCTCCTGCAGCGGACCATGCCGGCTGCCGGTGGATCAGCCCAGGCTCCGCACCATGTGCGCCACGAGGTTGGCGCAGTTCTCCGCGGCATGGTGTTCGAAGGTCTCGTAGGTGACGTCGGCCTCCTCGTCGGCCTTGTCGGAGATGGCGCGCAGGATGACGAAGGGGATGCCGTTGACAAAGGCGGTGTGGGCGATGGCGGTTCCCTCCATCTCGGTGCAGAGGGCATGGAAGGTGTCCACGATGCGGTGCTTCTGGTCAGCGGTGCAGATGAACTGGTCGCCGCTGACGACACGGCCCTCGAAGATGCCGATGCCGGGCGCTGCCTCCCGGCAGGCGGAGATGGCGGCGCTGCGCAGGGTGGGATCGGCGGGGAAGGACTTGAGCCCGTTGGGCGTCCCCATCTGGGGGATGACGCCGGGCTCATAGCCGAAGGCGGTGACGTCGACGTCATGATAGACGGCGTCGGTGGAGACGACGATGTCTCCGATGTTGATGCGGTGGTCGAGGGAGCCGGCGATCCCGGTGTTGAGCAGGTGGGTGACCCCGAAGCGGTCGATCAGGATCTGGGCGCAGATGGCGGCGTTGACCTTGCCGACGCCGCTCTTGACGATCACGACGTCCGTGCCGCCCAGCTTTCCGACATGAAAGCGCATGCCGGCAGCTTCGACGATCTCTTCAGAGGCCATTTCCTGTGTAGTGAGCTTTTCGATTTCGAGGTCCATGGCCCCGATGATTCCGATTTTCATGTTGATTACTCCTGTCATTTATTATTCCGGATAGACCAGGTGGGCGTCGTCGATGCCGTAGAGGGTCCGGTTGAGGTGGCGGTCGGCCAGCCAGCGGGCCATGGTCAGGTTCTGGTCCAGGTAGTTGCCGCAGTCGCGGGCGGCGGCGCCGGGGATCTCGCCCTCGTAGTCGCGGATGAATTCGTACATCTGCGTGATGAGGGGGACGATGTCCCGGGAGCTGTACTCGCCTGCCATGAGCAGGTAGAAACCGGTCCGACAGCCCATGGGACCGAAATAGACGATCCTGTCCCCGAAGGTCTCGTGATTTCTCAGGAAGGTGGCGCCCAGATGCTCGATGGTGTGCATCTCCGCCGTGTTCATGACGGGCTCCCGGTTGGGGGCGGTCATCCGCAGGTCAAAGGTCGTGATGGCGGCGTCCCCGTAGTGATCGACGCGGGAGACGTAGATGCCGGGCTCCAGCAGGAGATGATTGATGGTGAAGCTGGTGATTTTTTTGAGTTCCAAAAGGGCCTCCTTTATATTGAATTTCTATGCGGGTATGCTGATTTTGATGTCATATAGTCCGCGCGAGAACTGCGATTCGCCGATATACGCAGTCAGCCGAAGATCCTTCACGCGCGTCATGGCATTATACCGGTTGATAGTTTTCTATTTTAACAGAGACAAAAAAAGGAAGCAATGAGGGAGAAGTTCAGACTGTTCAGACTGCTATGAAATTCGAGGCGTTTTTCGCGGCATTTTCGCAAAAAACCTGAGTGGAACGGCGTTCGCCCCATTCGCGAAGCGAATTTAGAATGGGCGAACGCAAGTTACTGCAATGCGAAGCTTTGCTTCCGCCCTCGAGAGGGTGTGAACAGTAACAGGGAGAAGCTATGACCTGTAGCGCGGTGATAACGAAAGTGACAAACGGAACTTGAGCGGGTATAATAAGATTCGGCTTACTATCCTGACTTGCCGCATGGCTGCTGCTTTCCCGGTGAACATACGGCAGGCAGGCCGGTCTTGTTCCACCGGTTCGATGACAGACAAGGCCTTCACGGGGACGGTAGCACGTATCAGATCCCTGTGCTCTGCCGGGAACAGGGCGCGCAATGCGGTCGGGAACGGGCGACCGGGACGAGGCGAACGCGGTCTTTACCTTCTCGCTCCTGTTCGGGATCCTGGTCGCGGCGGCCTTTGTCATTTTCAGCGCCATCTCTCCGGGGACCCTGCTCCAGATCTGCGGTGTGTCCCACAAGGGCAGGCCCAGGCGGGGCGGCAGCGTCTGCGCGGACTACAGGATCTCCGCAAACGGCGACAGGATCGGAATCAGCCTGCGCGACTACTGCGAGGAGTTTGATCCCATGAAGTTCAATGAGATCCACAGGGAAGACAACCGGATGTCCAACATCGGGATCCGGATGGTGATGTCCCTGGCGAAGGATATACGCTACATCAACACCTTCAACAGCAACTGTCTCATCATGTATCTGAAGGAAACCTGAAAAAGGCAAAAAACAGGAGACGTGCGCCCCTGCATCTGATACGGGCTGTCCCGTCCGGCATCCGCCGAGGAGGAAAGAATGAGAAGTACAATTGAGAATGAATATATCGTCGTCTATCCGGAGGGAAAGATCACTTCCAACAATGCCGATGCTCTGAAGAGCGGGATCCAGGAGATTCTGTCCGCGAATCCCGGTAAGAAGCTGCTGATCGACCTGGATGATCTGGAGTACATCTCGAGTGCTGGTCTGCGCGTGCTCCTCTATTATGTCAAACAGCAGAAGGGCGAAAAGCTGATCGCCAGGAACGTGAACCCGGAGATCTATGATATCTTCCAGATGACCCATTTTGACATGCTCATGAATATCAAGCGGAAGCTCCGCGAGGTTTCGGTGGAGGGATGCGAGATCATCGGCCGGGGCGCGGTCGGGACAGTGTACCGGGTCGACGACGACACCATCGTCAAGGTCTATGAAGTGCCCGACAGTCTGGCCATGATCGAGAATGAGCAGAATATGGCCAAGGAGGCCTTTATCAAGGGAATCCCGACGGCGATCTCCTACGACATGGTCAAGGTCGGGGATAAATACGGGTCGGTCTTTGAACTGCTCAAGGCAACCACATTTAATGACGAGCTGATCAAGGCGCCGGAGAATAAGGATGAGCTCCTGCGCAGGTATGCGCAGCTTCTCCGCCAGATCCACGAGGTCGAGATGGAGCCCGGTGTCCTGCCGCAGGCCAGAGATGTTTTTCTGGGATATCTGGGTGACCTGAAGGAGCATATGCCGGAGGACCTGTACGGCCGTATGAAAGCGCTCCTGGAGGCCATGGGGGAAAACCTGCATACGGTCCACGGGGATATCCAGATGAAGAATGTCATGCTGAGCGAGGATGAGCCACTTCTGATCGACATGGATACCCTGAGCACCGGCGACCCGGTCTTTGACCTGCAGGGGATCTATGTGACCTATGTTCTGTTCAACGAGGACCAGCCGGGCAATACGGAGCAATTCCTGGGCATTCCCTCGGATCTGAGCCAATACGTCTTCGACCGGACGATGGAATACTATTTTGAAGAAAAGAGCGGGGAAGAGCTGGAAGCGGCGCTCAATAAGATCCGCCTGGTCGGCTGCATCCGCTTCCTCTACCTGGTCGCTGTGTTCAATATCGGCCTGCCGGAGCTGAAGCAGGTCAGGATCGCCCATACCCTGGACAAGATCAGGGAGCTCTCCGGCCGGGTCGACTCGCTGGAGGTCGCAGATAAAAGAGACAGAGGATAGAGAATGGAACAGTTTGCACTGGAACATAAGCTCCTTCGGGAGGCGCCGGACCTGCATCAGAGCTTCCGGGACAGCCTGGTGAGCCTGCACGGGATGCTGGAATCGTTTTTTTCGTGGCTCCCGGATTTTACGGACCACTCCATCCTGCACAGTATGGATGTACTGGCTTTTTCCAACATACTTGCGCGGGATTACATTGACAGGCTCAATGCGGCGGAATGCTATGTGCTCATCATGGCCTGCTATCTGCACGATATCGGGATGGGCGTCAGTCTGAAGGATTTCGAGATCTTCCGCAGAAAACTGAGACTGAAGGCCTGGCTGGAGACGCATAAGAAGACGAATGCGCCGAATATCATAAGGGCTTTTCACAATGAGCTCAGCGGATTATTCCTGCGAAAATACAGCAGGCTGTTCGATATCCCCTCGGAAGACCTCCTGTTTGCCATCATTCAGGTATCCAGGGGGCACAGGAAAACAGATCTCTACGATGAAAAGGAATACCCGGATATCCAGACGCCGTCCGGGATGATCCACACGGCCTATCTCTCCGCTGTGATCCGGCTCGCGGATGAGCTGGACGTAGGCGCGGACAGAAATCCCGAGATTCTGTTCGACACGTCGACGCTGACCAGGCAGGTGGACATCGACGCCTTCGGCACGCATGAATCCATCCGGACCGTCGAGATCCTGCCGGACTGTGTCGTCCTGCACGTCCGGCCCGTTGAGCCCAGGTTTGTGGACCTGGTCGAGGATCTGTGGGGGAAGCTCCAGGAGACCCTGGATTACTGCCGGGACGTGGCGGAAACCAGGTCGGACTTCCGCATCACCCAGAAGGAAGTTCTCGTGAAATACATCTGAGAGGAAAGAGTGAAAAAAACGCTCGATAGCGTTTTTTTCGCTCCGGAGCTTTGTGCCGCGCGGCGGCCCAAAGCTCTGCGGATCCTTCGGAGAATTCGCCTTCGCGAAATTCTCCTCAGGTTGCCGCTCTTGCGAGCGGCATTGTCGGAAGAGTGAAAAATCTTGTCGATACAAGATTTTTCGCTCCGGAGGTTTGCGTCGAAGCGCCGCAAACCTTCTGTGATCGCATCGGAGAAACCCGTTCCGGGCTTTCTCCTCGCGTGTCTCAGCGCAGGAGCGCTTCGACATAGAGGAAAGTATGTTAGGAAGAAATAATAAAAATCAGGCGGAGGATGCGGCTGTCGTGAACGGCGGAGCCGCAGAGACTGCTGCGGATGTGATGGAAACTGCAGCCGGAGACGCGGCGGAGCAGGAGACGGTATCTGGCGGGGCCGATGAGGATCGTGCGGAGAAGGGACCGGGCTGGAAATACTACCTGGTCTATTTCGCGTGGTATACCCTGCTCTTCGGCCTGACGGCGGCGGCCGTCTTTGTGTGGTTCTGGCTGAAAAAGCGCCGCTTCGTCTGGAAGACGGACGGGGTCAACCAGCATTATTACGGACTCCTCTTTTTCGCCAGATGGGGCAGGGAGGTCCTGCAGCAGTTCCGGGAGACCGGTGTATTCCGTCTGCCCACCTTTACCCTGCGCATGGGTTACGGAGGGGACCTGTTCACGACGCTGGCCTACTATGTGATCGGCGATCCATTCAGCCTGCCGGCAGTCTTCCTGCCGGAAAAATACCTGCTGGCCTTCCACGACATCATGCTCATGGTCCGGTTCTGGCTGGCCGGCATCACCTTCAGTGCCTACAACTTCTATCTGGGCAGGAAATCGCGGGTCGCAGTCCTGGCCGGCGCCCTGGTCTATGTCTTTAACGGGTTTACGCTCGCGGGCATGCGGCACCACTATTTCTTGAATCCCTTTATCTTCTTCCCGCTCCTGCTGATCGGCTGTGAGCGGATCCTCCGTAGCAAGAAGCCGGGACTGTTCGTCTTTATGGTCTTCCTCACGGCGGTGAGCAATTTCTACTTCTTCTATATGATCGTGCTCATGACGGTCCTGTACGCGGTCTGGCGGGCCCTGTGGATGCGGGGGCTGCGGCAGTTCGGCCGCGTGCTCCTCGACGGTCTCTCCTTTGTCTGGTACGGACTGCTGGGGACCCTGCTGGCGGCCTTTGTCTTCCTGCCGGTCGTTCTGCGTTTCCTGGAGGATCCGCGGGCGGCGGACGACAAGACGATCCCGCTCCTGTGGCCGGTCAAATACTATCAGAATTTCCTGGACAGCTTTCTGAGCAACGGATCGTCGGCGCTGGCGGATTCCTGGACCTATATGGGATTCGGCGCGGTGGCGGCATTTTGCGTGCTGTTCATCTGCGCGCAGTGGAGAAAGCACTGGGACCAGAAGGCGGCGCTGGTCGTCCTGACAGCCCTCCTGCTGACGCCGGCGGCCGGCTATGTGCTGAACGGCTTCTCCTACCCGGCCAACCGGTGGATGTGGGCCTATGCCCTTCTGATCGGAACCATGACGGCCACAGCGGTCTCGGAGATCGCGGAGGCGGGCATCCGGCAGATCCTGGGCGCCCTTGTGCTGCTGGGGCTGGCTGCGGCGGCCTGTGTCGGCTGGCACTACACGTTTTCGCGTGAATCCGCCCTGTTTGTGATCATTGCCCTGTTCGGTGTCGCCGCAGTCCTGCTCATCCGGGTCATGATGCTGGAGAAGGGCCGGTACAGTTTCGGCCGCTACAGCTATGCCCTCCGTGTGCGTGCGGCCCTCCTGGCCTGCGTGATCGTCACGATCGCGGCGGCGGGATACTTTACCTATGCGCCCTCCGCGGGGGCGGGCGTCCTGGAATATATGTCCAGGGCCCAGATCGACCTGCTGACATCCAGAGATTCCGCCGCGGCGGCAGAGCTCCTGGGGAGCGGCCTGGCGGCAGAGAGCGGCGGTGCGGCAGAGGCGGATCCTTTTTACAGGTATACGACCTTTGACCCCGAAAACAATACATCCATTCTCCACGGTGTATCCAACACCCAGTATTACTGGAGCCTGTCCAACTGGAACGTGTCCCGTTTCCTGAGCGAGACCGGCCAGCTCAACTCCATGATCCACCAGTACGATACGCTGGATGACCGGACGGCGCTCAACGAGATCGTCGGAATCCGGTATTTCCTCTCGGATACGCCGGAGGGCATCCCCTTCGGGTACGAGAAGGCGGAGGGCCTCTCCTACAGCAATGAGGACCTGTGGCCGGAGAACGAATCGGCTTCCCGCTACAGCTGCGAGGTCTATGAGAACAAATACGCGCTGCCCTTCGGCTTTACAACGGACCGCTGGATGAGCAGGGCGGAATACAATAGCCTGGATATCCCCCAGCGCCAGCAGGCCCTCCTGCAGGGCGTCGTGCTGGAACAGGATCCGGGGGAGGGCTTCACGGAGCTCGTGCCGGCGGACAGCAGCCGGGCGGGGGAGCCGGGAACGGCGCAGACGGCCTTCTCGGAGCAGTGGATCCCCGCGGAGATCGAGTATGACAAGGAGATCATCCCGGAGGCGAAGCTGGAGACAGACGACGGAACGCCCATGCGGTTTGAGGCTGCAGAGGGCGGCGGGTCTGTGACGCTCCGCTTCGAGGGACTGCCGGACTGCGAGACCTACCTGTATGTGCGCGGCCTGCACTACACGCCGCCGGCGGGCAGAACGGGCGCTCCCAAGCTCCTGATGTCCGTGGACGGCTTTGCCGGAGAGAAAAAATGCACCGCCAAACAGATCGGCTATACGACGGAGCGCGACCCCTGGGCGACCGGGCGGACCGACTTTGTGGTCAATATGCGCTACCGCGCGGAGGCGCTGGACAGGATCCGTCTGTCACTGCCGGCGGCGGGGACCTATACATTTGACGCGATCGAAGTCGTCTGCCAGCCCATGGATGCATATCCCGCCATGGCAGAGGCGCTTCGCGCCCAGGCCATGACTGACCTCGACATTCACGAAATGGGCGACAGCTGTGCGACAGACAGGATCACGGGCAGGGTCACTGTGGACGCGCCCAGGATCCTCTGCCTGCAGATCCCGAAGACAGAGGGCTGGACAGCCTATGTCGACGGTCAGCGGACAGAGCTGATGCAGGCGGACACCATGTTCAGCGCCCTGCCGCTCGCGGCGGGGACGCACGAGATCGAGCTGCGCTACCAGACACCCGGCCTGCATCTGGGCGCCTTTATTTCCGCGGGCACACTGCTTCTCCTCATCCTGTTCACGATCGTCTATGCGATCGTGTCGGCCATCCTGCACGCCGTCGACCGGCGCCGCGAGGACGTGCCTGAGGGCAGCTATGAGAGCCTGCCGGCGGAGACGCCTGCGGAAGCGGAAACCGGGGCGGAAGAAGTGAACGAGACAGCAGGAGAAGAAACAGAGACTCCTGCGGAAGATATTGACAGCGCGCCGGAAGAAGCGGAGCAGGAAACGGAAAGTGAGCCGGCGGAAGCCGCTGCGGAGTCCGTGGAGGACACGGAAACCGGGGCGGAGGAACCCTCCGGGGAGTTGACTGCGGAAGCGGAATCTGCCAAGGGAGCGGAATAAGCCGCGCAGGACTGCTGTGCAGAAAGATGGAGTCTGTATGAGTGACCTGATCAGTGTGATTGTACCCTGCTATAATGAGGAGGCCTCCCTGCCCCTCTTCCATCAGGCGATGGAGGGCGTCATGGCGCAGATGGAGGACTGCCGGTTCGAGATCCTGCTGGTCGACGACGGATCAAAGGACGGGACAGCCGACGTCATGCGCGAGCTCGCGAAAAAGGACCCGCGCGTCAGCTATTTCTGCCTGTCGAGGAATTTTGGCAAGGAGGCGGCCATGTACGCGGGCTTCTGCCATGTGCAGGGGGATTATGCTGCCGTGATGGATGCCGACCTGCAGGATCCGCCCGACCTGCTGCCGGAGATGTTCCGGATCCTACAGTCGGGGGAGTACGACAGCGTCGCGGCCCGGCGTGTGAGCCGGGCGGGCGAGCCGCCCATCCGCAGCTGGTTCGCCCGCAGGTTCTACAGCCTGATCAATAAGATCTCCGAGGCGGATATCGTGGACGGAGCCCGGGATTTCCGCCTGATGAAGCGGGAGATGGTCGAGGCCATCGTCGCCATGGGTGAGTCCAGCCGTTTTTCCAAGGGAATCTTCGGCTGGATCGGCTTCCGGACCTACTGGATGCCCTATGAAAATGTGGAGCGGGTCGCCGGCGAGACCAAGTGGAGCTTCTGGGGCCTGCTCGGCTACGCCCTGGACGGGATCGTCAATTTTTCCCATGTCCCGCTGGACATCGCCTCCTGGTTCGGGATCCTGATGACCGTGGTCTCCTTCCTGGCCATTTTGTTTATCATTGTGCGCAAGCTCCTGTTCGGGGATCCGGTCGCCGGCTGGGCGTCTACCGCCTGTATCATCACCTTCATCGGCGGGATCCAGCTCCTGTGTCTGGGAATCATCGGCAAATATCTGGCGACAGTCTATGTGGAGGTCAAAAAGCGCCCCCATTTCATCATCAGTGAGAGCAGCCGGGACGATGTGAAACGGATCGCGTAATTCATCTCAGTGGGGGATCCCCCGTTTTCTGCAAGCGGCGGGACCGGTGCGCAGGACGCGCAGGCGAGTCCTGAACAGGATCGCGATCCGGAAGCGGAAATAAGGACGGTTTTGGATATATGACATTTCGAAAAAGAAGGGTGGTCGTTTTTTCCACCGTGATCCTGGTGCCCATGCTCCTGTTCTGGATCGCCTTCACCGCACTGGGGAATTATCTCGTGGGCGAGGGCGGAGAGCTGCAGGGCTACACCTCGATCGTGGGAAACTATGACGACTATGATACGGAGGCGGAGGCGCTGGGGCGCGAGGCGGCGGCCGGCACCGAGAAGCTGGAGGATATAAAATATCTGGAGGAGCTGAGCGGCCGGATCCGGGAGCGGAACCTCTATCTGGCGGTGCGCAGGAATAAGGAGCTCTACTACGCCAGCGACAAGCAGATGGCGGCCATGGACCTGAGCAGTCTGCCGGGCTTCAACGGGACGCAGACGGGCCGGCTGCAGGAGAACGCCTTTATCCATGCCGGCCACAGAAATCTCATGGTCCGCCAGGTCGATTTCCGCTTTGAGAACGGGGACGAGGGGAGCCTCTTTGTGGTCACCCGCATCCTGGGCCTGATCTCGGGAAAATTTCTGAGCGGCCTGATCGTCTCCATGCTGACCATCCTGGTCTTTACGGCCTTCCTGCTGGTCAGGTGGCTGGAGAGCAGTATTTTTACACCGATCAGCGCCATCAATATCGCTATGAACAACATCCGTGACGGCAATTTCACCTACACGCTGTCGACCGGGGAGGAGGGCGAGATCGGCGATCTCTACCGCAATTATGAGGACATGCGCCTGCGGCTCAAGGAGTCCGCGGACGAAAAGCTGGAGCGCGAGCGGGCCAACCGGGAGCTGATCAGCAATATTTCCCATGACCTGAAGACGCCCATCACCTCCATCAAGGGCTATGTCGAGGGCCTGATCGACGGGGTCGCCAACACGCCGGAGAAGCAGGAAAAATACGTCAGGACCATCTACAACAAGGCCAATGACATGGACCGCCTGATCGATGAGCTGACCCTGTATTCCCGTTTTGAGAGCGACCGCATACCCTATAATTTCCACCGCCTCAATGTCGGAGACTATTTCGGCGACTGTGTGGAGGAGATCGGGATGGACATGGACGCCCGCGGGATCGAGCTCAACTACACCAATCTCGTGGATCCGCAGACCATGATCATCGCGGATCCCGAGCAGATGAAGCGGGTCATCAACAACATTGTCGGCAACAGCGTCAAGTACATGGACAAGGAGAAGGGCCGGATCGATTTCCGGATCCTGGACGAGCACGACAGCGTCCGCATCGAGGTCGAGGACAACGGCAAGGGTATCGCCGCCCGTGACCTGCCCAATATCTTCGACCGCTTCTACCGGACCGATTCCTCGCGAAATTCCAGGCAGGGCGGCAGCGGGATCGGCCTCTCCATCGTCCGCAAGATCATCGAGGACCACGGGGGCTACATCTGGGCGACAAGCCGCGAGGGCGAGGGCACCTGTATGCACATCGTGATTCGCAAATATATGGAACAGGATGATCCGGATGTGGAGTCCGTGGAGGATCTGGAAGAAATATAAAATGACAGGCAGTTTTGAAAAAAGGAGCAGCTATGAGCAAAATTCTGATCATTGAAGACGAAGAAGCGATCGCGGACCTGGAGAAGGACTATCTGGAGCTGTCGGGATTTGATGTGGAGATCGAGACCCGCGGAGACCGCGGCCTCACCGCCGCCCTGCAGAAGGACTTTGACCTGGTCGTGCTGGACCTGATGCTGCCGGGCATCGACGGGTTCGATGTCTGCCGCAAGATCCGGGAGCAGAAGGACATCCCCATCCTCATGGTCTCCGCCAAAAAGGACGATATCGACAAGATCCGGGGCCTGGGCCTGGGCGCGGACGACTACATGACCAAACCCTTCAGCCCCAGTGAGCTCGTCGCCAGGGTCAAGGCCCATATGGCGCGCTATGAGCGCCTGGTCGGCGCCGGCCAGAAGACCAATGACGTGGTCGAGATCCGCGGCCTCAAGATCGACAAGACCGCCCGCCGCGTCTTTGTGGACGGCACGGAAAAAAATTTTACCACCAAGGAATTCGACCTGCTCACCTTCCTGGCCGAGAACCCCAACCATGTCTTCAGCAAGGATGAGCTCTTCCGCAGGATCTGGAACATGGACAGCGTCGGAGACATCGCGACCGTCACCGTCCACATCAAGAAGATCCGCGAGAAGATCGAGTTCGACACCTCCCATCCCCAGTACATCGAGACCATCTGGGGTGTGGGCTACCGCTTTAAGATCTGAGGATCTGTGCTGAGCGATATGACCCGGATGTAAAATGTGCAGCGCATGCTTGTATGCGGCTGCACATTTTCATAAAAAAGGGAGCGGCATGGTAGGAAAGAGCGAAAAATACTGTCGATACAGTATTTTTCGCTCTCAGAGCTTTGTGCCGCGCGGCGGCCCAAAGCTCTGTGGATCCTTCGGAGAATTCGCCTTCGCGAAATTCTCCTCAGGCTGCCGCTCTTGCGAGCGGCATGGTAGGAAAGTATGAAAAAAGATGAACGTACAGACAATGTTCAGGATAAAGTAACCGACCGGAAGCCGGTAAGGGAACGCCTGGACAAGCGCCTGGCGCAGGAGGGATACGGGACGCGCAGCGAGATCCGCAAGGCCGTCCGCGTCGGCAGGGTATCGGTCAACGGGCATACGGAGAAGGACCCCGGCAGGCAGATCACGCCGGAGGATGAGATCTTTTTTGACGGAGAACGGGTCGGCCGGGAGACCTCGGTCTACTACATGCTGAACAAGCCGGCGGGCGTGATCACGGCGACAGAGGACGCGGCGCAGCGCACCGTCCTGGATCTGCTGCGTGAACCGGTCACTGAGACGGCGGAGCCTGTCCGCCGGCGGGGAATCTTCCCTGTGGGACGGCTTGATGCGGACACCGAGGGGCTGCTCCTCATCACCGATGACGGGCAGCTGGCCCACAGGCTCCTGGCGCCGGGCCGGCACGTGGACAAGGTCTATTACGCCCTGGTCAGCGGGGCCGTGACAAACGAGGATGTCAGGCTTTTTTCAGACGGCATGCAGGTCGGCGCGGAGGGGTCACAGGATGCCTTCCGGGCCCTGCCCGCGGAGCTGATGATCGTCAGCATGAATGGCAAAAACGCTGCGGGAGGCGCGGAGAAACCTGACGGAGACAGAGTCCCGGGGGGAAGGTCCGGAGAGCAGGCCGCGGGCAATACTGCCGGAAAAGAGTTTGAGGAACTGCGGATGGTAATCCCTGTGGATCCCGGAAGATATCTTTCACCCGAAATCACGGAATATACACAGACCCTTGTTACGATACGGGAAGGGAAATATCATCAGATCAAGCGCATGTTTGCGGCAGTCGGAAAAAAGGTCCTGTACCTGAAGAGGCTCTCGATGGGCCCGCTCCGGCTGGATCCGGCCCTGGAGCCGGGGCAGTTCCGGAAGCTGACCGAAGAGGAGATCCGGGTGCTGCAGGGGTGATTGTGCTGTCATTTTTCAACGTTCGGGACCGGGCCTTTGCTGTCTGGCGCCTGCAGAGCATGTACTGCCTCTATAAAGCGAAGCAGTAGAGGACCACATTCATAAGAGCTGCCGCACCGCATGGGGGTGGAGGCTCATGAAAATGCCTCATACACATGAAAAGCATGTGTTGCAGGAAAGGGAAAAAGAAATGAAAAAGAAAATATATGCGGCTCTGGCGGCGGTGGCTGCCGCGGTCTGCATCCTGTCCGCCTGCGGACCGGAACCGGGACGGGGAGAAGAGGAGAATACAGAGAATATTCTGGCGGAGAGTGCTTCCGGTGAGGAGCAGGATGCCGTGGAGACGGAGGATGCCGGATCCGCGGCAGAAGATGATGCCGGCCTGGAAGAGACAGGTGCCGCGGCAGCTGCAGCGGCGGGCAGTACCGTCGAAGTTCCGGAAGCGACGGCCGGTGCGGGAGGCAGCACCGGTTCGACAGCCGCCCCGGCGGGAAGCGCCGCCGCATCTGTGACGACGGCCTCCGCAGGGCATACAGCCGCCGCGACGGCGGCCTCCGCGGCTGCGGGCGCGGAGGATCCGGCAGCTGCCATGACCTGGACCAATCCGGTCCGTCTGGACAGCGCCGCCCTGCAGAAGATCGAAGACTACCTGAACGAGGACAGCAGCTACGGCTTTCTCCTCTCCGCCTACGAGCGGCCCGAGGACATCGACCTGGAGCAGGTCTTTTACAGCGGCGCCGGCTATCCGCGGGAGGAGCTTTCAGGCAAGGAACTCGAGCGCTATCTCAGGAAGATCTCGCAGGATGAACTGCACACGGGTGTCACGAAGCTGACGGAGGATCAGATCGAGGACCTGCTGACCCGCAAGGCGGGGATCTCTCTGGAGGACTGTACGCGGCCCCTGGAGAACTGGACCTATATGGACCGCTACAAGGCCTATTATCACCAGCACGGGGACACCAACCAGCGCAGGGTTACATGTACAGATGGCTGGCAGCAGGGGGATACCCTTGTGATCCACTATCAGCCGGAGTCCTGGTCCGGCGGGGCGGAGGAAAAGACCGCTTATTACAGGCCGACCTATGAGGCGGTCCTGCGCGCGTCGGGGAAAGACTATCTTTTTTGCTCCAACACCTTCTGGATCCAGAAGGACCTGATCGAGAGCCAGTCCTATCAGGGGACCCTGGAGCCGGTCGGGGAGGTCTTTTTTGCTCCTTTTTATCCGGACACGGCGGCGAACCCGGGAGCGGATATCAGCTTCGGCCTGGTCAGGGACGGATGGCTGATCCAGACACTGGGGGAGATGGAGGACGGCAACGTGCGCACGGACCGTGTCTTTGCCGGCCTGGAGGCCGTGGATTTTACAGATTATAACGAAGACGGCTGCACCGATATCCTGACTGTCTGCAGCTATCAGAAAACCGGAGAGAGCGGGAATGCCAAGGGCCAGGTGCGCGAGGCCCGTGTCTACGACGGGACAGAGGACGGGGTCATGGTCCTGAACCGGGAGAAGACAGACCTCGTCAATCGGGATGTCGAATCGCCCGGGATTACCATGGTCACGGAGTACCTGACCGGGAAATCCGACGGAAAGAACCGGAGCTGGAAGTCCTGGAAGGAGGCCTATGCGGACCACCTGCAGAGACTGAACCCGGAGGAATATAAGGGCTATGCCCTGATCAGCCTGGACGAGGGGCGTACCCCCGCCTTTGTGCAGGTGGGAGCCACCAGTGAAAAGGGTGCGACGGTCGTCGTCTACCGGAACGGAAAGCTGGAGGAAACCTGGCTCAACCGCCAGAGCTTCCGCTACCTGAAGCACGAAAACCTGCTCTGCAGCTCGTCCGGCATCGAAAACCTCTACTATGACACCATCTACAGCATCACCGGAGGCAGACTCCGGATCTCGACCCAGGGACACTACGGAAACCGGAACTTTGCCCGCCTCCAGACCGATGAGAACGGCGCACCGGTCTACCAGTATTTCTGGGACGGCGGAGAGATCTCCCGCAATGGGTACAGGGACGGACTCACCTTTGTCTTTGATGACACCCGCGCCGTCACCTGCGGTGAAGATGACCTCCTGACTGCGGAGGAGATGTTCAAGGCACTGCAGTAACGCTGCAGTAAACCACCGGGAGAACTGTCCCGGGCGGTCTTCCAGACGACTTTCAGGATAATAAAGGCATCGTCCCGGCGGGCGGTGCCTTTTTCAGATTCCCTTTCGGGATTTGTGCGGGGATTTGTCTGAATTTTTTGTCCGGGATTTCCTTCGGGGCGCTGTTCCAGGTGTATCCGGAGCCAAAAAGAAGATACGGCATTAAAACGCCGTTCCGCTCGTTTTGTGGGGGTGCCACGTAAAACACCTCGATTTCGAGGGCGTCGGCACAGCAGCAAAACCTTGATCGCGAGAGTATCTTACAGCAAATACCTAGCAAAATAATAGGCAAATTGTGCCGAAACGGTGGAATCTTTTGATGCAAATGGTGTATACTGGAAAAAGTCTAATTTGTACCGGTTCTGAGAATCGGGATGCAGTCTGCCCGTAAAACCACATAAGGCAGAGAGATGTATAAACAGGAGGTCATTGTCGCGATATGAAGATCATAGATATTCTCAACACAAAAGAAGTCACCCTTTCTTTTGAGGTCTTTCCGCCCAAGACGGAGGCCGGGATATTGACCGTGGAGCAGGCGACCGAGCAGATCGCTGCCCTGCGGCCGGATTTTATGAGTGTGACATACGGAGCCGGCGGCGGCACCAGCAAGCATACGACGCGGATCGCGGCGGACCTGCAGCAGAAGTACGGAACCAACGTGCTGGCCCACCTGACCTGCGTGTCCTCGACCAAGGAGATGGTCCGCGGCATGATCCGGAACTACCGCGAGAACGGAATCGAGAATATCATGGCCCTGCGCGGGGACATCCCGGCAGAGGGGCGCACCGTGTTTGACTATAACCATGCCTCGGAGCTGATCTACGATATCAAGTCGATCGACGACAGCTTCTGCATCGGCGGAGCCTGCTATCCCGAGGGACACGTGGAGTGCGAGCGCCAGTCCGAGGACATCATGCATCTGAAAGAGAAGGTGGATGCGGGCTGTGATTTCCTCACGACCCAGATGTTTTTTGACAACGCGACCATGTACAGCTTCATGTACCGGATCCGCGAGGCCGGGATCGAGGTGCCGATCGTGGCCGGCATCATGCCCATCACCAATCCCGGCCAGGTCAAGCGGAGCGTCGCCCTGTCCGGCGCCACGATTCCCCAGCGCTTCCGCACCATGGTCGACCGCTTCGGCGACGATCCGGAGAGCATGAAGCAGGCGGGCGTGGTCTACGCCGCGGAGCAGATCGTCGACCTCATCGCCAACGGCGTCACCCATATCCACGTCTACAGCATGAACAAGCCCGAGATCGCTGCCGCCATCCAGAACAGCCTCTCCGCTCTGTGGTGAAACCGGCGGTCTGTCTGGCGGGGGAACCGTTTGGGGCGGTTCTGAGTGGTACAAAAAGAAAGGGAGAACCGTCTGGAAAACCGTCCGGGACGGTTCTCCCCAGGTGATTCACCGGTCTCCGGACAGGAGAAAAACATGATCAAAACGGATAAGAGAGAAGTTTATCGTTATCTGGGATATCGTAAAAACATGCCTGACGAGGCGGTGGTACGGCTGGTGGACGAGTGCCTGGAGGACCTGCAGGAGGCGGTGACGCCCAGGTATATTTTCCGTGAGTACCCCATACAGAGTGTGTATCCCGCGGGCGGCAGCGCGGCGCAGATCCCGCTGCTGCGGATCGCGGGCATGGAGATCAGCAGCAGGAGCCTCATGCGGAACCTGCGGGGCTGTGAGAGTGTCTATTTGATGGGGACGACCCTGGGACTGGGGCCGGACAGGCTGATCGCGCGCGCGAGCGTGAAGCATATGAGCCGGGCAGTGATCCTGCAGGCAGCGGCCGCGGCCATGATCGAAGCCTGGACCGACCGGGTGAACGGGGAGATCATACAGGCAGCGGCGGCAAAAGGACTCTACTGCCGGCCCCGCTTTTCGCCCGGGTACGGTGATTTCCCGTTGGAGTTCCAGGAGGACCTGGCGCGGATCCTGCGCCTGCAGAAGGAGATCGGGGTCTCTCTGACGGAGAGCATGCTGATGATGCCCTCCAAGTCGGTCACGGCGGTCGTGGGCCTGTCGCGCGAAAAGGCGGGCTGCGTCCTGCACGGTTGCGAGGAGTGCACGAAATCGCAGGACTGCGCCTTTGCGCGGAACAAGGTATAGAGATAGAGACAAAGCCACAGAATATTGCAAATCGTGCAAAATCCGGCGGCATGGAATATGCAGCCATAAAATGGCAGCTGCGGGAGATGATGTCCTTATAGGCATCCCGCACGCGGGGCGCAAGACTCGCAAGCGAGTCTTGAATCCGGCAAAAAGAGAAGACAGGTTTTCTGCCGGTACAAAACGGCAAAAGCATAGAAGCAGCAGAAGAAAAAAGAAACAACAGGAGCGATTGGAATGGCAGGTGTGAACAGGAGACCCTTGCTGGAGCGGCTGGGAAAAGAATGGCTGTTTTTTGACGGCGGGACAGGGACCATCCTGCAGGAAAAAGGCCTGCAGGGCGGGGAGCTTCCCGAGAGGTGGAACCTCACCCGGCCGGAGGATATCATCGACCTGCACTGCGGATACCTGCGGGCGGGCTGTGATATTTTCAATACCAACACCTTCGGGGCCAATGCCCTCAAGTTTCCGGATGAGGGGGAGCTGCGCGCCGTCGTCGAGGCAGCGGTGTCCCTGGCGCAGGAGGCGCGCCGCAGGACCGGACGCGGGGACGCCTATATCGCCCTGGATCTGGGACCGACGGGACGCCTGCTGGAGCCCCTGGGGGACCTGCCCTTCGAGCGGGCCGTGGACCTCTTCGGCCAGGTCGTCCGCATCGGTGCGGCGGCCGGCGCGGACCTGGTCCTGATCGAGACCATGAGCGACAGCTATGAGTCCAAGGCAGCCGTCCTGGCGGCGAAGGAGAACTGCGACCTGCCCGTCCTGATCACCAATGTCTACGACGGCAGCGGCAAGCTCCTGACCGGCGGCACGGTCGCATCCACCGTCGCCATGCTGGAGGGCCTGCGCGTGGACGGCCTTGGCGTCAACTGCGGCATGGGGCCGGAGCAGATGATCCCAATCGTCCAGCAGCTGGTGGAGACCGCCTCCGTGCCCGTCCTCGTCAATCCCAACGCAGGCCTGCCCCGCAGTGAGAACGGCCGGACGGTCTACGATGTGGATCCCGATACCTTCGCCGCCTGGATGAAAAAGATCGCCGCCATGGGCGTGCAGGCCGTCGGAGGCTGCTGCGGCACCACGCCGGACCATATCCGCAGAACCGTGGAGGCGGTCCGGAATCTTCCTTTTACCCCGGTCAGCAGAAAACACCGCACGGTGGTCTCTTCGTATTCTCAGGCGGTCGAGATCGGCAAAAAGCCGCTCATCATCGGCGAGCGGATCAATCCGACCGGCAAAAAGAAATTCAAGGAGGCCCTGCGGGACAACAATATTGAATACATTCTCGAGGAGGGCCTGCGCCAGGAGGACAGCGGCGCCCACATCCTGGATGTCAACGTGGGCCTGCCGGAGATCGACGAGCCCCGCATGATGGAGACCGTCGTCACCCGC
>OCTW011482451.1_pt1 | contig 24025 bp, 18 predicted proteins | sample 1539671 | NCBI WGS metagenome assembly OCTW01 (sample SAMN02144230, study PRJEB22623) | gut metagenome | biome: sheep rumen | host: Ovis aries | place: New Zealand | reverse complement strand
GAGTTCCAAGGACGGCTACGACATGCGCGTGTACGCCAAAGGCGGACTCTTTGAGGATATCAACACCTACTACCTCGACAGTCAGTCCGTGGGCGGCAACGCGAGCTATCGAATCTATTTGCTCGCCGCGCCCAACGCTGACAACATGGAACTCAGCAGAGACGGCATCCTGACCTGGTCGGCGATCGCGAACAACCTGGGTTACCACGTGACCGTTTTGAAGGACGACGTGAAGATCGTCGACACCGACCATACCAGCGTTTCCTTCGAGATCGAGGACTTCGAACTCGGGCACACCTACACCGTCAGCGTGTACGCCAAGGGCAACGGAACGACCAGGATCCAGTCTGCAACCACCGAAAAGGAATGGCAGATCAAGGCGTGATCTTCTGACAGAGAACCAACGAAAAGAAAAAGGGTCTTGCCCCTCGGCAAGGCTCTTTTTCGTTGCGGCGACGTATAGCGGCGCTTATGCGGCGTTACCGCTTCATTCAAAGGCAGTTACGTACGAGGAGTACGCGCCTGTCTTTTCTTTTGCGGAGCACTTGCCTAAACGCAACTCTATGCCGCCTTTTTTGAGAAATGAGAGCGTTTGTCTTTACTCCCCCCTTTTTTTTTCTACGCCGCCTTGGGGCGGGGGAGGGGCGCGACGCGTTAAGAAAAAGCCAAGACCACCCCAAACAATAAAAACATATTGTTCGGGGACCCCGAAATGCGGCTTTTTTAGCCAAAGCGCGTGAAGAAGCTATGCTTCGAGCGGTCGACACCCCTCGAGGTTCGACCTCCCGAGCGACAACAAAAAACCGCGGAGCTTTTCCGCGGTTATTTTGGTGGAGATGAGGGGGGTCGAACCCCTTACCTCTTGAATGCCATTCAAGCGCTCTACCAGTTGAGCTACACCCCCAAGGCATTCTCATTATAGCAAGGATGGAGCGAGAGTGCAAGCGTTTCGCGAAAAATTTATGTCGCTTTGTTTTCGCGGGAAGAAAAAGGCGGCTTTTCTGTTTTCGTTTCTTAAAAAAACGAGGACGGATCGATCGGTTTCTATCGTCAATCAGCGCTTGCGGTCGGATCCATTTCGTTCTTTTGCGACGATCCTTCAAGCCTTTTTTTGTTCGAGCGGCCGAAAAGCAATTTAAAAACAGTGCGGACGAAAGGTTGAATGAAGAAAAGTTGCGTAAAGAAAGCAAAGGGAAAATTATAACAAACGAGTTTGAGCCAATTCGCGAGTAGGGTAAAGAAGCGGAACCCGTGCGGCGCGCCGTAAGGATAATAGATCACGGCGGCGATGAGGCTCATTGAAGGACACATGATCGCGACGGTGGAACAAATGATCGACGTTTCGAAAAGGACGGGGTGCGTTGTTCTCGGATCGAAGAGGCGAGTCGTAAGCTTAAACGAAAGGGGCGAACCGAGGAACATTTCGAGGGTATAAGCGAAGGCGAATTCGACAAGGACGATCGCCCAAATCGGAAGGCTGCCTCCGAACGCGGGAACGCCTCCGAGCGCCCCGATCGCAGCGAGAACGTTCGCTTCTCCCGTCAGGGAAAGAAACAGTGAACCGTTGATGACGTACAGGCTGTAAAACACGTACGCGTGGACGGTAATGATAACGGTGATCAGCGCGAAAATCGCTCTTTGTATTGTATTCTGCGGCATCTTGCTCCTTCGTAACGCGGCGAAGCGCCTATTTGGGAATGGTTTCGGCGGTCAAAAAAAAGCCGCTGCAAAGAATGCAACGGCTGAACCATTATGCGCTCGGTTACGCAACTATTGTATCAAACGCATTCGTTTTTTTGCAAGCGAAAAAACTTATCGGCAAAGATCCGCGATCTCTAAAATCAAGCGTTCGGATTTTTCCCAGCCGAGACAAGCGTCCGTTATGCTTTTCCCGTATATCCCCTCGCCGATCTTCTGCGCGCCGTCTTCAATATAGCTTTCGATCATAAAACCTTTTACGAAGGAATGAAGTCCGGAATTGTAGCGCCTGCTTTGCAAAACTTCTTTTACGATGCGCTCTTGTTCGAAGGGATTTTTTCCGGAATTGGAGTGATTGCAGTCGATGATGACGGCGGGGTTTTCAAGGTGGCGCTCCTCGTAAAGTTCGCGAAGAAGAATGAGATCCTCGTAATGATAATTCGGGTGTGTTCTGCCGTGTTTGTCCACGTAGCCGCGCAAAATCGCGTGGGCGAAGGGATTGCCCGTGGAATGCGCTTCCCACCCGCGATAAATGAAAGTGTGAGCGTGTTCCGCCGCCGTTATGGAATTCAGCATAACGGAGTAGTCGCCGCTCGTCGGGTTCTTCATTCCGACGGGGACGGAAATGCCGCTCGAAACGAGTCTGTGTTGTTGGTTTTCTACCGATCGCGCACCCACGGCAACGTAGGAGAGGAGATCGTCTAAGTATTTGTAATTTTCGGGATAAAGCATCTCGTCCGCGCAGGTAAATCCCGTTTCTCGAATCGCGCGAAGATGAAGCTCGCGGATCGCGATCAACCCTTTGAGCATATCGGGCTTTTCGGTCGGATTGGGTTGATGTAACATTCCTTTATATCCGTCGCCCGTGGTTCGGGGCTTATTCGTGTAAATACGGGGAATGATAAAGATTTTGTCTTTTACCTTTTCCCGAAGAGTGGCAAGGCGCGTTACGTAATCGAGAACGCTCTCTTCCGAGTCGGCGGAACACGGCCCGATAATGAGAACGAGCTTATCCTCTTTGCCCGATAAAATTCGTTTAAGTTCAGCGTCTCGCCTTTCGAAGATTTCCGTCAGTTTGGCGTCCATCGGATAGGCTTCCTTGATCTCAACGGGCAGCGCGAGCTTTCTTTCGAAAAGTAAATTCATATCATCTCCTCCTTATATTTCTTGGTCGGGAACGAAGCGTCCCGCGATTTTTGCGTCCGTGCAATAGGGGGCGAGATCGCCCAAAAGCTCTTTTTCTTTATTCCCCCTTGCGCCTCCTTCGATCTCCGCGTAAAAATAATATTGCCATGCTTTCTTTTTCAAGGGGCGAGAGCGGAGCGATTGTAAGTTGTATCCGCCTTTCGCGATCGCTCCGAGGACGGCAGCCAAAGCGCCCGAAACGTCGCGGACGGCAAAAAACAAGATGCAGTTCTCCTTTGCCTTTTCGAGGACGTTTTCTTTCCCGAGAACGGCGAACTTAGTCGCGTTTTCGCTTGACGACGAAATATTTTCTTCGAGAAGGTCAAGCCCGTACAGCTCGGCGCATTCGCGGCCGGCGATCGCCGCAACGGTGGGGTCTTTTAAATTGGCAACGGTTTTCGCCGCGAAGGCCGTGTTCTCCGAGGTGATCTCGCGAAAGCGATGTTTCGCAATATACTCCGCGCATTGCGAAAGCGCTTGCGGATGGCTGATAACGGATAATACGCCATCTAACGTAGCGCCCTTTATCCCAATGAGGTTTTGGACAACGCGCATGGAATAAACGCCTTGAACGAGAAGCTTTCCCCGATAGATCTCGTCCGTAACGGAGGCTACTTCGCCCGCATAACTGTTTTCAATGGGTAATACGGTTCGATCCGCTTCTCCGAACAGCGTCTTTTCATAAGCCTCTTTGAAACTGTCGCAGGGGAGAAGGATAGCACTCGGGAAAATACGCTTGGCGGCGGCTTCCGAAAAGGACCCCGCCGTTCCGCAAAAGGAAACGCGCTTGATTTCGTTTTCTGTTTTTTCAGTCATAAAACCTCCTTTTGTTCTTCCGCTTAAATAAAAAAACCGCTACTTTTTCGAAAATCAAAAGTAGCGGTGCGTTTATAGAGTAATTACTCGATCAACACATCGCTTGCGGCGTAAAGAAAAAGCTTGCGGTATAACGGAACAACATATCGTTCTCCTACTGATTTGATAGTTTAATCTTACGCTTGCGGATCGTTTTTTGTCAATATTTTTCAAAAAATATTTTTCATTCGAGCGAAAAAACATTCGATTCGGGCGAAAAGCCCCATTGTAATTCGTTGTTTAAGATGCTATAATAATAATAGGATTCGCGCGATTGCGCGTCGGAGGACGTATGTTTCTGACATTTTACGGTGCGGCAAGAGAAGTTACGGGTAGTTGTTTTTTGCTCGAAGTATCGGGAAAAAAGGTATTGATCGATTGCGGGCTCAGGCAGGGTGCGGACGTGTTCGACGGAGATGACGACGGTTTTTCCTTTAACGCGGAAGAGATCGATCTCGTTCTTTTAACGCACGCGCATATCGATCATAGCGGCAGACTTCCTCTTTTGTATAAAAAAGGATTTCGCGGTGAAATTCTTATGACTTCCGCCACGCGCGCGCTTTGCCGCATTATGCTTCTTGACAGCGCGCATATTCAGGAAAGCGACGCGGAATATAAAAATCGAAAGGGAAAGAGAAGCGGCGAATTTCAAATCGAACCGCTCTACACGACGGAAGACGCGGAAAAAGTCGCGCGGCATTTCGTGGCCTCTGAATACGGAGAAAAGATAACGCCTTTCGAAGGCTTGACCGTAACTTTTACGGACGCGGGACATTTGCTTGGATCCTCTTCCGTAACCGTGGAAGCGTCGGAGGGCGGACAGACGAAAAAACTCGTTTTTTCGGGCGATATCGGCAATTCCGACCAGCCGCTTTTGAACGATCCCGTTTATTTGAAAGAAGCCGATTACGTCGTTATGGAATCCACGTATGCCGATCGGCTGCACGATAAAAACGAAAGCGCCGAAGACGCGCTCGCTTCGATCATTCAGTCCACTTTGGACGCAGGCGGAAACCTTGTGATCCCCTCGTTTGCCGTAGGGCGTACGCAAGAGATCCTTTATTTTATTCGGAATATAAAAAAATACGGAAAGGTAAAAGGACATAACGGATTCCCCGTCGTCGTGGATAGCCCGCTCGCAGTGGACGCAACGAATATCTTCGGAGAAGTATCCGATCGATATTACGACGAAGAGGCTCGCGCGCTTCTTGCCCAAGGGATCAACCCGATCGGCTTCGAAGGTCTCTCCGTTGCGGTAACGACGGAAGAAAGCCGCGCGATCAACGAAGACGATACCCCCAAAATCGTAATTTCCGCGAGCGGAATGTGCGAGGCGGGCAGGATCCGCCACCATTTGAAACACAACCTTTGGAAAAAAGAATGCACCGTTCTTTTCGTCGGTTATCAAGCGATCGGAACGCTCGGACACGCTCTCGTAAACGGCGCGAAACGCGTTCGTATTTTCGGAGAAGATATTTTGGTAAACGCGCGAATTTTGTCCCTCGGAAGCACGAGTTCTCACGCAGATCGCGTGGGACTGATGCGCTGGCTGGACTCTTTCGATACCCGTCCCGAAAGAGTGTTCGTAGTTCATGGCGGCGGCGACAATACCGAAAAATGGGCGGACGACGTCCGTAAGCAATTCGGCTATAACGCGGTCGCGCCTCTCTTTGCGGAAAAGTACGATCTGATCTCGAACGAGCGCATAAAAGAAGGATACGTTCCCGAGAAGCGTTCGCGCTTGACTCCCAATACCGTGTATAAATATCTTTTGGAATCGGGCGGCAGGATCGGCGAACTGATCCAAAATTTCAGCGGAAGAACAAATTCCGAAACGAAGCGCTTTACGCGCGAGCTGGACGAACTTTTCAAAAAGTATTCATAATTCTTTCTTTTGTTCGGAAAAATAGGAAAAAACCGAAGCGTTTGCTTCGGTTTTTTCGTTTTATTTTTTTATTGAAGAGAGTTTATGTAAGTGTTGATTTGCTCGAGATTTTTCTCCCACGCTTTTTCCTCTTTTTTGTATTTTAAACCGCGTATTATGGAAATAATAGCAATAACCGGTGTCAATACGATTCCCAATAAAAATTCGATCAGATAAATCCAGAACCACATATTCGGAGTCGCGATGATTCCTACGCCTTTATTGAAACAACAATAAACGTTCGGCAAACCCATTAAAAGCAGTCCCAGGAAAAGATAGCCGATGCTTTTTTCTATTAAAGTAAACATGACTATAACCCCTGCAAGGTAGAGTATGAGAGCGATGCCCATGTAAATAAATTGAATTGAAAAAGCTTTTTTCCAAGCTGCAATGTTTTGGTTACATGCCGTTTGGAAACAAGAAGGACAAACTTTTGCGCCGTTCAAATAACAAGTACAGTCATTGCAAATGTATGCGCCGCAATTTGTGCAACGTGCCGTGGCTTCCCGTTCATGATGATGTATGCATTCCATATTCTTCTGTTCTCCTTTTTTTGGGAATATATTCTTTATTATATTCTAACCAACAGTTAGAAGTCAAGTCAAAAACTAACTTATAGTTATAAAATCGAAAATATGGATAGTGCGGGAGAGAAAATTATCAAAAAACGCCTGAAGGAAGAAATCAGGAACAGCGGATTAACGACGGTTGAGATCGCTCGTCGAATCGGAGTTTCGCCCGAGATGATAACGCAATACTGTACTACGAAGAAATTCCCCAAGTTGGATACGTTTAGAGAGTTATGCCTCGCGATCGGGGCTTCGGCAGATTATATTTTGGGATTAAAAGATTATTAAGTTTTTGATTGACGGAGAATGCGAGAAAACCTTGCGTTCTTTTTTTTATACTCCGTTGACCTTTTTATAAAATATATGTTATTATAATTCCATAACGTGCATTTTACGCGCGCGTAAGAAAGGCGAACAACGCCGTTTGAAAATTTTAATCCCGAGGAGGAGACTTTACAATGATTGAAGAAACACTCAAACGCATCGAACAGCTCAAAATCGTTCCGGTCGTAAAAATAGACGATCTCGCGGATACCCTTCCTTTGATGGAAGCTCTGAAAAAGGGCGGGATCCTCAGCGCGGAGATTACATTCCGTACTGCTTGCGGTCCCGACGCGCTTGCGCTCGCGGCAAAGAATTGCCCCGATATGCTGATCGGCGCCGGTACGGTGATCAATAAAGAACAGGCGGAAAAGGCGGTTTCATGCGGCGCGGCGTTCGTGGTCGGTCCCGGCTTCTCCAAAGAGGTTGCGGAAGTTTGCCGCGAGGCGGGCGTTTTGTATTTGCCCGGAACGGTAACGCCTACCGAAGTTATGGCGGCGATCGCGGAGGGTTTGAAAGTCGTTAAATTCTTCCCCGCGGAGAATTACGGCGGCGTTAAAACCATCAAAGCGCTGGCGGGTCCTTTCCCCGGTATTAAGTTTATGCCCACGGGCGGGATCTCGGCAGAGAATATCAAGAGCTATTTCGAAACGGGCAAGGTGATCGCTTGCGGCGGTAGCTGGATGGTAAAAGACAGCCTCGTAAAAGCAAAAGAATTCGATAAAATAACGGCTTTATCCAAAGAAGCCATGGAGGTAATAAAGTAATGAAAGCAGTTACGTTCGGTGAATTGATGTTAAGACTGGCTCCGGAAGGATATATTCGTTTCGTGCAAGCGGATCGTTTCGGAGTAACTTTCGGCGGCGGCGAGGCCAACGTTGCGGTTTCTCTCGCAAATTACGGGATCGACGCGGCGTTCGTTTCCAAACTTCCGAAAAACGATATCGGACAGGCGGCGGTAAACAGCCTCCGTAGGTATGGGGTGGACGTTTCCAAGATTACCCGCGGCGGCGATAGGATCGGTATCTATTTCCTCGAAAAGGGAGCGAGCCAGCGCCCGAGCAAAGTCATTTACGACAGAGCAAATTCCGCGATCGCTCTCGCGAAAAAGGAAGATTTCGATTGGAACTCGATTCTGGACGGTGTGTCCTGGTTCCATTTTACCGGCATTACGCCCGCTCTTTCGGATGACGCCGCGGCCATTACGCTGGACGCTTTGAAAGCGGCGAAAGCGAAGGGCATCACCGTTTCTTGCGATCTCAATTACAGGAAAAAGCTTTGGTCGAAAGAAAAGGCGAAAGAAGTTATGACTTCCCTTATGCCGTACGTGGACGTTTTGATCGCAAACGAGGAAGATTCCGCCGACGTGTTCGGGATCAAGGCGGACGGGACGGATATTTCCAAAGGCGCTCTCAGCAAAGAGGGGTATAAGTCTGTTGCGAAAAAGCTCGTGGACGCGTTCGGATTCAAATACGTTGCGATCACGCTCCGCGGCAGCATTTCCGCAAACGACAATAAGTGGAGCGCGATGCTCTTTGACGGCAAGGACTATTATTTCAGCAAAGAATATATGATCCATATCGTGGATCGCGTGGGCGGCGGCGACAGCTTCGGCGGCGGCTTGATCTACGGAATGCTGAATTTCGGTTCGGATAAGCAAAAGATCATCGAGTTCGCGGTCGGCGCGAGCTGCTTAAAGCATTCTATCGAAGGCGATTACAATATGGTTTCGGTAGAGGAAGTATTGAAACTCATCGAAGGCGACGGAAGCGGTCGCGTGCAAAGATAAGGAGGTAGAACGATGGACGTAAGATATGCGGTTTCCAAAAAAGAGTATAGCAGAATGAACACGGAGGAACTTCGCGAGAATTTCCTCATTACGAATATTTTCGAAAAGGATAAGATCAATCTTACCTATTCCCATATCGACAGGATCATTGCGGGCGGCGCTTGCCCCGTAACGAAAGAACTTCCGCTTCTCGCGGGTGAAGAACTCGGCGCGGCGTATTTCTGCGAAAGGCGCGAAGTCGGCGTGATCAACATCGGCGGAGCGGGCGAGATCGTCGTGGACGGAAAAACTTATAAAATGGACCATTTCGACGGTATCTATATCGGTCGCGGAACGAAGGAGATCGTGTTCAAATCGCTTGACGCGAACGCGCCCGCCCATTTTTATATCAACTCCACGCCCGCCCATAAGGAATATCCGACCAAGCATATCCCTCTCGTAAACGCGGTACACCGCGCTTGCGGAGACTTTAAGGATTGCAATAAGCGTACGATCAATCAATTTATCGTTCCGGGCAACTGCGACAGCTGCCAACTGACGATGGGGCTGACGCAACTGAACGAAGGCAGCAACTGGAACACGATGCCCTCGCATACCCACGAGCGCCGTATGGAAGTATATATCTATTTCGATATTCCCGAGGATAACGTCGTTTTCCATATGATGGGCAATCCGACCGAGACGCGCCATATCGTCGTTCAAAACGAAGAAGCGGTCATCTCTCCGAGCTGGTCGATCCACAGCGGCGTAGGAACGAAGAACTACACCTTTATTTGGGGTATGTGCGGCGAGAACCAAGAGTTTGACGATATGCAAGGCGTAAAGACCACCGATCTCAGATAGGATCAGGGGGGCGCATCGCTTGAAGGAGAAATCATGAAAATCGGATTACAGCTTTTTACCTGCCGCAAGCAGGCGCAAAAAGACTTATACGGGACCTTGCGCAATCTTTCCGCTCTCGGGATCAAATACATCGAGGCGGCGCGCATTCATTTCGACGACGCGGATATCGCGGCCTTTAAGAAGGCGAAAGAAGAATTCGGGATCGAGGTTGTTTCGGCGCAGATCAAGCCGCATATTTTACATGACGATTTCGATCAATGCTTGAAATTCTTACGTGAGACCGATTGTAAGATCGCGATCATTTCCGTTCTTCCGACCGAATGCATCATCGGATCGGACGAAAAGCTCGTTGAATTTTGCAAATGGGCGAGCGAACTTGCGAAGAAGTACAAAGAGGCGGGGATCCAACTTTGCTACCATCATCACGATTTCGAATTTATCAGGAGCGGCGCGGGAACGAGGTTCGATATCATCGTAGAGAATATGAGCGAAGATATGAACTTTATTATCGATACGTATTGGACGACCAAAGCGGGTATCAACGTGGAAGCGATCTTGAATCGTTTGTCCGGGAGAGTCTCGGGCGTTCACCTGCGAGACTACGCGCTCTATCGTAAGTTTATCGGAAGAAATCCGTCTAACTATGCGCTCGGAGACGGCGTTGTGGACTTTAATTGGATCATCGAAGCCGCAAAAAGAAACGGCGTCGCGTACGGTGCGATCGAACAAAATACGAAGCATCCTTTCAGCGAGATCGCAAAGAGCGTTGCTCATATCCAAAAGATCGGATATGCGGAGGATATGAAGTAATATGAGTATCGAACTCGCAGTGAAACTTGCGGATTATATCGTCGGAAGTAAAAATCCCGAAATGCGTTGGACTTGGGGGCAAGGGATCATGGGAGCCGCGCTCTCGGATTTGGACGAGTATCTCGGAACGGAAAAGTATTACCCCTTTTTACAGGCGTTTTGCGATTATTATGTCAAAAACGAGCCGAAAGTCGCCTCTGCGGATACCGCCGCGCCCGGGTTTATCTCTTACGCCGTATATAAGCATACGGGAAAAGAAGAGTATAAAGAGCTGACGGATAAAGTTCTCGATTATATCAAGAATGAGCCGCGCGTTTATAAAGACGCGGTCAATCATCTCGGAAAGGCGGCGGTCGGCAAGCTCTATCCCAAATCCATTTGGGTGGATAGTTTGATGATGTTCAGCGTTTTCCCCGCTCGCTATGCGAAAAGAGAAGGAGACGAGACGCTTTTGGAGATCGCGGCAAAACAGCCTGCCTTATACGCGGATTGTATGATGGACGAAGGGGATCACCTTTGGTATCATTCCTATTGGGTCAAAAGAGGCAGTCATTATCCCAAGCGCAAGCTGTATTGGGCGAGAGGAAACGCATGGGTCGTTTCCGCGCTTCCCAAGATTTTGGACGATATCGGTTCCCACTCCGAGCGAGATAAGATCATCGAAGTATTTAAGAAGACGGTCGAAGCGGTTTCCGAAAAGCAGGAAGCTTCGGGAGGATTCAGAACTCTTCTCGGAAAGAAAAGCACCTATCTCGAATCTTCCGCCGCGGCGCTCATCGCGGACGGCATCTATCACGGCGTTCGAATGGGTTACGTGGGAGAAGAGTATTTGTCTGTTGCCGAAAAGGCTTATGCCTTCGCGGTTTCTTGCGTTAAGACGAAAAAGAACGGTGCGGTTTTGTTTACAAAGATCAGCGGGCCCACGATCCCGCTCCCCGTTCTCCCTTACTGCGGCTACGCGTTTATTCCGCGTTGCCCGAATTTAACGTACGGAGTGGCGGCGTTTCTTTGGGCTTCCATCGAGCGCGACAAGCTTGTAAAAGAAGGCAAATTAGCATGAAGATCGCGCGGGTAAAAACGGCGGACGGCGTTTTCTACGCCGAAGTGAAGGCGGACGGATATCACCCGATCCTCGGAGATATTTTCGGGGAATGGGGCGCGCTTTCCGAGCCTTATCAAGGGGAAGTTAAACTTCTGACGCCCGTTTCTCCGAGAAAGATCGTTTGCCTCGGCGCGAATTACAGAAAACACGCGGAAGAACTTTCGTTAAGCGTGCTTCCCGAACCGACCGTTTTTCTCAAACCTTCGACTTCTCTTCTCGCAACGGGTGAACCGATTTTATATCCGGTATCCGCAACGAGGGTGGATTACGAATCGGAGATCGCCGTCGTGATCGGGAAAAGAGCGAAAAACGTAAAAGAGGAAGAAGCGCTGCGTTACGTTCTCGGTTATACCGCCGCGAACGACGTAACCGAGCGAGATATGCAAAAAAGAGACGGACAGTGGACGCGGGCGAAAGGGTTTGACACATTTTGTCCTCTGGGGCCTTATATCGAGACGAATATAGATCCGGATTCCCTGACCGTCGTCGGGAGAAAGAACGGAGTCGAAGTCCAGCGCGGGCGCGCGCGCGACCTTATTAACAGTATCGAGAAATCGATCGCGTTTATCAGCGGCGTTATGACGCTAGAAGAAGGCGATGTAATTTTAACAGGAACACCGGAAGGGATCGGAGAATTATCGGTGGGGGACGAATTCGAGGTTGAACTGGAAGGCGTCTGCACGCTGAAAAATTCGATCGCAAGGGAGGAAATATGAAAAAAAGAATAACGGTTGCTTTTATTTCCATATTTTTGATCGCGACTTTGTGTTGCTCTTCTTTTGTACTGACTGCTTGCAAGCGGAATGAAAAAGAAACAAGCAATTACGGTCAATTCGTAAAGGACGTGGAGGACCCCGACGTCTCGATCGGCGTTTTATCCGATATCCACGTTATGAGCGACGCGCAGGCGGTGGATAAAGCGAATGCCGATTTCAAAGCCTACGAATCCAAAGGTCAAAAAATGCTCGGATTGTCCGAGTCGATCCTGAAAACAGCAGTGGATCGGATCATCGAAGAGTCCGATCTCGAAGTCGTTCTCGTTGCGGGTGATAACGCGGACGACGGCGGTGAAGTTACGCATCGCGCGGTCGCGGCGGAGCTCGCCCGTTTGGAAAAAGCGGGGATCAAGGTCTTTACGATCCCGGGAAACCACGACATCAACAATCGCGCTTATACTTACGCAGGCGGAAAAGCTTGCTTGACCAATCCGACGACCGAATCGGAATTCGCCGAGATTTACAAGGATTTCGGCTATAATAAGAGCGATGTAAAAGAGTTTTTCAAAAACGTCGGAACGGACGATCTTTCGAACGACGTGTTTAACGACGGAGACAATCTCTCTTACGTGGCGGATCTTCCCGGAAATTATCGCTTGATCGCGATCGATATGAGCAATCACGTTATGACGAATTATCTTACGGACGATAGCGGCGAGTATTCCCAAATGGGATTGGAAACGGACGGCGAAGGGCGCGTTCTTTGCGACGGCGAGCCTTATCCTTACGTTCGCAACCGACACGACGGCGCCATGACGGAAGAACTGCTTCTTTGGGCGAGAGCAAAAACGGAAGAAGCGATCTCGGACGGAAAGATTCCCGTCGGAATGATGCATTTCCCGCTTGTAAGCCATTTCGGCCCCTTGATCAAAGCGAAAAATATGCTTACGAACGATCCCGAAGGATATTACGTGGCGGACGAACTTGCGGACGCCGGAATGCGCTATATCTTTACCGGGCACATCCATATCGAGGACGTGGCGCTCTATACTTCCGCGAACGGGAATAAGATCCTCGATATAAACAGCGCTTCTCTTTGCAACTATCCCACGCCGATCCGCACTTTCCGCGCAAAAGGGGACGACGCGTATATTCGTACTTGGAATATGGATCGGGTAAAGGAAGAATATCTGCCTTCGAACTTAACGGCGGAAGAAAAGGCGAAGATCCTTTCGGATTTCAGATCCTACTCCGTTGCTTATATAGACGACAGTATGCTCGCCAAAGTTCGCAATACCGTGGATATGGATCTGATGTACACGATCCTCGATAAATTCGGGATCGAAAAGGGCGGCGCGAACAGTGCGGAAGTGGACGCGCTCGCAACTTCTTTGTATAACGACGTGTTCCTCGGCTTCGTTAAAATGCCGCTCTATAAAAAGGACGCGAAGGAAGGGCAGCAATCCGTTCAGGCTATCGCGGAGAAATACGGCGTAAAGATCCCTTCTTCCGATTACACGACGGTGTTTAACGTTGCGATGAGTTTCGCTTCCGCGCTCTACGGCGGAAATGAATCCGTTTCGGCAAAAGATACCCGATACGTTCTTTTGAAATATGCGATTTTCAGCGTTTTCGAATATCTTTCCGATTTCGATCTGTTCGCTAAACTTCACGCGCTGAACGAGAACGTAAAACTCGTAGATCTTACTTCGACCGCGGAGGAACTTTTCCGTACGGAAACCTTGGACGTTTGCTCGAATAACTTGCTTGTCGGCGTCGTTTCTTCGCTCGATATTCCGGCGATCAAAAAGTATTTGAATTTTAACGAAAACACGAATCCGTATAAGGCGCTCGAAAGCGTAAAAACGCTCGTAAAGACGCTGGATCTCGGCGATCTTCTCGGAGATCTCGATTTGTCGCAATACATCAAAGCGTCCGCGACCCAACAAGTCGGCTATATTCGACTCGGCGCCTTGATGGACGATTGCTTCGAAGGTCCGATCTTGCTTTGTATGGCGAACGACTTTATCGAAGGTCATACCGTGATCGATCACTTGGACGGCGAATTGGACGTTGCCCCGAGCGATACCGATCTTAAAATCAGCACAAAAACGATGGCGTTTACTGCGCTTGAATAGGAGGAAATATGAAAAAAGTCATCATCATCATTCTTGCGGTTTTGATCGCGGTCAGCGGCGCTCTTTTGATTTACGGCGCGGCGCAGGGACCTCAAAAGGAATTCAACCAAGAATCCAAGGGTCTTCTCGCAGCCCCCGCGGCAGCGATCTCGGAAGGTGCGGATCATTGGTATTCCGTGGATTCCGTTCTTTCTTCCGGTTCTTTCCAGGAAAAAGCCGCGAAACTTATGGTTTATACTTCGTATAACCAAATGTACGCCAAGCAATTCTATTTTTCGGCGCACGTGGACGTTTTCGCCGGAAATAAGTACACCTGCTCGGATTATTTCAGAGCCCAGCAAGGGGTCAATACGTTCTATCAAGCGCTTGCCTATACCGGAACGCAGCTTACGAATATGGCTACGCGCCGCGTGGATTATCACAACGTTCGTTATTCGAAAGTAGAGCCGGGTATTTCGTATGACAAAAAGGAACAGACCTATTCGTTCTCTTTGGCGAATCCCGATGTGGACGATCGTGAAACGACGCTGCCGAGAGAAACTCCCTATTTGATTTACAGCTGGTATGATATTCCCTTGGACTTCGGTTCGAAAGAGCAAGCGTATAACGAGATCGACTCTTCTTTGATCGAGAACGTTTCCCTCGAATCGCCGACCTCCGACGCCCCGTATTACGTTTTGAATTTCTCTGCGGATATCGATAAGGTAAACGCGTCCGAAGAAACGCTTCGCAGATTGAACGAAGGCACGGGCGGCGCGATGAAAGATATCGAAGTTCTGGGTCTTTCCTTTAAGGCGGAGATCTGGCCGAGCGGGCTGTTCCGTTCCATCAGCGTCCACGCGCGCATCGTTGCGAAAGTCAGCAACAAAAGAGGCGAAGCCACGATCGACAGGACTTACGGTTTCAGCTATGACGACGCCGATTGCTCGATCGCGAATTGGTTCAAATCGACCGGTTGGGATAAGTATCTGACGGCGGAAGGAAAGGCCGCTTACGAGAGCGAGCTCGCTCTTTTGAAAACGGAAGAAGAAGAATAATCCCGAATGAAAAAAGTTCTCGTCATTGTGCTTTCCGTTTTGATCGCGCTATGCGGCGCGCTCTTATCATACGGAGCCACTTTGAATGGCGAGATCCAAACCAATCAAAACCTCGGGGATCTTTTGCCGCCCGTAAATCCGGACGCATATGCGGAAGGGATCGCGGAATGGATCCGTTTGAATGCGGTTTCTCACGAAAGATCCGATCTTTTGCCCGAGACGAATCCGTCTAAAGATCCCGCCGTTTTCGCGGCGGAGATCGACGGTTGGTACGACGTGTTCGGGAAAAAAAACGAGGCGCTTAGCGTTTTGAACCGTTTCGAAGGCTCGTCGCTCGCGGGGAACCTTATAGTTCCGCTCGTGTACAATATGAACCGTGCGAAGCAGTTTTGTATGGTCAGCCATATCGAGGTCTTTGCGGGAAATAAGCGGACGTTCTCGGACAATATGCGCGTTCGGGCGCAAATCGAACCCTTTGCTTTCGATCGATTCTATCGCGCGCTCTCTTGGACAGGCAGTTCCATCGCTTCCTTCGCGAGTCTTCGCGTCGGGTTTGCGGATCAAACGTTCGTTGCGCAAAATACCGTCTCGTCTTACGATAAAAAAAGCGGGACTTACGTTTATCAGTTCGGGAAACCGCAGGAGAGCAGCCGCGACAGAGAACTCGATCGGGAGATCCCGTATAAAACCTACGGACTCATCTCTCTTCCGATCTATTTGGGAGATTGGGAAGTGGATTGTTCGGTCGTGGACGGAAAGAGCGTAAGGGTCGATTATCCGAGCGATAATGCCCCGTATTACGTTTTGTCTTTCAGCGAGGACATTGAAAAAGCGGGGATCCCGGAGAATACGGAAAACCGTTTGAACCGTTCTCTCGGCGGGAAAATGCGCAATATAACGATCAAAAAGGCGGATTTTACCGTGGAGATATGGGAAAGCGGCGTGTTCAGAAGGATCGGAGCGAACTTTACGGTAAACGCGAAGATCGGCGGTAGGCAAGGAGACGCAGAGATCGAGGCGGAGTATAAGTTTTATTATGACGACGCGTCGTGCGATATCATTCGCTTGATCGAGAGCGTGGGCTGGGAAAAATATTTATCGGCAGCGAACAAAGAGGAGTTCGAAAGCCGTAAAAACAAGAAATATGTTTGAAAGGAGATACTATGAATAACGTTTTACTGACGAATGCAACGGCGAAGAAACTCTATAAGTACGCAAAAGAGTTCCCCATTTTCGACTATCATTGCCACCTTTCGGTCAAGGAGATGTACGAGAATAAACCCTATAAAAATATCACCGAGATCTGGCTGAAAGGCGACCATTACAAATGGCGCCAAATGCGCACGTTCGGGATCGGAGAAGAGTTTATTACGGGTGACGCCTCGGACTACGATAAATTCTATTCCTATATTTCCATGCTCGAAACCGCGGTCGGAAATCCCTTGTACTTATGGTCGAAATTCGAACTTGAATTCTATTTCGGCGTCAAATATCCTTTGACCCGTTCTTATGCAAAGAAGATTTGGGAGCAGGCGAACGCCGTTATCGAAAAAACGAAGTTCTCTCCCTTGACCGCGATCGGAATGTCGAACGTGGATACGGTTTGCACGACGGAAGAAATCTTTTGCGACCTTATGTATCATCGTCTTCTTCGCGAAAAGGGCGAGATCAAAACCAAAATTTTGCCGGCTTTCAGAGGGGATCGCGCGATCAATATCGACAGCCCCGAATTTATTAAAAATATCGAAAAACTCGGCGACGTGGCTTCTTTCGTGATCCGCAATCTCGAAGATATGGAAGACGCGCTTTGCCAAAGGCTGGACGCGTTTAAGGAGCAGGGTTGCGTTACTTCCGACTTTGCGATCGAGGGGCTGACGTATAAGAAGATCTCGAGAGAAGACGCGGACGCCTCTTTCCGCGCAGGGCTGAAAGGAAACCTCGAGCAAGTGGATCTTGACGGCTATAAGAGCTATATGCTGCACTTCCTTTTGAAAGAATGTTATAAGCGCGGATTCAGCGCGCAGCTCCACATCGGCGCCATGAGAAACAATAACAGTCTTATGAACGCTCGCCTCGGTGCGGATACCGGGTTCGATTCCGTTGCTACGACGCCCTATCAAACGGGTCTTCGCGATCTTTTGGACGATTTGAATACCGAGGGCGTTCTCGGAAAAACCATTATCTTTAACTTGAATCCGGCGGATAACGCGTATATCGGAACGATCATCGGTTGCTTCCAAGGCGGGCAAGACGGTGTAAAAGGGAAAATCCAAATGGGCGCCGCTTGGTGGTTTAACGACACGAAGGTCGGCATCGAGAATCATTTTAAGGCGCTTTCCGAACTCTCCCATTTCGGTTCGTTCGTCGGAATGTTGACGGATAGTCGCAGCTTTATTTCTTATACGCGCCACGATTATTTCCGCCGTTTGCTTTGCAATTACGTCGGAACTCTCGTTGAGAAAGGCGAGTTTACGAAGGATCAAGGCGTTCTTCGCAAAGTAGTCTCCGACGTTTCGTATAACAACGCGAAACGCTTCTTTACGATTTTCGAATAATCGGATTTTTCCGAATAAAACAAAAAAAGTGCGAAAGAGATTTCTTCCGCACTTTTTTATTTCCCCGGGGTTTTACTCGTTTGAGACGGTGCGGAACGGGAAAAGAAAGAGTCGCGCGGATTTTACGGGTTGTGTAATTGTGTTATTGACGAAGTTTGCGATTGAACGGAAAGGTCGGAATATCGGAAAAAATTTACTCTTTACATACGCGCGCGGGTATGTTATAATTTATTCATTGAACGCAGAGTTCTCGATTTTCTTTTTGCATTTTGCTCCGAAAACAGAGAGACTTCGTTCGCAGACGATTTTTTTAGGAGAAACAGATGGAGAACGCAAACGTTCAGGAAGTCCCTCAGACGACCAAGAAGAGATTATTTAAAAAGCGTAGTCCCGAATCCGCTTCCTATTCCGCGATCATTACCTTTTGCGGTTCCACCTTTTTTTCAAGGAGCATAGGCGAACTTCTCGCTTCTTACTTTACGCTGTTCCTGACGGACTTTATGTTGATCCCCACCGCGCAGATCACCGTTCTTATGCTTGTAACGAGGATCTTGGACGCGGTTACCGACCCGATCGCCGGTTCCATTGTCGATATTACGCATACAAAATGGGGCAACGCCCGTCCGTACGTACTGTGGTCGTCTTTCCCGCTTGCGATCTTTACGGTTTTGATCTTTTGGGTCCCGAACCTGAATATGATGGGGCGCCTTGTATATGTGTACGTCGTGTATATCGGTTACGGTCTTGCGCAAACGATGTATTCCGTTCCTCTTGCGACTCTCGGTCAAAAGATTACCGCCGTTCCCGAAGAAAGAAAAAATATTTACACCATTTCCGGTTTTATGGGAACGTTCGGCACCGCGATCCCGGGCGCCGTTCCCATCGTTTTGCAATTTATTCAAACGCACTTTGACGAATCCAAAGTCCATAGCGTGCAGGAAACGGCGTATTTCATTATCGCGCTCGTGATCGGCGTCGGAACGCTTATTTTCGGCGTGATGGCGTTCTTTACGATGAAAGAAAAAGTAAAGCCGATTTCCGGCGCGAAGCACGAAAAGGTCAAGCTGACGAAGAACCTCGGCGCGATCTTTAAGAACCGTCCGCTGATTTGTATTTTCCTTTCCAGCGCGGCTCTTTCTCTTCGCTCCATGGGTTACGGCGCGGCGATTTATTTTTACAAAGAAACGATGGCGAACTACGCGCTCGCAACGTTTATCGGGATCGGCAGCTCGATCCCGAGCTATATATTCATGGCGGCGGTTCCCTTCCTTGCGAAGCGTTTCGCTCCGAGAAATCTTTGCATCGCGGGTTATGCGTACAGCGCGATCATGTATCTTTTGTTCTTCTTCTCGGGATATAAGAGCGTGTTCTGGGTCGCGTTCTTCTTTATCGTCTCGGGCGTTCCGAACGGAATGATCGGAACTTGTTCCACTTTGATCGTTGCCGATTCCATCGACTATATGGAATGGAGAACGGGGATCCGCTCGGACGGTCTCGTTTGGTCGATCAACGGGTTAAAAGGCAAAGCAACGAGTACGCTCTCGGGAATGTGGCTTCCGATCGGTCTCGGAATGATCGGATATCATACCGCGCAAAACGCGGCGGAGCTCGTTATTCAATCGGACGCGACCAAGCAGGGTCTTTTCTACCTCGTAAGCCTTGCGCCGCTCGCCGGATCGATCCTTGCGATCATTCCGCTTTTGTTCGATAATTTTTACGGAAAACGTCGCGACGCGATCTTCGAGGAGCTGCATAAGCGCCGTGAAGAAGCGCAAGCCGCGCTGGACGCCGAAGCGGCCGCTATCGCCGCGGAAGGCGCCAATCAATAATCGGAAATATTCGGGAGGACATCATGCGAAAGGACAGGATGAGTCAGTCGCTCCGCAAAGAGCTGATATTTATGATCGTAAAGATCGTTATAATGCTAACGGCGATCGGTCTTTTGATTGCCGTCAGTCCTTATTTCGCTTTTATTTTTTTGGCGCTCTTCATTTGGATCGTGGCGGACGTTCTGATCGGAGTTGTAAAGAAACCCCGTCCCGTTGCGCCCGAAGGAGAACCGGATTGCGTGGAAGATCGTTACGATTATTCCGATATGCTTTGGCTTTTCGAGCACCCCGGCAAAACCAATCCCGAGATCGATTTCTCGATCGAAGACATTCGGGAAGACGTACTTCTCGCAACCATTCAATCCGATTGCCGCTATATCAATTCCCGTTTTGATTGCTTGGATTTTCGCGCAACGAGGCTTTATCGTTTCGCAACGGCGGCGGATCCCTATTTGGACGCGATCTCTCCGTCGGGTAAGGTCCGCGAACTGATAGACGAGACTTTCCTCGGAATGAAATTTTGGATCACGGAGAAAGGACACGACAGCGTTTGCTATTTCTCCGAAAACCATGAGATCACTTTCTTCGTCCTTGCCTATCTTCTCGGCAGGCGCTATCCCGATCGCGTGTTTTTGAACGACGGTCGGACGGGCAAAGAAAAAGCGGAAGAAGCGCGTTCGCGTATGCTGATTTGGCTTGATCTTCGCGGAAAATACGGTTTTTCCGAGTTTTATTCGCATAACTATCTCCCCATCGATTTCGCGCAGCTTTCCCTTTTGCTTTTGCACGGGGATCGGGAAGATCGCCTTCTTATGACAAAAGCAAAGGCGGTTCTCGATATTCTTTGCCTTGACTATGCGCACGCATATAAAAACGGAACGATCATCGGCGCGCAGGGCAGAGCGTACGCGCGCAACAATATTAACTGCGCGTTTGCGGAGAATAACAGCGACATTTTGATGGACGCAATTTGGAACGAAGGCAAAGGCTTCGGTGGCGAAAACTGCCATGCCGGGCGCCAAGCCGCTCTCTTCCTTCTCCTTCTGAATACCAAGGATGAAAAGGGAGAACCCTTGTATCAAGTTCCTCAAGCGATCAAAAATATAGGAACGGACGACGGCGTTCGCGTGATCAAAACTTCCTTCGGACTGAACCTTGCGGACATCGAGAAGGAAGGACTGCTCGGACTTTCCGATCGCCAAATTATGTTCCAATTCGGAATGGAAGCGTTCTCCAATCCCGAAGTGATTAACAACACCTTCGATATGGTGAACGAGTATTCCCTTTTGAAAAACGAGTTTTTCTCCTATTTCAAATTCTTTAACGTCTCGCTCCTGCGCTTCCTCGGTATTTTCCCCTTCGTCTCGAAGCTCGGAAAGATCTATCCGAACGGGGTTTCGATCGAACGTTCGAATGTGTACGCCTATAAAACGCCCGCCTATAAGCTTTCCACCCTCGTGGACTATAAACCCGGTTCTTCCGGTGCGCAACAAACGACGATGGCTGCGGTCCTTCCCGAGGGAGTAACCGTATTTACGCATCACCCCTTGAAAGACGATTCGTACAATACCTCTCCCGGCTTTTGGGGCGGTTACGGCGTTGCGCCTCACGCCGCGCAGTTTGAGAACGTGTCCGTATTGATCCACAAGATCCCCAAGAGTATTTTGTTCTCTCCGAGTTCGATGCTTCCCTATACCCACACCTTCTTTTCCGAAGAGCTTTTAGACGAAGTCAAGGTGGAAGGGCGTTACGCGTTTGCTCGAAAAGGTTCGGCTTTGATCGCTCTTATCGGAACGAGCGATTTCGAATATCTCGACTTTAACGCCGATAAGACGCGCATTATGGAAGGCTTATTAAAAGACCCGACCAAACGTTTCGAACTCGTGCAAAGAGGAAAAGTACAAGCAACGGTTTACGAGCTTTCTACGATCGAAAAAGAAGGTTCCTTGTCTTCTTTTGCGGAAAGGATCCGAGCAAACAAGATTTCCTTTAACGGAAACGAACTGACATATCAAAGCGAAGGGAAAACGATCAGCCTGACTTACGGAGGCAGTTTCGTCGTAAACGGCGAAACGCAGGAAACGGAGTACAAGCGCTATGACAGTGACTTCGTTCAAACCGATTACTTAACGGGAGATATTTCCGTTAGCGCCGGCGGCGCTTCTTGCCATATCAACGTTCTTGAAGGCATTCGTCAGGTAAATTGAAAGGGGAATAACGGAGGAATTCGGCAGAATGGAAGAGAATAAAAGAGGTTTGTCTTTTAAGGCAAAGATCGCGATCGTGGTCGCGGTCGTCGTCGTAATCGCCGTTCTGACTTTTTCCCTTATTTCGTTTATGCCGGTTCCGATGAAGATACAATGGAGCAAAGTGCAAAAGATCGAGTCGAACGTAGCGCTCCTATCTCCCGGCGAGGGGGGAAATCAAACGGACGCGCCGGCTCTCGTTAAATTAAACGAGGACGGCTCGATCGATCCGACTCCTTGGAAAATTTTGCAGTTTACCGATATGCATTTAACGCACGAGCTTGAAACCACGAACGAAACGATCGACCTTTTTATCGACGCGCTCAATCGTGAAAAACCCGATTTTGTAGTGCTGACGGGCGATATTATTACAAGAAAAGGCGGGCGCTCGCGCGCAAAGCAACTTTGTGAGATCTTCGAAAAAATGGGAATTTACTGGGGCTACGTTCTCGGGAATCACGAAGGTGACAGCTACGTTGCCGTAAGCCGTAAATCGCTTATTGAACTCGTTTCTTCCTATCCGCATTGTTTAGACGTTTCGACCGTGCAGAAGACTGCTTCGGGAGAATCGGTTTGGGGAAACGGAAATTTCGTCGTAAACCTTCTCGGAGAGAATTATTCGCTTTCGCAATCTTTGATTTTTATGGATTCGGGCAATCGTATCTCAAAGGCGGACGCAAAGAAATACGGCGTTTCGCAGAGCAGTTACGATTACCTAAAAGACAGCCAAAAGATTTGGTATAAAGAGCAAGTCGAAAAGGCGATCGCGCAAAATGCAAAAACGATGCTTTTTATCCATATTCCCCTCGTGGAACAAGGATATCTTAAATTCCTTCGTTTCGGAACGCCGATCGAAGAAGGTTGGTCGTTCCTTCCCGGAACCGAACTGGAAGTAAACGGCGTATTGAAGGGCAGTTTCGCGATCAAGGACGGGTGGAAAGCTCTTCCCGGAACGGTGAATTACGAGGAATCTTGCTCGTCCGATCATAATAACGGAATGTACGAGTTGATGAAAAGCCTGAAAAAGGGCGTAAACGGACTTTTCTGCGGTCACGATCACGTAAATAATTCCGTCATTTACGAAGAGGCGTTTGCGGGAAACAAACCGATCTTCCTCTGTTACGGGACGTGTAGCGGCGTTCAGGGCTATAACCTTTATAGGTACGGATATTCGCTCTCAGACGATTACGCGCTTCGCGGCTATTCCGTCATTGAAATAAACGAGAAAAAGAACTTCGATTATTATTCCGTTCGATTTAATAATATCGGCGAGCGGATACCGCTTGTAATCGATTCGGAAGCCTACGCAGGCTAACGCCTCGCGCGCGACCATATAAAAGAAATATTTGAAAAGCGAAGTACGCTTCGGGAGGAAAAAATGGGAATCGAAACAAAAACCCCGCTGAAAAAGAAAGTCATCATTTCGGTTTGCATCGCGCTGTTTGTAATTATTGCGGCGCTCGCGATCCTTTTGTACGGTCCGCAACCGATGCACGTCGATTGGAATAAGATCCATCCGATCGAATCGAACGTAACGCTCCTTGCGCCCGGCGAGGGCGGCAATCAAACGGACGCGCCCGCTCTCGTTAAATTAAACGAGGACGGCTCGATCGATACGACGCCTTGGCGTGTTCTTCAATTTACCGATATGCACTATTCGGAAAGAATGGCGGAAAATGAGCGTACGCTTGATAATTTCCTGAAAGCGATCTATCAAGAAAAGCCCGATTACGTTACCTTTACGGGTGATATCGTTACGAGTATTCGCGGCAGATCGAGGGTGATCCAATTTGCCGAAATTATGGAAAAACTCGGCGTGTATTGGTCGTACTGCCTCGGAAACCACGAAGGCGATCAATTCTTTGCGCTTTCAAGGGCGGAGCTTATGCGCATTTGGGAAAAGTATCCTCACGCGCTTTTGGATGACGACGTTAAAAAATCGCCTTCCGGGGAAAGCGTTTGGGGCATCGGTAACTACGTCGTAAACCTCCTCGGCGACAATTATTCCCTCGTTCAATCGATGATCTTTATGGACTCCGGCGACGCGATCACGGACGCGGACGCAAAAAGGCTCGGCGTGGAGAAGGGTAGCTACGATTATTTGAAACCCAACCAAATGGATTGGTACAAAGCGCAAGTTGAGAAGGCGATCGCGGCGGGAGCGAAAACGATGCTCTTTATCCATATTCCCCTCGTGGAACACGGAAACGTAAAGTATCTGCCCGTAGGCGAGGCAGTGGAAGACGGTTGGTCGGAAGTTCCGGGAAGCGAACTGACCAAAGGCGGCAACGTCATCGGTCGCCTCGTTCTCAAAGACGGCTGGAATTTGGTCGCGGGAACGGCGAACTATGAAGGCTGCTGTTCATCCGATTATAATAACGGAATGTACGACCTGATGAAGAGCCTGA
>OCTW013371907.1_pt1 | contig 24041 bp, 24 predicted proteins | sample 1539671 | NCBI WGS metagenome assembly OCTW01 (sample SAMN02144230, study PRJEB22623) | gut metagenome | biome: sheep rumen | host: Ovis aries | place: New Zealand | reverse complement strand
CAGCAGGTCTTATTAAGGTTACTCTCTTTTTTGTTCTCAAGGTTCTCGAAATCTTCAAAAATCTGCTTGACAAACATTAGCAAGATTTGTTTATATTTCTTTCAACTAATATTTCCTAGCCTCTTTACGTAGTTTCTCTACGTAAGCCTCAATCAACGCTGCCACTGTAGTGTCATGCTCCAGCGCATACATTTTCAAGAATTTCTTATCATCAGCGGATATCGAAACATTCAGTGTCGTTTTCCGTTCTTCTACTTTATTCATATTGCGCATACCTCCGTTTTGCGTGCTTGAGCATCTGCGCATATTTTACATCAAATGCGCTCTGATTTCAAGGTGCCCAAGGAAAAAAGCACCCGTGCCGGGTGCTTTTTTCTCAGTCATATTCAGGCTCATCAGTATCTTTCTTCATGGCCTCATATTTATTGGCTATATCCTTCGCCTTATCTATCAGCCTCTCCGTGTACTCCTTCCTCTTTTTCAAAGACTTCTGGTAGGCGTCTTCCAGTGTAGAGCCATCCTTAAAACGGTGTGCTTCCATAAAACGTTGTCTGCTGGTGTCTGTATCTATAGCCTTTTGCAGTTTATCCCTGATCTCCTCCAACTCTGACAATACGACTTTCTGTGCTTCCAGCGCATCCTCCCACTTTTGAAACTCAGCCTCAGCCATATCCTGTGCTTTTTGCTTCGCTGTTTCCTCCGTCGCAACCTTATATTCATCCATGGCTGAACGGACAGCAGATAACGCTTCTGTGTATGTTTCAAAATCGGGGCGTTCTCCTGTCAGCACTTCCATAAAATCGCGGATGGTATGTGCAAGATGCCTATTACGTTTATCAATATGCTTCTGTTGGTTTTTCTGCTGTTGTGCACGTTTATCCAGTTCTTCTTGTTCTCTGGCCATCCTGCGGAAAGTCTCCACATCGGAATGCGGACGGTGTTCTCCAGAATCAGCTTTTCTTTCAATGGCTGTATAGCCATACTCGACCGCATCTGAGGCCATTTCTTCAGCCATGATCTCTTTAAAGCGTTCATGTAGCTGAACAATTCCCCACTCCGTATCCGCTGTCTTTTCAAACCCCATCTGTTCCAGTGCCTTAACAGATGCTACCCGACTCTCCATGCCTGTCTTGTACCCTGTAGCCCGCAGAGTATAGGCGAGATGAACATGAGGGGTGCCACAGGGCTCGTCAGCATGATAGTCCGCTCGAAGGACAACAAGATGTTCCGGGTCGAGGTCTCTGATGCGTTCAACTGCACGCCGGAGAATTCTCTTCGTTATCTCCTTATATGGACTTCGGTTAAGATGTTCCAGCGCGTATGCTGAAGCATCAGCTTCACGACCCGCAGCTTTAAGTTCCTGCCAGTGTGCTGGGTCAAAGCTGGGATCTGTTACGCCGTTATCGTCTTTGTTTCCAATCTGCCACACCGCCTCTTGCACAGGCGTCTCCTTCTGCTTTCCTGACCCATAACAGAACGTCCCATCCACCACACCATCATAATATGATTTCTGACGTTCTGGCTTACTGCTCTGCTCACCCATCATACGATCAGCGCGGGTCTGTTTCGCATTGAAACTGGCTATGGACTCCTCGAAAATCTTATTAAACTTGTCGGCGTCCGAACTGTATTCGCCCACCCAATGTTCATTTTCTGTGGCAAGTGCCACATCTGCGTTCATAGGGACACCCTTTAAGCGTCTTCCGTCCTTTGTGATCGTGGAATGCCACTCCGAAGGTCGTCCCATCGAACTTGATACCGTCATTTCCATAATCATATTTTTAAGCTCCTTTCATAAAAATCTGCTTCTGTCATTTCGGTGTTTCACAAGCCTCGTGGCGAGGCTTGCTCAATATAACCTTCGTCACTACGCAACAAAGGTTTATTGCCCATGCCCTGCGGTCATGGCTTCTGCGCTTACGCTTGACCACCCTCCGCGTGGACGGGAAGCATGATCCAAATGCTTTTCCAACATGCTCGGTTCAAAAAATAATAGCGACGGAAGAGGCCATTCACATCTTCCGTCGCTAATACTCAGACGAACCATCAATGCCGGAACGACATTGGGGATCATTCAAACTAATATGAGGATACTGCGTTTTACCAAGAACGCAAGACCCTAATTCATTTCATCGATGCGATCCAAATACCACCAAACAGCTTTCCGTAATTCCTCACTCGTAAAGGCACATTCAGTTCCAGCCTGTTGGTTGTAGTATCGCTGAACAGCTAACAAGTCCTTGTCGCTGATATTCTGTGCGAATGACTCTGCATAACGCAACTTTTCCTCGTCACTATCATTCGAGTGAAGACTCAAATAATCACGCCATCCCGAAGGATACTCTTCCCAGAAGAAGGTCGAGAACAACTGCATTTCAGTAGTCCTGATCTGATCCTTGGTAAAGCGCCCCAAGGAAATACCTGCTTCTTCTAACGCCTTTCGGTCATCATATTCTACGCGATCTGTGCCGGTAAGAAATTCCGGCGCGATCATATCCAGATAGTCAAAAGTCTCTTCAGAGGGCTTGTAGGTTGCAATGGTTGCGTTGAATTCCTTCTGGAACGCCATGAACATCTCCGCGCGCGTTTTCTGCTCAGCAACAGACCCACGTTTACACGGACTCTTCAATGCAAGGTAAGAGGTACCATCGTCACGCTGTTTAAGAGTGCATATGAAGAACCTCGTTCTCATTGCCCGTATATGCTCAGGAGAGGTAATATGGCATTCATCCAGCCAGTCCTCAAAAGACAGATTGCTCGTCACGATGAAATACTGACCCGCCCAGGCGGGGTTATTACTCTGCCTGCGATATGCTCGGCAAATATAGTTGTCGGTCATATTAAGCAGATTGGGGCAAGTATCATCACTAACGATGATGGCATCGGTTGATGGCTTCAAATTGTCGAACTTGCCCGTCCCGCCTCCTTCGATAGTTAAGATGCGTTTCCCTGACAGTGCTTTAACAGATGCATATGTCTTTCCAGTATTTGCTTTCCCTTGGATGTAAACGCAAAGCCTCAAAACCTGATTGTCTTCTTCAATCCGCTTGCGAACACCTCGATCATAAGACTCTTTGATAGTCTTCATCTTGGCATTGCTCCGCACCTTGAAAGATTGAGCATCATACCAAGCATCAAAGTCCTTCAAAGCATAGCCAATCGAATAAGCATTGGTATCAAGTTCGGCTAACGCTTTGTTCGTCAACTTGGGAGCCGTCCCAGAGACACTAAAGTAACCCTCACGAATCTCGTCTATCCTGTCAGCATCAAGATTGCTGACCAACTCATTTCTATCATAGGGTTCCTTGCCTGCTGAAATAGCATCTTCCGTTTCATGCGTCAAGTACGTCGTGTAACCTGCGAAATTGTTAACTGTCTCTACGGCATGATTATCCCAGAGAAGATCGTCCGTTCCCGGACGGAACACAATTCCAAGGTTCAGCAACAGATCCTTTACGTAGTGACTCTCATTTTTCGCACTACGCAAAAGGACATGGTAGTGCTCCTTCTCTAAGGCAGTCTTCCAGAAGTGGCCGTCAGAAACTCTATCCTTGTCATGCTTAATAGCAACGATCTGGAATAAGGAGGGATCAACGGCTTTAATTTTTAACTGGACAAATTGCCACCCATAGGGGAGTTGTTCATCATAGCACTTGACAGCCATTGAACGGACTTTGGAGTCATAATGAAGCTTGTTATGACCGCTCTTTGACCATTTCCGTCTCCCGCCGTTTTGCTTAGTCTGTGCAGTAGTATCATCCTGTGTGGTAGTCTTCCCCTCAGGAATGCTATCATTAGTTATAATAGGCATTCTGCTCGCGCTCCTTCCTTAAACGACTGACCCAAGAGCGGACGGTGTTCTCAGAAACATCGTACATTTCCGCAAGTTCGGTCGCTGTGTGATCTTGGTATAAAGCAATCAGAAGTTCAGGATCAGGGCGCTTTGATGGCCTTCCAGTCTTCTTATATGGTATCGGTTCTTTTTTCTTCATAGCAAACCGCTCCTTTCGCTTTTCATCCAGAATATAGCACGCTTTGCAATGCTTCTCAATAGGGTGCTATCCTTCAAAAGGGTATTGGGCACCCCCTAAATCAAACAAGTCCGCTCCTATACTCACTCAATCGCGTTTATGAAATGTCTGTGAATTTTCCCTTTAATACTGGTATTTTAGCTATGGGACATTGGGACACGCGGGGACATTATTTGCCGTAGCAATGTCCCCGCGCGGAATGTAGTATTCATGCGGATTATTCTCACCTATAGGACATTGGGACATTAAAACTGGCAAATTCGCAAATTTGATATTTACTGTCTGGATAGACGGTTTCTCCATTATAGGGATGTGGGACGGGCAGAAGCCCGTCCCGAATACAGATGAAAACGCTTTGAATTGTTTGAGGTTGGTCAGATCATGCGGAAGTGCTTTAGAGCTTCAACGATTGCCGCTTCTTTATCTGGTGGACATTCAGGAACCTTTGCGTCTGGCTTCGTTGACTTATGGTAGTTCTTGCGCTCAATGAGTCCATACTTGCGCTTGACTTGAGCGATATACAGGGTATGAACCTTCATGCCGTTGTAATTCTCTTCGATCCACCTGACGATCCGGCTGTAAGACGCATCGAGTGGAGCAGTTTCCATATGTCTGCCCTCAGGGTAGTATTCTATGGAAATATGTCTATCTGCTTCTTCTGCTTTCCGACAAAGAAGAACAATCGTCTCCACATGCCCCGTACCTGGGAAAAGGTCCACCCCGCACATCTTTTCAACTCTGTACCCTGCCATCTGCAGCGGCTGCAGGTCTCTTGCCAGACTCGTCGCCTTACAGGAAATGTAGACAATCCGTCTGACGCCAAACGCTATGATCTTGGTCATCGCCTTCGGATTGATTCCTTCTCTGGGTGGGTCAAGCACAATCAGGTCAGGCTTTTCCGGAAGCTCATCCACCACTTTCAGGACATCGCCGCAGATGAAATCGCAGTTGTCAAGCCCGTTCAGCCTCGCACTTTCCCTTGCGCTCTCCACTGCCTCCGGGACAATCTCCACTCCGGTCACATGACTTGCAGCCGGTGCCAGTACCTGCGCGATGGTTCCAGTTCCGCTGTAAAGATCAAAAACAGTCTTTCCAGTCGTATCGCCAATATACGATCTGACCGTATCATACAGCACTTCCGCCCCTCTGGAGTTGGTCTGAAAGAATGAAAAGGGCGTAATCCGGAAGTTCAGCCCCAGCAGGTTTTCCGTGATGACGGCGCTGCCGTACAGTACCTCTGTCCCGCCGTTATTGATCGCATCAGCCACGCTGTCGTTTACCGTATGCAGAATGCCGACGATCTTCCCTCTGACCGGAAGCGCACGCAGACGATCCACGAGTTGGTTCAAATCCGCCTCTTCCTGGGAGGTTGTGACAAGATCAACAAGAATCTCCCCTGTATTCGCTGCCCGCCTCACCAGGAGATGTCTGAAATATCCCTGGTGCGTCACTCTGTGATAATGAGGCAGGCTGGTATCTCTCGCCCACTCCAGAACACACTTCAGAATCAGATGAAAGTCCGGATCAACAATCCGGCAATCATCTGTCGTCAGAATGTCATAGAAACTTCCCTTCACATGAAGTCCCAGCTGAAGCTCGCCGCCCTTCTCGATGTCTCCGAATGAGAATTCCATCTTGTTGCGGTATGCCGGAACATCAGGACTGGCCTTAACGCCCTGGAACCAGACTGGCTGTCCTCCTTCCGGGACGGAGACGGTGGATTCATCCTTCTGACAGTCCGCCCAAGGACCGGGCGCCACTTCCTTCACGACCGGTTTAAACAGTCTGATCATCTGATCTTCCTTCAGTTTGAGCTGATCCTGATAGGACAGGGTTCTGTAGCTGCAGCCACCGCACCTTCCAAAATGCGGACAGTCCGATACAATCTCGTTCCCCGCACGTTTCATCACATCCAGCAGCATCCCCTCGCAGCGGTGTGAATTCTTTTTTGTAATTCGGAAGCGGACTGTCTGGCCCGGAAGCGCATCCTTCACACGTACTTCGTGCTCCCCTTCCAGCACAATCCCTCTGCCCGGATATTCTGTCCGCAGAACCTCTCCCTCGTATACTTCACCCTTCTTCACAATGTCCTCCCTCGCATGCCGGACGGACTGCCCTTCTGCCCTGCTTCTGCAGAACGATCTCCCGATCTGCCTCCTGAAAAGCAAGAGGGGCTGCCGCCCGCGGCAGTCCCTCTTCTATACCAGGTTCTTATCTACTCAAAACCGGCCCGGTTTACTCGTCCTTCTTCTCCTCGGACTCCTTCTTTTCGTCTTCCTTGCCATCCTTTGCCTGCTCTTCATCATCGAAGAAATCATCGAAGTCATCGTCGAAATCATCATCGAAGTCTTCCAGATAATCCGGCGTCAGATAGCGATATACTGCATATGCAACCGCTGCAATTGCCGCGATGGCACCAACCACTGCAAGCACCCAGAGCACCGCATTCTTATGATTCTCATTGTCACGATCCTTCAGCGCCTTAATCAACTCATCTTTTTTCATGTTCGGAGCCCGTCCTTTCGTGTATTCCTTACAGGCCATCTGGCGCCTGCAACCTTCGTTTTTTCGAGTATAGCACACCCGCCAGCCATTTGCCACCATTCGTTTACAGCTTCTTCAGTTTTGCAAAACCTGCAAGCATCTTCTTGACACCGAACCGGTCAAACTCGACGGTCACTTCCTTGTCGCGGGCACCATCCGCAATCTTCCGGACGGTTCCTTCCCCGAACTTGATGTGCCGCACCCGGTCGCCTTCCTGATAGTCCAGGTCCGCAGTCTTCTGAAGGTTGCTGCCCTTGAGCGCACTCAGATCCACCTTTCCAAACGTCACGCTTCCCTGTCCTGATGCAGATGCGCCAGCAGTGCGCAGTCCGGCTCCGGCAAATGAACCAGTACCCTTGCTGCTGCCTGTGTGCTGACTGCTTCCGCGCATATAGAAGGGCTTTGCCCGGAATTCCTCGTGCTCACGCTTCCGCTCCGCCTGTGCCTTTGAGAGCATGTGGTAGGAATCATTTCCTCCGATTTCATTCTGTCCGCCTGCCGTCTGTCTGTTCCGGTTGTCATCGAGCAGTTCCTCGGGGATCTCATCAATAAAACGGGAAACCCGGTACCACTCTGTCTGCCCGCGCAGCATCCTCGACTTGGCCGAAGTCAGTGTCAGCCGTTTCTTCGCACGGGTAATGCCGACGTAGCACAGTCTTCTCTCCTCCTCCAGATCTTCCTTCTCACCGCTGGAGATCGAATGGTAGCTGGGGAACAGACCGTCATCCATTCCGGCAAGGTATACATTATCGAACTCAAGCCCCTTTGCGGCATGCAGAGTCATCAGCACCACCCTGTCGGCATCATCCGCAAGGCTGTCGATATCTGCGACAAGTGCAACCTGCTCAAGGAAATCCTGCAAAGCCGGGAGACCAGTGCGCACCTGTCCTGCATGCAGCTCCGCTCCGGACTGAACACTGCCTTCGCCTTCGACCGCTCCGGACTGAACACTGCCCTCGCCTTCGACCGCTCCAAACTTTTCCGCCGCCTGGTCAAACTGGGCGGCCTTGCTGATCAACTCATCGATGTTTGCAATCCGGTCGAGAGCTTCATCGGTGCGTTCCGCCTCCAGCTCCTCGACATAGCCGGTCTCCCTGACCACCATTTTCAGGATATCGGCAACATTCTTTCCGGCGCTCTGACTCCTCAGCTTCTCAATCAAGCGAACGAATTCCGTAATCTTCGAGGCACTTCTCCCAAGTCCCGGCACAACAGCGGCGTGGCTCGCTGCCTCCATGAAGCTTGTCCCGCAGGATGCCGCATAGTCGGCAACCCTCAGGACAGTTGTCTCACCGATCCCCCGCTTCGGCGTATTTATGATCCGCCTGACGGAGAGGTCATCTGTTCCGTTCGCCATTGTGCGCAGATAGGCCAGGATATCCTTGATTTCCCTGCGTGCGTAGAAATTCACGCCGCCGATGATGGAGTACGGCACATTTTCCATCAGCAGCTGCTCCTCAAGTGCGCGGGACTGGGCATTTGTCCGGTACAGAATGGCACACTGCCCATACTGGAAGCTGCCCTTCCTTTTGAGACGTGCAATATCGTCGACGATGTAGTACGCCTCCTGCTGAGCGGTGTCAAACCGCTTCAGCGTGACCTTTCCGCCCTGCCCATTCTGCGTCCAGAGCGTCTTCCGCATCCGTCCCTGGTTGTTCGCGATCACTGCGTTCGCCACATCCAGGATGGTTTGCGTTGACCGATAATTCTGCTCCAGACGGATGACCTTCGCATCGTTAAAAATCTTCTCAAAATTCAGGATGTTTCCGATATCGGCGCCCCGGAAACGATATATGGACTGGTCGTCATCTCCGACAACACAGAGGTTTCGATACTTCTGCGCGATCAGGGAGACGAAAACAAACTGTGCCTTGTTCGTATCCTGGTACTCGTCGACCAGCAGATACCGGAACCTTTCTTGGTAATAAAGCAGCACTTCCGGATCCGCCTGAAACAGTCGGACCGTGAGCCCGATCAGATCATCAAAGTCGAGCGCATTGCTGTTCTTCAGCCGTCTCTGGTATTCAGCGTAGACCCCGGCTATGGTTGCAGACTCCTGATCATTTCCCGCCCACGCCGCATAGTCTGCCGGATAGATCAGCTCATCCTTTGCCGCCGAGATGCGCGACAAAATCATCCGTTCCTTGAAAACCTTCGTATTGACGTTCTGGTCCCGGCAGATATCCCGCAGCAAGGACTTCGAATCATCCGAGTCATAAATCACGAAGTGGTTATCATAGCCGATCCGGTCAATAAACCGGCGCAGGATCCGGACGCAGGTAGAATGAAATGTCGCAACGTTGATGGCCTCTGCTCCGAAGCCGACCATCCTGTTGACCCGTTCTCTCATCTCCCCTGCGGCCTTGTTCGTAAATGTGATCGCGCAGATATTCCAGGGTTTGACCTGTTTCTCCGCGATCAGCCAGGCAATCCTGCTCGTCACAACTCTGGTCTTGCCAGAGCCTGCTCCTGCAAGAATCAGCAGCGGCCCGTCTCCGGCCGTCACAGCTGCAAGCTGCTGTGGATTCAGGCTGCCTGTTATCTGCTCCTGGTCCATATGTCTCTCCTCCAATATTCAGTCTGCTGCGGCTGCTGATGTCACTCATCAAATTCGCAAGTAACCGTGTATCCGCTCTCGTCTTCCCGGACGGATACCACTGTCCCGTCAAACACCTTGAGCCGCTCTCTCATTCCATAGTTGGCGCTCATCGCAACCGCGGGCTCAATCGTGTAATACCAGGTTTCCGGAAGCTGACCTTCCGTCACATGGATTTTGTCACCTGGCTTCACAAGATTCTCCCGCTCCATCTTGAATTCCATCTGACGCATGCTGTATTCGCCTCCCATATATGATTCAGGTCAAAAGAAACCGGCGGCTTTCACCGCCGGTCTGACCTTTTTCACTTGCACTCCGTTCATCTGCCTTCGGTTTTCCTGCCAGATTCCTTCTTCTCCTGCTCCTTCTTTCCGGTGATCCCCATCCGGCTCAGAACAACTTCATAGCCATCTGCTCCATAGACAAGAGAGCGGTTCACCCGGCTGACCGTCGCCGTAGAGGCCCCTGTCTCATCTGCGATCTCCGCGTATGTCTTGTCCTCTGTCAGCATCTTCGCAACCTCAAACCGCTGGGAAAGTGCCTGCAGCTCATTGACTGTGCAGACATCCTCCAGGAACTTGTACGTTTCTTCCCGGGTCTTCAATGTCAGTATGGCATCGCAGAGATCATCCACTGCCGGCGTTCTGACCGGTTTACTCATAATCCTCGTCTCCTTCTGCTGTCCCAACAGCCTGCTGCTCGTTCATCCACTGTCACATTCACTGCGACGGCGCAGGCACCTTACCTTTGCGCTTCTGCTTCCCTTTTTCACTCGCCTGTCACGGATGTCGCATACTTCGTCCCGTCCGAGGCAGTCTGAGAATTGTCAACGGATGCCGATATGTGCAGTCCGGAGTAAAGTCCGTCAGCCGTTGTAATGTCTGCATCCCCTGTATAAATCGTATAGGTTTTGCCATCGTCTCCGGCGACTGTCACAGTATTCGCAGAGGACGCGGTCACCGTTCCGGAGATGGTGGATACACCGCTTGTCTGCGTCCCGCTTCCGGAGCCACCGCCTGAACTGCCCGTATTGCCTGTCTTGCTGCCTGTACCGTTTCCGTTTCCTGCACTTCCGGAACCGCCTGTGGAACTTCCGCCGGAGCCACCGCTTCCTGCCGGTGCCGTGGAGGACAGATATGACTTGGAGATGTACCCCTTTCCGGAGCCGGTCGAAACAATATACCAGTTGTCTGTCTCACCGATGACCGTCACGGCGCTCCCCGCCCCGAGTGTCGCCAGCACGCTGGAGCCTGTCCCCGGGTTGGCCCGGACATTCACGCCGTCCGTGGTATACAGGGTTGAGGCGCTGGCATAATTGGAAGCAGTGGCAATCTCCGCAGCTGAAGCCGAGCCAGAAGCGGAATTCGCCGCAGCGGTTGTGGAAGGTGTTGTCGTCTGTGTATTGGTCAGGAAGTCCTTCCTGATGTAACCGGTCACTCCATTCACGCTCACCTGGTACCAGCCGCTGGTTTCTCCCGTGACTGTCACCTTTCCGCCTGCCGCGAGCGTTCCGACAATGTCCGTATCAGTTCCCGGCCCTGAACGGATATTTACCACATCACTGTCAGCCGAGTACATGGTCGTCTGCTGTGCATACTTTGAAAGGGTTGAAGTCTCACCCGACGCTGTCGGAGAAGCCGTCTGCGCCGTTGTCTGCTTCGTATCAGTCTTCGTTGTCTCGGACTCTCCTGTCATCACATCCGTCACAGCCTTCAGCTCCTCATCCTTCAGCACAGAGAAGCTGTAAACAGAATCCTCGACTGCCTTCAGGAGGGTACTGTTGTTATCTGTGATGGTTCCTGTGATTACGTAGGCCTGATCAGGTGCCACAATCCCATATGTGACAGCATAGGCCCACATCCTGGCATCCGCGTTGTACCGGACGACATAGCGGTAGACATTCACACTTCCGACTGTCTTTGTCTCATAGCTTTCAATATTGAAGGCGCTGGCCTCCGAATACTGACTCAGAAGCGCCGCCTGGAGATTCTCCTTCGTCGTCTGCACCGTAAGTGTCTTCATCGCTGCTTCTGTACTGGCATGAACGATGTTGATCATCGCGTCATTCCCGGATGAGAAAACCCGCATCTCATCCGCATCCTGCGTCACCTTCCAGGTGTTGTCCGGCAGTGTAATCTTTACCGTCCCGTCCTTCGACGTATAGTCAACAGATGTGATCAGCCTCTGTGTCTCTGGTGTTGTTTCTGCCTCTGTCTCCGACTCAATGATCACACGAACAACCTTCGTCTGCTCGCTCGAGGCTGCCGTATTCTCACTGTCGGCACTCCCTGTACTCCCACCGATCCTGGCTTTGCCACATCCGGAAAGCATCACCGCAGCAAAGAGTACACAGGATAATCCGGCATACGCCGCCCTGCTTCTCTTACTCAAGTTGTTTTCCTCCATATCGAATCTCTTTCACAAGTCATTCTCTCGGTATTTTAACACGCGCCATATGCCTCATCAAGAAAAAAGAAAGCGGCATAAACAGCCGCTTTCCCTCCTGTGTGCAGCACTTCTCAGCCAACCAGGTTCTTATTCACATAACCTGTGACGCCATTGTACTCAACCTGATACCAGCCATCTGCATCCCCGGTGACAGTGACCTTCTCACCTGCGCTGACCGTCCCGACCACATCTGATGTCTGGGATGCGTCGGCGCGGATATTCGCATCTGATGCCACGGTGACCGTATTGCCCCCGGCAGACTGACTGGAAGCAGATGATGATGTATTCTGCGCAGAACCCGTGTCCGTATTCTGTGCCGTTCCGCCTGCCGCAGCCGCTGTCTCTCCCGCGCCGCCTGCCGCTGCAGCCCGCTCCTCGTCTGTCTTCGGCTGTACCTCTGTCTCAGACATAAACTGCTTCGAGACAAAGCCTGTGTACTCCTGCGGATTTCCGTCATTATCCGTATACGGAATGGACACCTCATACCAGCCTGGCGTCTCTCCGACGACGGTTGCGGTCTGTCCCTGGTCGAAGCTGTAGGAAATGTTCTCTTCCTCTGTTGTCGGCGTGTCGCGGACGTTCACATCATCCTTCGCCCACATGGTCTTCGACTCTGTGTACTTTGTCTCCTGCGCCATCTCCTGTTCCTTTGTGAGCGGAGCAGTTGTCTGCGGCTGTGTCTCAGACTGCGGAGCCGGTGTCTCGGTCTGCGGTGCCTGCGTCTCGGTCTGCGGTGCCTGCGTCTCGGTCTGCGGTTCGCTCTCTGTCTGAGGAGCCTCCGTGATCTTTTCCGTCACACGGATGACCGGAGCCTGTGTTTCCTTCGTTGTGGATGCTGTCCCTGTTCGTGCCTGGCCGCAGCCGGTCAGGGTTGCCGCAGCCAAAACTGCTGCAGCGGCTGCAAGCACGATCTTTCTGACATTGTTCTTCATTCGTCTATCCCCCTTACATCCAATTTCCTTTATAACCCCATCGATGTCCATCTATCTGTCATGAACTTCAAGTGAATCTTATCATACCATCTGAAGCGGTTAAAAACAAGCTGTCGATCCTCTTAAGAATACCTTAAGCGAATACCTTAAGCCATGACTGCGTGATTGTACGGCTGAGCGTGTCCGGATATTTTCTGTGCCGTTGGACGATCCGCGCTGCGGGTGATATACTAGGTCTGTTTCTGTTCAGGATTTCGCCGATGTTTTTATTATGAAGGCAAGATCATTTTCATGAAAAGAAGGGGTTTCCACATGCCGAAGAGCACGGACAAAAGCCAGAAATCAGCCGGAAAGCCTTCCGGCGGGAAAGGGGAGCAGTCGATGCTGAAGGAAGTCCTCAGCTGGGTCGAGGTGATTGTCATTGCTGTCGCCCTTGCTTTCTTCATCGACAATGTCATCATTATCAATGCGACCGTCCCGAGCGGCTCGATGGAAAAAACCATCATGACGCACTCGCGGGTCCTCGGTACGCGTTTTGCATACTGGAAGAGCAGTCCGAAGCGGGGAGATATTGTCGTTTTCCGCTATCCGATCGATGACGCACTCGGAAAAAACACGCACTATATCAAGCGAATCATCGGACTTCCCGGCGAGAAGGTTGAGATCAGGGAAGGAGCCGTTTACATCGACGGGAAAAAGCTGGAGGAATCCTACATCAACGGTACCTGGACTGTCGAGAACGATGGCTTTACGTTCGAGGTTCCGGAAGGAGAATATCTGATGCTTGGGGATAACCGGAACAATTCCAACGATGCCCGCTACTGGCCTTCGCTCGCAATCCGTGAAGGGCTTGCCGCCAATGAGAAGGAAGCCATGCAGTATGCCTTTGTCCCGAAGAATAAAATCCTCGGCAAGGCTTATATCTGCTACTGGCCATTCAGTGATTTCGGTTCTCTGTATTCCGAAAACCGCGGAAAAGAATGAGTCTTCCGTCTGTGAAAAGAGCTTCCTGATTAAAAGATAAAAGAGCTTCGGAGCTGCACCCGCAGCCCCGGAGCTCTTTTTTGTCTTTTCTGCCTCATCCTCGAGACATCTTATTCCTGAACCGTCTATTACTTCACCGCCTGCATGGAACCCTCTTCCTTGCCATCGCTTCTGGTGAAGTGCTTCTCCTCCCACTGCTTCTCAGCAACAGGCGCCCACTTCTTTGCATAGTCCTCACACTTATCACAGAGTGCATCGACATCCTCCGGTGCCTCCATATCGGTGGACTTTGCACCGCTGGCCTTGACCATGGCGCGCAGCTTTTCCGGATTCTCAAGCATCGGACACGGCTGCAGGTAGTTGTGGTTGAATGGCTGATTCTTTCTGTACTCCATGAACAGCGGCTGCTGAAGTGCCTCAAGCAGCGTCTGGTTCTTGATGTTCGCTGATGAATAGTGGATGAAGACACACGGCTCCACATCCCCGTTCGGGTTAATGTGCAGATAATACTTTCCGCCTGCGATGCAGCCATGGATATATTCACCGTCATTCTGGAAGTCGATTGCCATGATCGGCTTTCCGGTGTGGTAACCGCGGATCCAGCGGACTCTCTGAATCATGTACTCGCGCTCTTCCGGTGTCAGAAGAAGATCTGTGCTTGCTCCGCATCCGACCGGCATGTAATGGAAGTACCAGAGCATCTTGCAGCCCTTCTCGATCAGCATGTCAAGGAACTCGTCGCTGGTGACAACCTTATAGTTGACGGAGGTATAGCAGATGGATGCTCCGAACAGGCACTTATACTCCTTCATCAGATCCATCGCATGCATGATCTTGTCGAAGGTTCCCTTGCCGCGGCGGCTGTCATTCGCCTCCTCAAAGCCCTCGATGGAGATGTTGGGGCTGACATTGCCGACACGAACCATCTCTTTGCAGAACTCCTCATCGATCAGTGTTCCGTTTGTATAGAACAGGAAATAGCAGTCCTGGAATTCCTCTGCGAGACGGATAATATCCTTCTTGCGCATCATCGGTTCCCCACCGGTCATGACATAAGCATGGATGCCCAGCTCACGTCCCTGCTTTACAATGCTCTCAAGCTCCTCATACGTCAGAGCAAGCGTATGTCCATACTCTGCCGCCCAGCAGCCTGTGCAGCGGAGGTTGCATGCGGAAGTCGGATCCATCAGGATGACCCACGGTACATTGCAATTGTACTTTTCTGCCATCTGGCGGGTCTGCTTATAACCACGGATCCCTGCCTCATAGCCGACATTCACTGCCAGCGCCTTCATCTGCTTCGGTGTAATATCATCGAACAGACCGCTGATATACTTGTACCACTTTGTGTCGGTGGTCGCGATGGCATCGCGCATTCTGTCATAAGCCGCGGGATCCCAGGTGTCTCCGATGAACTTCTGGGCAAGATCGATGAACTGCATCATCGCCTTCTGTCTGTCCTTGTTCGTATGCTTGATCGCAGCATCCACAAGGAGCTCGACACCTTTACGCTCTGCCTTGTGCGCAAATGAATCTGGATTGTAAGCCACTTCTATATCCTCCCATATCTTTGCATTGCATATTCACTTTGCAGTCTCCGTATCAGAATCTGCACAGTGACTGATCCTGCTTTGAAGTGTACATCCTGCGTCTTTTCCGTGGCAAGCGACAATGTCTCTCTTTTGTCAATCATCCGGGATACGGCCTGTTTTCCGGCATTTCTGAGCAGATGAATGAACATCTGTCAGACGCCGCAGGCTGCGGTTGCCCCCTCTGTCACGCTCAGGTATAATGATACCCGAAAAAGCAGATTCAAATCGATCTGGGCAGGACACGACACGTTCGGCAGGTCCTTAAAGAGGTACAGAATCATGGCAATGATGGATCAGATTAAAACAGATATGAAAAAGGTACACCTGGCATATGCACCAACGCAGCAGGATGCCGACGCCTGGATCAGTTTGCTCGAAAAGTCGGGCATCCATGCAGAAAAGGGCAGCGGAATCCGTGATCTTTACGCAATCGGCAGCCCGGTTGGCATTGAAATTCTGGTTCCAGAGGAGGATGCTCCGAGAGCGCAGGAGCTTCTGAAGACACAGGTACATCTTCCTGATTCTTCCGGAACGTCCCCCAATGCAGCGGGTAAAACTTTGATGTGGGTTGTTGTCAGTGTCATCGCCATCGCAGCGCTGCTCTTCATCCGTGTCCTGGTGCTTCGGCAGTGACGCTCCTGATGTGATTCCTGCGATACCGCCGAAGCGCATAACCCGGTCTGCCCATCCCCTGACTTGTTTCCTGACTTGTTTCAAATATAAATCCGGAGGTTCCATATGGCAGCAAAACTTATCAGTCTCCTGATCGGTTATCTTTTCGGTACGATTCTGACAGCCGATCTGGTGGTTCGTAAAGAAACCGGAAAAAATGTCTTTGAGGTTGGTTCCGGGAATCCCGGCATGGCCAATGTCATGCGGCAGTTCGGCTTCAAGGCCGGGGCACTCGTTCTTTCAGGCGACCTTCTGAAGACGATTGCCGCTGTCCTCGTCACAATGCTCCTGTTCCCGAAGGGTGCTCCGGTTCTCCGGCTGTATGCGATCCTCGGATGCACAGTCGGTCACAACTGGCCGCTCTGGCACCGCTTCCGTGGCGGAAAGGGTGTCGCCACAACATGCATGGGCATCTTCCTGTATGCCCCGCTCCTCGGACTGGTCTCCGATGCCGTCGGGATGCTCGTCGTCTTTTCCACCGGCTACCTTCCTGTGGGCGCTGTTGTAATCACCGCACTCTTTACGATTCTGACATTCCTGTTCAGGGGTACAGAGGCCGGCGTGCTTGCTCTGGTGCTTGCCGCCATCATGTTTGACAGGCATCTGCCCGGGCTGATCCGGGTCGCAAAGGGTGAGGAGAAGCGCAACGCCCAGTATTTTAAGAAGCGTTCCGGCAAAACATGATCCTGTCAGGGGCCAGACATTGTCTCTGCCGCAGTCTGAGATAATTCTGAAAAAGGGAGAGTCGGCCGTCCCAATCCGGACGACCGGCTCTCCCTTTTCATCTTCGTTTCAGGACTGTCCATTTGCCACAACCGGCGTCGGGCGCTGGTCGTTAAAGATCCCGGATGTGTCAATCAGCTTGCTGAGCGAGGTGTCCTGCCCGTTCTTGCACAGCCACAGCCGGTATCCGTCAACATCGATTCTGCCCTGGCGTACATACTTGTCTGTAATCTGCACCCAGTGCGGAACTGACCCGTCTACGTTGCAGTAGAAGTGATACCCAACGCTGTTGTAGTATGCGTACTTATCGTTGTCGTCGGAATATCCGGTCCAGTCGCCGATGTCATTGCCATGTGCAAAGATGATCGTATCGGTCTTCCCGAGAATCGGTTCCACCGTCGCGACCCACCGTTCGTTGTCCGTCTTCAGCTGTTCGGCGGTCTTGTCCGTGACAGACAGATGTCCCCACGTATGGGACGCAAACTCCCATCCCTCATCCTTCAGCGCCTGCGCAATCACCTTCGCATCCGCCACATCCTTGTCATAGTTGTATTCCGGATGCGCCTGAAGCCACTTGGCCTGGTCTTCTTCGAGGTGCTCCTTCTTCACGTAGTCGGTGTCTGTCCGGTATCCGAACACACCGTTATACCCGGTCATTGCCATGATGCCCCTTGCGCCCTTATAACATCCGTCCGGATGCTGCGCCAGGAATGTGTTGAGCCTCGGCACGACATCATAATCCCCGACAGACTCCTGCCCGTTTGCGTCAACATAGTGGCACTTGACCTGTCCGTTCTCATCCAGAACAAGCTTGTCCGGGAACCCGGCGGGCTCGTAGGAGTGGTAGTAGCTGCAGTCATCGACGGAAAGGACAATCGGCTTCTTCCCCGGCGGAAGCATCAGGCTGGTGTTGGGCGTAAAGTGCGGCGTTCCGTCCGCGTCTGTCGTCTCCACAACCAGATCGCGCAGCCGTACATAGACATAGCCCGCGTCGTACAGACGCTGTGTCACCTGATCAAACTCGTCGGTCGTCACCATCCAGGCATTGAAGCCGTCCGCCTGAGACTGTCCCAGCACGTCTGCGTTGAACGCCCTGGACGGATCATTGACCAGCGAATGATAGAAAATGTGCGGTACTGTCGTCACGTCTGCCGCCACGCAGCCGGCCTTTGTCGCCTGATACTGCGAAATCGCGTCCGTGATGGTCTGGTCATTCTGATAGTCAGGAATGCTCTGAAGGAGACTGATGGCACCATCGTAGTCATACTGCTCCGCCATCAGCTGCGCCTTCGCAATCGTGTCTGCATTGGCACCTGAGGCAGCCGTCTGCGCTGTCTGAGGCGTCTCCGTCGTCTGTACGGGTGCAGCCTCCGTCTCCTTTGTCTCCGTTTCCAGGCTCAGCTGCGGCGCCTGTGTTTCCTTCACAACCACACGGCTGCCGCCTGATTCTTCCTTACCGCTTCCGGATTTTTTTTCTAAAAATGAAAGCGCCGCAGGCACCTTGTCAGGTCTGCTCCCCAGGAACGATGGCCATGGAAGATCGCTGTCCTGCGGGACAAGCACCCTTGCATAGGTGAAACAGGCAAGAAGGGCGATCAGTACAATCACCGCTGCAAGAAACAGGCTGCGCGTCCTGCGCTCTCTTCTTCTTCTCTGCGCACGGCGCGACATCGCATCATCAATCCGTGCATCGATCTCCGAATCGTCCTCATCGATCTCATCGATCAGTCTTCCATGTGCGCGCTGCATCCCGGCTCCGGTCATTCCGCTGTCCTGTGCCTGCCAGCGCTGCGTTCCCCCGGAATGAGGCCCCGATTCTGCCTTTCCCGCCTGGTCCTCTTTCCCGCCGCGGCCTTTCTGGTTCTGCTGACTTTCCCGGAACGCTCTCATCTCCTCCGGGTCGACATCCGCGCTGTAATACTTTTCCTCCTCCTCGGTGATCAGATCGTCATCCAGATACCCGTCAAAACTCTGATCGACCAAGTGCTCACCTGGCTGTCCTGTTCTCTTATCCGACATCTTTCCTCCCGATTGGTGCTCATTCTACTTCTGCTTCCAAAATTCGTCTCTCTTCACTGCATTTGCAGCCGTTCTTCCCCCATCTGTCCATGTCCCGGCGTGTTTGTGTGATTGAATGCGTTATCAGACAAACCGGTATTGATTTATTTTAACATATCCATCTCCGGCGGAGCAAATTCATCCCTTATTTCTTCCCGATCCTTTCTGCCTCAATTCTGCAACAAGCCGGTTCTTTCTGCCGGTCAGATCGCAGCTTGAAAGAATACGTTAAATCGTCTAAAATGACGGTTAACTATGGCAGCAAGAATGAATCAGGAGGGTTCACCACATGAGCAACAAACACACAAACAAGTCCCAGGGAGACAGCGCCTTCCGCGAATGGCTGTCGGATAATCTCCGGTATCTTGTTCTGATCATAGCCGCACTTCTGATTGTCGTCGTCATCGTCATGGTCACAACGCTCGTCGGACAGTATCGGAGCAAAAAGCCTTCCGGATCCGGGCAGAATCCGGCCTCCGATATCGTCATCATGTCTGAGCCCATCACAGAAGCGTCGACACAGGCTGAATCTGAAATATCAACACAGAAAGTGACCGAGAAGCCCACAGAGCGCCAGACTGAGAAAGCGACCGAAAAAGTCACTGAAAAAGTGACCGAAAAAACAGGCACGAAAACCACTGAAAAGACAGGCACAAAGGCCACTGAAAAGACAGGCACAAAGGCCACTGAAGAGACAGGCACAAAAGCCACTGAAAAGGCAGGCAGTACTTCGTCCGGTTCAAAGTCCGGCACTTCCACCGTATCCGGCATCGGAACAGCAGATCTTGACAGTGCCACATCGAAAAGTACCACGAAGGAAACAGCTGCTTCTTCTGCAAAGACCAGCTATCTTGCCGGCGGTTCTTCCTCTGTGAAGGGCAATGCCTCCTCCGTCACGAATATGGATACCGGCTCTTCCATCGGAAACTATACGACTCCGGCGGGCAGCTCCTCCCGTTCAGCATCCAGCGCGTCTGCGGATACCGGTTCTTCATCCGGAAATTCCGATCAGATTGTGATTCTTCCGGGAAGCGCTGCTTCTCAGAATGGCAGCGATGAGAACAGTGGGAACGAAGTACAGCCTGAGCAGCCGGTTCAGCAGGAGACATCCGCTCCTTCAACGGCAACGATCACAAGTGCCTGCTACATCAGAAGTGAGCCCGGATACGGTGACAACATCATCGGCTCCCTGTACGGCGGTGAATCTGTCAATTACTACGGCATCGTCGAAGGCTGGGCAAAAATTGAGATCGGCGGTGTCACCGGTTACATCGGTCCAAAGTTCATCGGATGAATCCAATATCTGAACTACCAAAAAAGGATCCGCCCCTCCGGCGGATCCTTTTTTATTCCCTGCCCGGTCGTTCTGACTGGCTTTCCTGCCTCTCCCGGACGGTCATCCCGCTTCTCTCCCGCTTTTCCTGATCCCTCTTCGTCTTCCTGGCTTCCAGCTTCGGGAGGATGCCATCTTTATAGATATAGTCGATGATTGCTGCAAATGGAATGGACAGCAGCACACCCACCGCTCCGAACATTCTGCCGAACACGATGATGGAAATCAATATTCCGATCGAAGGAACACCAAGCGTATTGCCAAACAGCTTCGGCTTGATCACATAACCGTCAACCGTCTGCAGCGCGATCGTAAAGATCAAAAACACCAGTGCATACCACGGATTTATCAGAACCAGGATGCCCGCCCCGATCACGGCGCCCAGAATCGGTCCGAAGGTCGGCGCCAGGTTCGTGATACCAACGACAACGGAGATCAGGGGGACATATGGATAACCGACAACCAGCATAAACGCTGCATTCGCAATTCCGATAATAAATCCATCCAGAAGGTCGCAGAGGATGAAGCGGATCATGATTTCATTGCATCTTCCCAGAAAATGGTTGCTTTTCTGATATCCGCTGTCGCTGACGATTGCCTTCCACAGCCGGTGCGCCCCTTTCCGGATTCTGACCTTGTCCATCAGGAAGTAGATCGCGATGATGACTGCGATCACACCGTCAAACACATTCTTTCCGTAGGTGATGGTCGTGTTCAGGAGCCCGTCTACACTCTTCGGAAGCCGGCTCGTAATCAGCTGAACCGCATTTGTGCCGACAGAAGTGTACTGCGAAATGTCAACGTTGTGCGACGAAGCCCAGTCGTTGAGCTGCTGCATCAGACCGCTGAAAGCCGAGCTGTATGAATCCAGATTGGATATAAACAGACGCACGCTCGAAATCAGCTGGGGGATCAGCGCGACCAGAATCAGAACGATAAACAGGACGATGCTGAAAAATGTAAGCAGGACACCCAGTCCTCTCCGGACAGTATCCTGCCTGACCCTTCTGAATACCTTCTGTTCAAAAAAGACAACCAGCGGATCCGTCACATATGCAATGATCAGCCCTATGAGGACGGGTTTGACAAAACCGATCAGCCCGCCGATCCCTCTTCCAATCACTCTGAGATTGGAGAGGAGCAGAAACAGTACCACTGCGGAGCAGGCAGCGAAGGTCATCGCTGCCCACGGCTGCTGCAGTGCTTTTTTGAAGCGTTCTCTTTTGTTCATTTGAAAATTATCTCACAGATTCGGGTTCTCATAATCCGGGAACCGGACTCTGATATAGTCTTTGATCGCCTGCTCCGTTCCCTCGAAGCCGAGCTTTCCGCTGTTGATGCAGAGATCATAGTTGCGGACATCATTCCAGTCGTGCCCGGTATAGTACTTCGTGTAGTCCGCCCGATACTTATTAATCTCATCCACATACTTCATCGTCGTCCGGCCGCCGTTCGCCCCGCGCAGCTTTGCCTGCTGAAGGCAGTAAGCCGGAGAAGCATAGACGAATACGCTCATGACATTCTCCCTGTCTTTCAGGATGTAGTCTGCACAGCGCCCGATGATCACACAGGATTCCTCCTGGGCAAGCCCTTCAATCACCTTCGCCTGATAGTTAAACAGATTGCGGTTGGAAAGAAAATCTTTCCCCTCCGGCGGGATCAGCTCCCCATGGTACTCTCTCCGCATGATCCGGAACAGCTGCGTCCCCCTGAGCTTCTCGTCTGCATTCGCAAACAGCGCCTCATTGATGCCTGAATCTTCTGAGGCCAGCCGCAGGATCTCCTTGTCATAGTAGCCGATCCCGAGGTCCTTCGCCAGCATCTGTCCGACCGTCCGGCCGCCGCTTCCATAGTAGCGCGCAATGGTAATGACGATGTTCTTCATATATGGATTCACCCCTTTCTGAAGACAGAAAGTGCCTGTGCGGCTCTTTTCTTTTACGAAAAAAGTATAGCACAGGCACAGATATCTGTCGATTGTCACTCTGCCCTCAGGCGATGATTCCTGTCACCTTATAGTCTTTCTCCTCGACTGCCTTTCTCAGGATGGCATCGTCCACATCCGCATCAAGCCTGACCACTGCCTCCCCTTTCTCATGGGAAACCTCCGCGCTGCTGACACCCTCAAGCTTCTCCAGCGCCTTCTTCACAGTCATCTCACAGTGTCCGCACATCATTCCCTCGATCTTCAGTGTTTTTATCATCGCATATCCCTCCTTCATTTCATCAGTTTCTGAAGCAGCCTGACCAGCTCATCGATCGTTGCGTCATCTCCTGCCCGGATATCCTCGGCGACACAGGTTCTGATATGGGACGCCAGCAGCTCTTTGTTAAATGCATTCATAGCCGCTGTGACGGCAGATGACTGAACCAGAATGTCCGGACAGTAGGCACCTCCTTCGACCATGCTGCGGATGCCGCGAATCTGTCCCTCTATCCGTGAGAGACGGTTGGTCAGCGACCGGATTTCCTCCGGTGACCGTTTTTTATGCCTTCCGCTTCCACAGCAGGCGTGAACATCCTCTGGCTTCTTCTGATCCTGCACCTGTTCCATATGCAGTACCTCCTCGTTGTCTCTTCTCCCGATCGATCTTCAGGACTAATCTGTCAGTTTCCGTTTTAATACCCTTACCGGGTATATTGCCTGCAGTTGGTACTATATACCCAGTCGGGGTATGTGTCAACTATATGTCTTTTAGTAATTGCCTTGTTCCTCCATTACTTTCTTCGAACCCCTTTTCTTTGTATCACTATGGTGATACAATTGCTGTAATCAAACGACACCAGGAGGGATTCTGATGGAAAACCTGATCACCATATTCCACGGCTCGCCGCAGATTGTTGAGGTCCCAACGTTCGGTCTTGGCCGAAAGAACAACGACTTCGGTCTCGGCTTTTACTGTACCGAAAGCAAGCCAGAAACGATGAAGCCAATCAAACCTACCTGGACATTCAGGAGGAAGAAAACGACGGCTTGTATATGCAGGATATCCTGAGAGGAGGCATCACCAATGACGACCCACGCATACCAGGAAACCTATTTGAGTAAGGCACAAGCCGCTCTCGGAGATGCCTTCGATTATGCCATCAACACCTGCGGTATTTCTGGAGAGGTTTTTATCAAGCTCTTCATCGCCAGTTCCGTTAGTAAGCGCATGGAAAATGGTGAAGCGTCGTTCCTTGCAGGGAAAAGCGGGATTGAGATTGCGGCTGATGTCCTTCTTGAAACAACCGGTAAGCAGCCTGATACTGTTTCGGAGGAACACTTCGGACGCTCACGGGAATATTGGATCGGATGGGCAGTCTGCTACTATCAGTGGTCTTCCTCCAGAAGCTTCAATGAGATCTTTGCGGTTCTGTCCTTTGAAGATCTGCAGAACATGTATTACACACTCCATGAAGCCGACATCACAAAGTTCGCTGATATCGTAGACGATAAAATCCGTGAACATTTCAAGGACACCAACCTGAAACGTATCCGTTCCTCCTATGGCTGTACACAAGCAGAGCTTGCCAAACGCTCCGGTGTCAGCTTACGCTCCATCCAGATGTATGAGCAGCGGAACAAGGACATCAATAAGGCAAGTGTCGAGTCGCTCTATCGTATATCCAAAGTTCTCGGCTGTACGATTGAAGATCTGCTCGAAAAATAACATGGAATGCAGAATAAAGTACGAGTTCATATCACCGGGGTAAAGGTGAACGCCCCGACTTACACCAATGTCACTTTCACCCCCTCCCTGATCAATTTCTTCTACGGGAACAACGGCACTGGTAAGTCGACATTGGCCAAGTCTTTTAAAGACGGAAATGCCCTGTTGACCTGGGATGGTCAGCCATTTCCGGATGAGCGGGTTCTAGTTTATAATGAAGACTTCATCGCCAAGAATGTCCAGAGTTACGGGAACATTCCTGGTGTCTTCACAATTTCCGAGGTAAATGCTGTTAAAAAGAAGGAAGCGGATGATAAAACAGCTGAAAAAGCAGTATCTGGAGTGGAACGGCGATCGTTTCCGCATGTGGGCGGATCAGATCGGACCAAACACACGAAAGGCGGTTGATGCAATCCTTACCTCCGGCCGGGTCGAACAGCAGTCATACAGGAGCTGTATGGGGCTGCTGCGGCTG
>OCTW011615056.1_pt1 | contig 24057 bp, 36 predicted proteins | sample 1539671 | NCBI WGS metagenome assembly OCTW01 (sample SAMN02144230, study PRJEB22623) | gut metagenome | biome: sheep rumen | host: Ovis aries | place: New Zealand | reverse complement strand
AGCCAGAGATGGCGGAAAGGAGTCTGAGATGGCAAAGGAACTGACGGTTGCCGCGGAGATCGAGCGATTGACTGCGATTTATCAGGGGCTTCCGCCGAAACAGTTTGCGCTGGCACAGGGACTGATTGCTGAAGCCGCCCGGCTCCGGGTCCGGTGTGATTCGCTGTGGGAGGATCTGAGCGAGAAGGGCGAGGTCGAGCTGTTCAGCCAGGGCGATCAGGAACCTTATGAGCGGGAGCGCCCGGCGAGCCGGATCTATACGGCGGCGAACAAATCTTACCAGTCCATCATTAAGCAGCTGAACGACATGATCCCGGCGGAGGTTCAGAAGGTCGGAGGTTTGGAGCTGAATCTGGATGACGTCTAAAAACTACATCCTGATTTATTACCAGCAAATCAAAGACGGATCCGTGACGGTCGGCAAGTGGATTGAAAAGTGGTATGAGTACATTGTGCACGGCCTGGAGGAAAAGCGCTTCACGTTCAGCCAGAAAAAGGCGAACACAGCGATAGCTTTCATCCAGCAATACTGCCGGCACCATGAAGGCCCGCTTGCTCCTCAGCTGATCCGGCTGGAGGTTTGGCAGAAGGCGCTGATCTCCGTCATCTTCGGGATCCTCGACGAGAACGGCCTGAGGCAGTTCCGGGAGTGCCTGGTGGTCATGGGCCGGAAGAACGGAAAGACGCTGCTGGATGCCGCGATAGCTGCCTACATGACTTTCGCGGACGGCGAGTATGGCGGAAGGATATTTTTTATCGCTCCGAAGCTCGATCAGAGCCGGCTGGCGTTTGAAGCTTACTTCCAGATGCTGTCCAAGGATCCAGTCCTGAGCACGATGGCAAAGAAGCGCCGGACGGATGTGTATGTCGCGGAGAGCAACACCAGCGCCATGCCGGTGGCCTTCAGCGAGAAGAAAACCGACGGTCTCAACCCGTCCTACGTTTCCCTGGACGAGCTGGCAAGCTGGCGCGGCGACGCCGGCCTGAAGCAGTACGAGGTTTTTAAGAGCGCGCTGGGCGCACGTAATCAACCGCTAATGTTTGGGATCAGCACGGCTGGCTACGAGAACGATAGTATTTATGATGAGCTGATCAAGAGATCCACGGCGGTCATCATGGGCACGAGCAAGGAGAACCGGCTCGCGCCTTTTTTGTACATGATCGACGATGTGGAGAAATGGAACGACATCAACGAGCTGAAGAAGGCAAACCCGAATCTGGGTGTCTCCGTCAGCGTTGACTATATGCTTGAGGAGATCGCGGTCGCGGAGGGAAGCCTGTCGAAGAAGACGGAATTCCTGACGAAGTACTGCAACATCAAGCAGAATTCTTCCCAGGCATGGCTGACCGCGCAGGATGTGCGGAAGTGCTTCCTGGACGAAGAGGGCCGGCCGAACCGGAAGACATTCGAGGACTTCCGGCACTGCTACGCGCTGGGCGGGATTGATCTTTCTTTAGCGGTTGACCTGACGGCCGCGGTGATCGTGATCGAGAAGGACGGCATCAGCTGGTTCTTCACGCAGTTCTTCATGCCGGCGAACAAGGTCGAGGAAGCGACCGCGCGGGACGGACTCCCCTATCGGATCTATGCGGAGCGCGGCCTGCTGACGATCTGCGGCGAGAACACCGTGGATTATCACGCCGTTCATGAATGGTTCCGGATGCTGGAAAACAGCTACGAGATCCTGCCCTTAAAAATAGGGTTTGACAGATATTCGGCGGCCTACCTTGTCCAGGACATGGAAGCAGACGGCTACCAGATGGAAAGCGTCAGCCAGGGAAGCAACCTGACCGGCGTGCTGATCGACATGGAGGGCATGATCAAGGACGGGCGGCTCCGGTGCGGTGATGACAACGACCTGATGAAGGTGCACATGCTGGACGCCGCCCTGAAGTTCGAGGAAGGCACGAACCGCCGCCGCCTGATCAAGATGAACCAAAGGAACCACATCGACGGCATGGCAGCGCTATCGGACGCGATCTGCATGCGGCATAACTACTACGAAGAAATGGCTGCCCAGCTGGGCAACGAGAGGTGAACGAGATGGGACTTTTTGATGCGCTCTTCGGAAGGCGTAAGGACACCGGCGGCGGAGGAGGATATCAGACGCTGACGGCCTACCAGCCTGTTTTCCGGAGCTGGGGCGGCCAGATCTACGAGAGCGAGCTTGTCAGGGCGGCGGTGGACGCAAAAGCCCGGCACGCCGCGAAACTTAGTTACCAGATGACCGGAACCGCGAGGCCGCGGCTGTGGACGGCGACAAGATCCGCGCCGAATCCCTGGCAGACCTGGAGCCAGTTCCTCGAAAGGTGCTCCAACATTTTCGAGGTCCAGAACAACCTGTTCGTGGTTCCTCTCCAGGACGATTACGGCGAGGTGAGCGGATTCTTCCCTGCCCTGCCCAGCGACTGCGAAGTCATCGAGAACGCCGGCCAGCCCTGGCTGAAGTTCACGTTCATCGGCGGGAAGAAAAAGGCGGTTCCGCTGTATCGGATCGGGCTGGTGGTCAAGCACCAGCTGAAGGATGACTTCTTCGGCGAAAAGAACAGCGCCCTGAGCGGGACGATGGAACTGGTGAGCATGATTAACCAGGGAATCCAGGAGGGCGTCAAAAACTCCGCCACGTTCCGCTTCATGGCCCAGCTTCAGAATAAGGCATTCGATGAGGATCTGAGGAAAGAGCGGGAGCGCTTCGACAAGAACAACTTCCAGGGCTCTTCCGGCGGCCTGCTGCTGTTTGGGAATCAGTACACAAACATCCAGCAGCTGCGGCAGGAGGGCTACAAGGTTGATCCGGAGCAGATGAAGCTGATCCGGGACAACGTCATGAATTACTTCGGGGTGTCTGAAAACGTGCTCCAGAACAAGGCGGTCGGCGATGAGCTGGACGCTTTTTATAACGGGTGCATAGAGACATTCGCCATCAAACTCAGCGAGGCGATGACCCGGATGGTCTTCACGCAGCGGGAGATCAACAGCGGGAACAGGATCGAATTCACGGCTAACCGGCTGCAGTACATGGCCATCGCCTCAAAGATCGCCATGGCTAAGGAACTGGGCGACCGGGGCGTCCTGATGATCGACGAGATCCGGGAGCTTTTCAACTACGCTCCCCTGCCGGACGGTGCCGGACAGCACGCGCCGATCAGGGGCGAGTACTACATGGTGGACGAGGGAAAAGGCAATGCTGACGGGGACAATGACAGCGGAGGAGCTGGAGATGATTCTGGAGATGACGCTGGAGACGGCAGCGAAAACGGAGGGAACGAATGATGGACAAAGAGATCAGAGCATTCAGCTTTGAAGTACGAGCTGAGGAGAACGAGAAGCACGGCACCTTTATCACCGGCACGCCGATCGTATTTGATCAGGCGACGGACATGGGATGGTACGAGGAGAAGATCGATCACCAGGCACTGGCCGGGTGCGATCTGAAGGACGTCCGTTTCCTGGTTGGCCACAACACCAGCATGATCCCGCTGGCCCGGAGCCGGAACAACAACGAGAACAGCACCATGCAGATGACGGTCACAGACCGGGGCATGGAGATCCGGGTGGATCTGGACACGGAGAACAACCCGGAAGCAAAAGCGCTTTATTCCGCGGTGAAACGTGGAGACATGAGCGGCATGTCTTTCATGTTCATCGTTGATAAAGATGCCTGGGACGACATAGACACGGAATATCCGAAGCGGACGATCATGAGCATCCGCAAAGTATTTGAAGTGTCTGCCGTCGCATTCCCGGCATATGAGGGCACCGACATCCAGGCAGCTTCTGATGGCCAGACGCTGGACAGCGTGCGGGCCTCGCTGGAGAGCGCAAAAAAGAAGCTGGCGGAAGATCGGGAAGCTCAGGCCGAAGCAGAGCGCCGGACGGCGCTGCTGGAGCGGCTGAACAACCTGAAAGGAGGCAAAGAAGAATGAACTTTGCCGAAATGAACGGCGAGCAGCTGCAGGCCAGGATGGACGAACTGATCGCCGAGACCAGCGAAGAGAAGCGGGACGCGCTGGATAACGATGAACTGGAAGCCCGCATCAAAGAGATGGAAGCCCTGAAGGCTGAAATCGAAAAGCGCAAGGCCGCCGCGGCTGAAGAAGCCCGGAAGGCTGAAGAAGCCGCCAAACTGGACGGCAAGAAAATCATTGAGGAGGACAAGAAAATGGAAAATCGTTTTGCCATTAATTCTCCCGAATACCGGGAGGCTTTCCTGAAGAACCTGCAGGGCAAGGAGCTGACCGCTGAAGAGCGCACCGCTGTCGTTGCCTCCGCTGCCATCCCCACCGAAACCGCGAACAAGATCTGGGGCAAGATGGAGCTCTATCCGATCCTGAACGCGATCGACGTCATGCACATCCCCGGCAACGTGGTTCTGCCTGTTGAAGGCACCATCAATGCCGCGGCCGTGGTTGCCATGGGCACCGCTGCCACCGACGGCGCCGACACCCTCGCGCCCGTGTCTCTGGCTGCCTACAAGCTGATTAAGACCGTGGAGATCACCGCGGACGTGGCTGCGATGGCCGTGCCCGCCTTCGAGGACTGGCTGGTTGACCGTCTGGCCAACAAGCTGTTCCGCCTGGCTGCCGCGAAGGTCGCTGCTGGCGCCGGCACCACCGAGCCCACCGGTCTGACCAGCATCACCGCCGCCGGCACCTACACCAAGGCCGCGATCACCTACAGCGACATCCTGACGATCATCGCCGCCCTGCCGACGGAGTACGATCCCAATGCCTGCTTCGTGATGAGCCGCGCCACGTTCTACAGCAACGTGCTGAACGTGCAGACCACCCAGAAGCAGCCGGTTGTGGTGGCCGATCCTCAGGCCCCGGCGAAGTACAACATTTTCGGCTTCCCGGTGATCATCGAGGACGGTGTCGGCACCGACATCATCTTCGGCGACCTGAAGGAAGGCTATGTCTTCAACTTCGCGAAGGACATCGCTGTTGACCGCGATGAGTCCGTGGCCTTCCGGACCGGTTCCACCGTGTTCCGCGGCATGGCCCTGGGCGATGGCAAGCCCACCGGCGTCGGTCTGGTGCGCTTCACCAAGGCGTCCGCCTAATCGGAGCCAGTAAACCAAACCGGGCGGAGGCCGATGCGCCTCCGCCCTTCTTCCTGTGAGGTGATATAGATGCTTACGGAATGCAAAAAGGCGCTGGCCATTGTAGCGGATGCGTATGACGCGGAGCTGTGCTCCCTGATGGAGGCCGCCGCGAAAGATCTGGAGATCGCCGGCGTGGTCCTTCCCGGCACTGTATCCTTCGCGGAGACGGATGACGGCATGACGGACACGAGCACTCTGACGGACGCGCTGTGTAAGCGGGCGATCTTCACCTACGTTCGGGCCAACTTCCGGAGCCCTGACGATTATGAGCGCCTGCAGGCCAGCTACGAGCTCCAGAAGGGCCAGCTGATGCATGCGACGGGATATACCAACTACGGAGGCGACGACGATGGTGAGGGCTGACGTGATTTCCCTGGTAGCGGAAACACGGAGCGCTCACGGCGTCCATGAAGCGATCACGGAAAGCACGCGGGAGATTCCTGCGGAGATCCGGAGCGTGACCCGCAGCGAGTACTACAACGCGCTGAACGCGGGCGTACATCCGGAGCTTGTTTTCAAGCTGGCGCTGGATGCTGATTACCAGAACGAGCGCTTCCTCCGCTATCATGGGCAGAGATACGACGTTGTACGGACGTACCTGACCAACGACGGCGGGATCGAAATCACCGCGGAGAGGAGTGATGAAAATGGCACGGACTAAAAACCAGCAGGTCGCGGAGCCTGTAACCGTGGACGCGGTCGACCGGCTGACACAGTCGCTGTGCGAGACCGGCGTGGAGTTTGTCCGGGATGCCTGGATCAACAAAGCGCCGGATAATTACGGCGTTGTTGTGCTGCAGGGCGAGAGCCAGCAGCTCTGGGCGGACGGCCATCTGATCGACTCCATGTGGCGGGTGGTTGTGACGCTGTATGTCAGCGGCGACGATGACACCTGGCCGAAAAAGGTGCAGAACAAGCTGGAAGCATTGGAGAACGCCGGCCTGTGCGACACGACGCACACCGTAAGCCGGACATTCGACCATGAAAACGGCAAGGTTATGTGGACCTGGACGGTTACGCTGTACGGGGATCTGGTGGTGACCCAATGAAGCTGGATGTCGGCGACATTGAAGGCCTGGAAGCACAGCTGGACAGGCTGGGCGGCCGTGAGGGCGCCAGGCGAATTGTGGATGCCGGATGTATGGCAGCCATTGAGCAGCTGAAGCGCAAAACCGCGGCGAAGGGGCACATTGTGACCGGTTCCATGCAGGAATCCTTCGCAAAGGGCATCTACCACGAAACGATCGACCGCTGCTGGCAGGATGTATATCCGCAGGGCGCGGATCCGCGCGGAGTGGATAACGCAAAAAAGGCGTTTATCATCAACTACGGCCGCGGGAACAAGAGAACCAAAAAGACCGGCGACAAGTTTATCACCGGAGCGGATAAAACGATGGAAGATGCGGTTTGTGAGGCCATGCGGGCCGAGGCGGAACGCATCAAAAACGAAATGATGAGGTGAGTTGAATGGCTAAAATCGGAATCAAGGGCCTGACCTACGCACCCTATACCAGCGGCGGCAGCGGCTCCGCAGTCGTATACGGGACGGGCGTGGCGCTGGAGGACTACATGATCCGGGCGGATCTGACCGAGGAGCGCTCTGACTCCAGCTTTTTCGCGGACGATCACAAAATCGACGCGGACAACAGCATGACGGGCGTTTCCGTTGCCCTGGAACTGAGCAACATGACCGACGCGCTGGAGAAGGCGCTGCTGGGTCATGCGGCCGGGACCGGCACCGAGCTGAACGCCACGGACGCCGAAGCGCCCTTTGTGGGCATCGGCTTCATCCGGAAGGAGAGGTTCAAGGGAACCGCGACCTATCATGCCTACTGGATTTACAAGGTCCAGTTCAGCAGGGACGCGGACAGCACCAACACCAAGGGCGAATCCGTCGAGTTCCAGACGGAAAGCGTCACCGGCGACGCGGTCGGCGTGCAGCTGGCTGCCGCCGGGGATACGATTTTCTACAGCCACATCCGCGAGACCACCGAAGCGGCGGCCCGGACCTGGCTGAACGGCAAGGCCGGAATTTCCTAATAATCAAACGGGGCGGGGGCTTAGCCCTCCGCCCCCTGCTTTTGTAAAGGAGACGAAGGAGACAAATGGTTAAGCTGAAAGTGGGAGACACGGAATACGGGCTCCGGATGGACATGTATGCCATGGAGATGATTGAGGACGAATTCGGGAGCATGAAGGACATGTTCGCTAAAATTCAGACCGGCGGAAGCAAAACGCTGCGCGCCATCTTCCGGATCCTGGCAAACGCGGAGCTGGCCTATAAAGGAAAAGAAGAAACCGTAACCGGGGACGAGCTGAAGCATCTGAAAGTTTCCGCTGTCACTGGGGTCGGCGCTGCTATCCGGGCAGCGGTTGAAGATGGAATGAAGAGCGAGACCACCGGCGGCGCGGAGGCCGACGATGAGGTTTTTGACGTATATCTGAGCGAGATTGAATCAAAAAACTGACCAACCGGCGGGAGACGCGGGTCCGGGAGTATTACGGATACGCGCTGATCGCCGGGATTCCGGTCGCGGAGGCCAAGCGAATGACGCCGGGCTTTATCCGGGACATGTACACGATACGGATCAAATACGACGCCAAGCTGATGGGCGTGAAGATGCAGAGACGACTTGGGCTGTGAGGTGACAGGAATGCCGAATGATATCAAACAGAAAATCATCCTGGACGGCGAAAAGGAATATTCCAGGGCGCTGAAAGAGGCCCAGCGGAATCTGCGCGTCCTGCGGAGCGAGCTGAAAGCTGAAACGGCAGAGCTTGGCAAAAACGCCACCGAACAGCAGAAGGCAGAAGTCAAAACCAAAAACCTCCGCCAGCAGATCAAGGAGCAGGAAAAGGTTGTCAAGACCCTGCGCGATGCCCTGGATGAAGTCAAGGAAAAATACAGCGACAATGCGGACGAGATTGCGCGCTGGGAAACAAAGCTGAATAACGCCCGGTCCACGCTGGCCAACATGCGGAACAGCCTGAACGACGTCGGCGTCGGGATGCAGTCGATCGAAAAGAACAGCGAGCAGACCGTGATTGCCACCAACAGCGTGGCGGAGAGCCTGCAGCGGATAGCCGACATGGGCGGAGCGATCGCGGACGGCATCGGGGCCGGATTCACCAGCATCATCAGCTCAGCCAGGGAGGCTGTCAGCGCCATCTGGTCTGAAATCACCGGGATCGCCGCGCGGGCAAACAGTATGTCCGACCTGGCCGGCTTCTGGAATACAGACGTCATGACGATCCAGAAATATGCCGGCGCGGTCGGCCATGTCAGCGCGTCCCTGGAAGATCTGAATTCCCTGGTGACGAAGATTAACAGTCTGGACTCAAAGAAGGTCGCAGAGCTGACTGGCGTCAGCGATGTTAAATATGATGACCAGTGGGCTTATGCCATGGCCGTCATGGACGCCCTGAGCCAGATGGACACAAAGACCCGCAACGCCACAGGCTTTGAACTGTTTGGCAAAGGCGCCACGAATATGTTCGACCTCGCGAACGACTGGCAGACCGTGCTGGAGCATCTGGACGAATACGACGCGGACAATGGCGGCTTCGGGCTGGACAGTAACCAGATGCAGGAAATGAGCGACCTGTATGACACGGTGAACGGGATCGCCACCAAATGGGGCGAGCTGCAGAGAATGGCAACGGTGAAGCTGTTCGGCGATCTGGCCATTGACCTGACAGGCAACGCAGAAGCTATCGTAGACGCATTCCTGGCGTACTTCAACGCCGACAGCGACGAGGAGCGCGAGGCCGCGATTGACACGATCGCGCAAAACATCACAGCGGCATTTGAGGCCGTTGCGAAGGCGATCGAGGACGGCATCAAGATGCTGGACAAAGTCGCAGAGGACCTGAAGAAAAGTGACAACCCGACCGCGAAATCCCTGGGAAATATCCTGGGCGGGCTGGTAGATGCGCTGCAGTGGATCGTGGACAACCAGGAGGCAGTGATGGGGGCGATGGGAACCCTTGCGACCTTCTGGATCGCGGGCAAGGGCCTGCAGATGGCATCGACCATTGCCGGTTTGGCGAAAAACATTGCGCTGATTAAGCTGTTCGGCGGACTGGGCGCCGGCGGAGCCGCGGCACAGGCGGCTTCCGGGGCGGCCGGGGCAGCCGGAGCTGCGGGCGGATCTGCCGGAAGCGCGGCGGCAAGCGGAGCAGCCAGCGCCGGAGGAGCCGCGGCAGGAAGCGGGCTTCTGGCTCTTGCAAAAGCCTCCGTGCCGAATCTGCTGGCTGCATATGGCGCTCATGAGGCTGTCAAGGCGTTCTCATCCGATACTATGACAAAAATCAAGAGTCTCTTCGGAGCGAACACCCGGACGGACGAGCTGCTGGACGAGGTCAACCGGCAGAACGGGATCAACACCATCGGCGACATGGAGCAGCAAATCCTGAACACCAGCAAGGAGCAGAACCAGCGGAGCCTTGCTTTTGCCTGGAATTCACTCTGGAATCCTGGCAAGGAAGAGGAAAAGGCTGCCGAGGCAGTCGAGGATGTAGTCGAGGAGATCGAGGAATCCCTGGACGACGAGCCCCTGCTGGAGATGAATGAGAAACAGCGGGAAGCAGCTGAGGATTACTGGGACGCCATGCATCAGGGGAGCATTGACGACCAGGTGGCCGCATACCGGCAGCTGGAGGAACTGTTTCAGGATGAACCGCTGGTTATGGATCAGCTGATGAACCTGATTGACAGCCTGACGCAGAACGATGACACATGGAGCATGCAGGATCTGCCCAGCTGGTGGTTTGCCAGTGATTGGCAGAATGATCAGATTACCAGCAGCGATCTGCAGGGGTTCCGCGGACTGCCGGCGAGCATCGCGGCTGCTGTCCAGGCAGGCGCGTCCAGCGGCGTCAGCGGGATTCGCGTCACGCTGGACGGGTACACCGTCGGGCAGCTGATCGCTCCATATGTGAGTCAGCAGATCGCCACACAGGTCGGAGGATAAGAGGAGGAGCAGCGCATGATCACAAGGCACAGGGTGAGCCTGAACGGCATCCAGCTGGATCAGGTTGACAGCCGGATCGTGATCCAGAACGTCAGCGAGAACGCTGGAAAGGAGCAGGTCACCGCCACGGCACGGGCCGGGAAATGGGGCCAGAGGATAACCCAGAGGCGGCGGGACTTTCTGGATGTTACCGTGACGTTCGGGATCGACGTCAAGAAGCGGGGCATGCAGACGCGGGAAACCATCCTGGAAGCTGTGAATGCCTGGGCAAAGGACGGCGGGCTGCTCCGGCTGAATTACCGGGAGAATCGGCGCCTGCGGGTCGTTCAGGTCGATCCGCCGGGCGCTGGAGATCCGTGGAACTGGACGGGAACCTATAACCTGACCTTCCGGGCTTATGCGTCGCCCTGGTGGGAAGAGGACACAGAATATGCGACATGCACGGTTGAAGCGGGGACGTCCGGATCGGAGAGGATCACTATCGGCGGGAACACAACCACAACGGCGGAGATTGAGATGACCAACGAGAGCGGCGAGACCGTTGACACGGCGGACATCACCATCGGGGCCAGCACGATGTTATTCACCGGGCTTGGACTGGCTGACGGGGAAACGCTTGTGATTGATCACAGGGACGACGGACTGCTGCAGATCAGGATCCGGAGCGGGAGCAGTTACCGGAGCGCAATGAGCGCACGGACGGCAGACAGTGACGATGAATTCTTTGTTGAACCCGGCGAGAACTCCGCCAGATTCCGGGCGGCGGGCGCCTGCAGTCTGGCCGTCAGCGCAAGGGGGAGATTCCTATGATTTTACTGAGCGGGAATAGCCTGGCACGTCGGACCTGGTTCGGCGTGGAAAGCATGAACCTGACCCTTTCCGGGCAGGACAGCAGCGCCAGCCTGACCGTCGGGCCGGACGCGCCGGAGATCTCCCTGGGAGACTGGCTGATGGACGACACGGAGCCGGGAAGCGGAATTGTCTGGCGGGTCAGCCGGATCGAGAACCAGATCCCCGGAGACACCAGGACGATTACGCTGGAGCACATCATTCAGACGCTGAAGGACAGCATCCTGGAAGGAACGCATGACAGCAGCGACATGGGCGGGACGGACGAGGGCGTGGACGCCGAAACGGCTGCGCGGTACGTGCTGGCGAGGCAGAATATCTGGACGCTGGGCACCTTCGGCTATACCATGACCGCCCCGTTCAAGTTTGAGGGGGACAGCCTGATGGAGGCGCTGCGGACGATCAGCAGCGCGCTGGATAATCCCGTATGGACATTTGACTGCACTTCCCTGCCCTTCGTGCTGAACATTCAGCCGGCGGACAGCGCGGCAAGCTGCGAAATGCGGGAGACCAGGAACCTGAGCACGCTGCGGCGGACGATTGACCGGAGCCGGATGTACACGAGACTGTATCCCATCGGCGAGGACGGGATTGAGCTGCCGGAAAAGTATCTGCAGCAGAACACCCAGACCTATGGGATTATTGAACGGGTTGAGACGGACAGCAGCCAGAGCAGTGTGAGCTCGCTCCGGTTTTGGGCACAGAAACGCCTGGCAAAGCACAGCGCGCCCGCCGTGACCATTACGATCAGCGGGCTGGAGCTGAGTCAGAGCACCGGCGAGGCGCTGGACAGGCTGGAATACGGACGGATCTGCCGGGTGCCGCTGCCGGAATACGACACGACGATTGAGGAACAGATAACCCGCCTGCAGTGGCGCGACAAGATCGCGGACCCGGAGGGCGTCACCGTGACCCTGGCAAACAACCAGGAGGATGTGGCCAGCATCCTGCGGGAGCAGATGAACAGCACCGTCAGCACCAGCCGGAGCGGCCGGGTCGGCGCCAAAAAAGCCGAGGAAGATCACGCATGGTTCGTGGACACCACGGACCATGTGGCCATGGTGGCGGAGGCTGTCGCCGGCGAAGGCGCGTCAACAGATTGGAGCCGGGTAGCCGAGGTTATGGTTGACGGCAAAGGGGTCCATCAGCGCGTCACCCAGACCGAGGGCGACCTCATCACCCACGAGGCGCGGATCGAGGTCACAGAGCAGAGTATCCAGCAGGAAGTGACGGCTCGTGGACAGCAGGGAGAACTGCTGCACAGCGAGATCATGCAGACCGCGACCCAGATCTATCAGTATGTTGAGAACGAAGCCGATGACATGCGCAGCGAGATCCGGCAGACAGCCAGCAGGATCACGCTGGCCGTGGAGAAAAAGAGCGACAATTTTTTCCAGTTTGACGATCCAAAGACAAGCCCACCGGAAGGGAAAAAAGTCACAGAGGGGAGCATCTGGGTCAAGAGCAACGATATCCGGCATTACGGAGACGCGGAGGTTTTCACCTGGGGAGATCTGGGCGGATATGCCTGGGCTGATTTCTACGGCAGCGAGATCTACATCTGGGAGAACGGCGAATGGAAGCTGGCCGGCAGTGATCAGCTGGCGAACATTAACCGGACACGGATTGACCAGACTGATGAACACATCGCATTGATTGCGGACAATTTCGATGGAAACTGGTCTGCGTTTGTTGTGGAGGCCGGACGGATCCGGAGCGAGGTCAACAGCATCAAATCGGATATGGGCAGTATTGTCGAACAGACTGCCGAAATGATCAGATCTGCTGTGTTTACTGCTAACAGTACTTTGTATTCAGAAATTAAACAAACCGCAACGCAGATATATTCCCATATCGAGGACGAGAATAATGGACTGCATTCTGAAATCAATCAGACGGCCAGCTCGATCCGGACGGAGGTCGGCACAAAAAGCAGGGTCTTCCGGCAGTGGACGAATCCGGTCTATGACGATGCGACACGGCCGGACGGCTATCACGTACAGGCTGGCGATTTCTGGGTGGTGGATAATGAGATCCACACATATGGACAGGCAGAAACGAAAACGTACGGACAGCTCAGTCAATTCGATTGGAAGTCGTTCTATGGCTGTACGTTCTACGTTTATGACGGGGCTAATTGGATTAAAGTTTCCGATGACCAGCTGAACCAGATCAATCATACTTTTGGCGAGGAGACACGGGAACATTTCTACCGAGTAGCGGAGGATCTGGCCCACAACCGGGCGGAGCTGGAGCTGACCAAATCTCAGTTTCGAACGCAAATCAACACGGCCAAAAATGAATTCGGCAGCAGCATCACCCAGACAGCCAGGGAGATCCGGTCAGAAGTACATGCCGGGCAGAGCACTATGTATTCCGAGATTCGACAGACCGCATCAAATATCATGCTACATGTAGCAGACACAAAAAGCGGACTTGAATCTAAAATTGAAGTGCAAAAAAATAGAATCTCTTTGGTAGTAGAGGATACCAATGAGGGTTCTAAAATCAAGCCAGCTTCTATTGTGGCATCAATCAATGACGGGGAAAGCTCTATTGTCATCAGCGCAGACCATCTGCAATTGAATGGACTTGTAAGGGCGTCAGACCTTACAACGAATTGGCTAAAGACGAAGATGGCAGATGTCGCATCTGCAACGTTGCAAAGCGGAAGTGTGACCTATGGATGGACGATGAACGGTGCGGCTCTTGCAAAAGGCGGCTTGTGGGCATATAGAAACAGTCAACACGCTGGGGTATGCGTTAACGATGAAGAACTGATGATACGGGATATCAGCGTTAGCGGCGATACCATGACGATTACAAAAGTAGACGGTACTACCATAAATTTTAGCAAACCCGCTGCCTCGATTGAGGTTAGCGGGTGGGATAGAGACAGTTTTTCCTCAAGCAACAGCGAGTATAATAACAGGGATGGGCGAAAGATTTCATTCGATGTTAGTGTAAAAGTAAACGGAACAACATATAGCCATACGTTTACAACAGGGAATTTTAAGCTTGCGGCAACAAGCGATCATAACAAGTTACAACTTATGTGCGGATCAACACGGCTTGGATATTTCCCGAACCCGAGCCCATAAAAGGAGGTACACAATGAAGGAGGAAATCAGCCGGGTTTATCAGGGTCTTCAGCATCTTGAAGGAGTGCCGCCTACAAAGGGCAATCTCGCAATCATCCTTGATGCGCTTCAAGTTCTTGAGATGATTTACACGAGCGTTAAGGAGGAGGTGAAGACGGATGCCGCAGAGAGTAATCCTGAATGACGGCACGGAGCTGGAGGGGCACATCCTGGATAACGGAGATGGCCGGAAAATATTCGTCTACCTGACCGGGGGCATAAGCCTGCTGACGGGGATCACGATGTTTTCGGATCCGGCGAAGACACGAACGATCCGGATGATCAGCTACGGGCAGGAATACGCGTATCATGGGTATACCGTGCTGGATTCCGCGTCCAGGGAATTCGGAAACTGTAATCTGGTGATGGTCAGGGGGGATAGTTAATGCCGAAGTTGGACATAATTATCACCCATTATAAGGAGCCCTGGGAGGTCGGGAAGCCAAATTTCGATATCTTATCCCTGCAGCGCGGGATAAACTTTGACGACATCCGGGTGCTGCTGATAAACGACGGCGAAGAGTATGCTTTCCCAGAGGAATATTTCAGCGGGTATCCGTACCGGGTCGAGCAGATCAGTATCCCGCACGGCGGGATCTCAGCGGCCAGGAACGCCGGGATGGATCACGCGGAGGCGGAATGGATAAACTACTGTGATTTCGATGATACATATATTTCCATCTACGCCATGCGGGACATCCTGAACATCCTGCCCGCGCCGGATTATGACGTTCTCTGGACCCAGATGGTCATGCAGGACTACACCGAGGGCAGAGAGGTCGTGCGATTCGCGCCGGAGCGGGTGACATGGGTTTTCACTCACTGCAAATACTACCGGCTGGCATGGCTGCGGGAGAACGGGATCCGCTTCAACACGGAGATGGATTTCCAGGAGGACTCTGAATTCAATGCCGTCGTGCTGGCCCTGCTGGAGGATCATCACCGGATAGGCCAGATCAAAACGGTCTGCCCGGTGTATGCCTGGTGCAGACGGGAGATGTCGGTAACAACCAGGCCTGGGGTCGAGGATCGGGCTAACTGGATGCACTTCCTAAGGAACATACACGTATGTGAGCTGTACCGGGAGAAGCTGGATGTGAAACGGATCCGGGACATGGTGGTGCGGACAGCATACGACACCTTCCTCATGATCAACAGCACGGCCGGCATCAGCACGGACATGAAGGACAGGATCACGGCCAGGTATCGGGAATTCATGCAGGAATTTAACCAGTATTATGGACGGCCGGATGAGGATACCATCCGGCAAATGGAAGATGTCTCGAAATACGAGCTGATGAGCAAGCCCGTGCCGGTTAGCTACGAGATCGTGACAGCATGGAAAGACATTATCACCGGGCAACTCAGGAAAGGAGCTTAAAAATGGCAACTTACACAAGCTATCTGAATCTGGAAAAACCGACCACGAGCGAGACATTCAACTTGCTCAAAATGAACCAGAACTGGGACAAGATCGACGCCGGTGTTAGTGCGTTAAACAGCAAAGTCACGCCTGTTCAGTTTCTAAAACATTATGACGGAAATAATTTACAAATTCCGTTTGTGAATTATTGCTCTGCACTTTGCGTTATGTTTTTAGAGCAAGTTGGATCTGCAACGCTGGATATCCGGCGAACCGGTTCCGGAATAACAAAAACCCACTTAGCTGGATTGGAATCCGTGACAAACGGACTAACTTTAACTGTATCAGAAGGAATAGTTACCTTCTCGGCTTCCAACAATATGCATTTCACTTTGATGCTTAGCAACAATGCATAATATTGCTGATTAACGAAAGGAGTCTTTCAATGCGTGACGAGTGTCATGACGATAACAATATGATTACAAAATCATTCGATGAATGTGAGAAATGCCCTGAGTTCCCGTGCCTCGAGTTGTTAAGAGCGTTACAAGCCGTTATTGACGGGGAGAATTAAATTGCTGTATTACGAAGTAACGATAGGTAGCGGTAGCAATGAAACATAAGGAATGGTATAATGAGTTGGGCGGTGGCGAAATAGGTAGCCGCTTAGATCATAAGGTCTGATAGTGGTCGGGATAGAAATATCGGAGGACGCTCGCAGGAATGCAGACCATGTGAGGTGCAAATCCTCACCCGCTCAAATTGGAGTATACACATTCATGGCGGTGTGTTCGCCAGTCTAACCGGGATGACTCCATACCAGTGCAGGAAGGACGGCCTACGGGCTATACCGCCAGAATGCGGTCACTCTGCCGGGAACCTCGCTATCCCGGTTAGCAACATTACAGCCGATCATCCTTGTGCTTCTCAAGCCAATCGTCCAAAGCTTTGCGGATGACCCAAGAGATCGCACGTTCATTCCGCTGACAGTAGTCAATGACAGCCTGAAGCTGTTCCGGAGTAAAAGAAATGGACATTTTCTGGCAGTGTTCTTCCTCTGGGCGTTTCGGACGAGCCATGATATCCCTCCTTTGTTTAACGTAGTAACGAACAGTAAACAGGGGTAGGATATCACGGAAACCATTGTATAGCAAGGGTTAGCGGTTATCACTGGTAGCAGAAAATACCGAGTGGCTGTATTACGAAGTAAAGCCAGCTTAAAATAGCGGATTCCTTATTAAAGAAAATGCCCAAAAATTAAAATTACGAACCTGTTCCAAATCGGAACAGGTTGAAAAAACACCCGGCATTATGCCGGGTGAGAATTAGAAAGGAAGTGAAACATGATCCAGGTTGTCATCTGCGACAGGTGCAAAATGCCGATAAGGCCGCCTGACGCAACACGGATTGGAACAGCAATCTCAGCTGATCCAATGAGCATTGTACATATCCCCGGATATGACGGGGCATATGCTGACCAGTTTGCTTATGCCGATCTCTGTCCAGAGTGCGCGGCTAAATTCAAAAAGTTCATGGAAGGAGAAGAACGAAAATGATGAATGAACTTTTCTATCGGGTGCATCGGGTCTTTTTCAAGGGGACTGGGGAGCTGGAAGTACACCAACACAGCGTGGAATACTTCAATGACTTTCAGGAAGCCCTGAAGCGGTACTTCAACATCGTGGCTGCGGACTTCGCGAACGACGAAGTGACCTATTTCCAGACCTTCATCATGGATAAGTTTGGCAGAATCCAGGAGGGACGGATCGAAACCTGCGACAGGCGTGATTTTACTCCTCCGGAACCTGAACCCGAACCTGAACCCGAACCCCAGCCGGAGCCCGAACCTGAACCTGAACCGGATCCGGAAGAGGACGGAGAAGAGCCGGCTGAGTAATCAGGAATAAACACGGATGTGCTCGCGCTGCAGGTCGGTCTGGTCCAATTTTGCGTAGATCAGCGTGGTCTCCGGTTTGGTATGTCCCATGAGGGCCTGCAGTTTGTCCAGGGGCATGCCTCCCCGGAGGCCGCTGGTCGCGAACGTATGCCGGAGCTTGTGGGGATAAACATGTTTCCCGCAGCGCTTGGCAATCTTCGCAATTTCATTCTCGATTGCCTTAACACCAAGACGATGATGCGGGGCCCGAATGGTCACAAAAAGAGCCCCATTATCATCTTTTCGGGATTCAAGGTACTTTCGGAGGGTAAGCTCCGATTCAGCATTAAAAAAGACGGTTCTACGCTTGTCCCCTTTGCCGTGACGGATGACCACTGATCTCAGATCCCAGTCAATGTCAGACTGATTGATGTCGCTGCACTCGCTGACACGGATGCCAGTCGAGAAGAGGAAATCCACCAGGGCTTTTTCGCGGATCGTCTGGCAGGCCCAGCGCAGCTCCTCTAGCTCGTAGGAGGTCAGCGGAGTGCGCTCCGGCGCCTGGTATTTGATGCTGTCAATACTCGCACAGGGATTGCGGACGATGTACTCATTGGCGACCAGCCACGAAAAGAATGCGCTCAGGATCCGGCGGATGTTGTCGAGATATGCGTCGGAGGCGTGCCGCTCGCTCTTACAGTAATACAAGTACATCCGGATGTCATTGGCCCGGATATCGGAAAACGGTTTCCGTGTCAGCCGGAAGAAGTCCTCAAGTCTCAGACGGTAGATCTTCAGCGTGCCCTGGCTCATGTTCTCTACGGCCTTGCTGGCCAGATAATACTTGACCACCTCCGGCAGGCCGGACGCTGGAACCAGTGCCACAGGCTTGCGGGTGATGTCATAGTCCTGCATGGCCGAGTCGAGCACAGCGAGAACACTCTGCAGCTGATCCTGCGGGATAGTGTCATAGAGGCGGGAAACCATCTGGCTGCGGAAAGCTTCTGAGGAATTGGACATAAAAAACACATCCTTTCGTTGATTTTGTGCGGAAGGATGTGATAATATTATTCCTGGAGGATGTCCTACCCACATCTTCCGCCAGCGTCTTGACGGGCCCTAACCGTCAGGCGCTTTTTCTATGCAATTCTATTTGCATTATAGCACAGGATGAGGGAAAAATGTCGCATGAAAAGCGACAAAATGAGGAGGGCGGGTCATGATCGCGGTCAAAGATTTTTTGGCAGCGGTTGAGCAGATCGCCGCCGAGGAGCCAGCATACCAACAGGGCCACGACGGTCACGATGGCCTTTGTGACTGCATCGGGCTGATCATCGGCGCGATCCGCCGCTGTGGTGGTCAGTGGCGTGGGATCCATGGGAGCAATTACGCAGCCAGGCAGGAGATGGCGGACAAAATACGCCCTCTTGCCGGCAGCGCAGATCTGGAGCCGGGTGAGGTTGTCTATAAGGCGTACGAGCCGGGTGTGGGTGGCTACAATCTGCCTGGCAAATATGAGTCAGGCGGAGAATACTACAACGGCGATCTGAGAGACTATTACCATGTCGGAGTCGTTGTCAGCGTTACGCCCCTCAGGATCCGGCACATGACCACCCCGCGGCCTAAGATGGACACGAGCCTGGGGAAATGGTCCTATCATGGCAGGCTGAAAAAAATTGATTATTCCGGAGGGCATGAGATGGGCACGGTAACGATATCAGGCGGAAATCAGGATCAACCTATCAGGCTGCGGAAGACAGCCAGCACATCCTCCAGCATCCTGGCTGAGATCCCCCAGGGATCCACGGCTGAGCTGCTGGACGATGGAGGGACATGGTGCAAGGTGCGCTGGAACTCGCTGACCGGTTACGTTATGGGCGTATTCGTCCACAATGGCGCCGGCCCGGATCCTGATCCTGGGAATGTTTCCGTTAACCGCGCGGAGCTGGAGAAGATCTATGACATAATCGGCGACTGGCTGGGATTGAGAGGATGATGTCTATGTGGGATTTTGTACTGAAATACTGGGTGGAGTTTGCGTTTGGACTCGTTGCCGCCGGGCTGGTTGCCGCGTATCGAAAAATGGCGGTCAAGATCCAGAACAATAAGGAAACTGAAAAAGCCATTGCTGACGGGATGAAATATCTGCTAATGTTTAAGCTCCGGGAAGAAGGAGAAAAATATTTTACCGATGGCCATTGTAACATCGACCAAAAGCACGAATTTGAAAAGGTCTATACGGCATATCACGCACTGGGAGGGAATGACACAATAACAGCGCTGAAGGACAAGGTCCTCCAGCTGCCGATATGATATAAGGAGGTTGACATGATGAATTGGGATTGGAAAAAGTGGGCTCTGGCCGCGTTGGTTCGGGCTGTCAAAACGTTTTCTCAGACATTCGCCTCCATGATCGCGGTGGGCGCTGCGTTCAACGAGGTGGACTGGATCCGGGCCTTGTCCGTGTCCGGTGTGGCGTTCGTGCTGAGTATAGTGACGAGTCTGGCCGGCCTGCCGGAGGTACCTGAAAAGCAGCCACCAGATAAGATCATCGATGAAGAGTGATAATGACCCCTGGGGAATTTCCCCGGGGGCCTTTTCTTATAGTTCGACATTGTGCAATTTCCTGTAGGCTAATATGTAGGCTAATATGAGCTGAAATCGCCAAAAATGGCAAAAAAGAACTTCCGGGGGAAAACCCCGGAAGCCTTGATCTGGCGGAGAAGCCGGGATTTGAACCCGGGCTGCGGTCACCCGCACTACTCCCTTAGCAGGGGCGGGTAAGATCGTTGATTTACAAGCTGTTGCGGTGCAAATGTAGGCTAAATGTAGGCTATTTACCGATTGTGTTCACCGCAGCCTTTATAGCTTCATCATCAGGGTGAGCGTACCGATCCAGCATCCTGGTCGTTGACCATCTCATTATCTGCTTGACGGTCTGCGGAGCTATGCCCTCTGTGATCGCCAGCGCGGTGGCGGTTGTGTGTCTGCAGGAATATGGCGTCAGCCTGCGAGTTTTGGCCGCAGACAAGGCTTCGTAATAGTCCGCGTAGAATTTTACCTCTGAACGCGGGAAAGGCTGAGAAAGCCCTTTTTGACGGTATTCTGACAGCACCGTGCGGAGCACGGGGACAATGGCGTCCGGGAGATAGACAACCGCCTCCCGGCGGGTGCGGGTCTTTTTTCCGACGCCGGTGATTTTGTGTCCATCCAGATCCACCATATCTTCCCGGAGCGCCATCATCTCCGCTGGCATCATGCCGGTGTAGATCATGGTCAGCGGGATGGCTGCCTGATGGCAGCCGTCCTCCCAGGCTTTCCAGAGCGCCGCCTGCTCCAGATCGGTAAACGGTTCGCGCTTTGCCTCCTCCAGCTTCGGGAGAATAATAAAACCGGGGACATCTTTGGAGACATATCCGTCCGCTCCGGCCAGCCGGAACAGATTGACCATGAGTGATTTCATATCCCGAGCCGGATAAAACGTTTTCGCTTTCTCGTTGACGACGGTCTGCAGCTGGGCGCTGGTGATCCTGTCCACCTGATAATACCAGAGTGATTCCCAGCGCCCCCAGGCGATCCGGTAGCAGGTCTGTTTGTCCTTCGACAGTTCCAGCAGCCGGCCCTTCTCATACTGCCTCCAGTAATCGATCAGCTTCGGGGCAGTCTTTTCCGGTACCAGGCTGCGGGTGATACAGTAGTCCTGAGCGGCTTTTTTCGTCTTGAATCCGCCTTTGGTCTTCCGGATCTGGATATACTTGCCATCGCTGTTGGTGGTTGTGTCCACGGTCCACTGGGCTGTCCATGTGGATCCTCTTTTGTACGCTGTGCCCTGGGTGTTTCCGCGGCGCGTCCGTGGACGCTGGACAGCACCCAGCAGGCGACCGCACCAAGGACAGTATCGGGCCTCATCTGGGGCCTCTTTTTTGCATTTCGGGCAGATCATTTTCCGGAATTCCTCCCATACTCCTCATAATCCGGATCATACAGTTCGTCGGAATCAATGTGCCGGCGCTCGTGAAGATAGGTTATACGGTTCTGCTCGCGGGTCAGGCGGGCATTGAGAACAATATAGGGCTCTCCGTCATCATCATGGAAACAAAAGCCCCGGACGCTGGTGGGAAGATCCACCAGCCGGGCAGGTACATCGCTCATCTGCACCACCTCCTTAGCGTAAGGATAGCGCGTGGGATGACGCATTTTTCCATCATCCATCATCCCGTTCCTTCAGGATGCTGGCGGCGATGGCCAGCATAGCGTCCACGTCCGCGCTGGACATCTTGCGGGTACGATCGAAGAGGAGACCGAGGCGGGGATCCTTGTGCAGAGCTTCAAGCCGTTCCTGATCGGCGTAGTCGCTCAGGCCGTTCTCCGTGGTCAACGTGGAGTACAGCACCCCGAGCAGATCGGCCAGGCGCTGCATGGCATCCACGCGGGGATACTTTTTTCCGTTGCACCAGTCAGATGCAGTGGCAGAGGAGACTTCCAGCTCCCGGCAGATGTCTGCCTGGGTGATTCCTTTGGCTTCCATGAGATATCTGAGATTCTTGACGAAGATCTCGCGGGCATTGTCTGACATTGCTGTTCCCTCCTTGTGTCTTCCATTATATTCGGAAAAAACGAGAAAAACAAGCCAAAAGCAAAAAATATTTCGCTTTATGCTTGACACTTCGCTTTAAGCGAGTATAATGGACAGTGTTGGGGGGCACCGAATGAATGAGGAGGGCAACAACGATGAAGATCAAGGAAGCGTTCAAAAAACTGGAAATCTACAATGAGCTTGCTGAATTGATGAATGAAGAAAAGAAAAGCATTTGGTTTGCGGACATTACTGACTGCGTGGCATTTGGAGAAACGTTCTCATGCTTTACTGATTTCAGAAAATATGTCCGGCACGAATACGTTAAGGATTTAGCAGACAATATCCTTGATTCCGATGACTGGGATCTGAACGGCGAAAAAGAAATCACAAGCACCAGTGGACGGGATCTTACTTTTGAGCTTTGTCTGACTGCTGCATAAAAAGGAGGGAAAACGCAATGCTATATCATCTGGAAAATCATCTGGAACGGTGTGGAACTATTTATTACACCGGAAAACGGCCTTTAGGAAACGGAACGCTGGCGCCTGACTTCTCGTGGGATCCGAACAAGGCCATGATCTTTGATGATTACGAAGAAGCGAAAAAGGCCCGCGACGATTGGGGTGGAACCAGTATTATAGCAAAACACGCCTGACACCGGCAGACGGGGCCTCCACCGGAGACCTCGTAGCCGATGCCAGAAGGCACGGAGAAAGGGGAATAACCACATGCAGGAAAACAAATTTCCGCCGCGCATCTCATTGGCAGCGGCACGGGTCAACGCTGGCCTTCTGCAGGAAACCGCAGCGGAAAAGCTGGGGGTCACAGCGGAGACCCTCCGGAATTGGGAGACCGGGAAGACGGTCCCAGGGTACGATAAGGTGATGGCCATCTGTGCCCTCTACCAGTACCCGGCGGACTATATTTTTTTCGGTCGGCGCTCGCTTTAAGTGAGGAGGTGACCACATGAGCAACGAGGAGGCGCTGGACTATCTGAGGAGCAGAAGGGACGAGGGCCGGATCTGGATCAGCGCATCGGAGGCCGCGGCAATCCTGGGCTGTCAGTCGGCAAGCCTGACCAATGCGGCCAACCAAAAGGGGACGCTTGGAAGTCTCCAGTATTTCTGGGCCGGAACGGTGCTCAAGATCAGCGTGATGAGCCTGATCCGGTTCATCGGCGGCGGATATCCGCTGCGGGAGATTTTCGCGGAGAACTGAAAGAAAGGAGTGAACAAAAAAATGAAACTTAAACCGTACATGAACAACGATGAGCTGATGGACAGTCTGCGGGAGGAAGCCATCAGCACAATCAGCTGCATTCTCAACGACTGGGACGGCTACAGTAGCAAGCAGAAGATCGCCGCGATTGATGGAGTTGCTAGTTTCCTAGCTGGCATTGAGATGGATCTGGCGGAGGTTGGCAAAAATGGGGAATCTGATCCGGTGTAAATTGTGCGGTCGCCAGATCCAGATGATGCACACACAGAAAGGCAAAACAATGCCTTGCGAGATCAAAGTGGTGCGGTTTATCCCGGATCTGAACGGACCGAACAAATACCTGACGGACGAGCTGATTCCCCTCAGAGGGACCGAGCCGGCGCCCGGTGATCTGGATGTCCATGTCGGTTTTATCGATCATCGCTGCGTGTGCCCGGCCAGAAAAGGAGGCAGCGAATGAGTATCCCAGACGCGCCCTGGATCCGGGAGGCGGAGCTGAACGGGATGCCCGGAGGCGAGGATCCGGAGCCAACCTGTCCGATCTGCGGGCGGGTGTGTGATGACCTGTATCTGGTCGACGGGGATGTCGTCGGGTGCGGGTGGTGTGTGACAACGGTGGACGCAGCTGAATGGCTGGATCAGCACAGAGAGGAGCGAGAGGAATGAAGGACTTTTTCCTGGACGATGAGGAGACTGTGAGCCGCTGGGAATATGCTGCCGGTTTTGTGGGCGTATTCGTGCTCTGGTATGTGGTGATCGCTGCGGCGCTGGGGCTCATATGAAAGGGGGTGAAAGAATGGACGCAATAGAATGGCTGGGCACCTGGGAGCCTCTGGAAAGCCCCGGACGGCATAGCAAAATGATTCCGGCAGACGGTGCCTGCGGATATCCGGCGCCGTATCACGGGCAGATCCTCCGGGCCATCCCGGTGACGGGCACGGTGCGCGGGCGGCC
>OCTW011502163.1_pt1 | contig 24103 bp, 18 predicted proteins | sample 1539671 | NCBI WGS metagenome assembly OCTW01 (sample SAMN02144230, study PRJEB22623) | gut metagenome | biome: sheep rumen | host: Ovis aries | place: New Zealand | reverse complement strand
ATCGACAATGCGACTACGACCGAAGCCGTTAACACGGCAAAGAACAATGCGGTTGACGCTGTGAATGCAGTAAAGACGAAGGCACAGAAGGAACTTGACAATGCTAAGACGAGCGCAGTGAATACAGTCAACGCAGTAAATGCAAATGATTACATCGCTGCTGACCAGCAAACCGTGACGGACGCTAAGACTACTGCGCTTGCAGCAATCGAAGCGGCAACAACGGAAGAAGAAGTCACAACGGCACTGAACAACTTCAATAACGCCATTGCAAGTTGTACGACACAGGTTGTGGCAGACCAGATTGCGCAGGTGATGAGCGAGGTTTCTGCTAAGACCGGAAGCGACATGACCTATACCGGTAGTCCGATACAGTTGATAAACACACCGACCACGGCGCTTCCGGCAGGTTACACCATGAAGTATGCCGTAACCACCGAAAATGTGAAACCGACGGATGAAAGCCTTTATACCACATCCATCCCTGCAAAAACCGACGCGGGAACCTACTATGTATGGTACAAGGTTGTTGGAAATGAAAACTATAATGACAGTAAACCGGATGTAGTAACGGTAACTATCAAGTCTTCTGTTACGATAACATTTGATTCTAACGGTGGTTCTGAAGTTGATCCTCAGGTAATAGATAAGGGCGGCAAGGCGGAAGAACCGGAAAAACCTGTAAATGGTAAATTAACCTTCATTGGATGGTTTGTTGATCCGACTATTGAAACCTTATATGATATTGATAATGATAGAGTGAATTCATTTGACTTTTCTTCATCTGTCGAGAAAGATACTAAGCTTACTGCAGTATGGACTGCATATGCGAAAGTAAATACAATAGGCACCGGCAAAGTGAATTTTGCTTATGAAGGTGAAGAGAAGGACGATGAGTATGATGATTCGATTATTCTCAGTGCTATACAGGGAATGGCTGATACCTTCGTTCTGACTGCGAAGGCTGACGAAGGAAGCAGATTTGTCAAGTGGCAGAAGGTAATAGAAGAGGGTGAAACTGTAGAGGATTCTACGTTTGAAGATTATTCTGAAGACGAGGAGATCACAATTAAGATTACCGAGCCTATTAGTCTTGTGGCTGTATTTGAAGCGGTTGATGAAGATGATAAGGAATACTCATCATACGAGAGTGATACTGAGTGGACCAAGGGTAGCGGCATGACCTTTAAGGCAGGTGCTAAGGGTAATAAGGATGATGAGGATACTCTGGATCATTTCACCGGACTTAAGTGTGATGGTAAGGTGATAGCAGAGAAATATTACACAGCTAAGAAGGGCAGCGTAAAGATTGAACTTGCTCCTGAATATCTTGAGACGCTTGAGGCCGGAAAGCATATACTTACATTCATGTTTGATGATGCGGATGATGTGGATATAGAATTCACGGTACTTGCTGAAGAGGCCGGTGATGATACTGAAGAAGAAACTACGGAAGATGCTACAGATGAAACCTCTGAGGAAGGATCAACGGACGAAACTGAGAAGGAAACTACAGAGGAAACTGAAGAAGCATCTGAGGATAGGACAGAAGAAACTGAAGAGGCTTCTGAGGATAAGACAGAAGAAACAGAAGAAAACTCTGAGGACAAGACAGAAGAGATAGAAGAAACTTCTGAGGATAACACAACAGAGGACTCGGAGGGTGTGTCTGAGGATGTATCTGAAGATAGCTCATCAGTGGATGAATCGACGGAAAACACTGCCAAAGATGCAGAGATTGAAGTTGATGACAATACAGGAACAACCGAAGCAAAGAGCGATTCTTCTGCTAAGACCGGTGATAACGCACCGCTGCTTCTTGTCTTCCTTATCATGATCGATTCTGCACTGGCCCTGAACTTTGTGTTCCTGAAGAAGCGAAAAAGTGGGAAGAACAAGTAATTAAGTAAAATGTGTTTATCATAGGGATTGTTTTAAACATAGGTTACGGGATTAAATGACATGATACGAGAATTCCCCGGACTGCTGATCATTCAGTGGTCCGGGGATATTTTTGGGGATATTTTTTTGGTCGCATGCTAATGGAAGTAGCAGTCGTGTCAACTGAAAAGATATTGATATTTAACAGAAAATAATGTACTATGATGACGGTAGCAGAACTATATGCTGCCGGGGAAGATAAAGGTATTTGTATTTTTCAGACAAGAGGGAGGTATGTGTTATGAATGATAAGAATACTTTAACCAGGTTCTTTGCGGGACTGGCACTTATGATAGTCGGATTGTTCATACTTTTTAACAGAGTTCATGTCGGACCTGCCGGCTGGGGCGGTTGGGGTCGTTTTACAATAGGTAATTTCAGTTTCCCGTCAGGGCTTGTTATGGTTCCTTTTATTATCGGTGTTATATGGATGTTCGGAACCGGTGGAAATCTTGCATCCAAGATTTTTACAGCTTTTTCAGTCCTCCTGATACTTGCTGCGATCATTATGAACACAACCTTCTGGCTTGACAGAATGACAATGTTTGACTGGATACTTATCCTTGTTATGATCTTCGGCGGTGGCGGAATCGTAGCTTCGGTTCTCTTTGGTGAGAAGAAAGAGCAGAAGGAAGCTGATAAGAAGGCTGAAGCAAAGGATGGTGAAAATCCCGGTGCGGCAGCAGCTGACATCACCCCTTCAAGGATCAAAAGTATTGAAGAGGAGCTTGCGGCTCTGAAGAGAACTATTGATAGCAATAAACCGGAATGATAAGAAATATAACCGCTGTCAGTATTTGATAATATTGACAGCGGTAATTATTTGAAATACATAATGGTTTGAATGGAATGATCAAATCTGGTGAAGCAATCATATGTGGCAAATCGATTGATAAAAAAGTGCTTGACAACATGTATTTATTCGTGTTAATCTACCAAACGATGAACTGCCGTAGACAGCAGGTGCCGTAAGGCGTAACGAGCGAGAGGCTCTCCTGCCGAGGAAAGGATCGTTTTTGATTATGATTAATTATGACGACTTATGATCCCATACGGTATGTATGGGATTTTTCTTTTTCGCGCAGTCATTATATTCTGATAAGGAGGAACGCGTGAAATGGCAAAGGTAGAACTTAAGGCACCTATAGTTGATGAGATCAAGGCCACAATCGATGGCGCTGCATCAGTTGTACTTGTTGATTACCTTGGACTTACTGTTGAGCAGGATACAAAGCTTCGTAAGAACCTGAGAGCAGAAGATATCACATATAAGGTATACAAGAACACACTCATCAAGCGTGCAATCGAAGGAACAGAGTTCGAAAGCCTGTCAAAGGATCTTGAAGGTCCGACAGCCATAGTAGTATCTAAGAAGGATGCAACAGCTCCTGCAAGAGTTATCGCTGACTTCGCTAAGACAGCAAGCAAGCTTGAGCTTAAGTCTGGTGTTGTTGAGGGTACATACTATGATGTAGAGGGAATCAAAGCAATATCTCAGATTCCATCAAGAGAGGTACTTCTTTCAAGACTTCTTGGAAGCTTACAGTCACCTATCACAAATCTTGCTCGTGTTATCAACCAGGTTGCAGAGCAGAAGGCAGAGGCTTAATAGCCTGATAAACAATGCGGGCAGATGACCCGACAATTATTAAATAATCGGAGGATAAAAAAATGACTATTGAAGAATTCGTAGCAGAGATTGATAAATTATCAGTTCTTGAGTTAAATGATCTCGTAAAGGCAATCGAGGAGAAGTATGGTGTTTCTGCAGCAGCAGGCGTTGTAGTTGCAGGTCCTGCAGCAGGCGCAGCTCCAGCTGAGGAGAAGGATTCATTTGATGTTGAGCTTACAGAAGTAGGTCCAAACAAGATCAAGGTTATCAAGGTTGTTCGTGAGCTTACAGGTCTCGGACTTAAGGAAGCTAAGGACGCTGTTGAAGGCGCACCAAAGGTACTTAAGGAAGGTGCTTCTAAGGGTGAGGCTGACGATATGAAGGCTAAGCTTGAGGCAGAAGGCGCTAAGGTTACTCTTAAGTAATCAAACTTTATCAGAATTCGCAAAACGGGTATTTACTCAGCTGAGTAAATACCCGTTTTTTTGTGTTGATAATGAGCCAAGTAGCCGCATGAGCCGCCAGCGGATCAATGCGGATATTTGGCGAATGTCCATCACCGAGTGACGGAGTCACGAGGGGATGAGCTGACGTAGTCAGCATCAACACAATGTTGATAATGAGCCAAGTAGCCGCATGAGCCGCCAGCGGATCAATGCGGATATTTGGCGAATATCCATCACCGAGTGACAGAGTCACGAGGGGATGAGCTGACGTAGTCAGCATCAACACAAAACATTACAGTCCGTGAGATATACGGAACTGCTTAGGCGTAATATTATACTTTCTTTTGAAACATCTTATGAGATGGCTGCAGTCCGAGAAGCCAGTTTCACTTGCTATATAGCTAAGATCATAGTCCGTAAAGAGGAGCAGGTTTTCAGCCTTGATCAGTCTTACAAATTCGATATACTGCTTACAGCTCTGACCATATTTGGAATGGAACTGTTTGGCAAAATATGAATAGCTCATGTTTGAAAGCTTTGCAAGATGCTCGATGCTTATATTTTCATTTGAATGCTTGTCTATGTAGAGCAGTGCTTCGTGAAGGGGACTGCTGTCTCTGTTAATGATCTCGTAATGATTAAAGTCTATTCCGGATTTATACCACTTTCTTATCATTTGAAGGAACAGGCTTGTGATGCTGTTGTAGATAAAGGTATAAAAACCATATTCCTTCAGGTTGACCTCAGAAACCATACGGTCAAAGAAACTCCTGAGTAGATTTCCCTCAAAGTCAGAATCATTAAAAATATAGTGAGGCTCCTTCAACTGTGCAATGTATGACAGAAGAGAAGAGGCGTCGGGAATATAACTGTCCATAAACTGTATCCTTCGGGCATTGAATTTGATGCAGACATAATTATAGTTTGACGGAGTATCCTGAAAGACCGAATGAACAGTCTGGGGAGGGATGATGATCATCTCGCCGGCGTTCAGAGTATAGGACAGATTGTTAAAACTGACATTGATACTGCCTTCCTCGACATAGAGCATTTCGACGAAATAATGCCAGTGTGAACGTACGGGGAGAGGGAGAGAAGCGTTCGAACAGTAAAAGGCCTCCACAGGTGAGTTGAGTATATCGTTATATTCAAAAAGATTCATATTTTCCTCCGCTTGTATGCTTTCTTTGGTTAAATGGAGCTGGGCTGACTCACTTGAGACAGAACTATTCAGGATAGATTTGTTATATTTTTATGCAAGTCGATTATAGTATAAAAGATTGTCGGATGCTACTCTAACATTCATCATCAGATGAAAAAAGTAACTATATGACTGCGATTCAAAATCGTTTTATTTTATTGAGACAGAATATCATGAATACTAAAAAGAAAAAAGAAAAAAACAGATATCCAAAGACCAGACTTGCGTGGCTGTGGGAAAATGCTGCAGGATGTCACGCCTTATATGTTACGGCAATGCTCGGTACGGTTGTTTATAACGTGATGCAGCTCACTGTACCTTATTTTTCAGGAAGAATTGTTGATACTTTTTTAAGCGGTGAAAATGCCAGACAGAATCTTGAACAGCATAAGGACCTCTTCTTCAGACTGCTTATTCTTATGATAGGGCTTACCGTGCTGAGAACGGTCATAGTTTATGCGGACTGTATGGCATATGAGCATGTTTCACAGAAGGTACTGTTTCGTGTGAGAAACTATCTGTTCAATAAACTGGAGCGTCAGGATATGACCTTTTACAGTACCTACAGAACCGGTGATCTTATGACCAGAGTTACCGGTGATCTGGATGCGGTAAGACATATGACGGCGTGGGTGGTTCGTGTGCTGATAGAGTCCTTTTCACTGTTTTTCGCGGTGGCTGTGTATTTTATTTTCATCAGCTGGAAGATGGCTCTTTCACTGCTGGCGATATCACCGTTTGTATTTCTCATCATATATCTCTTCAAGAAGAAGGTTGCACCTCTTCATGCCGAGCTGAGAGAGAAGCTGGCAGGGCTGAATACAATAGCTCAGGAAAATATAGCCGGAAACAGAGTCGTGAAGGCCTTTGCGAGAGAAGAACATGAGATAGAGAAATTTGATAAGGCCAATACCGAATACCGCGAGACCAACAAAAATACAGGTCTGGTATGGATCAAATTCTTTCCATATGTGGAAAGCATAGCCAATCTTATGCCGGTGGTCATGCTTGTGGTCGGAGGTCTGTTCCTTATACACGGCGGGCTCACCATGGGCGAGTATGTTGCCTTTTCGGGCCTTATCTGGGCTATCTCAAACCCTATGAGAATGATGGGAAATATCATGAACGAGTTTCAGAGATTTGCCTCGGCTTCAGATAAGGTTATGGAAATATATTATTCCGAACCATCTATCAAAAATGATGAGAGTCTCCCTGAACACCCTGAAAGATTCAGAGGAAGCATAGAGTTTAAAAATGTATCATTTAAATATGATGATGGTACCATTCCGGTGCTTTATGATATCTCGTTTAAGGCTGAGGCTGGCGAAACGATCGCTATCATGGGTGAAACGGGCTGCGGCAAAACTACGCTGATCAATCTTATACCGAGATTCTTTGATGCGACAGGCGGAGAGGTGCTGATTGACGGTCGTAAGGTTACGGACTACAGACTTAAGGATCTGAGAAGAAATATCGGACTGGCAACTCAGGATGTGCTCCTTTATTCGGATACCATAGAGGGAAATATAGCCTATGGTGACGGACATATCAAGCTGAATGAGGTTATCAAGTTTGCAAAGTATTCGGCTGCCGATGATTTTATTTCCAGAATGCCGGAAGCCTACGATACAGTTGTCGGAGAGCGCGGAGTCGGTCTTTCCGGAGGCCAGAAGCAGAGAATATCTCTTGCCAGAGCCCTTGCGGTCAGACCTTCGATTCTGATCCTGGATGATACGACCTCGGCGGTTGATCTCGAGACGGAAAAGCATATTCAGGAAGCTCTTCAGAAGCTTGATTTTGAAGCAACCAAGATAATAATTGCGCAGAGGATATCTACCGCCAGAACGGCTGATAAGATACTGATACTGAGAGACGGAAGGATAGTCGAAGCGGGAACACATGATGAACTTGTGAGTGCGGGTGGATATTACAGCGAGCTCGTTAAACTGCAGACGGGTGAAGCATAGTAACGAATTAATTACAGACAGATGAGGCATAGTATGACGACTATGCGGACAGGTGAATAATATGGCTAGAAATACATATAAACAGGATGAGGAACTGATAGAAGCTTTTAATATAAAGCATCTCCTTCGTGCATCGGATTATATTAAAAAATACATAAAGGTTATGATACTTGCTCTTGTTCTGAGCGGTATCGGCGGTGCATTCGGATATCTGGCACCTCTGGTTACCAAAACAGCTCTCGACAAGGCTGTACCGGATAAAAATGTTAAGCTGCTGCTCAGTCTGGCGGCTCTTATGGCGGGTCTGTTTCTGGTGAGTACAATATTTACAACCATCAGAAGCAGGATAATGGTTAAGGTGAGTCAGAACATCATCTATGATATCAGGAAGGATCTCTTTGGGCATCTTCAGGAGCTTCCTTTTGAATATTATGATAACAGACCTCATGGCAAGATACTGATAAGAGTGGTTAACTATGTGAATTCGGTTTCGGACATGTTATCAAACGGACTTATCAATATCGTTCTTGAAGGCTTCAATCTGATTTTTATTATTGCATTCATGTTTATGGCGGATGTTCAGCTGGCGCTGGTTGTTATGTGCGGAGTGCCTGTTCTGGCTGTATTTATGTTCTGGATCAAGAATAAGCAGAGGAAGGCATGGCAGGCGGTATCCAATAAGAATTCCAATCTGAATGCGTATCTTCAGGAAAATATAGTCGGTGCGAAGATTACACAGATCTTTGCGCGTGAGGATGAAAATGCGGAGATATTCAGGGATCTTTCTGAGGACTGCAGACAGACCTGGAATACGGCTGTAAAATACTCAAATCTTGTATGGCCGGGCATCGATACCATCTCTGTATTTGTAAGGGCTGCAATCTTTCTCTTCGGGCTCTTCCTTCTGGGGAACGGACATAAATCGCTGGGAACCATAGTGGCTGTTTCGGGCTATGCATCATATTTCTGGCAGCCGATCATGAATCTCGGAAATATATTTAATAACTTCATCAATAATGTCGCGTATCTTGAGAGAATATTTGAGACGATAGATGAGCCGGTCAGTGTCAGAGATGCGGAAGACGCGGTTGTCATGCCTCCGGTGAAGGGTGATGTGACTTTTGAGAACGTCAGTTTTTCTTATGAAAGTGATTCAGGTGAAGATGAACGTAATATAGAGAGTGGCAGCGGATCGGATGGTCATGAGAAGGAAAACAGGAAGCTGGTGCTGAAAAATGTATCCTTTAGCGTGAAGGCGGGAGAGAGCGTTGCGCTTGTAGGCCCGACCGGAGCAGGAAAGAGTACTATAGTCAATCTGATATCAAGATTCTATAATGTTAATTCCGGCAGGATACTGATCGATGGTCAGGATATTTCCGGGGTTACGCTAAAGTCGCTGAGAAGTCAGATGGGTATAATGATGCAGGACAGCTTCATCTTCTCGGGAACCGTTGAGGACAATATCAGGTATGGAAAGCTTGATGCTTCTTCCGAGGAGATAGTTAAGGCAGCGAAAATTGTCTGTGCAGATGAGTTTATCGGCAAAATGAAGGACGGTTATATGACCGAGGTCAAGGAAAGAGGAGGCACGCTCAGCGAGGGTGAGAAGCAGCTGATGTCCTTTGCAAGGACGGTTCTTTCAGATCCGAAGATACTTATACTTGATGAGGCAACCTCAAGCATAGATGTTAAAACAGAAAAAGCTCTCCAGACCGGACTCGACAGGATGCTGAAGGGAAGAACCTCATTCATAATAGCACACAGACTTTCTACCATCAGAAACTGTGATAAGATAATGTTTATTGATAACGGCGGAATAGTGGAATCCGGAACTCATGACGAACTGATGGCACGGAAGGGTGCATATTATGAGCTGTACATGAGCAGATAATTATTATATTTTCATATAAAGAGACAGCCGGTTTGGGACTCGATAATACTTGAAGAATTCTATAATAAGTAATAATATATATGTGTTGTTCGGCGGATGGATGATTCGTCGGAGTATTATGTATTTATTAATTTACTTATAGAAGGAGACCAAGAGATGAAGAGAGTAAAGGAACTGGCTGTTTTTTTGATGGTATTTATGCTTCTTATGTGTACTGCAGCATGCGGTTCAAAGGATAAGAAGGATAATAAGGAAGAGAAAACAGAAGTAAAGTCGGATGTTAACGTAAGGGTTGGGTCACTTAAGGGACCTACATCGATAGGATTGGTCGATCTGATGAAGAAGTCTGATGAAGGTACTGCATCAGGAAAATATACCTTCACCATCGCTGCTCAGGCTGATGAGATCACGGGCGCACTTGTTAAGGGTGATCTTGATATAGCGCTTATCCCTGCAAATGCAGCATCCATCCTCTACAACAAGACAGAGGGAAAGGTAACTGTTATTGATATAAATACACTTGGCGTTCTCTACTGTGTGACAGGTGATGGATCGATCACTAAGGTTGAAGATCTTGATGGTAAGACGATCATCTCGATGGGTCAGGGTACAACTCCTGAATATGTACTTCAGTATCTGCTTGAAACAGCAGGAGTTAAGAATTATGAGATCACCTTTGTTTCAGAGGCTACTGAGGCAGCGGCTCTTCTTGCTGAGAATCCGAATGATATAGCTATACTTCCTCAGCCTTTCGTAACAGCTGCAACCAAGAAGAACGATAAGCTGGGCGTTGCATTTTCGCTTACTGATGAGTGGAACAGACTTTCAGGAAACAATTCATTTGTAACAGGAGTTACGGTTGTTCGTACCGATTTCCTGAAGGAGCATGAGGATGCGGTTAAGCTCTTCATGGATGAGCATAAAGCAAGTACGAAAATGACTTCAGAGGATCTTGACGGAACTGCTGAGAAGGTTGCAGAGCTTGGTATCGTTGAGAAGGCAGAGATCGCTAAGCTTGCCATACCGAACTGTAATGTTACATATATTGATGGCGCTGATATGAAGGCAGCGGTTTCTGATTATCTCTCTGTTCTTTATGGAATGGATCCGAAGTCTGTCGGCGGAAGCCTTCCGGGAGATGATTTCTACTATACAAAATAATATATTCATAATATGATATATATACCTCTGAGGATGTGTTTTTGAATACATGCGAAGAGGTATATGTTATATTATGATCATGTGTTGACAGAGACTGAATCGGTATCGGTATCGGAGGTACTGCTCCGGGTTTAAGATGATTATCGGATATTGCGGCGAATTATGGTGAGTAGAAGTATAAGAAAAATATTTATAATAGCATTCTGGGTCGGAGTGTGGGAGATCGTTACACTCCTGATCGACAATATCATCCTTATGGCAGGACCATACGAAACGCTGAAGGCTCTTATAAAGATGGGCGGAGAGAAGGACTTCTGGCTTTCTCTCAGAAACTCCTTCCTGAACATTACGGGAGGCATACTCATAGGATGTCTGGCGGGAGTCTTACTTGCGTGTGTTGCGGCTGGTTTTTCCTTTGCGCAGGAGCTGCTTTCACCCTTCATCAAGGTGATAAAGTCAATCCCTGTTGTGAGCTTTGTGGTGATAATACTTCTGTGGTGCGGAAATACTCACATCTCGCTTTATGTGTCGGCACTTATTACTTTTCCAATCTTTTATCTTTCAATCTATGAAGGCATAAAAGGTACGGATGTGAAAATGCTGGAAATGGCATCGGTTTTCAGGATGAAGCCTCTGCTAAGAGTGAAATACATCTATCTGCCGCACCTCAGACCGGCTATACTCAGCGCAGTGCAGCTGGCAGTGGGAATGGGCTGGAGAAGCGGTGCAGCCGCAGAGGTTATAGGACAGCCGCTCCTTTCGATGGGTAACGGGCTGTATCGTTCCAAGATATTTCTTGATACCGACAGGCTCTTTGCCTGGACGGTAGTGATAATACTTGTTTCTGTTATTTCGGAAAAGCTTTTTAAGATAATAGTGAGATTGTTCTATGGTACTGGATTTAAAAGGGATAACAAAGAAATATAATGGTGAAATTGTTCTGGAAGATGTCAGTATGTCCTTTGAGACCGGAAAGAGATATCTGCTTAAAGGCGTATCCGGAGCCGGCAAGACGACACTTATAAGGCTCATCATGGGTCTTGAAGAGCCGGATGCAGGACTTATATCTATTCATAATGGCAGTGGTTCGTCATTCAGAGATTATAAAAAGAGTCTGAAAACAGTGAGATTCGGAACTGTATTTCAGGAGGACAGACTGTGCGAAAATAAGGACGCTTTAACAAATATCCGCATAGTTAATTCCGGATTAAGCAGAGATGATATTATGTCCGAGCTTGACAGACTCCTCCCGAAAGAGGATATTAATAAACCTGTATCAGAGCTTTCCGGAGGTATGAAGAGGAGAGTCAGTCTCATCAGAGCCTGCGCTATGGATAGAGACATATATCTTCTTGATGAGCCGTTCACCGGACTTGACAGTGAAAATGCCATTCGTGCTGCCGGGTATATCGATGAGAAAACACGTGGTGGCATCCTGATCATTACTTCTCACACTGAAAGTGTACTGTCACATATTTCAGATCTGAAAATATATGACTTTGGTGTTAAAAATAAGTTGACATAGTTTATAAACAGAAGTATTTTATTCTGATATAACAGTTGGTATGAACTGGTTCGCAAATAATGTGCCCATGAGGGCGTATTTCACCTACAACCGAAGGGACACATTATTTGCGAGCTATTAATATTTGGTGGTTTTTATGCGTAATTCAAGATCAGAAATCGACATGACCAAGGGACCGATTCTCAGGAAGATGGTCCTCTTTGCTTTTCCGCTGATGTGCTCAAGCGTGCTTCAGCTTCTTTTTAATGCGGCTGATACCGTGGTCGTAGGTCAGTTTGCCGGCAAGAATTCACTTGCGGCGGTCGGCTCGAATGGTGCTCTGATCAATCTTATGACCAACCTTTTTATAGGACTAAGCGTCGGCTCGAACGTGCTTATAGCCAAAGCTGTCGGTGCAAGGGATAAGGAACAGACTGAAAGGATAGTGCACACCTCAATAGTTTTATCGGTGCTCGGCGGCATCATACTTATGGTGTTTGGAATGCTCTATGCAAAGGATATTCTTATACTTATGGATGCTCCCGAAGAGATAGTGGATCTTGCTGCAAAGTATCTGAAAATATATTTCATCGGACTTCCGGCGATGATGGTATTTAATTTCGGAAGTGCGATACTCCGCGCGATAGGTGACACGAAGAGACCGCTGTATTTTCTGTCTGCGGCAGGAGTTATAAATGTAATCTTCAATCTGCTCTTTGTTATAGAATTCAGGATGGATGTTGCAGGTGTTGCGTGGGCAACGGTGATATCTCAGGTAATTTCTGCGGTGCTTATAATGGTCTGTCTTATCAGAGAAAAGAGTGATATAAGAGTTGATATAAGAAAACTCAGGATAGATGTGGATTCGCTTATCAGAATCATGAAGATAGGCATTCCGGCCGGACTTCAGGGAACACTGTTTTCACTCTCAAATGTCGTGATCCAGTCTTCGATAAATAAATTTGGTTCGACGGTAGTGGCGGGTAATTCGGCAGCTCAGAATCTGGAAGGCTTTGTATATGTTTCGATGAACTCGCTTCATCAGGCAACGCTTTCCTTCACAAGTCAGAATATGGGAGCCGGAAAATATGACCGTATCGGCAGGATACTGAAGGATGGCCTCATACTTGTATTTTTCACCGGCCTTATCATGGGTGGGCTGATGGTACTGTTCGGACATCAGCTGCTAAGAATATATTCGCCAAAGAGTCTTGTTATAGAAAAGGGCTTTGAAAGACTGCTAGTGGTCTGCGGTACCTATTACCTGTGCGGTATCATGGATGTCATGGTCGGTTCCATCAGAGGCATCGGATATTCGGTAATGCCGATGATAGTATCCCTGATAGGTGCCTGCGGTCTCAGGATAATATGGCTGAAGACCTTCTTCCTCATGGATATGTTCCACAGACCGTTCTATATCTATGTTACATATCCGGTATCATGGATCGTAACCATAATGGCGCATGTGGTGTGTTACTACATAGTAAGGAAGAGGATCGGAATAAAGAATTACTCTGAATAATAGAACAAACCTCCCGGAATACATTTGACTGTAATCCGGGAGTTCTGTTTTATTCAATATTGGTTCGATGTGCCCGGGTTTCATGTTTTAAATCGGCTCGATGTAATCGAGTTCCTTACGAAAGCTGGCCGGTGTTTTGCCGGTCAGTTTTTTGTATGCGGCGGTAAAAGCACTCTGCGACGAAAAGCCGAGAGAAAAGGCTATGTCCGAGATTGAATAGCTGGAGCTTTTAAGCATATTTTCGGCGGTTTTGATCTTGACGGAAAGTATGTAGGCTTTAACCGGTACGCCTATTTCCTGAGCAAACAGCTTGGAAAAATAACTCGGACTGAGATTTTCGTTCTCGGCAAGCTGGGTAAGTGTGATCTGCTCATGCAGATGATCGTAGATGTAGTCGATCGAGTGACGGACGTAGATGGAAAAGCGGTTATTCTTATTGTTGTTTCTCATTCTTGTGGCAAAATCAATCTGAGCCTGCTCAAGAAGGTCGATTATCTTATTTATATCCTTCAGTTCGTCGGCTGCCTGGATGTAGATATCACTTATCGTGTAGGCTTCGTCGTGAGTCATTCCGGCTTTGATGCAGATGCGGGAGATGACTCCGATGGCTACAACAAAATGATAGATCGTATTTCTGAGAGGGTTTTTTGAGAGGGTTCCCTTGCCCTTGAAGAAATCCTTCTTAACCTCCCGGAAGTTCTCTATGACCTTCTCAACTTCACCATTCTTGATGGCGTCGTATCTTGAAAATTCGCTCTTGATATCAGTTCTTACGAAGGCTTCCTCGCGCTGTATATATAATCTGTAGATCAGCTCTTTTCCTGTATCCATATATGCTGCCTCCCGGATATTTCTGCCCGGCAGAAAGCACTGCCGAAAGCGGTGTGAAACGTTAATCATACTGTTATGGACGTCTGAAATCGTCCTGAATTAATCAGAACATATTTTTGTAAAAAAAGCAATGGTTTTGATAAAATTTGAAAAAATACTATTCTATAATCAGGTCATAGGTTAAAGATTTGTATGATCGACCGAGGGAAATATAAAAGTTAAGCAGATGCACAGGGATTTATTAAATATAGCTGCAGAAGGATGGCCGAGAATATGAATGACAAGAAGATAATTGATTTCACGCAGGGTAATCCTGCAAAGCTTATAATCAGGTTTTATATACCTCTTTTTTTAACAAGTCTGCTTCAACAGGTTTATAACTTTGTTGATGTTCTTATTGTTGGGAAGGGACTGGGAGACAGTGCGTTTGCGTCTGTCGGAAATATGAGTTCCCTTTTCTTCCTTATCGTTGGTTTTTCCTTTGGTCTGGCCAACGGTTTCGGTGTGCTGATCGCACAAAGCTTCGGTGCTAAAAAATATGACGAACTCCGTCACAGGGTTGCGGGAACCATTCAGCTGGCATGCGTTATGGCGATACTCCTGACAACCATCAGTATCATATTTCTTCCGAATGCCTTAAGGCTGCTCAGAACCGACAAGGCGCTGATGGCAAACTGCCTCCGCTATGGATATATTATTTTCGGAGGACTTTTTACTTCAATCTGTTATAATATAAGTGCAGCAATTCTAAGGGCTTTGGGAGACAGCAGGACGCCTCTTAAGGCGATAATAACCTCATCGATAATCAATCTTGTACTGGACAGTCTGTTTATATTTGCCTTCGGTATGGGCGTAGAAGGCGCTGCCATAGCAACTGTGATCTCTCAGGTTATTTCTTCAATCGTATGTATCCACAGGATAAGACAGATTGAGCTTCTCAGACTCAGAAGATCTGATTTTAACAATGAGAGAAGCGTATATACCACGCTTTTCGCAAACGGACTTCCGAATGCCTTTATGAACTCGATCACCGCAATTGGATGCATGGTGGTACAGTTCTTTATTAACGGGTTTGGCGTAGCATACACAACGGCATATTCTGCCTGCAGCAAATATCTGAACCTGTTCATGAATCCTGCAAGTACGGCAGGAAATGCAATGAGTGCCTATGCAAGCCAGAATTATGGGGCAAGAGAATACGGAAGGATAAGGGAAGGACTTAAGGTATGCCTGTCCATCGCACTTGTTGCGTATCTGCTGCTGGGGTCACTGATGGTATTTGCACCGGGCTTCCTTGCAGGAATACTTCTTGACGGAGAAGAGCCTATCAGACTGGCAAGCCAGTTCCTGCCAATCTGCGGAGTGTCTATAATCGCAGTTGATTTTCTGTTCGTTTTCAGAAGCGGTGTTCAGGGAATGGGCAACCCTGTCGTGCCTATGTGGTCAGGTGCTCTGGAGATGATTCTCAGGATTGCGGTAATAACACTGCTGATAGGTAAGATAGGTATAAGAGCAGCGGCACTGGCGGAAGTGAGCGCCTGGACGGGAGCATTGATCGTGAATTCTGTAACTTTCTGTAAGATGCTTCTGCCAAAGCTCGGCGGAGAACATGAATTGATATTTTTAAGGAAAAAGAGGAGGGTTTACTGATGGAGAATTTTAGCTTTTATTCACCGACATGTTTTGTATTTGGAAGGGATACGGAGAATGAAGCGGGCGCATATGTTAAGCGTTTCGGAGGCAGCAAGGTCCTCATCCATTACGGAGGAGGAAGTGTTGTCAGATCAGGACTGCTTGACCGCGTTAAGGAGTCGCTTGAGAAGGAAGGAATAAGCTACAGTCTTTTGGGCGGCGTTAAGCCGAATCCGAGGAGTGGACTTGTTTATGAAGGAATAGAACTCTGCAAGAAGGAGGGTATCGATTTTGTTCTTGCTGTCGGAGGAGGCAGTGTTATCGATTCTTCCAAGGCCATCGCGGCAGGTACCCTGTATGACGGAGATTTCTGGGATTTCTATCAGGGAAAGCATATTGAAAAGGCTCTCCCTGTAGGAACGGTGCTTACTATAGCTGCCGCCGGAAGCGAGGGCAGCGGGGATTCGGTAATCACCAAGGAAGAGGGTATGTACAAGAGAGGTGCAGGCAGTGATGCCATAAGACCTAAGTTCAGTATCCTTAATCCGGCACTCACAGAGACGCTTCCGGCATATCAGACAGCTGCAGGAATAACTGATATTATGGCTCATCTTTATGAGAGATATCTTACCAACAGCGCTGAGGTTGAGGTGACTGACCGACTGATTGAGGGACTCCTTCTTACAATGATTCATGAAGGACCGAGAGTTATCGCCGATCCTCATAATTATGAGGCAAGAGCAAATATAATGTGGGCGGGAACTGTTGCTCATAATAATATTTGCGGTGTCGGAAGAAGTCAGGACTGGAACAGCCACAACATAGAGCATGAACTGTCAGCACTTTATGACTGTGCACACGGTGCCGGCCTTGCGGTAACCATGCCGGCTGTATTTACCTATCAGATGAATCACAATGTGATGAGATTTGCCCAGGTTGCTACAAGGGTATGGGGATGCCAGATGGATTTTGCACATCCTGAGATTACGGCAAAAGCAGGTATCGAGGCTTTCAGAAGCTTCCTTATTTCTCTTGGAATGCCAAAGAATCTTGAAGAGCTTGGCGGTAAAGAGGAGGATATTCCAAAACTTGTTGAAGTCCTCTGCCATGGTGACGGAAGAAAAGGAACCATTTCGGGTTTTGTGACTCTTGATGAAACTGACTGCGAGAAGATTTACAGAATGATGTTGTAATAAATATAATAGTATCGCGGAATGATTGTATAATAAAATACGTTGGGATTGCGGGATAATACAAAAACATGTTGAAATCACAGATTGATATATAATAAAACGCATTGAGATTGAGAAATAATATAAAAACCGTGTTGGGTTACGGGCATAGTGGTGTAGTATGCAGTGATGGCTGCAGAAGTTTTTTGATGTGGCTCGGGCTGCAGAAAGGAGAAGAAATGAAAGCGTTATTTATCGGCGGAACAGGAACTATAAGTACAGCCATAGTTAAGAGACTGGCTGAGGAACTCGGTTGGGAGGTCTGGCTTCTGAACAGAGGCAATCGTAAGGAGGTTGTGCCTGAGGGTGTACATCAGATCACAGCGGATATTAATGATGAAGAAGATGTTAAGGCTAAACTTGACGGAATGTTCTTTGATGTTGTCAGTGAGTTCATCGGCTTCACGGTAGAGCAGGTTGAGAGGGATTACAGGCTCTTCAAGGATAAATGCAATCAGTATATTTATATCAGTTCGGCTTCTGCATATAATAAGCCGGCAGCAAGCTATATCATTACTGAGGGAACGACTCTTGCAAACCCTCACTGGGAGTATTCGAGAAACAAGATCGCCAGCGAGGAGTTTCTTATGAAGAAATACCGCGAAGAGGGCTTTCCGGTAACCATCGTAAGGCCAAGTCATACCTATGATGAGAGAAATGTTCCGCTGGGCGTTCATGGCAGGAAGGGCTTCTACCAGGTTATCAAGAGAATGCAGGAGGGTAAGCCTGTCATCATTCAGGGCGATGGTTCGTCTCTCTGGACAGTTACCTTCAATAAGGATTTTGCAATCGGATATACCGGACTTATGGGCAACCGCCATGCAATCGGAGAGGCTTTCCAGATCACAGGTGATGAGTGCCTTACCTGGGATCAGATATATCAGACGATAGCTGATGCTCTTGGTGTAAAGCTTAATGCATATCATGTGGCTTCCGATTATCTTGCAGCGGTCGGTGATAAATACGGTTATGATTTTGAAGGAAGTCTGGTTGGCGATAAATCTGTTTCGGTTGTATTTGACAACAGAAAGCTTAAGAGAGCGGTTCCGGATATGAGGACTACTGTGAGATTTGATCAGGGCGTAAGGATCGCTCTTGATTACGTACTTTCTCATCCGGAGTGTCAGGTGGAGGATCCGGAATTCGACGAGTGGTGCGATAAGGTTATCGGAGCCCTTGAGTGGTCGAAGAGAAATGTATAAAATATAAGAATCGAATACTGTCATGTATATGGCGTATATACAGCCCGGACGTTATCAGCAACCGGACTGTATATACGTTTTTTTGTATACGAGGAAATACAGTTCCCTGTTATACAAAAACTCTCCCGGGGATATGTCCCGGCACGAGCGACATGTTTTTTAAGAATCAGTTAAGGAATGCGCAAGATACAGATTAAGACTTTAACGGGTGGCTGTATTATATTAGACTCAGAAAGATGAGTGATGAGCATGACAGCTCACAGAGTCAGCCATAAAATACCCAGTTATATAAGGAGAAATAATAATGAATAAAAGAGAAGTAATACTTACAGCAAAGGATCTGTCGAAGACCTTTTCAAATGAATCAGTTCAGCAGCACGTTCTTAAGAATCTGGAGCTTTCAATCTACAAGGGAGATTTTACAGTCATCATGGGGAATTCCGGTTCGGGCAAGAGTACACTTCTCTATGCTCTTTCCGGAATGGACCGCCCAAGTCTCGGAACGATAACTTACAATACAGAGAATAACGGAAAAGCAGATAAGAAAAACATCCGGACAGACGGTAGCATAGAAATATCAAAGTTCAATAACGACCAGCTGGCACTCTTCAGAAGAGACCATTGCGGATTCGTATTTCAGCAGAACTATCTGAATGACAGTATGAGCGCACTGGACAATGTTATGGTCAGCGGACTTCTTAAGACTAAGGACAGAAAGGCACTCGCCGAGAAGGCAAAGAAGCTGCTTAGTAGAGTCGAAATAAGTGAAAGAGACTGGAAGAAATTTCCGGCGCAGCTTTCCGGCGGACAGCAGCAGAGAGTAGCGGTTGTCAGAGGGGTTATAAACAGTCCTGAGGTACTCTTCGCAGACGAACCGACAGGAGCTCTTAATTCACAGAATACTATAAACGTGCTCGATATCCTGACAGACCTAAATAATGAAGGTCAGAGCATTGTAATGGTTACGCATACAGTTAAAGCGGCTGAGAGAGCAAACAGAGTTATCTACCTGGCGGATGGAGTAATAACAGATGAAGTTAACCTCGGACCTTATGTGGGAGATTACAAGGACGAAACGAATCCTGACAAAGCAGAAGCCGTGCAGAGGCACAGAAAGCTTAAAGACTTTTTAGCCAATATGGGCTGGTAGGGCAAAATCTGTAAAACAGATTTTGCGGAGCAAAGCGACGATCGAGCCACGGTGCCGTGCCGGCACGTAGATGCCGGTGCGGGCAGGTGGCGGAATGATAGAAAACCAGGGCAAAACAGATTTTGCATAGCTAAGCGACTGATATAAACCGTAAATAGGAGAGAATAATGTACAAAACATATTTCATAGCAAAAAATAACATGAAAAAGCAGAAGGGCGATATGATAACCTTCTTCATCCTGACATTTGTTGCGGCACTTCTGATCTTTGACTGTATTTCCGCAATGCTTGGAATGGGCAAGGTGCAGGATAAGTGCTTCAAGGAGATCAATGGACCTGAAGTCATCCTTTGTGTGGCAGACAGGGACTGTATTAAAGACGCTGCAGACAAGACATTCAGAGAGAACGGCCACATTCAGGGATATGAGGCGTCTCCGATAGTGAATGCAGTTGCGAAATACCGTAATACAAAGAATAAGGATTTTGATGAGTACCAGTTCTTCATCGAGGCTTACGAGGCAGAGCGTATTTACCTCGATCTCAAAGTTGATGCGGACAGCTTTGGTGAGAATGACATCATCCTTCCTTACTACACAAGCGGAAGGTTCAAGGTTGGTGACACCTTTCAGTTTGACTTTGACGGAACAACCTATGATCTGAGAGTTGCAGGTTTCTCTGAAGATCCTTATATGTCTTCAGCGCTTAATATCAGTATCTTCCACGTTTACACTTCACAGAAGATGATGGATAGGATCGCTGATGAGCATTATGGCAATTCTGTTGCAAGATTTTTGATGTACAAGGGCAAGGCTGACCCGGCAACAATGAGTGATGATTTCACGATAGCTGATCTTGAAAAGGAAATAGGCGACAGCTATAAGGAAAATGTTGCTCCTTATGCAAAGGAGAATCCGGATGCAGATATTACCAATTATCTTCTTCTCAACTGGGATACAATGAGAACGGGAGCAGAAATCCTTCCAATCATAGTAATGGCAGTCCTCCTGCTTTTCTCGGTCATCATTCTGATCGTAGCCTTCCTCATTATTTCCTTCAGTATCAGAAACTTTATTCAGAGAAATATGAAGAATACAGGTATCCTTGAGGCGTCAGGCTACACTGTTAAAGAACTCAGAAGAGCCATCTCCATTGAGATGATCATCGTATCAGGCCTTGGCGCAGTATGCGGTACGGCAGTCGGAGCACTGACCTTCGGATTCTTCGGAAATATAGTTAGTTCGATCCTCGGACATAAGTGGAATCAGCCGATAAATATAGTTTACGCGGTGCTTACTATAGTCGGACTTGTATTTCTTGTATGGCTTATCTCCAAGCTTATCAGCAGAGCATATAAGAAGATCACAGTTCTGAACGCTCTTCGCGGCGGCCTCGGAGCACACAACTTTAAGAAGAATCATTTTTCCTTTGAAAAGACAAAACTCCCTATTCCGGCGGTACTTTCGCTTAAGGATACCTTCGGAAATCCCGGCAGAAATATAGCTATGGCCATTATGATCGCAATCCTTTCCATCGCAATGCTTTGTGGATTCGGAATGTTCGAAAACTTCGGAACCGATCCGGACGGAATGGTTAAGATTACCGGAACAACAACAGGAAAGATTCTTGTTCAGAACAGCAGGAATAATCTTACAGATGAGATTTGGGAGATTGACGGTGTTACGGCAATCCTTACTTATCAGAATCTTGAGCCTGAGATATCAAAGAATGGCAAAATGATGTCGGTTCATGCTTTTGCAATGGTTGAACCGGAGAAGCACTACAAAGCAACTATCCTTGAAGGAAGAAATCCAAAGCAGGCTAATGAACTGATGGTAACCGCAGCTGTTGCCGATGAACTCGGAATTGAATGCGGCGATGTGGTTAAGCTGACCTTTGCGGGAACAACTGAGGAATACCTTATCACCGGCATCAACCAGAGGATGCAGGAAATGGGCAGGACTATGGTCATGACTGTTGAAGGAGCAAAAAAGCTTCTTCCGAATGAACCACGCTACACTTATGAAATAGATGCAAAGGATGAACTGACTTATGAGTATCTGAAGGATGAAATCGAAAAGATCGGTAAGGCTCATGATGAGAAACTGTCTTTTCAGAATTTTGAAAAGCTGGTGGATGAGTCCATGGGTGCGATAATGTCATCCATGAAAGCAATATGCATCGTATTTTCGGTTGTTACACTGCTTATAGTATTCTTCGTTGAGTCACTTGTCATCCGAGCAAAAATCGTAAGAGAGTGGCGCGGAATGGGTATAAATAAAGCTCTTGGCATGACTTCAAAGGGGCTTATATCGCAGATTATGATCTCAAATATTCCCGCAATCCTTGTCGGTATCCTTGTCGGAACCATCATCGCTCCTGCGGCCGGTATGGGAATAGTAAAGATGATCTTCACGTTCTTTGGCATCAAGGAAATTGATTTTGATATTTCGGTCATCGCTATGCTTATAACGGGAATCAGTATCATCGCTGTGGCAGTTCTTACTTCAGGACTTTTCGGACGTAAGGTCAGAAAGCTTCAGCCGGTCGAGATGATAACGGAGGAATAGGACCATACCACCCGCGCATTGACATGTTTCATTGCGCGGGTAAATGCATGAAATACGTCGTGTGGTACTGATATCCGCTGACGCTGTGATGGATAGATATTGATTGACATAAGAGAATAATAGTATAAAATCATATATAGGAATAGTCGGCTGTTTGCGGTTTTGCACCCTAAAGGAGAAAAATGTATAAGATTGAAACGCTATTAAAATATGATTTTTTTAAGAAAAAAATAAAAGAAAACAGCTTAAGTCATATTCTTGATTCTCTTACAGGTGTTATTACAAGGCCTGTTATCATTGAATTTGTTCAGACAATGATAAGACAGAAGGTGCCTTTTGCTCTGGCGATTGTTGATCTGGATAATTTTAAATCCATCAATGATAATTTTGGCCATGATCAGGGCGATCTGGTCCTTCAGAAGGTTTCAAGTGATCTGATAAGTTATCTGGGTGATGATGGTCTCCTCGGAAGGATCGGCGGAGACGAATTTCTTATGATCAATTTCAAATACCTTACCTATGATGATCTTCATGAATATTATGAAGGTATGTGTATTAATGAAACGGTATTCAGGAAAGCTTTGCAGCTGGACGGTGGAAAAGCATATATATCATCTACAATCGGCAGTGCGATTTTTCCTAAGGATGCTGATAATTATAATGATCTTTTCGCGTTGATAGACAAGACTCTTTACAGAGGCAAATCAAAAGGCAGGAACTGCTATATCATTTATGTTGAAAAGCTGCATAAAGACCTTACGGTACAAAAACTTTCGAAGCATAGCCTGCTGTTTACCATGAAGAATCTGGCAAATGCATTTGATACCGGAGAAGATCTGAGAGTGGCTCTTGTTCGTGTCGGACAGCCGCTTTGCGCTGAACTCCATATACGTGATTGTTATTACATCAGAAAAAATGGAGATATGCTCAGGTTCAGTGATGGTATTTGTATAGGAAAGGCTGATGATATTGGCAATATCGTTGAAGACTTCAGTTATCATACGGATGATTACAGTGAACTTGAGAGGCTTTGTCCGAATACTCATGAAATAATAAAAAAACTTCAGATTGAAACTATTCTTGTGGTTAAGATAGCTTTCAAGAATGAAGATTTTGGTTTTATTCTGTGTCCGGGAGAGTATATCAGAAGACTCTGGCAGGACGAAGAAAAGGCTCTTGCATTTTTTGTAGGAAGGATGATTGCTGAATTTGAAGAACGCAGTGCATTATAATTGTCTTATAGTAGATGATGAGACTGAGCTGGCGAAGATGACAGCTGAGTATTTTAATATGTTTGACGTAAGTACGGTTTGTGTTTCCGGTGCTTCAGAGTGCTACGATTTCCTGAAGGAAAATACAGTGGAGCTCATCCTTCTGGATATAAATCTCGGAGATGGCTCGGGTTTTGAGATATGCAGAAAACTCCGAGAGGAAACAAGTATCCCGATTCTTTTTATCAGTGCAAGGCAGAGTGATGACGATGTGCTTGTGGCTCTCAGTATCGGCGGTGACGATTATGTGAAGAAACCTTACAGTCTGTCGGTGCTTCTCGCGAAGGTGAGACTTAATCTGAAAAAACAGCAGCAGATCGAGAAGCTGAGATCGGATGCTGACCGTAATGCAGGAACTGGTTCAGACGGAGCGGGAGATGAAGGTGGTATTTACGGTGGATCGGCCGGAATCATGCTTGATGCATCAACCATGTCGGTAATTAAGGGTGGTGAGCGTATACCTTTGAAGGCGAAGGAATTTGCACTTCTCAGATGCCTCTACGACCACAAAAATACGATCGTTACGAAGGAGACTCTCTTTGATGAGGTATGGGGAGACAGTTTCTATAGTGACGGAACGCTTAATGTGCATATCAGAAAGCTCCGCGAGAAGCTGGAGGTCGATCCGAACAATCCTGAGATGATAAAGACTATCTGGGGAACCGGATATATTCTGGAGGATAAGTGAGAAAGCTGTGAAGGATTTTAAAAGACTGATAATCATATTTGCGGGTCTGATGGCAGCGGGGCTCCTTGTTCTTCTGGTTTCGATGAAGAACAGCGGTTCGAAGGAGAGAGATATAGCTTATTACAATAATGAGCTGATTACGATGGAGGATGAATACCGCCTGGGCGCATCAATCGATGAGCTTGAGCAAAAACATGGATGCAGGATTATAGATGCAAGTTCACTGGCGGATTCACAGCTCGCTCCGTATTATAAAAGCTATGCACTGATCGTTGACTTCGCACC
>OCTW011546888.1_pt1 | contig 24108 bp, 47 predicted proteins | sample 1539671 | NCBI WGS metagenome assembly OCTW01 (sample SAMN02144230, study PRJEB22623) | gut metagenome | biome: sheep rumen | host: Ovis aries | place: New Zealand | reverse complement strand
TGAACATCTTTCGTGGTTCATTTCTCAGTGGGACCTTTCCTATTGTCCAATCTTTGCCAAGTGCCTTCTTAATTTTCTTTAGATTTTCTGGTGTATTACTACAGAGAATATTAACTTCATCTGGTTTAAGATCATTCTTCTTAATCAAAGTTGTAATATTCTTCACAGAGTTTACATAGATCATTGCTTCTCTAGACTCTACTCTTTTAATCTCACCAGTCTCTTTGTTTAATTCGGAATAGACTTCAAAATTTCCTGTCCTATACTCGTCTATTATTCTCTTAATTGGAGCATAAATTGAGTCAATTACACGAACCTTTAAGTTTGGTCTCATTACTCGTGTAGGATCTTCAGATTCCCAATCAACTTCATAATAGGGCAATTGTGAGAATTCTGGAATTTTCTTCATATAACTACTGATCATAGGGGTTGCACTTAAGTAACAAACCTTCTGTATTCCTTGAAGAGTATTGACAAATTCCATTTCTGTTGTACTCTTGAATCTACTGTCGATAAAAATTGACTGAAATTCATCGACAATAATTTGAAAACTGTCAAAAATTCCAAAATATTCTACTATTTCTTTTAGGACTCGGAAGGAATCATAAGTTACGAGAATTTTATATGGTTTGTTCTGAGAATCCATAGCAGAGAAATAAATGCTTAAGTCTCTCTTCAGTCTCTCAATAAAATTCTTATCATCCTTTTCCTGCTGTTCTTTTATCTTTTTCAGGTAAGCTTCAACAGTAAGTCCTTCTTCCTTTGCCTCTTTTTCAGCTATTTCTGTTTCAGTTTCAATAGGTTCAATCTTAGCGAGACCTATTTCTTTGTCAATAGCGGGATCAATGTCTCTGGAGTCGTTATGTACCCTAAAGACTTCGTTTATATGTTGTTCCCATTTATTCAGGATCAGCATATTTCTAGGGCTACAGAGAATAACGTTGTCCTTATTAGTCAGACACCACTCTGTAAAACCGCAACCTGGAATTTGCTTATCCATTATATGCGGAAATCTTGGAAACTTGTCATAAAAACCGTCCCATTTTCCAATATACCTTATCCCAGGTGGAACAGGTATTTTTCTAACATTATTATCTTTATTCATGTTTGTCATTTGTTGTTTTAAAGATTAATAAAAACCCTTACCCAAGGCCTAGGCACAAGGATAAGGGTGCATTTTGTAAAGCGGTAATTGGCTCTAATAATTACCAATGCACGAAACGTAAATCTGAACAACGGTTTTTACAAAATGCTATGCTCGTAACTTCAACAATGATGCTTCGAACTTATATCTCTATCTCTGGGTATTGTTCAGGTTTCGTATTACCACATATATAAGAATTTTAGGGGCTTTCAATTCCCAAAGCCTTACAAATGAAACAAACTTAGAACAAAATGAATGCATTAGAAAAATTAGATGAGAAAAGTACTTATAGAATTATAAAGTACAGAGACATTTTGATGAAGTTACAATTAGAGGAACTTCAGCCAATTATAGAAAAGTGTAAGCGGCTTATTACAAGTAGATGTACCGCTCTTGGTTCTAAGTCGTTAGTTGGTAAGTATTTTAAATTTTACCAGAAGACTTATCTATGTTATATGAAAGTTGAGAAGTTTAATGAGGTTGACGGCTCTTTGACAGGAACGGTATCATATCCTCTTAACAATCAATGTTCTAAAAGGATAGGTCAGAAGAATAGAAAGTATTGGGTATGTAATTTTTACAGGGAAGAAGGAACATGGCAGATCTACGGTACAGATGCTGCTTGTGAGTTAGAAGAGATTACATCTACTGAATACGAAAATATTGCCAAAATCACAAAATGGAAGACAGTAAAGACCAAATAAAGGAGAGCAGTGGTTCTTTTAATAAACCGGAGCCGATAGAAAAGAAGACGTTTAATGATTTAATGCGTCTTAAGTTGGAGATTGATTATCAGCAACTTCCTATGATAGATACGGATTTGTTAGAGAAGGTGATGGAAGGCAAGCGGGGAAAGTTTGTCGGTCATGCTTATAAATATGAAAATAGAATTTTCATTTTAATAACGGATGAGGATCTTCAATTTTGTAGATGGGGTAAGCTTAGAGGCTATAGCATAATTGTCAGAAGAAATAATGCAAATGACTTTATTGACTTTGATGCTAATGAATTTAATCCTGTCAATTTTGAGAAAGTCAAAGCTATTGATGGAAAAATTTGCTATGATTCTAAGAAGGAACTGTTTAAGGAAATTTCAGTAGAGGAGTTTTCCAAGTTATATTCAGCCTGTAGAACAATAACCGAAATAAAAAATAAACTATGAACGCAGTAGACAGATTATTGGTTGGGCTTGGTATTGACCCAGGCATTATTGAACTTCCAACACGAGAAGGAACTGAAAATTATCTTGAACCGACTGAGGAGGAAGGGAGATATCACTTAGTCACTCAGTATAGTCAGATTAGACTTTTAGGTGATCCGAGAAATTGTGATGCAGTAGATCCAGTTGACGGACCTTACATGAATTTGGGTTATGAAGTAGCACCTGGTCTTAAGGTTACAAAAATTGAGGTTACTGGCGCTGGAGAAGTATTCTTAACCTTAAAAGAGGAGAAAGAATAATGGATACAGTAGGATTAATGATTGGAAATTATGTTCAGCATTGTGGAAAACCGAAGAAGGTAGTAAAGCTGGGCGAAGCCGGAGAGGTTTATCTTGAAGGTGTAATCGTTAAGAATCCGGATCATATTCAGCCGATTGAGGTTACAGAGGAATGGCTGGAGAAGTTAGGTTTCTTGCCTTGGTGTGTAGACATGAGGTGGAGCAAGCCTTTTGAGAATGATATTAACTATGACTTGACGACAAAGACGTTATGGTATAGGACAGTATCATTTCCAGTCCATACAGTTCATGAATTACAGAACATGCATTATTGGTTATATGGGAGAATTAATCATAACAAATAAACCGGATATAAACTTTAAACCATTTACAATTATAGTAGGTTGTCCAGGTGTTAGTGAAGGGCACTTGGAAAATGCATTGACGGCGTTAGCAAGAGAAAAGCAGGCTCAAGTTGAAGGTCTTATTGCAGGTCCTCTTAGAATAGGTGGACATCCATGGGACCAGATAATGGAGGTTTCTGACATTTTGAAGAGACCTGAGGCTGGCTTAGTTAATACGTTGATTTATACATTCAGTCCTTTTGTTCTTCAGGGATTTCGTTATTATGCTGCACAGTATAAGAAAGAAGACCAGTGTACCTATTATTTAGCGGAAGTAGTAAAGAAGGGAGAACGTTGGGCAGAGAAGATCAGTATTAATTGTATTGATGGAGATTGGAGAGAGGCATTTAGTCAGATGGCTGGGCCTTTGAACGGGATAATGAATGTTGACTATACAAGAGAAACAAAGGAAGATTTATGAAGAAAGCATTGATTTTTATCGGAGCAGCAACTGTTTTAACTTTGACGGCGATAGGATATTGTACTATTAGAGCATCGCTGAAGAATTTGGATTTTTGTTTCATTAGCGATGAGGAGGATTGGTAGAGATGAAGGCATTCGGAATTCTATTTTGGATAGTAGGACTTGTATGTCTTTATAAATCAGTTACACTCTTATTTGAGTTTAGTGAAATCCTAGGTTGGTGTATAGTATCTTACTTGGGATATAAATTATGCATGTGGTTAGGATCATTAATATTTGGACTCGATGACTAAGGAAGAATTAATCAACAGGTTAAAAGGGATAGACGTTAAGACTATCCTTACGTGGGCGATTATTATTTTCGCTGCCATTACAATAATTCATTTTGCATTTAAGTATTCATGGATTATATTGATAGGCCTAGTTGGATACTTTGGTTACAAGTATTATTACAAGAAGGATGAAACCGAAAGAACTGAGTAAGAAAGGTAAAGAACTAGCATTTTTACTTCGTCATGATCAAGAAGCTTATGATAGTGGATTGATTGACGAGAAAGGTTGGCGTGAAGTTAAGGACCTTGTAAAAGAGCATGGTTATACACGTCAAGAGTTGGAGGAGATTGTTTCCTCCGATGACAAAGGTAGGTATGAATGGAATAATGACAAGAAGAAACTTCGTGCTTGCCAAGGTCATAGTATTCCAGTAGATGTTGAATTAACAGAAGGGGTACCACCTAAAGTACTATATCATGGTACTAGTAGTAGGTTTCTCAGTTCTATTATGAAGACTGGAATACAGAAAATGAGCAGACAATACGTTCATCTTAGTTTGGATAAGGGGACAGCTTTAAAAGTGGCGAAACGTCATGGTGGAAGTCCTATTATTATCCAGATTAATGCTGAAGGTATGGTAAAGGATGGAATCAAGTTCTATCATAGCAAAAATGGGTATTGGTTAACTGAATTTGTAGATTATCAAAAATATGGACAGATTACCACCAACCCTGAGGAAGGGAGGTCTTAAATGTGAAGACTGTATAGATGATCCAGTATGTGATGAAGTGAATGAAGGCTGTGCAGCGAATTGTATTTATGCAGGTCGGGAGTGTCACTTAATTGAATATGAGAAAAAGAAAAGACAGTATAAAAATGGATAAGACTTATAAACTGGTTCAATGGCCGGATTCACAAAGTTTGATGGACAATCCTCGATTTAATGAGTGTATTTTCTGTGAGGACTTAGAAGGTCATGTAGAGGTTGGTTCTAGTGCTTATATGGTTCCAGTTGATCTATATAATGAAATATTCTTAGGAAAATCTTCAGAACCTGAACAGCCAAATTCGGCGGAAGCTGTCATTAAAGAATTAGAGTCTACAAAAGAAAAACATGGGGATTTACTCATTAAAGTATATGATGAGAATGGTAAACTTTGCTCTGTTATAGAAACAGAAGTTTATTTCGAGATATTAAGTCCAGTTCCAGCAAGTAGTGGTTCGAATGATCCAGAGTATAGAATTTCTGATCTTATAAGAGATATAAAAGATACTTTGAAAGATTTTCCAAACCTGAGAGTAAATTCTTATGGAGAGGATATGTCTTATTCTGGATATGGACTATTTCCATTAGAGAGTTATTGGCTTGAAGATGGATACCTAGTACTTGAAGGTGAAGATCATAGCATGGATTATACAAGGAGATAAGGGGAAATATAAACCCCTTTCTTTTTATTTCCTTAACTATGATATGAAAATTAATTTAATTTATAATATATGGAACATTTTTTTGAATTAGAGGACATTTGTTTGTTACCAACCGTTTCAAATTCTGGGCATATACAGCAGCCAAATTTTAATGTTGTAGATCCTAATGATCAAACGGGAATCCCAGAATCTTTGCCTATTTTTACTAGTCCAATGGAGGCTATTGTTGGTAAGGAGAACTTGAAAATGTTTGTAGACGCTGGTATTAAGCCAGTTTTGCCTTTGGTGACAGACATAAATGTTCGATTGGAATATTGTCAATGGGTATTCTGTGCTTTTTCTATAGCAGAAGTTAAAAGGCACTTTATTGACAATAATAAGAGAGGCGTCAATAGTCAGTTTCATATATGTATTGATGCCGGAAATGGTCATGATGCGAATCTTTTGCAGATGTGTGGACAATTAAAACGAAACTATGGCGCTCAGATCGTCTTAATGGTAGGAAATGTAGGTTGTCCAGAAGTTTATACAGATTATTCACGCGCAGGTATTGATTTTATGCGAGTAGGTATTGCATCAGGTTCGTTGGTTGATCAGACTAGATATGGCTTTCATTATCCCATGGCTTCTTTGCTTGAAGGAATTAAGCAGTATAAAAAGACGTCAGGTGTAGGATTGCCAAAACAGGTTAAGATTATTGCTGACGGTGGAATAAGAACCCCGTCGGATATAGTAAAAGCTTTGGCCTTAGGTGCAGATTATGTAATGATAGGTCGTGAATTTGCCAGACTAGTTGAAGCTTATGGTCCAGTTTATCAAAGGAATAAGAAAGGTTCTGGAGATGCTGAGTATAACGAAATTGATCCATCCACTATTCAAGGCATGGAAGGTTTCAAGGCAAAAATCAACGGATATCAACGTCAATATCATGGCAACACTTCATTAGAAACTAGGGCTATGGTTGGAGGTTATAAGAGCAAGGAAGAATATCTCAAGAAGGCTCCGAAGATAAGAGTTCGTGATACTGCCTGGGAATGGGTAGAGATTGATTCAAACCTGGAAGAATGGGTTGAAGATTTTAAGAGATGTGCTTATTATGCCTTTATGATGACTGGTTCCACAAGTTGGGAGAATTTCAAAAAGGTAGCTAGATATGGAGTGGCTTACGCTGACTAAGGATAGGTCATTTTATTATATAATGCGGCATAGGATTATAGTTGAAAAGGGTAAAGAAGAAAATACTCTTTCTATCAAATACGACGTAGGAGACTATAATCCTTTTAGTAGCATTGAATATAATTCAGATCGGTGGACGCAGTTTATTGTCTTTGCAGAGTCATCGGAAGAGGCCATGCAGAAATTTACTAAGTGGTTTTTAGAGGATAGATTTGAAGATAAGGAATTTCCACTATGTGAAGAACTTCTACTTGCATTGTCTGTTGATTTCAAGAGTCCTTCGAAGAGTGTTATACGAAAAAAGTATTATGCATCTAGTAGGATTAATGATATCAATATTGTCCAAGTGAATAAATATTATCAAAGTAAAGATGGTAATATTATTGGGATTGTCAATTTTGATAGTATAGTTAATCCTATGCAACAAGAGGCAAATCGTAGGCTATTGGACAAGATCAATAAAGACTTGAATAGGATTATGGAAGAACAATTAAAAAGGAGAATGCCATGATGAAGTTTGACAAAGAGAGGCTATTTTACTTATTTAATAAGTTAATTCCAATAAAAGATTTTCAAGACTTTTGGCTTAATATAAAGTCTTATACTACTCCCAGTTCTTTATGGACAGGTATAGCTATTAGTGCTACTTCTAGGGAACAGGCCAAAAATGTTTTCTTGACTTGGCTTTATGAAGTTAGAAATACAGAGGATAGTAATGTTTCTCTAGAAAGGGCGGATTTCTTTGGTCATAATGATCATAAATTGCCGTCTAGAAAAGAGTTTGATACCAAGTGGGAGATAAGAGACTATTCTGATTCTCAGGAGGAGCTTGGAAGAGTTGAAATAGATGATTGTCCTAATAGCTTAGATAGAGTAGGAGACGACTATGTAATGTTCTTCATAAAACGAGAAATAAAGTGGTATTCTTCTCTGAAAAAGGCTGGAGTTTATTCTCTAGAAAATAGTGGAGCGATCGATATAGACTTCGAGATTAGTGATACTCTTTCTAGTGAAGTTGCAGCCTACCAGTGGATTAAGGATATGAAAGAGCAAATACTTAAAAATGGATATGGCGGAACTTTTTAATAAAGAAGATGTCTATTATTTGTTTAGACTTCCCATGTACTGCAATGAGAGGTTGATAAAAGAAAGATCAAAACCGGAAGTACAAAAGACGAGAATATATACAGTTAAAATTCCGCTTCCTTATACCTGGACTAAGTTAAGTGTAAAAGCAGAAAGTAAAGAAGATGCAATGGAAGTATTTATTGACTGGCTTCATAATGATAGAACTGGTATTGATCTAAATGATACAGAGTTTTACCAAAAAGATATGTCTAAGTTACATTCTAAGAAGTCATTCAAATATAATTATAAATTCATGACTTATACTGAATCATTTGATTATATTGAATCTCAGAGGAATAATACAATTTCAATAATGCCACTTCCTGAATTTAGAGTTCCAGATAATCCAAGTAAGATTTATGAAAAAGGAAATTCGTTAATTATTGCTTATTATCCTTATGCATTTCTTGATGAAAGAAAATTAGAAGAGATAAAAGAATACTTAACGAAAATGCAGCCCGTTGTCAAAGACATTCCAAGTCTATTTTTCGTAGACTACTTAGACAAATTGATAAAATCATGAGCCAGACAAGATATTTTCTATGCAAAGATCGTAGCAGTTATGGATTTATAAATGTCTTAGATAAAAAGGAAACGTTTCAAGAAACTATCGATAGAAGTACTGATAAGATTCGTTTGTCTGGACCTGGCGTAAGTTTCACAGGAATCTACGTTAAAGCAGATAGCATTAATGAGGCCTGGGAGATTTTTATTGATTGGTTCTATGATAAAAGATTTGAAGATAGTAGTTGGATGCCAGATAGAGTCGCTGGAAATTTCTTTAATACAGATGACGATGACAGAACTCTAGCTTTATTCTACAGGAGACCAGAGGATATTTATATGCCTGGTATAAAACAGTTACCTAAGAAAAAGTTAAGGAATAACTTTTGCTTTATCTCTGAGCATAATCTTGTAGATGGAGAGAATATTGTCTGTATGGGCTTAAGTGATTGGAATTCTTTAATCTATTTCTCTGCAGATGGTTGGTGCATTAAAGGAGGGCCAGAATATTGGTCAGATCCATTATCGGATATTGATTATAGTTCTATTTCGACTTATGTACTGACTGGGGAGAAGGGAGCGGAAGCATTTAAGAAGGCCGTTAAAGACAACACTTCTAAGTTCATGGCAAAGAATTATCAGAATAAGTCCATTAATCAGTTTAAGAATTACAATAATAAAAACTTTAAACAAGTATCGAAATGGAACAACAAAAGATTCCGATAATGTATACAATATTTTGCTATAAATGTCCAACGCCAATTGTAGTAGAGGCCTGTAATAAAGAACAAGCTTTGAAGAAATTTGTTGATTATATTAATGATCACAGAGAGGATTATGAGCCTATCTTAGAGAGCGTTAATTCTCAGCTGAAGTATTTGACAGTAAAGGCTTTAAACTCAAAAAACTCTTATGCCAATGCTTTTGAAGTTGAAGATCCAGTGTGTACGAAAGAGTGGTTTAAGGCCGCTATTAATTCCGGAGCTGAACCTAAAGTTTGGGTTACTGATTTTGGGCTAAGAATGGCAGAGTTTGTAGTAAAGAAAAATACTGTAATTTTATGAGCAAACAATTAGGTGTAGGAATGGCAACTCTCAACAGTGGATGTACTACTGTTATTAGAGAAAGTGCCAGAGATATAGAATTACATAAAAAAGTTAACAAATCAGACTATATGAAAGAGCTGATTATGTCTATGGTTCAAGGTTGGAACGGCGGATATTATGATGCTGGTAGTCATATAGCTCTTATTGATTTTGCTGAGAAAGTAACGGAAGAGTTAGATAAGAGAGGATATTTTAATGAATAAAGGGGCATTATGTCGTATAAAGTTAAACAGGAAAAATTTGTTGATACTGAAATTATCGAACGTGGTAAGAGAAAGTATAAACTAGAACACTATAAGTTCAAGGAGAGTATTTGGCATGCTGATGAACAGAAGAGGGTTCTAGAAGAGTGGGATGAATGGCACTTATATAAGAAGGTATTTTTCAACCTTTTCTGGAATCCAATAGGCAGCGGAAGACTTGATGAGCATTGGGAATATTTAACTGAGGCCTATTATTTCGATACGCGCCAGAGTGCCTTAGATATGATAGATCATTTAGAAAGTAAGTATGAGTAAGATTATCAGATCGCCGGAAGCACTAATTCCGGGAAAGAGAAAGGACAGTACATATGTATTTTTAGCAGGTCCTATTCAAGGTGTACATGATTGGCAGACTGAGGATATTCCAGACCTAGGCGAAGGAATTACATTGATTAATCCTCGTCGAGCAGAACATCCAGATCCAACGTTTGATTGGAATGAACAAGTTAGATGGGAAACAGCTGCCTTAAGGGTTAGTGATTATGTCTTATTCTGGGTTCCTAAAGAAGAGGAGCATATAGAAGGAAGAGATTATGCCCAGACTACTAAGATTGAGTTGATGGAGAACTTAGTACGAGGTAAAAATATCGTATTTGGTATAGATCCTGAGGTTCATACTCGTCGTTATCTGGTCCATAAGTTTGAGGCTTATACCAATAGAAAGGCTCATGATAATTTGGAGGATTGTATAAAAGAGCTTAAGGAGATGATTGAAGAAAGAGAGAAAGGTGATAGAACCTTCTTTACTTCAGATACTCACTTTGGTTCTGTTCGTACTCTTCAACTTAGTAAGAGACCGTTCCTTAACGATTTAGAAATGGATTGGACGATGATTGAGCGTTGGAATAAAGTCGTATCTCCTTCCGCCAGAGTTATTCACTTGGGAGATTTTGGAGATTACGAGGCTGCTAAGTATCTAAATGGCAATATTACCTTGATGTACGGAAATTATGAAAGGAAAGATCATGAAGGTTTGGAAAAGAAACCTATTGATTGGCTAAAGGAACATAACATTAAAGTGGTTGATCCCACTGTTTCAGCAATGCAGGTTAAAGGATTTGAGGAAGATCCTGAGCTTAAGTTAGTATTGGGGCATGAACCGCTTAATGTAAAGAAGTTCCTAGATACAAGGGATGCAGATCAAGGTTCATGGTGTTTATTTGGTCATATTCACGCTAGACAAAGGGTTAAGAAGTTTGGCTTAGATGTTGGAGTTGATGGAAATAACTTTACTCCAATGTCTTTGAAGGACGTTAAGTTCTACCTAGAAGCCATTGATAAACACTACGATGAAGAAGTATGGTCTTGAATTCCTTAAAGATGTAACACGGGTTAAATGTTACAATTTTGAAGCCATATGTATGGAGAAGGTTGCTTGAGAAAGTAGTCTTCTCTTCTTTTTATTTCCTTATAGGTGATTAAAGTTTAATTTAAGAATTATGAAAATTAAAAACGTAATTGATGTTATTACAAACAGTAGTACAGAAGTTTTTACACTAAAAACCACAGCATCATTAGAAGACGTTTCCAATTATCTAAAAGAAAATACAAGTGGTTATGAAGAGCCGGAGAGACTAACAAAGTATGGTCACATCCTTCAAGAGCTTGTAGATTTCGGATATATTTATAATCCAGATGATTGGAGTTCTATGGAAGAATATTACTTAGAACACGTTTTCAATAAGACCGAAGAATATAACTGGGAAACTGGAGAATCTTTTGAAATTCCAGGAGCCAAAGAATTGAATGAGGCCTGGGAGGAACATGTATATAAGAATCGTGGAATAATTAACCAGATCTATAGAGAATATTATGGTTGGGAAAATAGAACAGATATACATGAACTCCTCGATGATAACAAAGATAATTGTTGGTTTGATAGTGTAAGATCGTATTTCTTACCATCCAATTTCATCAAAGATTTCCTAGAATCCTATAGAGGACAACTTCCAGAGACAATGAATTTGCCGGATGAGTTAAATATCAATTATTGGATAGGTGGAATTGGTGTGATGGGAACAGGTGACAATTCTATTCCATATGAAACTTGGGAAGGAATAAATGAAACATTTAATGGCCGTAATTGGCATTTAGGTTAATATGAAAATCAAGAGTATTACAGACGTTATTACGAACAGTAGTAGTGAAGCTTTTACATTCAAGAGGCTTCCAGGGGATACCAGAACATTCGAAGAGATTAAGCAAGCGATTCTGGAATATCATGAAGCCCACATGAAGGAATTTCGTGATAAGACTAGTAAAGAGAAGATTGACTGTTATTCAGGAGATGTTCAGGATATTGAATTAACTACTATAGAAAATGAGTACGTAGATTACAAACAGCACTGGGTAGATAAGAAGCGTCGTGAGGAGTTTACCAAAGAGATGTATAATATTCTTCGCGGTTATCCAGACAATGAGGCTGATGAGTATATTCACATTAATCTAGATGAGGGCTTTGAAGCTACAATAGACTGGTTAATAGAAAATTTCTGGGTTCTAGAAGTTGCTACATGTTATTGGCTTCACAATGATGAAGGTAGATATATTAGAAAAGGAACTTGGGAAGAATATCAAGAGCAACGAAAAGCTGACAGATTTGTAGACGAAGATGAAGATTAAGAGCGTTAGTGATGTTATAACTAATAGTAGTTCTGAAGTTTTTATAATCTTACTTCCTATTGATTGTACAGATCCTCTGGGCTTTATGCAGAAGTTAGAAAAGGATTTGCACTATAATACTAAGCATGATCCGAAGTATAATGAATATGAGGATAGTTCGTCGGTTATGATGGATCCTCAAGGAAAAATTCATGTTACTAAAGATGAAAACTTAGTTGAAACAGCGAAGTGGCTTTTACGAGATTTTGAAGTAATAGATGTTTGGCCAGATTCATTATGCTTAGAGGATAGATACTTAACTGATTCTAAAACTGGCTTGATGTCATTTAATCCTGATTGGAAAGAAGATGAAGATTGAGGATTTGAAAATTATATTTTACGGTTCAACAGACTTTAGCGCTTCAGTTTTAAAAGGAATTATTCAGGCGGGAGCAGAAGTTGCTGGGGTTGTAACTCTACCAGATAGGGTGGTTAGAAAAAGAGGTAAGGATATCGTTCTTCCGAATGAGGTTAAAGATTTAGCCTTAGAAAAGAAACTAACCATACTTCAACCTGAGGATATTAAGTCTCAGGAGTTTATGGAAGAACTTTATAAACTTAAGCCAAATCTTCAGATAGTAGTAGCGTTTAAGATTCTTCCAGAGTCAGTATTCGAATTTCCTGAATTTGGGACAATAAACCTTCATCCCTCATTTCTACCTGCCTATAGAGGAGCAGCACCTATTCCTTGGGCAATAGCTAGTGGTGAAATGGAGACTGGAATAACAGCCTTTTACTTAGACAAGAAGATTGATTCTGGTAATATTCTTCTTCAAACGGATCCATATCTAATAGGTCATTCAACAGGACAAGAAATATATGATAGGTTCAAAGATATTGCACGATTATTCATTTTCAAAGTCCTAAAAGTCGTTGTTGAAAGTGATGGTCATCCTGAAGTAACAGAACAGAAAGGCAATTCAAGTAAAGCTCCTAAATTGACTAGAGAAAATACTGCACTGGGAGTTTGGACAGCTGAGAAGACTAGGTGTTTTATTCAAGGAGTAAGTATTGGAGATCATTCAGCTTGGTGTGAATTTCCAAGAGGACAGGAGTTGAAAATACTTAGGGCTGGCGAAGTGAAAGAAAATTTAGGACAGACTGATATTGTTGGTAAGTTCTTTTTATATCAAAAGAGTATTTACCTACACTGTCTGGATGGAAAAGAAGTTAAAATTCTTGAAGTTCAGCCATCAGGAAAGAAGCCAATGGATGCTAGGTCTTGGTGGAATGGATTAAGAGCAGGGGATAAGGAGTAACTTGTCCCTTTTGCTTTTATTCAAGTCCCTTTCCCTTACATTTGAATATAATATTATAATTATATGGGATGTTATATTAATACAAATTTAGAGTTAGAAAAAGATAAAGAACTCTTACTTGGAACTTGTTCAGAAGATGAGCTTTGGTCCCGCTTGGTGAATGAGATTAAGGATGTTGAACCACTTCCCTTAGCCACAAAAATCAAAGACTTAGATGACTTAAAAGAAAAGTTATCAAAAGGACAATTTGATGCGGAGCGATATCTCTTGCTTCATCTGATACCTAAGCTTACTGACGTATTAGAGAAGTATCCTGGAACTGGAAAGAAAGATATTGGTTTAAATATGGCTGGTGTTCATAAGGTAGTTCATGATAGATTATGTCATACTTATCTTATTGCTTGGTGTACATTTTCAAGTAGTCCTAAGTTAGCCATAATATTTTATACTGACGAAGAGGATAGAGTTAAGGCATTTATTCCTATGTGGGGAAATACAATAAATCCTAATACAGGGAAGGCTATTGGCTGGGACGTTGGTTATGATTTTGATCAGTCTTTGTGGGCTCAGAGTTATAGAGAAGACTTTGAATATGTTTGTAAAGAATTATATGGAGAAGTCGATGATGAGTATGAAGACTTGATTTACGATATAGTTCATTCAGGTATTTTAGAGCCAAACTTTAGTGCAGGAGATGCTGAGTTTGGTGCTTATACACGTTTCGCATGGTAATAGAGCAAAGAGAAAAAGCTATGCAGGCTCGGTTTGAGAAATTGGGCCTTAACTTAGCGTTCGAGAATTCACCTACTCATGTTATGACAAAAGATGGCTCTTATCAGCGTTATGGTTGGTCTGTTAATAAAGGCACCTTAGACGATGATGATTTTGGAATTATAACATTAGAGAGTGATTTTGGAGAAGAAGCATCTAGATTAACATCACCTGAAATTAGAATTAATTGGCTAGAAGAGAATTATGAAAAAGTTCTCGAAGTAGTTAAGGACAAACTTGAGAAAGGTGATATATTCGGATGGGCAGATCTGTTTCCCTAATGACTAAGATTGACGAAATTAGAGAAAAACTAGGAGCCTTAGGATTAGGTATTGAATTTGATACGTTTATTCCAGACTGGGAAGGTGACGTAGAATTTGGTGAAGTGTGTTGTGATTTTACAATTTTCACGGCAACAGAAGAACCTGTCGATGTCTATTACAGTGGTTATAGTGGATTTCATAGTTTTGAAGACCTGTATGAATTCTTTGATGATAACTACGATTCTATATTAAAAGAGGTATTAGATAATGTCAAAAAAGGTGGACTTAAAGACCCGTCTCAAGAAGATTGGTCTTAATTTATTATTGCTTTCAGAGGAATATTCGGGTGGAATAAATTATGGATACATTATCTATAAAGGTGAGAAAGACCCAGCTGAATATAATATTCCTGAGGAGGACTTCTTAGACCTAGATGTGAAGTGGAAAGGTGAAGCAGAAGTAGTTAATTATCTCTGTGATCACTATGATGAGGTATTACAGAATATTCTTAAAAGACTTGAAAAGCGATGACTTGGGATGAATTGTGTGATAAGTTTGAAACAATGGGTCTAGAACTTTCTTGTTATGAAGTTGAAAATAACGGAAATGATGGATTTAGTTTTGATATTATTGACGATTGCTATACTGTTTTCACCTCTTCTACTGACTTTGGAACTTTTGATGGAATGACCAGGTATATCAATAAAAACTGGGAATGGATATTAAAGTGCATTTTAGATTATTATGACAAACGGAGAAAGGTGGAGCAAGGTATTTAAGAAGCTAGGTCTTGAGTTTGAAGTATGGGCAGCAGACATGGGTGATGATACTATCGGATATGGATTTGATATCTATACTGATGAGAATGACACTATGAGCTGCTATGATTCAGACTATACTGCTCCTGAATTTGAAACTGAAGGAGAGATGTATGCCTGGTTATCAGATAATTATGAATCCGTATTAAGAGATATTCTAAAAGATTTGACTGGAAATGACAAGCTTGCAGGCGAAACTTGAAAATTGGATTGATCAACATTTCGATAAGCTAGGAATAGATGTTATTGTTGATGAACATGAATATGATTATACTCTATTCTTTGCTAAGAAAGGTATAGATCCTGATAGTAATATTCTTTATATGCCATCAGAGAGATTTACTTCGGTTTTATCGCTTTGTAAATGGATTTCTGAGAATTATGAATTTATATTAAAAGAGATACTAGAAAGAAATGGAAGAAGAGTACACTTACAGCATTAATGATCCTGTTTGTGACGGTTATACAGAACAAGATGGCTGTACTTCAGAACCGATTCAGTGGCTTGAAGCAGATGACAGGAATAACTACTATGACTGGAAGACTGAAAAAGAGGCAGAGGTTGGAATTATCATTGATGCTTCTTGGGGAGAGACGGGAAGATTTCTTACAATCTATAGAGAGCCCGGAGATAGGAACCCTTCAGATAATGAGGAAGATGCGGCAGGTGTTGATGTAGATTATGATCCTGACCTTATAATAACTTATAAGAATAACTTGTTTGATAACGCAGATGCAGTTTATGCTTGGTGTTATAGACATTGGGATCAAGTTCTAAAAGATATTCTTAACAAGTTAAATAGTTAATGTGCACAAGTTCAATTAATTATAAATCAAAGAAATTGTTTATGGAAACTCCTGAAGATGTAATTTGGGCTAGGAAGAAGCTTGATGAGCTTGGAGTAGCAGTAGTTTGTACTACTGGAATAACTCATAACCTATTCTTAGCAAGTTATCCAGATAAAACTCTCATTGATTATACAGGAAGATTTAAGAATGAAGAACAGCTCAGTAGTTATATGAGAAGACATTGGGAAGAAACTTTAAAGGAAATATTAAAAGCTTTAGAAAATGGGTAATTATGATAATTGCTGTGGTGAATCTTTAGCAAAATCGCCTGCAGCATCAAATGGAAATGATAGAGACTGGGTAGAAAACAATTTATATAATCTCGGTCTTTGGGTATCTGTGAGATGTCAAGAAAATACTAGTACAGTAACTTTTACAAGGACGATAGTACCTTCATCGAAGGAAGAAGAAAAAGAAATGTGGTCTTTTTCTAAGAAGCTATATGTTTCTAGTAGAAAAGATGCGTATTCTTGGATGAAACGTCATTGGGAAGATATACTAGATGAAGTTTTAGTATCTTTAAATGAAGAGCAGAGAGGATAGACAGAATGATCTTATAAAGAAGTTCGCTAAGGCTGGGATAACATTAAGATTCTTAGTTCCAGGTGGAGTAATGATTTTGCCAATTTTTGTAGATCCTAAAAATCCATGGGAAAAATTGGATGTAAAAATTGACAAGGTCTTCTTCGATTGGGAACCAGCTTTTGATTATCTTGAAAACGATAATAATTACGAAAATATTTTAAGACAAATTTTGAATAAATTATGAAGAAAACAAGAGAAGAACTGATGCAGGTTTATGATCAAACTATTAATGCATGTCAGGTTGGTGGATATGAATGTAAGAATGGTGAATGGGTAGACTTGGAGCCTTGTAAAGAGGGTTCTAGGTTTTATGTAACATTGCCTAATACAAAAGATCAGCCAAAGAAACTATTTTACGAGACAAAGGTTTATGTTCAGAATATTGATACTTTCCAGAAGGCTCGTGAAATGGGACCGAAATGTGCAGTCTTAAATATGGCATCTTTTCAACGTCCTGGTGGCGGTGTAGATACTGGTTCTCGTGCTCAGGAAGAAGAACTGTGTCGGAGAAGTAATTTGCTCCAGTCACTTTATCAATACAGTCCTGATAAGCATGGAATTTTTGACTACAAAGCGCCTAAGAGATTTCATTATCCTATTCCAATGTATGGTGGAATTTACAGTCCTAATGTAACTGTATTCCGTCATGCTCTGTCTTATACGTTCTTAGAAGAGCCTTTTAAGTGTTCAGTAATTAGTGTTGCTGCTGTTAAAAACCCGGAACTTGATGCAAAGGGTAAGATGGTAGAAAAAGCACTTGTTACAATGAAAGGAAAGATTCGTGCAATCCTAAGAATAGCTATGATGCATGGACATAGTAAATTAGTGCTCTCAGCGTTTGGTTGCGGTGCATTTAGATGTGTTCCTTCACAGGTTGCTCAGTGCTTTAAAGAAGTTCTCTTAGAGGAAGAATTTCAGCATGTATTTGAGGAAATTTGTTTTGCTATTCTAGAAGATGGCAATTCGTTAAAAAATCAGGAAGGTGGAAACATTAAACCTTTCGTTAAAGTATTTGGTCAAAAATGTTAGAGAAAGATACGTACGATAGACTTTGTATGATAATGGGAGTGAGTGGGACACCAATAAATCCTACCTCTCCTTCTGAGTTTACAACTAGGAATGCTAGGAACTTATGCGAAGTCTTAACAAAAGAGGAGGGCTTTGAGCTTAACGGTGTACCAGAACTTTCAGTTTATGGAACAATTAAGATCAAGGCAACTAAAGGTAATGCAGTGTTTAATTTCGAAGTTGGTTCTCGCGATTTAGCTTGGGAAGGAAATGGTAAATATGGCGAAGAAAGTTACAACGGTCAAAACTATCTTCCCAAAATGGTTAAATCAGAGGTAGACTCTTTATAACCTTATATATGATATGGATTATGAAGAATTATTGAGAGAATATATTAAACTATATGTGTTAGTAATGGAAACTGTAGGGCAAGCAACTAACAATAAGAAATATCAGAAGGTTGGGGAAAGTGTCCTAAGGAATAAAAAAGAAATTGACAAGATAATAGAAGATGAGCCTCCGTTTTCAACAGCGGTAGGATATCTCATCGTCACTCTCTTACAAGACATTCATGATAACTCAGACATTGCTGGATATGAAAATGTTCAGACTTTGAATTATTTTGTTGACGATCTCTATATGAGATACTTAGAAAAGCCGACAAATAAATTCTTGAGAAAACATGGAATGCCTACTATTAGCAAGCCAAGTGAATATGGCACTGCAATATTATTGAAAATTAATAATGGAGATAAGTAATATGGCAAAAGAAAATCCAAAGTATCAAGGAGTTTTACTGGATGAGAATGATAAACCTATTGAAGGTTCAGAGTTTAAAGATTGGAAGTCTCGTTCAGTAGCTGTTGTTTGTGCAGTTATTTCAAAAACTAAAGATGGTCAGTGGCAATTCTTAGTTGAGAAGAGAGGTCCTGGATGTCCTGATAATGTTGGCAAGTACGTCATGTGCTGCGGATATGTGGGTTGGGAGGAGACCTTAAGAGAAGCTGCTGTCAGAGAGTTATATGAAGAAACAGGTTTAAAAGCAAAGCCAGAAGACCTAAAATTTGCCGGCCTAAATGATGGTGTTAAAGAAAACAGGCAGAACATCACTCTCAGATATGTGATAGAAATGCCAGAAAAGGTATTAATAAGTCATCTTGAAAATGTAGATCTTCGTACTGATATTAGAGGAGGTGAGAAGAATGAAGTGGATGAACTTACTCTGGTGCCATATTTCTATGCTAGAGAGAATGCAGATGATTTCGCCTTTGGTCATGCAGATGTAATGAAGGAGATCATCGACAATTACGAAAAAATAAAGGCAGGTGGATACTATAAAGATTCACTTGACAGAAAATGAACAAGTTCCAAGAGGTGCTTACCAAACTTACTGGTAGGTACCTTTTAGTTCCTTAATAGTGAATAACTTGAAACTTAAAATGTTATGAGGAAACTGTATTTTATTTTAATAAATTGGATTTATTGGATCATAGGTACGAAAGTTACGGAAGAACAGATCTATAAAGACCTAAAAACAGTAGAAGACGTATATGATGAGTATGTCGCGGTAGTACAGAATTATCTCATCACAAAATTTTGCACAAAGAGATTACGGCGTCTGTCAATTAATAGACTCAAGGCTATTAGTATGAAAACATTAGAACTAGTTGCTGATAAGAAATATTCATGGAATTATATAACCAGCGATGAATATTTTATAGGAAATATGAGAGTCTTAATTGAATCAGACCTTAAAGAAGAAATAAACTTCTATGAAGGAACTATTGTCTCAGGTACGACAGTAGAAGAATCTTTGGTTAACTGTTCAGGAGACTCAGAACTAGATCAGTTATTCTCCTTGTGTCAATATTTAATACAAAAATTAAAAGAGAAAGGGTAATTAAACCCTAACTCTTTTTTTATTTTAAAATTCCTCGTTCAATTAAGTGATTTCGCTCTTGTGTAAAATAGTCGATATTATAACCGCTTTTTCCATTCAATACATTGTTGACCCACTCATCTCGATATTTTTGATATTTAGCATGATTGTTTACTCTAAATCTCCACTCAAGATAAGACTTAAGTTCATTATAGCTGATACTCATTTTATTACATAATGATTTTCATCTACCCACTTATTTCTATAAGAACGCTTCTCACGCAATTTTCTAATCACATTTTTGAACTCTCCTAACAATTCAGCCTCAAAAGCGACTCTGATACTGAGACTACTTTTTGACAATAACCAATTCGCTACATTCTCTTCATAGATCGTATAATAATTTCTGCTTTTCGGTTCTCCAATAATCTCGTCATCATCACCCACCTCCTTTGGTCGACATTCAGTCATTCCAATAACATTACCCTTGAGGCACTTGACATTATCGAAACCATGGCCAATCAGATAAGAACATACTTCCTCTTGTGCTTCTTCAGATCTAACATGTATATTGAGACATACTGTATTTGGATCTAGACTAAACTGGAAGATATTATACATATCCAATTCATTCGTTACTTCATCATTATCATAATGTAAGTAAGGAAAGATTTCGATTACACTGAAAGATTGTTCCTCACCTTCTCTGTACTCGTCAAGTGTAACTAACTGTTGCTTTTGTTTTTCCATAAAATTATTTGGCTTTTGTTTGTTAATAATCATTAGTAAGGTTTTTCGACGGGTATCAGAGTATTAGCATAAATTTCATTCTCGTCGATTGAATGTTTTTCTTCGTCTAAGAAAGGACGGAAATTGTCTATATCTAAGGTTTGACAAAAGTCCATGAAGTCTAGGTGTTCGTCTTTAGGATTTCTAGGATCCCTCATCTTAGTACATTTTTCTTCACCTAATGGACAATTATCACAAGAACCTTCTTTAAATTTAAATTCATTACCTCTAACTCGAATAGTAACTATACCATTCTTATCAACATCTGTTTTCATATTTTTCAATATTTATTCACATGAATAAGGTCTTTAATCCTTATTAGTGAACTTAAAATAATTCAAAATTATGATAAATAAAGAAATTGATAAAATGATTCTTGAAGCTACAAAGAGCGGAAAGAAGGATTACTTGAAGGTTCTTAAGTTAGTAAAAGCAGAGTTTCAGAAAGCAAAGTGCAAACCCGGTCGTAATTTAAAAGAAGATTTGACCGAGATTGAGGAGGCACAAGTTCTTTTGAAAATGGTAGATGAAAGGAAGAAAAGTATAGAAGAATATACAAAAGCGAATAGAAAAGACCTAGCAGATGTAGAGCAAGGTGAATTAGACTATATTGCTGAATTCCTTCCTGCACCTGTAGCTGAAAATGAAATTGAGGAATATACTGCAGGTGCTATTACTGCTTATAAACTAACTAAGGAAGAAGGATATGAATTGTCAATGAAGGATATGAAGCCCTTAATGGCAATTGTTAAGGAAAAATATCCTGCTGCAGAGGGTAAGATTATTTCAAAAGTCCTCATGAATGTACTGAAAAAATGAAACCCCTAATATGTAATCGCTTCTTTCCGGCATTAAATGAGTGTTGGAAATTGGTAAAAGGTGAGTTTAACAGTCACTGGAATAATACTCTCCTCCCTAATATAGCTTTAGGACTTGATATGCTCTTGACAGTTGGATTCTTCGTCATTAGCACGGTAGGACTAAGTGGGATTTTTGGAGAGACACTACAATGGTTTGGTATTATAAATGTTGCTAGAGTATTCTTGATTCTATTTGTTGGAATCTTTATATCAGCTCTATGGACAGATAGAAAAGCCATACCATTAGCTGAAGCAGTTAATGAGAATACTACTATAATTTATACAATCCTGTGGTTTAGTGTTCATGCTGTAATCTTTGGCATCTGGATAGCAACAAGTCAAACCGAGCCCATTCATAGAGGAATTGGATTACTTATGTTTGGTTTGTGCTTATCAAAAATCATAAACATTATGCATCCTAATGAGTTTGACTTATTGGATGCAATTCAATGGACTTTACGATTACCGAAAAAGTTGATAAATTTCTGACGCAAGAAGGTTCCTTAGTTGTGAAACTGGGGTTCCTTTTATTTCCTTATTAATATATGAATAAAGAAGAATTATTAGAAGATTTGGGAAAACTAAATATAAAGAGTAAAAAGAGTATTGGAGATGTTCTTTTAAAATGGTTTTCAGATTTTTCTACTAATGTATTTCTTCTTAAAGGAGATCTCGTTGGTGGGAAGGTCTTGAAACTTAGTGATCGTGGAATGCTTTCAATTAATGAAGTAGGATTAGATGATTGTGAGATCAGTGAAGTGCGTGATGCATTTTATCAGGTCAAGGAGCGAGTCATTATGGCCACGAACTAAAAGTTTGGCTTTTGTTGTACGAGAGGGGGTTAAGCTGGGAAGCTTTGACCTCTTTTATTTTAATCCCGTGAAAGCCTTATAAGTGATTAAAATATGACACTGAATTAAGTGGCAAAGGTATGAGAGAAAGGAGGCCGTTCGAGAGGAATAACCTCCTTTTTTATTTTTTACCCTTAAAACCTTACTAATAGATATGAATAAAATTAATAATTTTAAATTTAATAAAAATGTCAAAAGAAGAGAAAAGTTTGAAAAGTTGGCTTAAAGCCGGACGAGCAGCTTATTCTGTTTCAGATGCATGTGGGGAGGCTGGTAAGCGTATCGCGACAGTTGGTGCCATAATCCTGTTGGGAGGGGCGCTTGCAGCAATATTCACTGACTTCTGCTATAACAGAGTTGAAGCGAAGAAAAGAAAAATTGTAGAAATCAGAAGACAATCAAATAAATAGTAAAATTATGGCAATTTTAAATCTTAACGGAGCTCTAAACTTTAATAAGTTAGTAGAGAAAGCGTTGGATGGTAAAGACTATTCAACAATATCTTCGTACAACAGAGATCATGCGGACGGACCGTTGAAGTTGCTAATCGCAGTAGTACTTCTTTTGGTTCTCGCGCAGGTTATTTTTCAGGCATTGACTCCAGTAAAAAAGAGTCCAGGCCCAGATTTTGACAGAATTGGTCGAAGCGATCGTGGTGGATATGATGATCGTTTTGGCGGTGCACGTCGGAATAATCGTGAGAGAGGTGGCAATTATAGAAGATAATAGTAGTTAAATCTAGTATAGGAGAGCTGTAATTGTCCTTAATTAAGTTAAAAATATTTTAATCAATTTGAAGAAAAATGAAGACAAAGAAAATTGGACTTAGCGTGTTAGCTGTAGCAGCAGGCTTGGTCGGTGCTTGGTGGATTTATTCCAAAAGCAAAAAGACGTACAAGGAATTGGAACGTCGCGAAGAGGAGAATAGAGAAATCCTCAAAAAATCGGGTCTTACTGACGAACAAGTTGACCAGTTGATGGTAGAGGCCCAGGAAGAAGAGAAAAATAACGGATCAGAAAGTCTTGGTCAGGACTATGATCTGAATATGTGTGAGAAGCTTTTCGAAGCTGTACGTTTTAATTCGGAAGAAATCCCGAGTGAGAATGTAAGTGTAGATGAGATTTTGGACAATGACACAGAGCATGTTATCCACGTAGTACAGCGTTTTGACAAGAGAAATTCAAGAGATGTGCTCGACTTCTTGTTCGAAATTCCCACAAGTGCATTGATCGATAACCGTGATGGAGGTCGATCAAAGAGAAAATCCTCTGATGGTAATACTTGCGTACAGGACTTTGCAAGGGCCATTAAGGGAATTTATGACCATGAAAAGGGAGAACTCGTTGATCGTGGCTATGTCGGAGAAATGGAAAGCATAGCTAAAGACGAGGAAAATCTCGGATTCAAGGTTAAGGGAGGAAAATTCTTTGTTGAGTCTATGATTGAAGGCTATTACTATGTTCGGTTCGAAGAGAAAGATGAAGATACCGACAGGTGGAATGAGCGTTCAGCTATGATTCGCATTGACAGATCTATGTATGAGAATAATCCTTGGAATGAAGACCATACAAGGGTTACTGATTATGTATATGATCTTCGACAGGCATATTCTGAAAAGGATGCAACCTATGTCGAACTTCCAGTAGATAGTGAAAGAGTGAGAAACGTCGAAGTTGTTGATGCTATTGCTGTTGTTAGAGTAACTTTCAACATACAGGGTGGCAAACATCTGGACGGAATCAACATAACTTCAGGATTAAAAATCTTGGAGAACATTTGGAATGAGTTTGAGGTTCACAAAGATCACGGAACCAGAAACGAAAATGAGAAAGACTTGTTTACTTACGACTACTTCTTGTTCTATAACCCCAGACCTGATGGAGATCGGCTTGAGGTATTTGATACGGAAGAGCGTGAAGATGGCAAGTATGCAGTCGTTCGTCGTGACTTTGTATAATCAAATGAGTAAAAATAAAAGGAGAGTGAGCTTAATAGGCTTACCCTTCTTTTTTACTTTCTTTTAAACTAAATTCTAATTTCTTGCCATTAAAAGAATAGTTTCCTTCTCTTATGGCTTTTATATTTCTTTTTGTTCCTTTTCCTACCTGTCTTTGATGAAGTGGAATAGTTAAGAACCACTGTATTAGGTCGTAAGCTTTTCTCTTAGCCTTCTTAGTAAGTTCTTGTATTTCCCAATCACCTTTTATTGCTGTTTCTTCATCGAA
>OCTW011591060.1_pt1 | contig 24123 bp, 12 predicted proteins | sample 1539671 | NCBI WGS metagenome assembly OCTW01 (sample SAMN02144230, study PRJEB22623) | gut metagenome | biome: sheep rumen | host: Ovis aries | place: New Zealand | reverse complement strand
CGGGGGTGGGGCCTCTAACTATATCCGACACACCATCTTGCTGAATCCAACAAGCGAAGAGTCTGCCTTTACTCCCCTCCTTGTAAAGCAGGGGAGTAAGGGAAGAATACCCGATGACTATTTTCAAGGCTTGAAAATATATTTCCACGACGCGGAATAATATTTTCAAGCCTTGAAAATAATATTCCGCGGCGATGAAATAAGGATTAAGCAGCCCTTCGGACGGATTTTGTTTTGAAAAAAACGATGATTTTTGACGTTTTGTCTACGAAAATTTGTACTTTTGCAGCGTAATAGTAGGAGGCGACGTGTCTCACGTCGCAACAAACTGCTGGATTGCGACGTGAGACACGTCGCCTCCTACTCTAAAGCGGTGTAATAACCATTAGTTATATAGAAACGTCAATTGACAATAAGAGTTAAACCACAATGACCATCAACGAACGACAAGACGAGATTATCGCCGAATTCCAGGACTACGACGACTGGATGGACCGCTATCAGCTGCTCATCGACCTAGGCAACGAACAGGCACCGCTGGCAGCCGAATATAAGACCGAGCAGAACCTCATCGACGGCTGCCAGAGCCGTGTGTGGCTGCAGGCCGACCTGACCGACGAGGGACTCGTCCACTTCCAGGCCGAGAGCGACGCCCTCATCGTGAAGGGCATCGTCACGCTGCTCATCCGCGTGCTCGACCTCCAGACGCCGCAGGCCATCCTCAACGCCGACCTCTACTTCATCGACCGCATCGGGCTCACGGAGCACCTCTCCCCCACCCGCTCCAACGGCCTCGTGGCCATGGTCAAGCAGATGCGCATGTACGCCCTGGCCTTCCAGGCCAAAGCCAACTGACAACCATCCTTGAAGACTAAACATGAGACGTACCTTATTCATAATGACACTGGCCGCCATCGTGCTGCTGACGGGCTGCGCCCGCCGCGAGCCGCGCTTCGTCATCGGCGTCAGCCAGTGCTCGCAGGACATCTGGCGCGACAAGCTGAACAGCGAGCTGCGCATGGGCGCCTACTCGCACGACGACATCGAGCTGCGCTTCGCCTCGGCCGACGACAGCGACGAGCTGCAGATCAGCCAGATAGAGCAGTTCGTCAGCGAGGGCATCGACCTGCTCATCGTGGCGCCCAATCAGGTGTCGACGGTCACGCCGGTCATCGACCGCGTCTTTGACAGCGGCATTCCCGTCATCGTCTTCGACCGCAAGACCAACACCGAGAAGTTCACCGCCTACATCGGCGCCGACAACCGCGAGATGGGCCGCATGATGGGCGAGTTCATCGCCACGCAGCTTGGCGGCCGCGGCCGTGTCGTCGAGATCATGGGCCTCAAGGGCTCGTCGCCGGCCATCGAGCGCCACGAGGGCTTCGCCGAGGCACTGGGCCGTTATCCCGGCCTGGAGCTCGTCGCCTCGCTGCAGGGCGACTGGACCGAGCAGAGCGGCTACGAAGCAATACAGAAGTATGAGGGTGAGCTCGGCAACATCGACTACGTCTTCGGCCAGAACGACCGCATGGCCATGGGTGCCCGACGGGCGATGCTAAGGGAAAAGGGAAGAGTGAAAAGTGAAGAATTTGCTGCCGCCACAGATTCTGCGCTTGAAACCATGGCGGCAGCAAATTCTTCACTCTTCACTCTTCACTCTTCACTAAAATTCTGCGGCATTGACGCGCTGCCCGGCAAGGGCGGCGGCATCGAGCTGGTGCGCGACTCGCTGCTCATGGCCTCGTGCATCTATCCCACCCACGGCGACGAGGTGCTCCAGCTGGCCCTCGACATCCTCGAGGGGCGCCCCTATGCCAAGGACAACCGCCTGCAGACGGCCCTCGTCACGCCCGACAACGCCTCGGTCATCCAGATGCAGAGCGCCGAGACCCAACGCCAGTCGACCTATCTAGACCGGCTGCATGAGCAGTCGGACCAGTACCTGAAGCGCCTCAACTCGCAGCGCACCATCACGCTGCTCGCCCTCGGCGTCATCGTCCTGTTGCTGCTCGTCATCCTGCTGCTCTACCAGTTTGAGCAGGGCAAGATCAGCCTGCGCCACCAGCGCGAGGTGAGCAACCTGTGGAACCTGGAGAACGAGCCGGAGACGACCCTCGCCAAGGAAGAGGAGAACGACGACGCCCAAGGGCCGAAGCCGACCGACGCCCCCGCCCCATCCGCGGACAGCCAGCCGACCGGACAGGAAGACCAGCCGACGGGCTCAGAACCCCAGAACGCGGGACTCTCCGACACCGCCTTCATCATCCGCTTCAAGGACGTCGTCGAGAAGCGCCTGGCCGAGAGCGAGCTCAGCGTCGAGGACCTCGCCGCCGACATGCACCTCAGCCGCGTGCAGCTCTACCGCAAGGTGAAGTCGGTCACCGGCTCGTCGCCCGTCGAGCTGCTCCGCACCGCCCGTCTGAACCGCGGCTACCAGATGCTGCTGACCACCGACAAGTCGGTCAGCGAGGTGGCCTACGCCGTCGGGTTCACCGCCCCGAGCTACTTCACCAAGTGCTTCAAGGACGAATTCGGCAAGAGTCCCACCGACATGAAACAGTAATAAAAATCGTTCGTCTTCGAGCAAAAATGTTACAACGAAACAATTTTTGACCGCGACGAACGATTTTTTTACTACCGACGCCCCGTTTTCCACTACCTTTGCGGCAGATTTTTTAATTATCATTACTAACCGCAAAGATTTATGGAAAAAGCAAAAAGAATCTTTCTGAGCCTCGTGCTCATGTTTGCAGCTACAGCTATGTACGCGCAGACGGAGATTACGGGCACCGTCCTCGACGAGTTCGGCGAGGGAGTCATCGGTGCCACGGTCATGGAGAAGGGCACCTCCAACGGAACGGTGACCGACTTCGATGGTAACTTCAAGCTGAAGGTCGAAGCCGGACGCACGCTCGTCTTCTCCTACATCGGCTACGAGAAGCAGGAGCAGCCCGCCCGTCAGGGCATGACCGTCAAGCTGGCCGACAACGCCAAGGAGCTGGCCGAGGTCGTCGTCACCGGTTATCAGGTGCAGCGCAAGGCCGACCTGACCGGTTCGGTGGCCGTGATGGACATGAAGGGCCCCAAGAGCGAGGGCGACCCGAACATCCTGAACTCCATGCAGGGCAAGATGCCCGGTGTGAACATCGTCACCGACGCCCAGCCCGGTGGTGCCGGCAGCACCATCCGCATCCGTGGTATGGCCTCAGCCAACGGTGGTGACCCGCTCTACATCATCGACGGTGTCGCCTCGACCGACGGCAACCTCAGTTCGTTGAACGCTGCCGACATTGAGAGCCTGCAGGTGCTGAAGGATGCCTCGTCGGCCTCTATCTACGGTAGCCGTGCCGCCAACGGTGTCGTCATCATCACGACCAAGAAGGGCAAGGGCGACAAGATGGCCATCAACCTGAGCTACAACGCTTCGGTCCAGACCGTGGCCAAGACCCACGACCTGCTGAACAGCGAGCAGTGGGGTCGCGCCTACTGGCAGGCAGCCGCCAACGACGGGCTTGCTCCCGTGGCCGCCAGCACGCTCTATGGCACGGGCGAGACGCCCCAGCTGGTCGGTTCGATCAATGGTCACACGGCCGCCGACACTGACTGGCAGAAGGAGGTCTACAATTCTGCATGGACCCACAACCTCTCGGCCAGCATCTCCAATGCCTCCGACAAGGGTTCGTTCATGTTCTCCGGCAACTATATCAACCAGGGCGGTATGGTCAACGAGACCTTCTATCGCCGATTCTCTTCACGCGTGAACTCCACTTACAACTTCAACAAGTATATCCGCGTGGGCGAAAACCTGATGGTGGCCTACTGGCAGAAGCGTGGCGCCGGCGAAGGTGAGGACGGTATTGCGTTCAACGCCATGCGCCAGCATCCCGCCCTGCCCGTCTATCGCGACAACGGCGCCTTCGGCAATGCTGCCGACATGTTCGGTTCTGACATCAGCAACCCTGCTCAGACACTCTTCAACCAGCGTGACAACAGCGACAATTCGTGGCGCATCTTCGGCAATGCCTATATCGACATCATGCCCATCAGCGGACTGACCATCAAGAGCAACCTCGGTATTGAGCACTCACAATACTTCACCAAGGTGCTGGGACGCAAGGTCCGCGCCACCGACTCCAACAGCAACAGCTCTGTCAGGAGAGACTACGGTCAGGGCGACACCTGGACGTGGACCAACACGGCCAACTACCTCTTCGACATCAACGGCAACCACCACTTCAATGCCCTGCTCGGTACGGAAGCCATCAAGTATGTGTCGGAAGGCCTGTGGGGCTTCCGCAACGGCTACGTCTTCGAGGATGCCGACTACATGCAGCTGGGTGCCGATGCTGAAGGCACGAAGGACGTGGGCGGCAGCCGCGACGAGTGGGCACTGTTCTCTATCTTCGGCAAGCTCGACTACAACTATGCCGACCGCTACCTCTTCTCCGCTACGCTGCGTCGCGACCAGAGCTCGCGCCTGAGCGACGACCACAACACGGGCATCTTCCCCGCATTCTCCGGTGCATGGCGCGTCAGCGAGGAGAAGTTCTGGCCGAAGAACAACGTGGTGGGCGACCTGAAGGTCCGTGCAGCATGGGGTCAGAACGGTAACTCCTGGCTTCCCAACAACTATCCTGCCTATACCACCTACGGCTTCGACACTGGCAATGCCGGCTACGACCTCAATGCCACCGGCACCGGCGTGAAGCAAGGCGTCAAGATCCTGAGCACCGGCAATCCCGACCTGAAATGGGAGACCACGACCCAGACCAACCTCGGTTTCGACGCCTATCTGCTGAACGGCTCCATCAGCCTGGCCTTCGACTACTACTGGAAGACCACGAAAGACATGATCACCTTCGTCAAAGCCCCTGCCACGGCCGGTGAAAGCGCCGACCAGTGGATGAACACGGGTAAGATGAAGAACCACGGCTTTGAGCTCAACATCGGCTATCGTTCGCCCCAGTATGGCGACTTCTCATGGGACGGCAACCTCAACCTCTCGGCCTATCGCAACGAGGTGGTCAAGCTGAACGACGACAATGTCTATCAGCAGGCCGGCATGTTCGAGGGCAGCGGTGGCCTCCGCCTGCAGGAAGGCGAGCCGATGGGTGTCTACTTCGGCTATGTCTGCGACGGCATCTTCCAGAATGAGGATCAGGTGCTCAACCACGCCCAGCAGGCCGGCAAGGGCGTAGGCCGTCTCATCTTCCGCGACATTGACGGCAATGGCCTCGTCGACGCTGACGACCGCTGCATCATCGGCGACCCCAACCCCGACTTCAGCATGGGTCTGACGCTGACGGCCAACTACAAGAACTGGTCGCTGTCGACCTTCTTCTCTGGCGACTTCGGCTTCGACATCATCAACACCACGCGCCGCCAGCTGGAGTTCATCAGCTACGGCAACACCTACACCAACCGTGGTACTGACGTGCTCGATGCATGGCGTCCGGACAACACCGGCGCATCCATCCCCGCACTGACGACGGTCGACGACAACAACGAGCGTCGCATGTCGACCTACTTCGTCGAGGACGGCTCTTACCTCAAGTGCAAGTACCTGAAGCTCAGCTACGCCTTCGACCAGCCTTGGATGAAGACCATCGGCCTGTCGGCCATGAGCATCTACGGTCAGGTGGACAACGTCTTCACCATCACCGGCTACAAGGGCCTCGACCCCGAAGTGCCCATGAGCACCTACGGCTCGCGTCTGGACGCAGGTCCCTATCCGCGTGCAAGAGTCTTCTCTCTCGGACTGAGCGTACAATTCTAATGAGTAACAAGCCAAATCAATAATAAACGAAGATACTATTATGAAGACAATATATCAAATGATGATAGCAGGCCTGGTGGGCTGTGGCATGACCGCCACGATGGTCTCTTGCGACGACATGCTTGACCTGAAGCCTCAGGGATCATTCACCACCGAGCAGTTGAAGAACGCATCGGAAGATGCTATCGAAGGGCTCCTGGCCTCAGCCTACGCCGGACTGGAGTCGCACTTCATCGGCAACAACGAGGCTTTTGCCGGTCCCTCTACGAACTGGATCTTCGACGTGCGCTCCGACGATGCCTACAAAGGCGGCGGCGGTACGGGTATGGAAGAGAACATCCACCTGCTGGAGGTCAGCGAGATCACGCCCGACAACGTGAGCGGTCTCGACAAGTGGCGCAACAACTACTGGGCCATTGCCCGTGTCCACAAGGCCATGAACATGATCAAGGAGGCCGGCGAGGTCAGAAACGGCGATCAATACATGGGCGAGCTGAAGACGCTGCGCGCATGGTTCTACTTCGACCTCATCCGCATCTTCAACCGCATCCCCTATGCCAACGAGGATGAAGACCTGACCAAGAAGACCAACGACGAGTACACCCGCGAGCAAATCTTCGAGTTCATCAGGCAAGACCTGACCGAAGCCATCGACGTGCTTCCCGCAGAGAAGAGCAAGGTGGGCCGCATCACGCGCACCACGGCACAGGCCATCATGGCCAAGGTCTGCGCCTTCCAGTCTGACTGGCAGGGTGTGCTGACCTATACCAATGCCGTCATCAACAGCCAGCAGTATGCCCTCTTCGCCAATTTCGGCGACCTGTCGAAGATCGAATTCAACAACGGTTCGGAGAGCGTCTTCGCACTACAGTGCTCAACCTACGACAACTACAAGCACGCCAACTGGTCGAACATGCTGAACTGCACCTATTCCGAAGGCAACCTCTACGGACAGGGCGACGACTTCTTCCGCGCATCGCAGAACCTGGTCAACGCATTCCGCACCGACCCCGCTTCCGGACTGCCCTATCTCGACGGTACGTTCAACAAGGTCAACGTCACCGAGAACTACGCCGGCACCCTCGACCCGCGTCTCGACTTCACCGTCGGCCGCATCGGTTTCCCCTGGCGCGGCATCCCCTACACCATGGGCTGGGTGCGCGAAGGCACCTATGAGCTCTACGGCGAGTTCTCCAACAAGAAGGCATGGCCCCATCCTGACCATTGCGGTAAGGTGGTGCCCTGGGGCGGCAACGAGCTCAACTTCATGTTCATCCGCTATGCCGACATCCTGCTGCTGAAGGCCGAGGCCCTCATTGAGACGGCCACAGGCACCAATGCCGCCACCGATGAAAACCTGGTGGAAGCCCGCGCCATCGTCAACCAGATTCGCCAGCGTGCCCAGAACAGCATCGACGGTTCGTATCAGCCCGTTGACCTGGATATGACGAAAGCCGACTACTACGTCGACCTCTATCCTACTGACTGGGACGGCAATCTCTACTGGACCAAGGACCGTGCACGCATGGCCGTCCGCTTTGAGCGCCGACTGGAGCTGGCCATGGAAGGCCACCGCTGGTTCGACCTCCAGCGTTGGGGCAACGACTATCTCATCTCCACCGTCAACACCTATATGCAGCAAGAGACCGCTCTGCGTCCCTACTATCAGGGCCGTTCAATCAGTGCCGACGAGATTTTCCTGCCTGTGCCTCAGGAGGAGATTGACAATTCAAACGGACTTTACAAACAATACTAAAAACCCACTGCGTATTATGAAGAAGTTATATTATATTGCACTCACTGCCGTTTTAGGCCTGTTGACGGCCTGCTCTGATGTCGAGCTTCCCGCATCAGCCTCTGACAGTGTAGAATCAGTGAACAATCTTGCCGCCGACTACAAGGACGGCAGCCGTCAGGTCACCCTGCACTGGACCAACCCCACCATGGCTGGTCAGACGGGCATCCGCATCATCAAGGACGGCAAGGACATCATGGACTTCGACGAGGTGTTCGACTCTTACTTCATCAAGAAGGCGGCCACCAACGTCGACGTGGCATACACCGTCATGGCCCGCTATGGCGAAGTGCTCTCCGAGGGCCAGACCGTGCACTTCAACATCGCCTACGAGGTGCAGAAGGGCGGCAACAAGCTGGCCATGCTCGTGCCTAACGACTATCAGCAGAGCGACGACGAGAAGGACGCCGTCGCCTGGTTCCAGAAGAACTATGTCGACACGGGCCGCGGCGTGCTCATCACTCCCGCCACCATCGACGACCTCGATGCCGAGCAGCAGGCCGCCTGCTGGGTCATGTGCGACCGCATCGGCGTCAGCCACGGATGGCAGAACCTGCCCGGCGACCTCGCCTCCAACGCCACCATCGAGGCCCTCAAGGCCTTCACCACCGACGGCGGCAACCTCCTGCTGACCAACCACGCCACGCAGCTCACCGTGGCCGTGGGCCGCATCGCCGACGCCTATGCCCCCGGCATCTTCGGCAGCGGCGAGGGTGGACAGAACGGCGACGTCTGGGGCTCGCAGCCCATCATCGGCAACGCCGAGGGCCAGATCTACGACCACTCGGGCCACGACATCTATCGCGGCATGACGTTCACCAGCGGCCTCTATGAGCGCAGCATCTACTGCTTCGAGGGCGCCGGCGTCAAGGGCGACCACAACTGCATGTGGGACCTCAACGCCTACGGACTGGCCCCCGAGCCCAATGTCGTCAAGGCATGGGAGGACCTGACCAACTCTGAGGTGCTCGGCACGTGGAACCACGTCGTCGACTACTGCTGCGCCGGCATCATCGACTTCGCCCCCACCTCCTCGTTCCCCGCCCGCATCCTGGCCGTCGGTCTGGCTGCCTACGAGTGGAACATCGGCGGCGAGAATGCCTATCAGTCGCAGCTCGAGAAGTTCACGGCCAACTGCCTGAAATATGTCGGCACGCCCGCCGAGCAGAAGGTGGCCATGCTCGTGCCCAATGACTATGAGCAGAGCGACGACGAGAAGGACGCCGTCAACTGGTTCCGGCAGAACTACGTCAACACGGGCCGCGGCGTGCTCCTGACTCCCGCCACCATCGACCAGCTTGACATCGAGACGAACCCCATGTGCTGGGTCATGTGCGACCGCATCGGCGTTGAGCACGGCTGGCAGAACCTGCCCGGCGACCTCGCCTCCAACGCCACCATCGAGGCCCTCAAGGCCTTCACCGCCGACGGCGGCAACCTGCTGCTGACCAACCACGCCACGCAGCTCACCGTGGGCCTCGGACGCATCGCCGACGCCTATGCTCCCGGCATCTACGGCAACGGCGGCGGCGGACAGAACGACGACGTCTGGGGCGTGCATCCCGTCATCGGCAACGTCGAGGGACAGATCTACGACCACCGCTCGCACGACATCTACTGGGGCATGACCTACCAGCCCGACCTCTTTGCCGGCATCTACTGCTTCGAGGGCCCCGGCGTCAAGGGCGACCACAACTGCATGTGGGACCTCAATGCCTACGGACTGGCTCCGAACCCCAACGTCGTCAAGGCATGGGAAGAGCTGACCAACAGCACCGTGCTCGGCACGTGGAACCACGTCGTCGACTACTGCTGCGCCGGCATCGTCGACTTTGCACCCACCTCAGCCTTCGCCGGCCGCATCCTGGCCGTCGGACTGGCTGCCTACGAGTGGAACATCGGCGTCGAGAACGCCTATCAGTCAGAGCTGGAGCGCTTCACCGGCAACTGCATCAGCTATCTGAAGTAAGCATCACACTACATTGTTAGTTAATTCTGCGGGCAGCAGTGGCCAAACCGTCGGCTATTGCTGCCCGCAGTCCGTCCATGAACGATTTTTTGTATCATTTGAAACAAATATTACACCTCGGATACGAAAAAACGCCTACCTTTGCAGCCAGAAACCAATCAAACGAAACACTAATGAACATCAAGAATCTACTACTAACATCCGCGACCGCACTCATCGCCACGGCCATGCAGGCCCAGCAGACGGCTGCACGCTTCGACATGTCGCTCACCAGCGACGGCAAGATCACCGAGAACGTCACCTCCACACACTATGCTGTCAACTCTCAGCTGCCCGCCTTCACCGTCGACAGCCCCGACGGCCAGGCCCTCCGCTTCGACGGCTACTCCAACTACGTCAAGGCCGCCATCCCCGTCAGCACGCTCAGCACCGAGGAGCTCACCGTCAGCGTCACCCTGGCGGCCGAGACCTATCCCATGATGAAGGTCGACGTGGCCGAGGACGTCCCGAGCTATGCCACCATCTGCGGCAACCTCGACGAGACGGCCAAGAAGGGCTTTGCATTAGAGCTGTCCTCGCAGGGCGACTTGCGCTTCCGCTATGCGTCCACCTATGCCAAGGGCACCATCCTGGCCGTCAGCAGCACGGACGAAAAGCTGCGCAGAGGCATCTGGACCCAGGTGACCGTCGTGCTCAACAAAGCGGCCAATTCTGCTGTGCTCTACATCAATGGCGAACAAAAGGGGACCCGCCGCATGAACAACGCCCCCATCGTTCACAACACCGCCGACTTCTACATCGGCAAGAACGCCACCAACACGACCGACCCCTGGACGGGCAAGATGCTGCTCAACACCTTCTGCGGACTCATCGACGACATCACGATCAGCAACACAGTGGCCTCGCCCGAGGGGGCTTCTATAGACCAGATGCCAGATTTCTCCTATCCCCTGTCGCGCTATGGCATCGGCGAAGCCTCTCAATTCTCAACTCTCAACACTCAACTTCCCCTGTGGCGCCCCCTGTTCCACGGCATGCCCTCGGGTGCCTGGACCAACGAGACCCACGGCATGACCTACAGCGACGGCCGCTACCACCTCTTCTTCCAGAAGAATGCCAACGGTCCCTACATGTCGCGCCTGCACTGGGGACACATCTCCAGTGAGAACCTCTACCAGTGGCGTGAGGAGCCCATCGCCATCGCACCCGGCGAGAGCTACGACCTGAAGGGCTGCTGGAGCGGCTGCGTCTACGAGCAGGACGGCACACCTTATATATTATATACAGCCGTCGACAACGCCCGCGCCACCATCGCCCAGGCCCGCCCCACCGACGCCTCGCTCGCCCAGTGGGAGAAGCAGGGCATCGTCATCGACGGCACCCCCGCCGGCGGCTTCCAGGACTTCCGCGACCCCTACTACTTCGAGGCCGGTGGTCAGAAGTATGTCATCGTCGGCACAGGCAAGGGCGGCGTAGGCTGCTGCACGCTGCACCGGCTGGAGAACGGCAAGTGGACCAACAACGGCACCATCTTCTTCCAAGGCACGACGGCCTCGCAGCACGGCACGTTCTGGGAGATGCCCAACGTGACCCCGATGGGCGGCGGCAAGTATCTGTTCACCTGCACCCCGCTGGGCACCGCCCAGGGCGTGCGCACCATCGGCTGGGTGGGCACCATCGGCAGCGACGGCCGCTTCCAGCCCGACGCCAGCGGCATGCAGTATCTCGAGATGAACGGCATCAGCCGCGACGGCTACGGCCTGCTCTCGCCCACCATCTGCCAGCAGGACGGGCGGACATTGCTCCTCGGCATCGTGCCCGACAAGCTGCCCACGCAGACCAACCTCGAAATGGGCTGGGCCCACAACTACTCGCTGCCCCGCGAGGTCTCGATCGACGCCGACGGCCTCATCGTCCAGAAGCCCTACAGCGGCCTGAGCGGCATGCGCACCCCGACCAGCGTCTCGCGCAACCTGACCCTCAACGGCAGCGAGTCGCTCGCCCCCGTCAGCGGCCGTCAGCTGGAGCTGCAGGGTGAGTTCACGGTGGGCAGCGGCGAGTTCGGCTTCCGCTTCCTCAAGTCGGGCGACAGCTATGCCGCGCTGACCTACAACCCCGCCAACGGCGAGCTGCGGATGAGCATGAACGCGCTCAAGCGCCAATCCAACGGCAAGGACGAGTGGGCCGCCACGCTGCCCCAGCGCCCCCAGGAGGGCCAGACGCTGAAGCTCCACGTCTTTGTCGACGGCTCCATTGCCGACATCTTCGTGGCCGACCGCTGGGCCTTCAGCGTGCGCCTTTTCCCGACCGATGCCGCCGGCGTCGAGGCTGAAGCCTTCGCCGCCGCCCCGACGGCTGCCAAGCTGAGCGCCTGGACGCTGGACCCTACGCTCAACGGCTCTGACGGCATTGAATCAATGTACAATGAACAATGTACAATGAACCATGCGTGCTACGACCTGCAGGGCCGCCGCGTGGCCATGGCCGGCATGAAGCCCGGCATATATATTATCAATGGTAAGAAAACTGTTCTTAAGAGGTGAGAGTTGAGAACTGAGAACTGAGAGGTATGATTACCTCCAACCGGCAAGACTAATCATACCTCTCAGTTCTCAATTCTCAATTCTCAGTTCTCAGTTCTCAGTTCTCAATTAGACAACAATGATAGCCGATACACTGACAGTCATTGGCCTGGCCACCATCGCGCTGGGCACCATCCAGGAGGCCGACGGACCCGTGGAGCACACCTTCTGGCTGCGCAACGACGGCACGGAGACCGTCGTTCTCCATCAGGGCTACACCTCATGCGGCTGCACTACCATCAGCTTCGAACAGGGAAGGCAGCTGGCACCGCGCGACTCGGCCGACGTCCGCCTGCGCTTCAATCCCCGCGGCAAGGGCGGTGAGTTCCTCGAGACCGCCACCATCGTCTACGGCCCGCGCCACCGACGCATCCAGATGGCCCTCGAGGGCACATGCCAGACCAGCGAGGAGACCCTCATGCGCCAGTATCCCGTCCGCATCAACGACCGTCTGCGCCTCTCGACCGACCACTTCGACCTCGGACGCCTCGCTGTCGGCGAGAGCCGTCAGCGCAGCCTCGCCGTCCTCATCGGCGACGCCGGCGGACAGCGCCGCCAGGAGCGCGTCGACATCTCCTTCACCGTCAAGCCCACGACGCCTAAGGGTCTGCAGCACATCGACCACCCCGTCGAAATCACCCTCGACGACGGCCGCCGCCAGACCGTCGTCATCCGCCTCGATGTCTTTGTTAAGTGAGAAGTAAGAGGTGAGAAGTGAGAAGTATTATTACCTTTTTCCGCGGATAGTCCGCCTTCAGAGTAATGAGACTTCTCACCTCTCACCTCTCACTTCTCACTTCTCACCTCTCACTTCTCACTAAAATACCGCTTTTTGAAAGTAATATACCCCTATATTACCTTCAAAAAGCGCCACTTCTACGTTTTCCGCGTTTCTCGTCCCGCTCAGTGAAGCGGCAAAAAAACTTTCCCTTCCGCTTGTTTCTTTCAAAGATTATCGCTATCTTTGCAGCAAACTTTTCGAACAATCGAAAGCAAACATGGATTATAATAATACAGACCCCACCCCCAACCCCTCCCCTTGAAGGGAGGGGAGAGACCCCACCCGACCTCCCCGAAGGGGAGGAGTTGGCTGGCGCTCTGTCCGACGGGGATGACGGCGCAGCCGCTCCCCTCCCCTCAAGGGGAGGGGTTGGGGGTGGGGTCTGTAACTTCTCTATTATATAGATAATCGTCGACAGCTGGCATGGATTAACACCATGGGCGCGAAAACCTGACAGCAACACAGAAAAAAACAAAGCTATGAGAAAGGCATCACTCATCGTCATGACAGCACTCCTGCTGACTCTCACGGCCTGCACCCACCACGAGAAGGCCTTCAAGATAGGCGTCGCACAGTGCTCAGAGGGCCGCTGGCGCGACAAGGTGAACAGCGAGATGCTCGCAGCCCAACACCTCTACGAGCACGACGTCAAGGTGACTATCGCGCAGGCCGGCGACGACGCGCAGCGGCAGATCCGACAGATCGACTCGCTGGCCAGCAGCGGCATCGACCTGCTCGTGGTCAGCCCCGCCGAGTCGGCACCCCTGGCCGAGGCCGTCGCCCGGGTGCGCGAGCAGGGCATCCCCGTCATCTTCTTCGACCGCAAGGCCGACACCGACGACTACACCGCCTTCATCGGCGGCAACAACGTCGAGGCGGGGCGCGTCGTTGGCCAGTATGCCATCCAGCTGGCCCACGAGCATCTGCGCCAAGGACAACGGCCCGACGTGCTGGAGATCACGGCCGCCATGAGCACCACCCCCGCCCAGGAGCGCCATCAGGGCTTCGACGAGGCCATGGCGGGCCACGACGAGTTCACCCATCGCTCCATCCAGGGCGACTGGACGTCGGACGAGGCTTATCGCATCACCCGCGAGCAGATCGACGCAGGGCGCCGGCCCGACATCGTCTTCTGCCACAACGACGGCATGGCCACGGGCGTGCATCGCGCGGCCGTCGAGGCCGGAGTGGAGCAGCAGATCGCCATCATCGGCATCGACGGCATGCCCGGCGAAGGGCTCGACTACGTCCGCGAGGGCCATCAGGTGGGCACCTACGTCTATCCCACCCACGGCGAAGAGATTGTCCGGCTGGCCCTCGACATACTGACCGGACAGCCCTTCGAGCGCGAGAATCCCCTGCACGGCATCATGGTGACGCCTGACAACGTCGACCTCGTCGCGTCGACGTCGGGTGAGATGATGGAGCAGAACGACTTCCTGATCACCATCCAGAACAAGCTGGAGGACTATCTGGGCCTCTACGATGCGCAGCGCCGCGTCGTCTGGGTGCTGGCCATAGGCTGCATCCTGCTGGCCGTCGGCTGCATCATGGCGTGGGCGGCCTATCTGCAGACGCGCCGCACCATCCGCCAGCGCCAGCAGCAGAACGAGGAGCAGGCCCTCTTCTATCTTAACCCCGCCAACCAGAAGCTGCGCCAGGTCTTCGAGGAGCCGCCCCTGGAGCAGGAGGACGTCCGCTCGCAGGACACCCTCTTCGCCGAGCAGCTCAACGAGGCCATCCGCCAGAACATGTCGAACCCCAACCTGAAGATGGACGACCTGGGCGACGCCGTCGGACTGAGCCGCGTGCAGCTCTACCGCAAGGTGAAAACCATCACCGGCCAGTCACCCGTCGAGCTGCTCCGCCAGATGCGCCTGCAGCGCGGCTACACCCTGCTGCAGACCACGACGAAGACGGTCAACGAGATTGCCTACGAGGTGGGATTCAACACGCCCAGCTACTTCTCAAAGTGCTTCCGCGAGCAATACGGCAAGTATCCGACGGAGTTGCGCGAGTGAACATTTCAGACATAATGCCCAAAAATTGTTTCCTGAAACATTTTTAAAAGCGCGTGAACGATAATTTTTACCGTTTCACGCGCTTTCATCGTAATTTTGCGCCAAACTTAAAACAACAGTTACTAACCAAATTTTAAGCAAATGAGACAAACAAAACGATTCTTGATGAGCCTGATAGCTCTCATGGCGAGTACTTTATTGTACGCGCAGACGGAGATATCGGGCACGGTCATCGATGACCTCGGCGAGGGCGTCATCGGAGCCACAGTGATGGAGAAGGGCACCTCGAACGGCGCGGTGACCGACTTCGAAGGAAATTTCCGTCTGAAGGTCGCAGCCGGCAAGACGCTCGTCGTCAGCTACATCGGCTACCAGACCCAGGAGGTCAGCGCAGCCCAGGGCATGAAGGTGACGCTGGTGCCCGACGCCCAGACCCTCAACGAGGTGGTCGTCACGGGCTACCAGGTGCAGCGCAAGGCCGACCTGACGGGCGCCATCAGCGTCGTCAGCGTCGAGGAGCTGCAGAAGCAGAACGAGAACAACCCGATGAAGGCCCTGCAGGGCCGCGTGCCGGGCATGAACATCTCGGCCGACGGTGCACCCTCGGGCGCTGCCACCATCCGCATCCGCGGTAACGGCACGCTCAACGACAACGACCCGCTCTACATCATCGACGGTGTGCCCACGAAGGCCGGCATGCACGAGCTGAACGCCGGCGACATCGAGTCGATCCAGGTGCTGAAGGACGCTGCCTCGGCCTCTATCTACGGTTCGCGTGCTGCCAACGGCGTCATCATCATCACCACGAAGAAGGGCAAGGACGGCAAGGTGCGCGTCGACTTCGACGGCAGCATCGCCGCCTCGATGTATGCCCACCGCATGAAGGTGCTCAACGCCGAGCAGTGGGGCCAGGCCTTCTGGCAGGCTCGCGTCAACGACCACCTGGATCCTAACAACAACAACCTGGGCTACCACTTCGACTGGAGCTACGACCAGCAGGGCCAGCCGCGGCTCAACGGCGTGACGATGAGCAAATACCTCGACGCACAGAACACCGTCGAGGCCGCCAACACCGACTGGTTCGACGAGTCGACCCGCACGGGCCTGGTGCAGAACTACAACGTCAGCGTCAGCAACGGCAACGAGCGCGGCTCGTCGTTCTTCTCGCTCGGCTACTATAAGAACCTGGGCGTCATCAAGACCAGCGACTTCGAGCGCTTCTCGGCCCGTATGAACACCGAGTACAAGCTCATCGGCGACGTGCTCACCATCGGCGAGAACTTCACGCTCAACCGCACCAGCGAGGTGGGCGCTCCCGGCGGATTCCTCGAGAACGCCCTGCAGTTCAACCCCAACTATCCTATTTATAACACGGCAGGCGAGTATGCCAACCTGACCGGCGGCTATGCCGACCGCGAGAACCCCCGCTCAACCCTGTCGCGCAACGCCGACAACCGCTACACCTACTGGCGCTCGTTCGGCGATGTCCACGTGAACCTGGCCCTCTTCAAGGGCTTCAACCTGCGCACCACCTTCGGTATCGACTACGCGCAGAAGCAGCAGCGCATCTTCACCTATCCCCTGCTCAACGGCAACGTGGCCCGCGACGAGAATGGCGTCGAGGCCAAGCAGGAGCACTGGATGAAGTGGATGTGGAACGCCGTCGCATCTTATAACTTTGAGGTGGGCAAGCATCGTGCCGACGCACTGGCCGGCGTTGAGCTCAACCGCCAGGACGACGTGTGGTTCTCGGGCCTGCGTCAGGACTTTGCCGTGCTGAACACCGACTATATGTGGCCCAGCGCCGGTACCGAGGGCACCGACAAGGCCTACGGCTCGGGCTCGGGCTTCTCGCTCGTCTCGTTCTTCGGCAAGGTGAACTACACCTACGCCGACCGCTACCTGGCCTCGCTGACCGTTCGTCGCGACGGCTCGAGCCGCTTCGGTAAGAACAACAAGTACGGTACGTTCCCCTCCGTCTCGCTCGGCTGGCGCATCAGCGAGGAAGCCTTCATGGCTAACACCAAGACATGGCTCGACAACCTGAAGCTGCGCGCATCGTGGGGACAGACCGGTAACCAGGAGATTGACAACAACGCCCGCTACACCCTCTACACCACCACCGGCAGCCTCAACTTCGGAGGCGACTCCTACAACACCGGCTACGACATTCAGGGCAGCAACGGCGGACGCATCCTCGACAGCGGATTTAAGCGCAACCAGATCGGCAACGACAACATCAAGTGGGAGACGACCACACAGACCAACCTCGGTATCGACTTCGGATTCCTCGGCAACAGCATCTACGGCAGCTTCGACTGGTATAACAAGAAGACCACCGACATTCTGGTCAACATGCCCGGCGTCGGCGTCATGGGCGAAGGCAGCAACATGTGGATCAATGCCGGCGAGATGCTCAACCGCGGTACGGAGCTCACCATCGGCTATCGCGGCAAGTCGGGCGACCTGCAGTTTGACCTGGCCGGCAACATCGGCACCAACCGCAACAAGATCACCAAGCTGCCCGAGACCATCGCCTCGCGTGGCACCTTCGGCGGCAACGGCGTGAAGAGCGTCGTCGACCATCCCATGGGTGCACAGGTGGGCTACATCTTCGACGGCATCTTCCAGAACCAGGAGGAAGTGGACAACCACGCCGTCCAGGAAGGCGCCGGCGTAGGCCGCATGCGATTCCTCGACCTCAACAAAGACGGCTACATCACCGAGGCCGACCAGGACTGGATCTACGACCCGACACCCGCCTTCACCTACGGTCTGAACGTCTATCTGCAGTATCGTAACTTCGACTTCACCATGTTCTGGCAGGGCGTGCAGGGCGTCGACGTCATCACCATCGACTACAAGCGCCAGACCGACCTCTGGGCCGGCGTCAACGTGCCCAACCTGAACAAGGGCAGCCGCGTGCTCGATGCCTGGACACCCGCCAACAGCGGCTCCACCATCCCCGCACTGACCACGATGGACACCAACAATGAGACGCGCGTGTCGTCCTACTACGTCGAGAACGGCTCGTTCCTCAAGCTGCGCACCATCCAGCTGGGCTACAACCTGCCCGACGCGCTCGTCAAGAAACTCTACATGCAGCGGCTGCGCCTCTACGTCTCGGCCCAGAACCTCTTCACCATCAAGAGCGGCGACTACACGGGCGTCGACCCCGAGGTGCCCACGTTCGGCTATCCTATCCCGCTCAACCTTACCTTCGGTCTTAATGTGTCATTCTAATTGATAATTGATAATTGATAATTGAAAATTATGATTACAAAGATATATAAGTTTTTCGTAGCGGGTCTGGTATGTTGCAGCTTCACAGCAACCCTCACCTCATGCTCCGACTTCCTCGAGGAGCAGGTGCCGCAGGGCACACTCTCTGACGAGCAGGTGAACACACCGGCCTACGTAGACAATCAGGTGACGTCGGCCTATGCCGTCTTTGTGACTGCCGAGGACATCAACGCCTCGTTCTCGCTCTGGAACTACGACGTGCGCTCGGACGACGCCTATAAGGGCGGATCAACCACCAACGACGGCGACGTCTTCCACCAGCTCGAGGTGTCGCAGGGCATCCTCTCGACCAGCTGGAACCTCAACGACATCTGGGTGCGCCTCTACAACGCACTGTCGCGTGTCAACGCCGCCATCCATGCCGTCGAGAACTGCGACGACAGCTTCCAGCTGAAGCAGCAGCGCATGGGCGAGCTGCGCTTCCTGCGGGCCTACGCCCACTTCCAGCTGAAGCGTCTGTTCAAGAAGATCCCGTTCGTGCTGAGCAGCGACCTGAGCTACGACGACTACGGCAACATCTCGAACACCGAGTTCACCAACGACGAGGGCTGGGCCAAGATTGCCGAGGACCTGGAGTTTGCCTTCAGCGTGCTGCCCGAGACGCAGGCCGACAAGGGCCGCCCCACACGCGCCGCCTGCGCTGCCTTCCTGGCCAAGGTCTATCTCTATAAGGCTTATCGCCAGGATAATGAGAACACCAACGAGGTGACCTCCATCAACGAGGCCGACCTGCAGAAGGTCGTCGACTATACCGACCCGAAGCTCTACGCCGGCTACGGCCTGGAGAGCGACATCCACAACAACTTCCGTCCCGAGGAGCAGTTCGAGAACGGATGCGAGAGCCTCTGGGCCATCCAGTACTCGCGCAACGACGGAACGAAGTATGGCAACCTGAACCTGGGCTACGGACTCATCTGCCCCAACATCGTCAACGTCACCGACGGCGGCTGCGACTTCTACAAACCCTCGCAGAACCTCGTCAACGCCTTCCGCACCGGCGACGACGGACTGCCCCTGCTCGACACCTACAACAACAAGGACTACGACCAGGCCACGGACAACGCCGACCCGCGACTCTTCCTCACCGTCGGCATGCCCGGACTGCCCTACATGTTCAACACGAAGTACATGATGGACCGCTCGTCGAGCTGGAGCCGCTCCGGCGGACTCTACGGATACAACGTCACACTGAAGCAGAATGTCGACCCCGACCTCGTGGGCAGCTACCTCATCAAGAGCTCCTTCTGGGCCACGTCGATGAACCGCATCGTCCTGCGCTATGCCGACGTGCTGCTCATGCGCGCCGAGGCCCTGGCTCAGCAGAACAAGACGGCCGAGGCCATCGCCCTGGTCAACCAGATCCGCAGCCGCGCCGCCACGTCGACTCAGATGATCTCGAACTATCCCTCGCGCTACGGTGTCAAGCTCTATTGCAAGAACTACACGGGTTCCTACTCGAAGGAGCAGACGATGAAGATCGTCAAGATGGAGCGCCGTCTGGAGCTGGCCATGGAGTCGGAGCGATTCCTCGACCTCGTGCGCTGGGGCGATGCCGCCCGTGTGCTCAACGACTACTACGCTACGGAGAAGTCGAAGTGCAACATCTATGAGGAGGCCCGCTTCACGGCCAACAAGAACGAGTATCTGCCTCTGCCCTATCAGCAGGTGGCTGCAGCCAACGGCAAGTATAAGCAGAACTGCGGCAACTGGTAAAGGAAGGGAAAAAGGAAAAGTGAAAAGTGAAACATTTGCTGCCGCTTTCCTTTAGTCAACAATCAATAATAAATAAAAAATTCTCAACAATGAAGACTATCTGTAATTATATAATGTGTGCGCTCGTCGCACTGCTCGCCTTCACGGCCTGCGACAAGAACGACGAGACGGCACTACGGCTCAGCGGCGACTGCATGATTGAGGAAATCGCGCTCGACGGCTATGCCGGCAACATCGACCTGGCATCGCGCAGCATCGTGGTGCGGCTGCCCGAGGGCACGCCCTGCTCCGGGATGAAGGTGACCAGCCTCCGCGTGTCGGAAGGCGCCACGGCCGACATCGCCGTGGGCCAGGTGCTCAACATGGACGCTGCCCAGACCATCCGCGTCACGAACAACGACCTCTACCTGAACTGGAACATCAGCGTGCTCCACGACGAGGCCCGCATCCTCCACTTCGTGGCTAACGAGATCTACACCGGCATCATCGACGAAGAGGCCAAGACCATCACCGTCTACGTGCCCGGATCTGTCGACGTGACCAGCATCGTGCCCACCATCGAGGTGTCGGCCAATGCCACCGTCAGCCCGCTCAGCGGCCAGGCCGTCGACTTCTCGCAGCCCGTCACGTACACCGTCGTGAACAACACGGCCCGCTCGGAGTATGTCGTCAGCGTCATCGCCATCGGCAAGCCCAAGGCCCTCTTCGTCGGCGCCGCCAGCGACATGTCGGGTCTCGACCCCGAGGCCGGAGCCGCCTGCCAGTGGATGCTGGCCAACGTCGCCGAGTCGATGTATGCCTCGTTTGCCGACATCCAGTCGGAGATGATCGACCTCTCGGAGTGCAAGATCATCTGGTGGCACTACCATAAGGACGGCGGCGTCGACGGCCATGACGCCTTCGTGGCCAACGCTCCCGAGGCCCTGGCTGCCAAGAACCAGCTGCGCACGTTCTACGAGAACGGCGGCTCGATGTTCCTCACCCGCTATGCCACCAACCTGCCGTCGTTCATCGGCGTGACCGGCGACGACGAGTGGACCACGCCTAACAACTGCTGGGGACAGAACGAGGACGGTGCCGAGCTCTGCGGCGGCCCGTGGGAGTTCAGCATGTTCGCCGGACAGAACGGCCATCCGCTCTGGCAGGGCATCATTCAGGGCGACGACCCCAACCGCGTCTACTGCACGGATGCCGGCTACCACATCACCAACTCGACGGCACAGTATCACATCGGCACCGACTGGGGCGGCTATGACAACCACGCTGCATGGGAGGCCCGCACGGGCGGCAAGATCCTCGGCGTGGGCGGCGACGGCGCCGTGGTGGCATGGGAGTATCCTGCCCGCGACGGCCGCGGCGGCATCATCTGCATCGGCTCCGGCTGCTACGACTGGTATTCCTACACCTATGAGAGTGGCTACGTGGAGAACTTCCACAAGAACATTGCCATCATCACGAAGAACGCAATCAATTACCTAACGAAATAAGAAGCCATTATGAAAAAATTCATCAATATCCTGACCTCTTGCCTGATGGGCTGCGGCATCGCCGCAGCCACGGCAAGCTGCAGCGACGACGACTTCGTCGGCGACCCCCAGAAGGACTGGGCCGGCACCACCGAGACGTTCACCCAGGTCAACGACGACACTGAGGACGCCTTCTCGACCTACTACAAGCACGCCCTGGGACGCATCGGCGACCCCATGCCCTTCTACGACAAGAAGGCCGGCGACTTCAAGGTGCTCTACCTGCAGGACTACAACAACAACGGCGACTTCTTCCACCCCATCTGGGCTGTGAGCACGAAGGACGGCTGCAACTACGAGTCGCTCGGTGAGCTCATCCCCGTCGGACAGAACATCGACGAGCAGGACGCCGCACTCGGCACGGGATGCGCCGTCTACAGCGAGAAGGACGACCTCTACTACATCTACTACACGGGCGAGAACGCCCGCTGCACCAGCCGCCAGGTGGTCATGCGTGCCACGTCGCGCGACTTCAAGACCTGGACCAAGGACCGCGCATGGCGCCTCAACGGCCCCGACTACGGATTCTCCGGCCAGGACTTCCGCGACCCGCAGGTGTTCCAGGACGGCGACACCTACTACATGGTCATCACCAGCAAGAACCGCTTTGCCTATTTCAAGTCGCAGAACCTGAAGGACTGGACCTGCGAGGGTGGCTTCAACATGGTGTGGGACCGCATGTGCGAATGTCCCGACGTGTTCAAGATGGGCGACTGGTGGTATCTCGTCTACAGCGAGGCTTACCGTGCCCCCTGGAGCCGCAAGGTGAAGTACATGATGGCCACGTCGTTCGAGGGCCTGCGCCGCTGCTTCGACGACCCGGGTGCCAACTGGCCCCGCGACGACAAGGAGGGCGTGCTCGACAGCCGCGCCTTCTATGCCGGCAAGACGGCCTCCGACGGCAAGGAGCGCTACATCTGGGGATGGTGCCCCTTCCGCACGGGCTCTACCTTCCACGACAAGAACATGGCCGTGGGAGCTGAGGGTGAGCCCAACTGGTCGGGCGCACTCGTCTGCCACCGCCTGGTGCAGCACGAGGACGGCACGCTCACCGTGGGCGAGGTGCCCGCCATGGCTGCCAAGTACGCCAAGCAGCAGGAGGTGAAGGTGATGGCCAGCCAGGGCTATGCCGACGGCCGTCTCTCGGGTGAGGGCGCCTACGTGCTCTACAACCGCCTGGGCACTCACAACCACATCTCGTTCACGGTGCGCACCGAGGGCGAGGGCGACCGCTTCGGCGTCTCCTTCTGCCGCGGCACCGACGCCACACGCTACTACACGCTGATGGTCAATCCCGAGTGGGCCAACGGCCGCCGCAAGATCAACTTCGAGCAGGAGGGCAGCGAGGGCCGAGGCTTCGTCGAGGGCATCGACGGCTACATCTTCCCCCGTCCCGCTGACAACGTCTACAACGTCAGCATCTACACCGACAACTCCGTCGTGACGATGTACATCAACGGCGTCTATGGCTACACGCAGCGCATCTACGGCATCTACAAGAACTGCTGGTCGGTCAACAGCTACGGCGGCACGGTCACAGTGAGCGACGTGAAGGTGTCGAGCTATTGAACCCTGCTTCAGTATGAACAATGTCTTAAGAAAACTCTTGATTGTGATGGCAGCGCTGCTGCCATCACAATCTTTTTCTCAGCCCCTGTCCGAGTCGCCCGCCGACACGGCCCAGCTCTATCATGAGCACTATCGCAACCAGTATCATTTCAGCCCCCGCCGCGGATGGATCAGCGACCCCTGCGGATTCCTCTACCGCGAGGGACTGTTCCACTGCTACTGGTGGGGCTGCGCCGAGTCGGCCGACCTGGTGCACTTCACCGAGATCAGCCGCCACGTCCATCGCGACGTGCCCCGCGGGCTGGGATGCTGGACGGGCTGCGTCGTGGCCGACCCGCAGAACACGGCCGGCTTCGGAACTGATGCCTACATCGCCTGCCTGACGCTGAACGACGCCGAGCGCAAGAACCAGTCGCAGGCGCTCACCGTCAGCCACGACCACGGCCGCTCCTTCAGCTACTACGACGGCAACCCGGTGCTCGACATCGGCTATCAGGACTTCCGCGACCCCACCGTCATCTGGCACGAGGAGAGCAGCCGGTGGATCATGGTGGTCAGCAAGACGCTGGAGAGCAAGGTGGCCTTCTACGCCTCGAAGGACCTGAAGCAATGGACATGGCTCAGCGACTTTGGCCCGGCCGGCCGCACCTACCGCTGCTTCGAGTGTCCCGACCTGATGCAGCTCACCGTCGAGAACGGCCCCATGAAGGGGCAGCACAAGTGGGTGCTGGTGGTGTCGGTCGACTGGGACAACGAGCAGTACTTCGTCGGCGACTTCGACGGCCGCACCTTCCAGGCCGAGGGTCTGCAGCCCGAGACGGGTGCCTACGTGGACTGCGGGCCCGACTATTACGCCTCGCGCACCTTCAAGGACTTCGACGGCACGCTCGGCGGACGCGTCTACTCGATGGGGTGGATGTCAAACTGGCGCTACTGCCGCGACCTGCCCACGACCTACGGCAAGGGCTTCTGGTCGGTGCCGCGCGAGCTGTCGCTGCGCCAGACGCCCCAGGGGGAATGGCGACTGGCCCAGCGCCCCAAGGCCGAGCTGACGCAGCTGCGCGGCGAGCGCCGCCACTATGGCGGCC
>OCTW011565376.1_pt1 | contig 24148 bp, 16 predicted proteins | sample 1539671 | NCBI WGS metagenome assembly OCTW01 (sample SAMN02144230, study PRJEB22623) | gut metagenome | biome: sheep rumen | host: Ovis aries | place: New Zealand | reverse complement strand
TAGCAATAATCTGCTAAAAATTTCATAACTAAAGGACTACAAATCCATTCATTTGCATGAAAAGAAGCAGAATAAAAAACTTCTTTAGAGCCATTTCCAATTTTTATAACAGGAAGATTTGTGCCTAAAACACTTCTTCCAACAGAAGCTATTTCTATAAAAGGATATAATCTTTTTAAACTATCAAGATTTATTTGTAAAATAGAAGAGCTATATCTTATATTTGTTGGCACAATGAATCCTAGACCACCATCTATGTATGGACGAAGTACAAGCCAAGTACGAGGACCAACAATCCCATCTGCAGTTAAATTATTTTGATTTTGAAACCTAATTACTGCACTTTTTAAATTTGGACCAAAGATTCCATCAATTTTTCCAGTATATAATCCTAATATTTTTAAAATGTTTTGCAAAAATTCTACCATTGGACCGAGTAGAACCTATTCTTAAAGTTTTCATAATAATCACCTTTACATTTCTATTATAGGTTTATACTTTTCAAGCCACATATTAACTTGGCAAAGATATGCAATAAGTTGAGGGCCTGTCATAAGCTGACCAAACCATGGCCTTGAAAAAGCCTTTCCATCTGTTTCTAGAATTTCTAAAATATATTGTCTATTAAGCAGAGAATTAATAGGTGCATTTGGATTAGACATAATTTCATAAAGCATAGATTTAACTCTAGCTAAATATGTTGGATTATGAGTTTTAGGGTATGGAGATTTTTTTCTATTTACTATTTCTTCTGGTAAAATATCTTTACACACATATCGTAAAAGACCTTTTTCACGTCCGTTTAAAGCTTTAATTTCCCAAGGAACATTCCACATATATTCTGCTAACCTATAGTCACAAAATGGTACACGAATTTCAAGGCCACTATACATTCCCATTCTGTCTCCTCTTTCTAAAAGAGTTTGCATAAACCAGTTAATTGTAAGATGCGAAATTTTTCGCTTTTGAGCTGTTTCCTCAGAATCGGTATCTAATACTTGAACGTCATTTAAACTTTCATTATATCTATAATCAATATAATTTTTTAAATCTATTTCTTTTGCAATAGTAGGATTTAAAATTTGCTGTCTTTCAGAAATAGCAATAGACCATGGAAAAGTTCCAGAATTTAATGCATCTTCTCTAAAAAACCATGGATACCCTCCAAAGATTTCATCTGCACATTCTCCCATTAAAGTAACAGTATGTTCTTGCTTTACTTGTTTGCAAAACAATAATAAAGAAGAGTCAACATCTGCCATTCCTGGTACATCTCTTGCAATCATAGCATCTTCTAAAGCGTCAGCAAGAGCTGGAGTGTCTAATACAACTTTTTGATTCGTAGAGTAACTATTTTCTGTCATTAAATTTATATAGTAATTGTCAGAATTAGGTTGAAAATCTGACTTTACAAAATTTTTATCATTATCTACATAATCCACAGAATAAGTAGAAATTGTGGATAACCCATTTTCTTTTCTATAATTTCCGATTAATTTAGTAAGTATACTAGAATCAAGTCCTCCAGAAAGAAAAGTACAAAGTGGTACATCAGAAACAAGTTGCCTATTAATAGAATCTTCTAAAAGATTTCTTAAATGATTACATGTTTCTTCAAAACTCTCTGTATGCGGTTTGCTTGTAAGTTTCCAATATCTTTTAGTATGAAGGCCACTTCTATTATATATTGCAAAATGTGCTGGTTTAATTTCAAATATATTTTTATATACAGTTAAACCAGGAGTATGTGCTGGACCGATTCCGAAAAGCTCAGATATTCCTTGTTTATCTACAATTATTGGGATATTAGGGAATTTGAAAATTGCTTTTAGTTCAGATGCAAATATAAAGTTGTCATTAAAAATAGTGTAAAATAATGGCTTTACACCAAAGTGATCTCTTGCTAAAAAAAGCTCTTCAGTATGAGAATTCCAAATTGCAAAGCTAAATATTCCATTTAAATGATTTACAACATCATTCCCATAATAGATATAAGCATTAAGTAGAACTTCTGTATCTGAATAGGTATTAAATTCAAACCCGTTTTCTTTTAAAGTTTCTCTCAACTCTTTTGTGTTATAAATTTGTCCATTATACACTATAGCATACTCACCAAAAGAAAATTTTTTTATCTTTGGCTGTTTTCCTCCTTCAGGGTCTATAACAATAAGTCTTTTATGACCTAAAGCTATATGGTTATTTAAATAAAAACCTTCTTCATCAGGACCTCTTTTATGTAGCTCATTTGTCATTTCAGATAATACATTTTTATATGATGAAATATCTTTTTTATAATTTACAAAGCCTGTTATTCCACACATATTAACCTCCTTGGATAGTTATTATTCACATTAATTTGAATAATTATTTAAATTTTAGTAGCTATAATTTAAGCTTTTAAAGTAGTATATTCATTATTTTAAAAAATGTTATTGATATTTAAAAAAAATTATAGTACAATAAATGTATTAAAACAAAAGAAGGGAGAAATCCATGAGACCAGTATTACCTAAAAAGCATTTAAGCTATAAATTATGGATTATTTATTCATTAATATTTTTAATGTGTGTATTAGGAATTGCATTAGCTTTATATAGAACACAGTATTTTCAAGAAGAAAACGTTGGTAGAGCACTTGGTATTATAAACAAAGATTCAGAAAAAGAGGATCAATATAATGATTTAAAAGCTGAGTTCAATACAATTTTTACAAATCAAGTTGAAAATCTTCAAAATACTAATGTTAATGTTGAAAAAATAAACAATGATTATGATATAGTAGTTACAGCATATAATTATAAAGAAGATAAGGAAAACATAACAATAGATGTTGCTATTCCATATATAAATGTGCAACACGATTCTGCAAGATTATTTAATAAACAAATAAGTGAGAATTATAAAAATAGGGCTGAAACTTTAAAAAATCAGATTAGCAGTTTAAGTATTATTTATTCTGTTCAATATAAGGCATATATTCAAAATAATATCTTATCTTTAGCAATTCGTTCAGAATATAAAGAAGGAAACAAAAGCCAAAGGATATCTGTTGAAACATTCAATTATAATTTAGTAGAAAAAAGAGAAGTAAGTATAAATGAAATTTTAAACTTAAAAAATATTACAGCTAATGATGCAACCAAAAGAGTAAAAGATGAAATAAAAAAGATTCAAGAGCAAAATCAACCATTAATAGATCAAGGATACTCATTTTATCAAAGAGATTATAATTCGAGTGAATATGAAGTATCAAATTGCAAACAGTTTTTGTATGGAAAAAATGGTATGCTATATTTAGTATATCCATATGGAAATAAAGAAGATACTAGCGAGATGGATGTTGTTATTTTTGAATAGACATATATACAAAAAAATTCAACTCGAAATAAGAGTTGAATTTTTTGAAAATAAAAGGGGATGTTGTTAGCCTTTACTATTAACTAACATTATATTAATATAATAAACTAGAAATTTGTTCAAATTGTGAATAAATAGTGAAACAATTTAGAATTATTAAAAATGGAGGAGGTTCTATGAATAAAACAAAAAGAAAAATATTTGAAACTTCAATGAAATTATTTGCAGAAAAAGGATATGATGCTACAAGTATAGAAGATATTACAGCCACTGTAGGAGTTGCTAAAGGAACTCTATACTATCATTTTAATAGTAAAGAGGAGATATTTGATTTTTTAATAGAAGAGGGAATAAAATTATTACAAAATAGTGTAGATATTAAAACTGCGAAATATTCTAATTATTTAGATAAAATAAAAGCTATAATTTTAATACAGATAAAAATAGTAAATAAATATGAAAATCTAATAAATATAATACTTACACAGCTTTGGGGAAAAGAAAAAAGAAATATTAAGTGTCAAAAACTTATTTATGATTATATAGACAAAATTGAAACTATAGTAAATGAAGGTATTAAATTAGGACAAATAAAAAATGGAGATGCAAAAATTATTGCATCAGAAATATATGGTTTAATTTCATCTACCCTAGTGTTTAAGATGAAAGAACAAGAAAAATTTGACATAATCAACATATATAATGTTTTTGAAACAACTATAATAAAAGGTTTAAAAGAGTAATGCGTAAGAAGAAATAAAATGTTACAAAAATATTACAACAACGTAACAAAATTGAAATAATTATGTAATGAAAATGTAAACAAGAAAAAAGGCTAATTTACTTGTAGTTTTTTGTTGGTTGTTGTATAATTTAAATAGATTATGTAATAAATGAACAAAGGAGGGAAGTTTACAATGTCTAGATCCGGCATAGTAAATGTAAGAATGGTAATTACGGAGGAAAAGATTTTATCTAATATTGATAAGGTCCAAAAATTAATAAATCCTAATAGTAAAAAGCAGATTGTTGAATTAGAAGAGGACTCTTACTTTAAGGATTTAGTTGAATCAATAAAAACATATTTAATAGAATATCCTAAAAAGAAAAATTTCCCTGTTGGAATATATAAAGCAACTTACGGGTTAGTTGAGTTTGCGACAATACAATTTGAAGAAAATACAAAGAAGATAGAAAAATTAATAAAACAAAGAGAAGACAATATAGCTTTATCAGGTGTTTTAAAAGAAATCGTTGAAGCTGTTGAGAATAAAGAAGAAGGCTGGGAAGAAAAAGTAGAAAACGTTTCTGATAAATTTGATGAAGATATAATAGAGAACTTAAATATTGTTGGAAACTCTAAAACAAATAATTCTCAAGCTTATACTGATGCTATGAAGATATTAAAAGCAAAAGTAAGCAATTTGGAATCTAATTTACATATAGAAATAGATATGGAAAGACTTGAAGACAGCTCTAAAGCATTAAGCTATATTGGAATTGAAGTTGCTGATGCATTAAAATTAATTCCAGCTCCTGAAGAACAATTAGAGGCTGTTGCAGAGCAAAATGCAATTGATGAAATGGCAAAAGAAACAGAAACTAAGGAAAGAGTTGCAGTAGCTAAAGAAAAGGCTGTAAAAGCTGAAAAAGTCAAAGAAGAAAAAGTTGTAAAAGCAGAAGAAAAAGAAGAAACACTAGAATCACTAATTGATGAAACTTTAGCAGAAACAGAAGATACAATTATACAAGAACAAGAACAATATACTAAAGAAACAACTTTTGAAGCTAAACCATCTTTATGGCAAAGATTTAAAAATAGCAAATTTGTTAAAGCTGCAACATATGTATTTAGAATTAAAGTTAGAATTGAATTACCAAGTAATGCACTTCCAGAAGGAAGAGGAGAAAATGTGTAATTACCAAGTATAATAAAAAGTCAAGCAATTATATTTTTAATTGCTTGACTTTTTTGTGGGATGAGTGCAAAACTTAGTGTTAAGCAGTCTCCCGTTCTTAACAAAAAGTGAAAATCACTTTTTGAAGGACTCAGAATTAATTTATTACAAGAATAATATAATAAATTAATTTTAAAATCAATAGTTTTGTCGAAAATTGTTTATAAAATATGTATATAATTTATTGCGTGAGCATGTATATCTAAATAATTACTATAAAAATACTATGTTTTTTATATGTTGATAATAAAAATCCAAGTAACATTAAAAACAAGTTACTTGGATTTTTGGTGATTAATTGAGTATCACCTTGTACTTAAAAGGAGTATAATACACACCATACTCCTTCAGGAGTCTTCGGTCGCTGTGGTTAAGCTTACGAAAAATCCTAGACTTTTTGTCTCGGCTTGCGTAATGCACTTCTTTTAAGATTGCACTTTTATTCCGTACATCTTTAAACAGAATTTGTTTTGTTGAAATCCTGAAAATATAAGGAATAATTTCAAAACCGAGATTTTGAACAAACTCTACCTGCTGAGGAGTTAAACTCCAAATTACAAAGCTTTCTCCTTTACTTCTTTTTGCAAGAAGCTGTTTTTTTATTTTTGAGTTTTCTAAGTCATGAGATTTCATAGGACTCCTTTCGAAAACATGTTGACAGGTTACATAAATATAGTATAACATTTTTAACGAAATTACAATAGTTTTGTCGAAATTTGTTAATATTTATGTTACTAAATAGCAAAAATATGTTTACAAAACTAAAAAAAAATGATATTATGTATTAAGTAAAAAAGAAAGGGAGTAATATATATGGGATTTATTGTAGCAATAGATGGACCTGCTGGTTCAGGGAAAGGAACTATAACAAAATTAATAGCAGAAAAAAGAAACTTAGTATCAATAGATACAGGTGCAATGTATAGATGTGTAGCTTTAGATTGTTTAAATAATGGAATTGATTCAACTAATTTAGAAGGTATTGAGAAGATATTAGAAAAAATTGAAATTGAATTAAAAAAAGTAGATGAAGAACAAAAGGTATTTTTAAATGGAAAAGATGTAAGCAGAGAAATTAGAGAGCCAAAGGTTGATGATGTTGTTGCTAGATATGCTGCAATAAAACAAATTAGAGATAAAGTTACTCCAATGCAAAGAAAAATGGGAGAAACACAAAATATAATAATGGAAGGAAGAGATATTGGAACAGTCGTATTCCCAAATGCAGATGTGAAAATATTTTTAGATTGTTCTGTAGAAGAAAGAGCAAGAAGAAGATATAAACAAGATCTAGAAAAAGGAATAGAAACAACCTATGAAGAAGTTTTAGAAAGCATAAAAGAAAGACATAGACTTGAAACTGAAAGAGATATAGCACCATTTGTAAAAGCTGAAGATGCGATAGTTGTAGATTCTACAAAATTAAGTATAGATGAGGTTGTTGAAGAAATTTTAAAAATAATAGATGAAAAATTAAAAATATAGGGTATGGTAAGAAAATATAAAGTAAGAAATGGTAAGGCTACTTTTTCCTACGTCCCAAAAATGAACCCTAAGAAGGAGAAAACATGAAAGTTATAAAAAATATCAGAAAAGCAATTGTAAGAGGTGCAATTTATTTGTATTGCAAAGTGGTATATAGAGCAAAAATTACAGGTACAGAAAATATACCAAGAAGTGGTGCAATTTTGCTTTGTGCAAATCATAAAAGCTTTTTAGATCCACCACTAATTGAGTCAACATGTAAAAGACCAGACGTAAGATTTTTAGCTAAAAAAGAGCTTGCAAAAAGCAAATTTTTAGCTCATTTTGGAAAGTTATTTGGAGAAATTTTAGTAGAAAAAGATGCAAAAGACATGAAAGCTGTAAAAGAAGTTTTAAAAGCATTTAAAAATAATGAAGCAATCGCGATTTTTCCAGAAGGAACAAGAAATGGTTTAGCTAAAGGAGAAAAAGTTAAAGATGGAGCTGCATTTTTTGCACTAAATTCTGATGCTATAGTTATTCCTGTTGGAGTAAAAGGTGGAGATAAGCCTTTTCAAAAAGCTTATGTTACTTATGGTAAGCCAATAGATTTTTCTGAAGAAAAGAAAAATAGAAAAGACAAGGAAGTAGTAGAGAAAACTACAGAAAAAATTATGCATGAAATTTTAAAATTGACAGAGTAGAAAGGGGCAATCATGAACGACAAAATAATAATAAAAGGTGCAAAGGAGCACAACTTAAAAAATATAAATGTTGAAATTCCTAGAGACAAGATGGTTGTAATCACAGGCTTATCAGGTTCTGGTAAGTCTTCTTTAGCGTTTGATACAATTTACGCAGAAGGACAAAGAAGATATGTAGAAAGTTTATCTTCGTATGCAAGACAGTTTTTAGGAGTAATGGAAAAACCTAATGTTGATAAGATAGAAGGACTTTCACCTGCAATTTCAATAGACCAAAAAACAACATCAAAAAATCCTCGTTCAACAGTTGGAACAGTTACAGAGATATATGACTATATCCGTCTTTTGTATGCAAGAATAGGTGTACCATATTGTCCTAATTGTAACAAAAAAATTGAAAAACAAACTTTAGACCAAATTGTGGATAAAGTTTTAGAATTAGAAGAAGGTACAAGAATACAAGTTTTAGCACCAGTTGTACGTGGTAAAAAAGGAGAGTATAAAAAAGAACTTGAAAGTTACAGAAAAGCCGGATTTGTAAGAGTTCAAATTGATGGACAAGTTTATGATTTATCTGAAGATATTCAAATAGATAAAAACAAAAAGCACTATATAGAAATAATAGTAGATAGATTAGTAATACGCGAAGATATAAAAAGTAGGCTTACAGAATCTGTAGAAACGGCTCTATCTAATGCAAATAAGTTAGTTGTAATAGAAGTTGCAAACAAGTTAGAAGAAAATAAGAAAAAATTAAATGATTTAGGTGCAAGAGATACAGCAAGTAGTAAAATGAAAGATGCAGAAACAAATGGTTCTAAACAAATATTATTTAGTTGTAATTATGCATGCCCTGACTGTGGATTTAGTTTTCCAGAAATTACTCCAAGAATGTTTTCTTTTAATGCACCAATGGGAGCGTGTCCATCATGTTTAGGTATTGGATATCTTATGAAAATGGACGAAGACTTAATTATTCCAGATAAAAACAAAACATTATACGATGGGGTAAAAGCGTTTGGTGCAAGTACAATGAAGCGTGGTGACACAATGGCAAAGATGTATTTTGAATCAATTGGAAGACACTATGGTGTAGATATTAAAAAGCCAATTAAGAAACTTCCAAGAGAATTTTTAGAAAAAATTCTTTATGGAACAGGTGACGAAGAAATAGACTTTGAATATGAATCTAGTATTGGAACAAGACAATTTACTGCACCATTTGAAGGAGTTTTACCTACACTTGAAAGACGTCATAATGAAACAAAATCTCAAGGTATGAGAGATTTTTATGAGATGTATATGAGCAATTCAGACTGCCCAACATGTGGTGGTGCAAGACTTAAAAGAGAAGTTTTGTCAATTAGAATTGGAGATAAAAATATAAATGAATTAACATCAATGTCTATTGAAAAAATTCAAAGCTATTTAAGAAGTATAGAACTTTCACAAACAGAAAAACTTATTGCAGAAATGATTTTAATAGAAATAGATAAAAGACTTCAATTTTTAATAGATGTAGGTTTATCTTATTTAACTCTTTCAAGAAGTGCAGGAACTTTATCTGGAGGAGAAGCACAAAGAATAAGACTTGCAACACAAATAGGTTCAGGCCTTACAGGAGTTCTATATATTCTAGATGAACCAAGCATAGGACTTCATCAAAGAGATAATGCAAAATTAATTGCAACTCTTAAAAAGTTAAGAGATTTAGGAAATACCTTAATAGTTGTAGAGCATGATGAAGACACAATGTATGCAGCAGATCAGATTATAGATATTGGACCAGGTGCAGGAGTTCATGGTGGAAACTTAATTGCACAAGGAACAGCAGAAGAGATTAAGCAAGTAGAAGGTTCAATTACAGGAGCATATTTAAGTGGAAGAAAGAAAATAGAAATACCGAAAAAGCGTAGAAAGCCAGTTAAAGGCAAAAATATAGAGATAGTGGGAGCAACAGAAAACAACTTAAAAAATATAAGTGTAAAATTTCCACTTGGAGTATTTAACTGTGTAACAGGAGTTTCAGGTTCAGGAAAATCTACACTTGTAAATGAAATTTTATACAAGACAATTGCAAGAGACCTAAATGGTGCAAATGAAAAACCTGGAAAATGCAAAGAAATAAAAGGTTTAGAAAATATTGACAAAATAATAAATATAGACCAATCTCCTATTGGAAGAACACCACGTTCAAACCCTGCAACATATACAGGAGTATTTGATGACATTAGAGATATATTTGCTACAACAAATGAAGCAAAACTTCGTGGATACAACAAAGGAAGATTCAGCTTTAATGTTCCAGGAGGAAGATGTGAAGCATGTAATGGAGATGGAGTTCACAAAATAGAGATGCACTTTTTAGCAGATGTTTATGTACCATGTGAGGTGTGTAAAGGAAAAAGATATAATTACGAAACATTAGAGGTAAAATATAAAAACAAAAATATAGCAGATGTACTTGATATGACTGTAGAAGAAGCGTTAGAATTTTTTGATAAAATACCAAAAATAAAACAAAGAATTCAAACTCTATATGATGTAGGATTAGGATATATCAAACTTGGACAGCCTTCAACAACTTTATCTGGTGGAGAAGCACAAAGGGTGAAACTAGCAACAGAGCTTTCAAAAAGAGCAACAGGAAAAACTCTATATATCTTAGATGAGCCTACAACAGGTCTTCACATAGCAGATGTTCACAGATTAATAAATATTTTACAACGTTTAGTTGACACAGGAAACACGATAATTGTAATAGAACATAACTTGGATTTAATTAAGACTTGTGACCACATAATAGACTTAGGCCCAGAAGGTGGAGATGGTGGTGGAACAGTAGTAGCTATTGGTACTCCAGAGCAGGTTGCAAAAAATGAAAAAAGCTTTACAGGGCAATTTTTGAAACTTTAATTTTCAATTGGTGTCGTCAATTGGTGTCGGTTCTTTTTTGTAAAAAGTTAAAAAGAGATAGCTATATAACTTAAGCATCTCTTTTTTGCATGTAAAAGAAATGATATAAAAACTTAACAATATTGTAACAAACCATCCCAATATATATGATATAATTATATTGGACAAATGGAGGAATAAATGAACAATATATTCGATATAGAAAAATTTAATTTAATAGAAGATGAAGTAAACTATTATTTTTTCCGTTCTCTAGAACCAGGGGATTTAAAAGATTTTGAAAATGGAATAATAAAAGAAAACAACGAATATACAAGACTTCGTACAGATAGAGAAAGATGGGAAGAGGAACATCCAGGAGAAAGACCAAGGTGGAACTCTGAAAGTGAAGTTTCTTTAGAAGAAATGTATAGTCATATAAAAATGCACTATAGTTTACAAACAAATTGCATATCACTTTCAAGTAATGCAAATGTAGCAAGAACGTATGGAGAAGAATTTAGTGATAAATATGTAATGGTTAGAGTGCCAAAAAAAGAAATGGGAGAGAGAGTATTTCATGCTGGACCATATATGCTACAAGAAATAGAAAAAATTGTTGAAAAAGAAATAGAAAAGCAAAACTTAAAAGAAGATGTAATAGCAGATTTAAAAGCTATTGATGAAGCAAAGACATCAGATGAAATAAAAGAATTAATAAAAACAAGATATAAGTCAAAAGAAGGAATTGATGTTAGTAAAGCAGGATTAAAAAAAGGAATTACATATAGGTCTCCACATGCTAGAATTAGTAGCTATCAATCAGTAAACGAAGAGCAAACATTAGAAAAGGATAAAATAATAGGTAAACTTACAGTATTAGAAAGAAAACAATCTATGGAGACTTTGATGAAAAGGGCTTCTAGCAATAATCTTCTTATACAAACTGTTGGAAGCGCATTTTCTTCAAGTGAACAGATATATTATGGAGATATAGAAGGAGATAGAATAACAGATATTTCAAAAGAAATATTAGACATTTTTGGATTGTTACAACAAGTAGAAGGACAAGATAAAGAAATAGTTACAGAATTAAAAAGAGAAGTAATTAAATTTGTAAATGAGAAAAGACAGATTGATATTCCAAAAGAAAGTTTTCTAAATAAAAAATATAATTTAAAAGATAACATTACAATAGAAGAAATGTATGAATTAACAGATGGAAAAGTAGAATATGGAATAGCAAATTCTATTGTAAAGAATATGTTTTATTTATCAAAAGGGCAACAAGAAGCTAGACAACTTGCAGAGATTTTAAGAAATATAACAAATAATAATTCAAAATATGATAAAGTTATAGAATATATTGAAAAAAATGGTTTTGAAATAGAACCTAAAATATCTACAAGACAGAGCAATAAAGGATATAGATTAAGTGAATCTGTAAATTTAAATTTGAGAACAAATGAAGTTCCACTAGTAGAAGCAATAAAAAGTTTGTCAACAGAAGAACAAATAGAAATATTAGAAAAAGGCGGATTATCAAATACAAGAAATATTATAACAGATATATTTTCTAGAGTACAAAGAGATGAGAAAATTAGTAGAGAAGAATATTATGCAGGAGCAATTATTGACTCATATGACTGGGAAGATATTGGAATAGAAGAATTTACAATAGAACAAAGAAATGATTTATTAAAAAAGCTAAAAGAAAAAGATTGTGTTGGAATTTATAAAAAGCTACAAGATGTAAGAATACCTGAAAAAGATATTCCGTTATACTTAATAAATATAGCTTCAAAAGAACAATTCAGCAATATATTAACAGCAGATAATTACATAGAGCTAATAAGGCAAAATAAAGAAGTCTTAAGTCAAGAATTATCTATTCCACAAATAGAAACATTTTTAGGATATTATAATGTAGAAGGGACAGAAATAGTATTAAGAGACTATCAAAGAAATGCGGTAGAAAAGACAGATGAAATTTTTGAAGAAAAAAGATTTGCATCAGTTGTATTACCAACAGGAGCAGGAAAGACTTTTGTTGCTTTAACAGAATTATTAGAACATAAAAACGAACCAATACTATATTTAGCACCACAAAACGAAATACTTGAACAAACTAAAGACCGAATTATTGAATATATACATGGTAAGCAAGGAACAATTGGAAAATCAAAAGACGAAATAATTGCAGAAGTATTTCCAAATATAAAATTTGAAACATATCCAGGATTGTTAGCACAAAGAGGAAAAGAAATAATAAAAGATAAATATGATTTTATTGTTTTAGATGAGTTACATAGAACAGGTGCAAAAGAATGGGAAGAAAAACTTAATGAATTACTAGAAAATCAAAAAGAAAGTACTAAAGCATTAGGAATAACTGCAACACCTAAAAGAGACGTGGATGACAGAAATATGGCAGATGAAATGGCTTTAAAACTAGGATATACAAAAGAAGAAGTACAAAAAAGAAAACATATTGCAATGGATATGGATTTAGTAGATGCTATAAAATTAGGTTTAGTAGTAAATCCAAAAATTGTATCTTGTGAATATACATTAAAAACAGATGGTAGTATGGAGAATTTATTAGAAAAGATAAATTCTATTGAAGATGAAGATATAAGAAAAGAAAAAATAGAACAATATGAAAAACTAAGAAGAAGTTTAGACAATGCACAAGGAATACCAGAAATATTAAAACAAAACATTAAACCTGGTGGAAAATACATTGTGTTTATACCTACTACAGATAAAGGAGAAGAATTAGAAGACGAAGACGGAGATAAAATAGGCAAAAAAACAGGAACAGATAAAATACAAGAATATGAGCAAAAGTTAATAGAATATTTAAAAGATGCAGGATTAAATCCAAAATGTTATTCAATGCTAGGAGCATATTCTGATAAAAAGAATGAAGATCAATTAAAATCTTTTGAAAATGATGATTCAGAAGATGCTAAGTTTATGATAGTAATGAATAAAGCAAATGAAGGATTACACATAAAAGGCATAGATGGAATTGTTTGGTTTAGGGCATTAGATGAGAATTCAAAAATATTATATCTTCAACAATTAGGAAGAGCAATATATTCAGAAGATCCAAACAATCCAACACCAGATGAAAAAAGACCTGTAATAATAGACTTAGTAAATAATACTTTAAATGTAGATATAGATAAAGAGATAAAAAATAACACAAGAAGAAGTGATTTAGAATTATTATCAATTGTAGTAGATTGGGTAAAATTACATAATGGACTTCCAAATATAGATAGTACAAATAAAATAGAACAAAGATATGCAGCAACACTTTATAGAATTCAAAATGAATACATGAAATACACAAATGGATTTGAACAATTTCCAGACTTAGATAAAGAAAAGAAAGAAGAAATAGAAGAAATATTAAACAAAGGTGCAGAGATTGATTTATGGGATATAGAATTACCACCAAATATTATTCAGAAAACTAACAAACTCCTAGAAGTAATTGATTTTGAAGTAACTGGGGTGATGAGAGATTTTGTTACAATAAATGATGAAGTGGACAAATATGATAAAAGATATAGTATAGAAGAAAAAATAGAATACTTAATAAAACGAGGAAATATTGGTAGTATAAAAGCAAACGAAAAAGATAAAAAAGGGAATCCAATAGGACAATGGAAAAGTGACATAAAGAAAGAATATAAAAAAGGAAAGTTAAGTGAAGAACAACAAAGAAGATTAGAAGAAGCAGGAATGGTTTGGAATGAAGGTAAGTTAAAAGAAGAACGAATTACATTAGAAGAAAAAATAGAATACCTAATAAGTCGAGGAAATATTGATAATATAAAAAAAAGTGAAAAAGATGAAAAAGGAAATCCAATAGGACAATGGAAAAGTGACATAAAGCAAGCACACAAAAAAGGAAAATTAAGTGAAGAACAACAAAGAAGATTAGAAGAAGCAGGAATGGTTTGGAATGAAAGAGAAGGAGAAAAGACACTTGAAGAAAAAATAGAATACTTAATAAAACGAGGAAATATTGGTAGTATTAGTCAAAACACGAAAGACGAAGAAGGAAATCCAATAGGACAATGGAAAAGTGACATAAAGCAAGCATATAAAGAAGAAAAGCTAAGTGAAGAACAAAAAAGAGGATTAGAAGAAGCAGGAATGGTTTGGAATGAAAGAGAAGGAGAAAAGACACTTGAAGAAAAAATAGAATACTTAATAAGTCGAGGAAATATTGGTAGTATAAAATCAAACGAAAAAGATGAAAAAGGAAATCCAATAGGGAGATGGAAAAAGCAAATAAAGATAGCATATAAAGCTGGAAAGTTAAGTGAAGAACAACAAAAAAGATTAGAAGAAGTAGGAATGGTTTGGAATGAAATAAAAACACTAGAAGAAAAAATAGAATGCCTAATAAGTCGAGGAAATATTGGTAGTATAAGAAAGAACGAAAAAGATGAAAAAGGAAATCCAATAGGGATATGGAAAAATCAAATAAAGGAAGCAAATAAAGAAGGAAAGTTAAGTGAAGAACAACAAATAAGATTAGAAGAAGCAGGAATGATATGGAATGAAACAAATACAACAGAAGAAAAAATAGAATACTTAATAAAACAAGGAAATATTGGTAGTATAAAAAGAAGAGAAAAAGATGAAAAAGGAAATCCAATAGGACGATGGAAAAGTGACATAAAGAGAGAATATAAAAAAGGGAATTTAAGTGAAGAACAACAAATAAGATTAGAAGAGGCAGGAATGATATGGGATGAAAAAGGTAAAAGAACGAGCAAAGAAATAGCAGAAGCATCAATTAGTTCAATAAAAGACATGGAATTAGCTGATGCAGAAGATGTTGCTTTACAACAATTAGTTGAGAAATCAAAAGAAGGAGGAATTAATAAAGATGAACAATCGTAGAAATGCATATACAGAAGTATATACAATATTGCAAGATTTAGATGAAGAAGAATATAATAAAATTCCTCCTGAGGTAATAAAAGCAATAGAAGAAAACAGAAATTTAGAATATAACTTTGAATTAGATGATGATTTGGAATTAAAAGAACAAACTTTATTACCTCAAACAAAAGCAATACTATTTAATTTATTTAGAGACTACTTAGCAACAACAGAGCAGAAAGAAAAAATAATAAAAATGCAAAATGAAGAAAGAGCAAAAATAGAGCTAAAAAAGAAACAAATGTATAATTCAGAAATATTTCCTAATGAAGAAAGTAGGGTGGAAGAAAAAAGACGAGAAATTGATGAAGATGAAATTAAAGAGAAAGAAGAAAATAGTTTAGAACTTGTTGAATACAAACCAAGTATTATAAATAAAGTTTGGAGTTATATACAAAGATTATTAAGAAGATTTAAGTTGTAATTATATTTTGATGTAATGATTCTTTTGATTTTGCATTGAAATATGTAGAATAATGTCGATAAAAAGTTTAGTTATAGTTAGACTTTTACGTTGACATTATTCTTTTTTTATGTTAGTATGTTTTTATGCAATAAATGTTTTAAATATTGCAGATAAATTTTAAATATTTTTATTTTAATTTGATTTTAATATCTATAAATTAATTTTTTACAAAGATTATTAATTCGAGTTTTATTATTTATAATATTAGTTTTTTAGAGTTTTATTTTATATCAAGAAATATTTCGGAAGGGTAGGTGTATTTTAATATAAAAGTAATACTTATATATTTATTGCAAATTTAAAAGTAGGAAAGAAGGAAATGAAATGGATTTAGAAATTATTAACAATAATTCAGATATTATAAAATATCAAAATACAGATGATGTATTAAAAGATGTATGTTCTATTATAGATTCAGCAGAAAAGTTTGCACATCAATCAGTAAATATTGCATTAGTACAAAGAAATTGGTTTATTGGATATAGAATTGCAGAAGAAGAATTAAAAGGAAAAAATAGAGCAGATTATGGAAAAAATACAATAAAAAAATTAGCCAAAGAATTAACAAAAAAATATGGAAAAGGGTTTGATGGTAGTAATTTATATAAATTTTTAAGCTTCTATAAAAGCTTTCCTCAGATTTTAGACGCAGTGAGTCTAAAATTTAGAAGATTGTTATCGTGGACACATTATCGTATTTTATTACAAGTTGTAGATAAAGAAGCAAGAGATTGGTATGAAAAAGAAGCAGTAGAAGAAAATTGGGGAACAAGAACATTACAACGAAATATTGATACACAGTATTATTATAGACTTTTGAAATCACAAATTAAAGAACCAGTTATAAAAGAAATGAAAGAAAATACAAAAGAATTTGAATTAGAAAAGAAATTAGAATTCGTGAAAAGTCCGGTAATAGCTGAATTTTTAGGATATTCATTAGATAGCAAAGTAACAGAAACAGAGTTAGAAACCAGTATAATAAACAATTTGCAAAAATTTATGATGGAATTAGGAAAAGGTTATTCTTTTGTAGCAAGACAGCAACATATTCATACAGAGAAAGAAGAATATTATATTGATCTTGTTTTTTATAACTATATATTAAAATGCTTTGTATTAATTGATTTAAAAACTAAAAAGATAACACACCAAGATGTTGGACAAATGGATATGTATGTTAGAATGTATGATGAACTAAAAAAATCAAAAGATGATAATCCAACAATTGGAATTGTATTGTGTTCAGAAACAGATGAAGATATAGCAAAATATTCTATTTTAAAAGGTAATGAGCATTTATATGCTTCAAAATATAAATTGTATCTGCCATCCGAAGAAGAATTAAGAGCAGAAATAGAAAGTCAAAAGACTATCTTTGAATTACAACAAAATGAAAATGCTGGGTAGAAAAATATTTGCGGTCACAATTTGTGATTGCATATCAAAAATTTAATATATTATGGGGGAAAATATGAATTTAAGAGATTTAAAACAAGAAATTAAAAAGAAAGTTTTAGATGGATATGATCTAAGAACTAATTTTAGTTCTAATGATTTTTTAGTTGAGATAGGAAATCTTATTATTATTGCTAAAATAATTTGTACAGATACAGAAGTAAAGTATGAGTTTGCGTTAGATACACAATTTGTATCAGATAAGGAAATATCTTATGAGGAAATAGTTATGATAAAAGATGTAATTGATTTATTAAACCAAAATAAAAAACTTGCTTTATCAAGGCTAAAAAAATGGACAGTAGAAGAATATAGAGAAGATGAAAGAATTAGAAAAATACGAAGTGAGAAAATGCTTGAGGAATTAAAAAGTATTTTTTTGAATAGAACAAATTATAAAGAATTAGAATAATTGAGTTGAAAAGAAAGGAGAATAAAATATGGAGGAAGAATTAGAATTAACTACAATAGAAGAAATTCAAGGAATGATTTATACCATAAGAGGAAAGCAGGTAATGATAGATTCTGATGTTGCAAATTTATATCATTATGAAACTAAAAAGATAAATCAAGCTGTAAAAAGAAATATTGAAAGATTTCCAGAAGGCTTTTGCTTTCAACTTACAGAAAGTGAGTTAGAAAACTTGAGGTCACAATTTGTGACCTCAAGTTTGGGAACAGGAAATTATGGAGGAAGAAGATACTTACCATATGTATTTACAGAACAAGGAATAGCAATGCTTGCGCCTTTGTTAAAAAAAAAAATAGCTGTTCAAGTAAGCATAAATATTATGAATGCATTTGTGATTATGAGACATTTTCTTAAAGAAAATGGACAAGTATTTGAACGATTAACATCAGTGGAGTATAGATTGATAGAACATGATAAAAAATTTGATATAGTATTTGACAAATTACAAGAAAAACAAATTCAGTTTTTAGAGGGAAGTAGAGTCTGCAATGATATTTCTTACCTAGATCCACATGGTGATAACGACATATATTGCGATATAATAGATTTTATATCTGATGGTAAAGTATTTCTAGAATGCTATTGGGATATATTTACTTATTTTAGAAATTGTATTATACAATTATCTAAAAGTCCAATAAGAACGGGATTTGTTGTAACAATAGTAGGTTAATGAAAGATTTTTCAGTCTGTGGATAACAAACATGAGGTCGTAAATTGCGACCTCATATAATGATTATGAATTTTTTAAAAAATGGTAAAAATTGACAATTTATTAATCGCATGCTATAATATATAGCAATATTAAATTACTAAAAAGTTTTAATGGAAGGAGCAGTTTTTTGACAAGAAAAAATAGAGAATATAGCATAACGAATATATATCACGTTATAATAAAAGGAATAGATAGTCAAGATATATTTTATGATGATAGAGATAAACAGATTTTTTTAGAAAAGTTAGTAGAAACTAAAAGAAATATAGATTACAAAATATATGCATATTGTTTAATGAGCAATCATGTTCATATGGTTATAGAAATAGAAGCGAAATTTTTATCAAAAGCTATACAGAGTTTAAATATCAGATATAATAGATATTTTAATAATAAGTATATGCGTTCAGGAACTTTATTTCAAGATAGATTTAAAAGTAAATGTGTTGAAAATCAAAAGTATTTTTTAGATGTTTGTAGATATGTACATCAAAATCCAGAAAAAGCAAAAATTTGTAAAACAGAAGATTATAAATGGAGTAGTTACCATGAATACTTTAAAAAACCAAATATAATAGATAAAAATATACTATTATATTATTTTGATAATAATTTAAACAACTTCAAAATATTTACAACTAAAGGAAAAAGTGATGATGAATATGACTTTATGGAGTATGAAATAAGAGATAGAATACAAGATGATGAATTAGCTGAAATGATTGTAAAGAAATTAAGCCTTAACAATATCAGTGAATTTACTGGTTTACCAAAGGAAGAATTTGAAAAAGGTATTGAATTTTTAAAAAATATGAAATATACTACTTGTAATCAAATATCAAGAGTTACAAGGATAAACAGATATCAATTAAAAAAACTATGGAAGAGAGGTGACAGATAGGTTGTTTTTATTGATGTGGGATAATTGATGCCGATTTTTTACAAAAAAGAACCGACACCAACAAAAAAGAACCGACACCAACAGAAAAGAACCGACACCAAATGGAACTAACAGGAGAAATTACATCAATAATTTATCAAAATGAAGTAAATAGTTACACAATTGCAGAAATGTATGTTGATGAGATAGATGGCAAAGAAGATAATTTAATTACAATAGTTGGATACCTACCATTTGTAGTAGAAGGAGATGAACTAAAAATAGTAGGTAGATTTGTTGAGCACAAAGAATATGGAAGGCAATTTAAAGTAGATACCTTTGAAAAGCTTATGCCACAAACATTAGAGGCTTTAGAAAGATATCTTGGAAATGGAATGATAAAAGGAGTAGGCCCTGCAACAGCAAGAAAAATTATAAATACATTTGGGGAAGACACAATTAATGTTATAAAATTTCAACCTTTAAAACTTTCTCAAATTAAAGGAATTACAAAAGAAAAAGCATTAGAAATATCAGAAAGTTTTATAGAACATTGGGAAGTATGGCAAATAGTAGGATTTTTAGAAAGGTTTGGAATAGGAGCCGAAAATTCTAAAAGAGTTTATGATGAACTTGGAATAAATGCAATTGAACAAATTGAAGCAAATCCATATATATTAATAGACATTGCAAGAGGTGTTGATTTTAAACAAGTTGATAAAATGGCAATGGATTTAGGAATGGAACAAAACAATGATAAAAGAGTTAAAAGTGCTATAAAATATGCACTTATTAGGATTACATATAATGGCCATTGTTGTACACTTGAAGAGAATTTAATAGAGTATGTAAAAAGTCTTTTAGGAATTTCTGTAGAAGATATTGAAAATAGTTATATTAATTTAAAAGCTACAGGAGAAATTGTAGAAGAAGAGCGAGAAAACGGAGAAACTTGGGTATATCTTGCAAACTTCTTTGATACAGAAAACAGCATAGCTAACAAAATAATAGATTTAGATAATGCAAAAAATTTAAAGTATGTAAAAAATATAAAAAAGGAATTAGGTAAAATTGAAATAATAGATGATATAGAACTTTCAGAAAAACAAAAAGAAGCAATAGAAGCGGTAAATGACAATAATGTAAGCATTATAACAGGAGGTCCAGGTACAGGAAAAACAACAATTATTAAATCTATAATTGAAATTTATCAGGCAAAGGGGAAAAAGGTTGTACTTTGTGCACCAACAGGAAGAGCTGCAAAAAGAATTACAGAAACTACAGGAGAAGATGCAAGCACTCTTCACAGACTTTTAGAAATAGGAAAATTTGATGACGATATTTTCTTGAAAAAGCAAAAAGAATATCAAGGAACTCCAATAGATGCAGATGTTGTAATCGTTGATGAGGTTTCTATGGTAGATATGTTTTTAATGAATTATCTTGTAAGTTCGCTTTACAAAGGAACAAAACTTGTTTTAGTTGGAGATAGTGATCAGCTTCCATCAGTAGGACCAGGAAGTGTTTTGAAGGATTTGATAGAATCTGAAGTTGTAACTACTATTCACTTAGACAAAGTTTTTAGACAAGCTGCGAAAAGTCAGATAGTTGTAAATGCACATAGGGTAAATGAAGGTGAATACTTTTTGCAAAAAGAAGATTTAGATGAAGATTCTAAACAAGACTTTTTTGTTATAAATGAAGCAAATCCTGAAAAAGTGCTATATCAAGTTTTATCTTTATGTACAGGAAGACTTCAAAATTATGGAGATTATGATTTCTTTAAAAACATTCAAATACTTACACCTACTAAAAAAGGAATGCTTGGAACAAAAGAATTAAATGCATATTTGCAAAATGCTTTAAATCCTGAAGATAAGTTTAAAAATGAAAAAAGATCAAATGGAGCAATATACAGAGTCGGTGACAGAATAATGCAAGTAAAAAACAATTATGATATGACATGGGAAAAAGAAAATCCATATAGAGAAGATGGAATAGATTATGGAACAGGAGTGTTTAATGGCGAGATAGGAACAATAGTTGCAATAGATGAAAGAGAAAAAAGTGTAACTATAAAATTTGATGATGATAAAGTTGCAATGTATGCTTATACAGATTTAGAACAAATTGAACATAGTTATGCAATCACTATTCATAAAGCACAAGGAAGTGAGTTTGATGTAGTTATTATGTGTGTTCCAAGAACAGCTCCAGTGCTTCTTACAAGAAATCTTTTATATACAGGAATTACAAGAGCAAAAGATTTATTGATTATTGTTGGAGATAAAAAAGTAACAGAATTTATGATAAATAATGTTGATAGTAAAAAGAGAAATACAGGATTGAAGTACAAGCTAAAAATGCGAAAAGAAAATTAAAACAACAAGGAGGATATAAAATACTTAATAAAATTTTAGACATGTTTTTTCCACCAGTGTGTGGATTTTGTGGAAAACTAGATAGAAATTCACTTTGTAATAAATGCAAAATTCAAATTCAAAAAAATAATTTATCCAAAATAGAAGATTACAAAAATACATCAAGTTATTTTGATGAACATATATATTTATTTCAGTATAGTGGAGAAATAAGAAATATGATTTTGAATTATAAATTTAGAGAAAAATCATATATTTATAGCACTTTTGTAGAATTAATAAAAAATAATAAAAAAATATGTGCACAAATAAAAAAATATGATATAATCATGCCAGTACCCATCAGTAAAAAAAGATTAAATACACGAGGGTATAATCAAAGTTCATTAATTGCAAGAAAAATTGCAAAAACGCTAAACATGTGCTATGAAGAAAACATTTTAGTTAAAATAAAAGATAATAAGCCTCAAAGTGAGATGGGACAAGAGAAAAGAAAAAGCAACGTTAAAGGGGTATATACAATAAAAAATAAAGAAAAAATATATCAAAAGAAGATTTTATTGATAGATGATATTTTCACAACAGGAAATACTGTAAACGAATGTGCAAAAGTATTGATAGGGAATTTTGCAAGTAATGTAGGAATTTTTACAATAGCAAAAGACTAGATTATATCGTAAATAAAGATTAAATTTTACACAGTATAAAAATATATAAATAGATTGAAGAAGAGTCAGATAAAGGAGAAATTATTATGGATGATTTATTAGAAAGTGTATTAGACTATGTTAGATCTGATTATACAGATTATGCAATTATGATAAATGGAGAGTGGGGAGCAGGAAAAACATATTTCTGGAATAATCAAATTAAAAGAAAAATAGAGTCTCTTACATTAAATGGAAAAAAATATAAAACTATATATATGTCTTTATATGGTATATCTAATCTTGAAGAAATAAGCAAGAAAATTTTTATTGAAACAACTCAACTTATGGATAAAGGCCTTAAAAAATATATGGCTACACATAAGCAGACAGCAATACCAGAATATGCAAAAACAAGTTTAGATATGGCAAATTTCTTTGGTGTTGCGCAAAATGGAGATAAACTAGATTATGATGAGTTCTTTTCTATTACAGACAAAGTCCTATGTTTTGATGACTTAGAAAGAGCAAATGTAGATGTTATAGATATATTAGGATATATAAATAATTTCGTAGAACATGACCATATGAAAACAATAATTATTTGTAATGAAAAAGAACTTGCTACAAAAATGAAAAGTGAAAACCTAGAGATGAAAACTTTTATAGCAACATATCTTTTAGACAAACAGGGAGATTTAAATAATAACGAACTTCCAATGGTAGAAAAAATAAAAGATAGAATAGAAACAGTATTCGAAAGAACAAACGACTATGAAAGAATTAAAGAAAAACTTATAGGTGAAACATTTGAGTATGCACCAAAATTTGATTACATTATAAATGGAATTCTTATGAGATATGAGTCAAATTCAGGATTAGTAAGGTTCTTAAGAGAAAATTCTAGTTTAATTATGGCTACATTTAAAAGAAGTGGAACAAGAAATTTACGTATTCTAAAACAAGCTTTAAATGACTTCAAAAAAATATATGAAATGACAGACAAGTTTTATCCAAATACAAATAAATTAGTAATGCAAACAATGCTTATATTTACTATTGCAGCATCTTTCGAAATTAAAGCAGGAAAAATAACAAAAGAAAAATTTAAGAATATTAATAGCAATGAAGAATATAAATCAATACTAGTATCTTCTAGAGTTTTGATGGATAATAGACAATTTTATATAAAGGAATTTGACAGTAATTATTATTATAACTTCAAAGCAGAATATAGATTTTTTAAATTTATAGAGTATTATATTAGAACTAGAATTTTTGATATGAAATTATTTAAAAAAGATATGGAAGAGGCTGAGTTCTCTTCAAGTGGTGAAAAGAACATGCCTGCATATAAGAGAATTTTAGTTGAAGAGTATTGGAAAATACCTGATGATAAATTTTTTGATATCATATATGAGGCATTAGAAGATGTTAAAAAAGGAAATCTACAATTAATAGAAATTGCAAAACTATTTGTATATTATATCTATTTTTATAACAATAATTTAATAAATTATGATTTAAAAACTTTAAAAGAAGATTTTATTGCTGGAATGAACTTAGCTGTAGTACATTCAAGATATTTTCCAAATGTACGTGAAGAACTAGAAAAAATTTCAATTTATAATTCATCAGATGATATAAACGAAGTTATAAGTAGCTTTAATGAGTTAAATGAAGAGCTTTTAGAAAAAGAATATGAAATAAAAGCAGAAGAAATATTTAAAAATATTCCAATGAAGATGGAACAATTTTACGAAAGATTTGATAAAGAATG
>OCTW011586191.1_pt1 | contig 24169 bp, 20 predicted proteins | sample 1539671 | NCBI WGS metagenome assembly OCTW01 (sample SAMN02144230, study PRJEB22623) | gut metagenome | biome: sheep rumen | host: Ovis aries | place: New Zealand | reverse complement strand
AAGATAAAGAGTTCATACTCTGTCCATTCTTCGATACTATAAAGATAAGTTGTGATTAATTCTGCGTCTTTTTTTGATATGAAGTAATCTTGGTTTAAATTGTGAATAGCACAGTGGATAACTAATTTATTGAGCTGATTGTAGGTATCATTTGATTCAGTAAATTTATCATATGTGTATAAGATATTTTCAAGTCCTTTGATATCTTTTTTAGAATGATATTTTGCAACTTTTTGAGCAAGTTTAAAGAATGAAGAAGATTCATATTGGTGATAAGCTTGTTCAAACTCAGCTAAACTCATGTGTATCGCAGAAATAGCAATTAATAATTTATCAGCTGACAGCATGGTTTGACCATTCTCAAATTTTGATAACTGTGATTGTGAGAGATGTTCATTAGCAATATCTTTCATTTTTAAGCCTCTAGCTAATCTAAGATCACGAAATAGTTCTCCCAATTCAAAGTTATTTAACTGACTCAATATTATCTCCTTACACTTATGACTTCATATTTATTTATATTTTAGCAGAAAAAAATCTTTTCTCCAAGGAATGTTGATATATCAATATTCAATAGAAAGAAAATTGTTAACTAACAAAATTTTCTGAAAATTATCTTGACTTTATTTTATAAAGTGTTAACATGGAGTGTAAGATTTAATTGATAGGAGAAAACAGATGAGAAGTGACATGATTAAGGTAGGTGTGGATAAAGCACCAGCCCGTGGTCTTCTTTATGCAACCGGGCAAGTAAAATCTGCTAAAGACATGCAAAAACCATTTATCGCAATTTGTAATTCTTACATTGATATTGTTCCTGGACATGTTCATTTGCGTGAGTTGGCAGACGTCGCCAAGGAAGCTATCCGTGAAATGGGTGGTATTCCTTTTGAATTTAATACTATTGGTGTTGACGACGGAATTGCTATGGGGCATATTGGAATGCGTTATAGTCTTCCATCACGTGAAATCATTGCGGATGCTGCTGAAACAGTTATCAATGCGCATTGGTTTGACGGTGTTTTCTACATTCCTAACTGTGATAAAATTACGCCAGGTATGATTTTGGCAGCGCTTCGTACCAACGTTCCAGCTGTCTTTTGTTCAGGTGGTCCGATGAAAGGTGGCGTTGATATGACAGGTCACCAAGCAACGCTATCAAGTCTTTTTGAAGCTGTCGGAACTTATCAAGCTGGTGATATGTCTAAGAAAGAATTGGATTATCTAGAACAAAATGCTTGCCCAACTTGTGGTTCTTGTGCGGGAATGTTCACAGCTAATTCGATGAATTCTCTTATGGAAGTGCTTGGTCTTGCTCTTCCTGGAAATGGTACTGTTCTTGCGGTATCTGATCAACGTCGTGAACTTGTTCGTCAAGCAGCAAAACACTTGATGGATAATGTCAAAAATAATTTACGTCCACGTGATATTATCACTAAAGAAGCAATCGATGATGCCTTTGCTCTTGATATGGCAATGGGTGGTTCAACAAATACTGTTCTTCACACACTTGCTATTGCGCGTGAAGCAGGTATTGATTACAATTTGACAGATATTAACGAAATCGCTAAGAAGACACCATATCTTTCTAAAATTGCGCCATCAAGTGTTTACACAATGCATGATGTTCAAGAAGCTGGTGGTATTTCAGCAATCATCAACCAATTGATTAAAAAAGGTACAATCAAGGGTGATCGTATCACTGTAACTGGTAAAACATTGAAAGAAAATGTTGCAGGCGCTGAAATCAAGAATGAAGAAATCATTCACCCTATTGAAAGCCCTATTTCACCAGTAGGTGGTTTGTCTGTCCTTTACGGAAATATCGCTCAAGATGGTGCGGTTATCAAGGTTGGTGGAGTTGATCCATCCGTTAAAACTTTCCGTGGTAAAGCTATCTGCTGTGATTCACAAGATGAAGCACTTGAATTGATTGACAATGGTACTGTTAAAAAAGGTCATGTTGTTGTCATTCGTTACGAAGGTCCTCAAGGTGGTCCAGGCATGCCAGAAATGCTCGCACCAACTTCTAAAATCGTTGGACGTGGGCTTGGTAAAGATGTTGCCTTGATTACTGATGGTCGTTTCTCAGGGGCTACTCGTGGTATTGCCATTGGTCACGTTTCACCAGAAGCAGCAGAAGGTGGTAACATCGCCCTTATTGAAGACGGTGATGAAATCTATATTGATTTAACAAATCGTACAATTGATTTACTTGTGGATGATGCCACATTAGAAGAACGTCGTAAACATTTGAAACCATTTAAGTCAAAAATTTCAAGCGGTTGGTTACGTCGTTACACAACTTTTGCGTCATCAGCTAACTTTGGTGGTTCAATGATGACTCAAGAAGAGTTTGAAGAACGTAAAGCGGAACGCGAAAGCCAAGAAAAAGAATAAAGTAAATTATTTTTGAAAGTGTTCAAATAATTGTTCACTTTCCCTTGCTTTATTTTTTTTAAATGTTATTATAGTAACAAGCTGTTAGAATTTTTAGATAATTCGGAATTTACATGAAAAGGAGGACTTTGTGAAACAGATTAGATTAAAAGAATCCAAGAATGGATCGGAATTATTATTGGAAACCTTGGCTAGTCTGGGAATTGATACGATTTTCGGCTACCCGGGTGGAGCCGTTCTGCCACTTTATGACGCTATTTATAATTTTGATGGTATTCGCCATATTTTGGCACGTCATGAGCAAGGTGCCCTCCATGAAGCAGAAGGTTACGCAAAATCAACTGGTAAACTTGGTGTTGCCATTGTTACCAGCGGTCCTGGTGCAACTAATGCTATTACAGGTATTGCCGATGGTATGAGCGATAGCGTTCCGATGCTTATTTTCACTGGTCAGGTTGGTATGTCTGGTATTGGTAAAGATGCTTTCCAAGAAGCAGATATTATTGGTATTACAATGCCAATTACAAAATACAATTATCAGATTCGTGATGTTGCTGATGTTCCTCGAATTGTAACTGAGGCTGTGCACATTGCAACAACTGGACGACCTGGACCAGTAGTGATTGATCTTCCGAAAAATATTTCGGCTGCAAAAACATCATTCTATCATGATCCAACGGTTAATCTTCCAAGTTATCAACCGACGTTAGAACCAAATGTCTTGCAGGTCAAGAAAATTTTGACACAGTTGAAAAAAGCAAAACGTCCACTAATCATTGCTGGTGGTGGCGTCAATTATTCAGGTGCATCTGAGGAGTTGATTGCTTTTGCAGAACGCTATAATATCCCAGTTGTTTCAACATTGTTGAGCTTAGGTGTTATGCCAATTAATCATCCACTTTCTTTAGGGATGGGTGGTATGCATGGGTCATATGCTTCAAACATGGCATTGACACAATGTGATTTCATGATTAACTTTGGATCGCGTTTTGCAGATCGCTTGACAGGTAATCCTAAGACATTTGCTAAAAAAGCAGTTGTAGCACACGTTGATATCGATCCAGCTGAGATTGGTAAAGTGGTTAAAACACAGATTCCAATCGTTGGTGACGCCAAGCGTACATTACAAATTCTTCTAGATGAAGATGAAGTTAAAACACGTCACGATGATTGGACAGAATCAGTTCTAGCTAATAAAGCAAAAGCTCCATTTAGTTATGATTTTGATGAATCAGTGATTAAACCACAACACGCTATTGCTACAATTGGTAAAGTTACTGATGGTGATGCCATTGTCGTAACAGACGTTGGTCAGCACCAAATGTGGGCGGCTCAATTTTATCCATATAAAAATGAGCGTCAACTGATTACATCTGGTGGTCTTGGAACAATGGGATTTGGTATCCCAGCAGCAATCGGTGCCAAGTTAGCTAACCCTGATAAAGAAGTTATTCTTTTTGTCGGTGATGGTGGTTTCCAAATGACAAACCAAGAATTGGCATTATTAAATGGTTATGGTGTTCCGATTAAAGTGGTACTTATCAATAACCATTCACTTGGTATGGTTCGCCAATGGCAAGAATCATTTTACGATGAGCATCGCAGTGAGTCAACATTTGATGATGAACCAAACTTCCAAATGATGGCAGAAGCTTATGGAATTGCTCACTACAAGTTCACTAATCCAAATACGTTGGAAGAAGATTTGAAAGTAATTACTGAGAATAAACCAATGCTAATTGAAGTAGCTATTTCAAATCGTGAACATGTTTATCCAATGGTTCCTTCAGGTAAATCAAATAGTGAAATGTTGGGGGTGAAGTTTAATGCGTAGAATGTTGACAGCTAAGCTTCAAAATTCAACAGGTGTTCTTAATCGATTCACTGGAGTCCTGTCACGCCGACAGGTAAACATTGAGTCTATATCAGTTGGACATACCATGGAACCAAATGTTTCTCGCATCACTATTATTATTGATGTTGAGAATTTGGAAGAAGTCGAGCAAATCATCAAACAATTGAATCGATTGATTGATGTACTTCGAGTTCGTGATATTACGGACATTCCACATTTGGAACGTGAAGTGATTTTGGTTAAGGTTACAGCACCAACTAGCAAACGAGCTGAGATATTAGCCGTTATTCAACCTTTCCGCGCTAGTGTTGTTGACGTTGCGCCTAAATCAATTACGATTCAGGTGACTGGTGACGGAGATAAGATTGATGCTTTGCTTCGTGTTGTTAAACCTTATGGTATTCAGAATCTTGCTCGCACAGGTGCAACAGGATTCTCAAGAGATTTTTCTTGTTAAAAACATTTAATTTAGTTAACATTTGCCTTACTCGGGCAGTTAAAATAAAAATAGAAAAGAGATATTTATTATGGCAGTAACAATGGAATACGAAAAAGACGTAAAAGTAGCAGCTCTTGATGGTAAAAAAATTGCCGTTATCGGTTATGGATCACAAGGTCATGCTCATGCTCAAAACTTGCGTGACTCAGGTCACGATGTTATCATTGGGGTTCGCCATGGTAAATCATTCGATAAAGCAAAAGAAGATGGATTTGACACTTATGAAGTAGCAGAAGCAACTAAACTTGCTGATGTTATCATGGTATTGGCACCAGATGAAATTCAAGCTAAACTTTATGCTGAAGAAATTGCTCCAAACCTTGAACCAGGTAACGCTCTTGGTTTTGCACATGGTTTCAACATTCGTTTCGAATACATTAAAGCTCCTGAAACAGTAGACGTATTCATGTGTGCTCCTAAAGGACCAGGTCACCTTGTACGTCGTACTTACACTGAAGGATTTGGTGTACCAGCACTTTACGCTGTTTACCAAGATGCTACTGGTAATGCAAAAGATATCGCAATGGACTGGTCTAAAGGTATCGGTGCTGCACGTGTTGGACTTCTTGAAACAACATTTAAAGAAGAAACTGAAGAAGATCTATTCGGTGAACAAGCAGTTCTTTGTGGTGGTTTGACTGCCCTTATCGAAGCTGGTTTTGAAGTTCTTACTGAAGCTGGATATGCTCCAGAATTGGCTTACTTTGAAGTTCTTCACGAAATGAAACTTATCGTTGACCTAATCTACGAAGGTGGATTCAAGAAAATGCGTCAATCAATCTCAAATACAGCTGAATTTGGTGACTACGTATCAGGACCACGTGTTATCACTAAAGACGTTAAAGAAAATATGAAAGCTGTTCTTGCTGATATTCAATCTGGTAAATTTGCAGAAGACTTCGTTAACGACTATAAAGCAGGTCGTCCAAAACTTGAAGCTTACCGTAAAGAAGCAGCTGAACTTGAAATTGAAAAAGTTGGTGCAGAACTTCGTAAAGCAATGCCTTTCGTTAACCAAAACGATGATGATGCATTCAAAATTTATAACTAATTTTTGAAGAAGTCTACTTAATATAAGGCCGATGTTAGTCATCGGTTTTTTATCTATTAATAAGCAAATTGTCATATAAAATATTTAGATATTAGAAGAGGTAGTTTATGATCTTAGCTAAGGATGTTGTTGACGCCTATGACGTCTTGAAAGATGTTGTTGAGCGTACACCCCTAGATTTTGACCGCTATTTGTCGGAAAAATATGGTGCAACTGTTTATCTTAAACGTGAAAACATGCAGAAAGTGCGTTCTTTTAAAATTCGTGGTGCTTATTACGCTATTCACCAATTATCAGATGAAGATAAAAAACGTGGTGTAGTTTGTGCTTCAGCTGGAAATCATGCTCAAGGTGTTGCTTTTACCTGCCATGAAATGAAAATTCCAGCAACAATTTTTATGCCTGTAACAACTCCCCAACAAAAAATTGGTCAAGTTAAATTCTTTGGTGGTCCTTATGTGACAATTAAATTGGTTGGAGATACTTTTGATGCTTCAGCACAAGCAGCTCAAGAATTTACAAAATCTGAAGGAATGACTTTTATTGATCCTTTTGATGATGAAAATGTTCAAGCAGGACAAGGGACTGTCGCCTACGAGATTTATGAACAAGCTCAAGAAGAAGGCGTTACCTTTGACCAAATCTTTGTTCCAGTCGGTGGTGGTGGTTTGATTTCTGGTGTAGCCACTTATATCAAAGATGTTGCTCCTGAGATTGAAGTCGTTGGTGTGGAAGCGTCAGGAGCTCGTAGCATGCGTGCTGCATTTGATAAAGGGCATCCTGTTAAATTGGAAGAGATTGATAAATTTGCCGACGGGATTGCTGTTCAAAAAGTTGGTGAGAAAACTTTTGAAGTTGCCCGTAAATATGTTGATAAATTAGTTGGTGTTGATGAAGGTTTGATTTCTGAAACACTTATTGACATGTATTCAAAACAAGGTATCATTGCCGAACCTGCGGGAGCATCTTCTATTGCAGCTCTTGAAGTCATGAAGGATGACATCAAAGGTAAAACAGTTGTATGTATTATCTCTGGTGGGAATAATGATATCAACCGTATGCAAGAAATGGAAGAACGTGCCCTTATTTATGATGGGGTGAAACACTATTTTGTGGTTAATTTCCCACAACGTCCAGGAGCACTTCGTGAATTTGTAAATAACATTCTTGGTCCAAATGATGATATTACGCGTTTTGAATATATCAAACGTGCTAATAAAGGAACTGGTCCAGTTCTCATTGGGATTACTTTAGGGGATAAGAATGATTATAATGATTTTATTGATCGTCTGTCAGGTTTTGATCCTTCATACATCAATTTGCACGGAAATGAAAGCCTCTATAATTTGTTAGTTTGATGAAAAAATAAACTTCTGTTCTCTCTTAAAATTATTATTATATTGACAAGCAAACCTAGTTGAACTTTCCGGTTTAACTAGGTTTTTATGTGGATTTTCCTTGACTTTTTGAGAAAATAAAATATAATTGTATTAACCAAAAGGTACAAAAATGGAGGTTTGGTGTTTAGGCCTTGTTTTATTATTTATTATGCCTTTACAGCAATTAGTTGTGACTAGATGTCTAGAAAAAAGAAATAGTTTCAAAGGAGAATAATTATGTTTTTAATTGTTGTTACAATTGTTATCTTGCTAATCTTAGGTGTGATTGCAAGCACACTTTATGTTGTTCGTCAACAAACAGTAGCTATCATTGAACGTTTTGGAAAATATCAAACAACTTCTGGTAGTGGTATTCATGTTCGTTTGCCATTTGGTATTGATAAGATTGCTGCACGTATTCAATTGCGTCTTTTACAATCTGAAATTGTGGTAGAAACAAAAACGAAAGATAATGTTTTTGTTACTTTAAATGTGGCTACTCAATACCGTGTTAATGAACAAAATGTTACAGATGCTTACTACAAACTTATGCGTCCTGAAGCTCAAATAAAATCATATATTGAAGATGCTCTTCGTTCATCAGTTCCCAAATTGACTTTGGATGAATTGTTTGAGAAAAAAGATGAAATTGCTCTTGAAGTGCAACATCAAGTAGCTGAAGAAATGTCAACTTATGGTTATCTTATCGTGAAAACATTGATTACTAAAGTTGAACCAGATGCTGAAGTTAAGCAATCAATGAATGAAATCAATGCGGCACAACGTAAACGCGTTGCAGCTCAAGAATTAGCTAATGCAGATAAAATTAAAATTGTAACGGCCGCCGAAGCAGAAGCTGAAAAAGATCGTCTTCACGGTGTTGGTATTGCTCAGCAGCGTAAAGCAATCGTTGATGGCCTTGCTGAATCTATTCAAGAATTAAAAGACGCAAATGTTGGTATGACAGAAGAACAAATTATGTCTATTCTTTTGACTAACCAATACCTTGATACTTTGAATACTTTTGCGGCTAAAGGCAATCAAACACTCTTCTTACCAAATCATCCAGAAGGTATTGAAGATATTCGCACACAAATTTTGTCATCATTGAAAACTAAATAATAAAAAAAGTCCCTATTGCAGACGGAAGGAATTGCAATAGGGACTTTTTGTCTGGCATTGTTAGGGATTGAAATAGGAGTTAAATATTTCTTTTATACCGTTTATATTCATGGATTATTTTCAGAGCACGTTTCCGTGTTTTGATATTGGGACTTTTAAGTCTGCGATAAGCAGATGCTAAATCAGTTTTTTCAGCCATATCAACCTCCTTAAAATTAGATTATTAACGTTAACATTGAGTAGTATAGCACAAAATGCTTAACCGGTAAAGCATTTTGTGTATTTTAAGCTAATATATTGATATTTTGGCTCAAAAAAACAACCTTCTAAGATATAGAAGATTGTTTTTAACATTATTTCAAGAAGCGTTGTAAGAAAACTTTTGTACGCTCTTGTTGAGGATTTTCAAAGATTTGTTCAGGTGTACCTTCTTCAGCGATAACGCCTTTATCCATGAAGATGACGCGATCTGAGACTTCTTTGGCAAATTCCATTTCGTGAGTAACGATAATCATTGTCAAACCTGATTTAGCAAGATCTTGCATTGTTTTAAGAACTTCACCAACCATTTCTGGGTCAAGTGCTGAAGTTGGTTCGTCAAATAGCATTGCTTCAGGGTTAACTGACAAGGCACGGGCAATAGCCACACGTTGTTTTTGACCACCAGAAAGTTGTTTTGGTTTTGCTTTCCAGTATTGTTCTGTCATTCCAACTTTTGTGAGGTTTTCTTTGGCAATGGCTTCTGCTTCACTGCGAGAACGTTTTAGAACAGTTGTTTGAGCAACAATAGCATTTTCCAAAACGTTTAAGTTTTCAAAAAGGTTGAATGATTGGAAAACCATTCCAAGTTTTTCACGGTATTCTGTCAAATTGTAGTTTTTTTCGAGAACGTTTTGACCGTGGAAGAGGATTTTACCAGCAGTTGGTTCTTCTAAAAGGTTAATAGAACGAAGAAATGTTGATTTTCCTGAACCTGATGAACCAATGATTGAAATAACCTCACCTTTTTTAACTGAAAGTGAAATATCTTTAAGGACTTCATTTTGTCCGTAAGATTTTTTCAAATGTTTAATATCAATAATAGCTTGTGACATTATTTCACCTCTTTCGTTTGGTTTTGGTTAGCACCAGTTGTGTAAGTGTCGGCATCGAAGCGTCGTTCAATAAAGCGTAGGATGCGTGTCACTGTGAAGGTGAGAACAAAGTAGATAATCGCGATAATAGTAAATGTTTGGAAGTATTGATATGTTTGTGTTGCAACAGTATTACCTGAAAAGTAAAGTTCAACAACTGAGATAACATTCAATACTGAAGTATCTTTGATGTTGATGACAAATTCGTTACCTGTTGCTGGCAAGATATTGCGAACAACTTGAGGAAGAACGATTTTGCGCATTGTTTGACCGTGGGTAAATCCAAGTGCTGTAGCTGCTTCGAATTGACCTTTATCAACAGCGAAGATACCACCACGAACGATTTCACTCATGTAAGCACCAGTGTTGATTGAAACGATAAAGATTGCAGCTAGTGTACGGTCGATTGAGATACCAAAGGCTTGAGCTGTACCATAGTAGATAACCATTGCTTGTACGATCATCGGAGTACCACGGAAAATTTCAATGTAAACGCTAAGCAACCAGCCAAAGGCTTTTTGAAGTCCTGCAAGAACTTTATTCGTAGCTTTTGGAGCTGTGCGGTAAACACCAATCAATAGACCAATGAAAAGACCAACAACTGTACCAATAATAGAGATGAGAAGTGTAACCCCTGCACCACGTAGGAATTGGTTCCAGTTTTTCTTGAAGATTCCCCACATGTCAGTAAAGAAATTACTCTTTTGATCTTTTTCAGTTTTATCAGCTGGTTGTTTTTCAATCATGTCATCCATGAGTTGGAGACGATCGTTTTCAGAGATGCCAGCTAAAACAGCATTAACTTTTGCCAATGTTTCTGTATCATCTTTACGAAGACCGACAGCAATAGCAGTGTCTGCTTTAGATGTTGCAAATCCTTTGCCTTCTTCAAAGGCAATCATCTTGAAGTCGCTGTTAGCATTTTCAGCAGAGATAGCATCAGGACGTTCAGAAACGTAACCATCAATAATACCAGATTCAAGTGCTTGACGCATTTGATTGAAGTCACCCATAGCAGTTTCTTTTGAAACACCTTTGATTTGGTCAATCAAGTTGTAAAGGTAGACACCTTGCTGAGAAGTTAATTTTGCACCTGCAAAATCTTTTAATGAAGTTGCTTGTGCAAAATCACCTTTTTTAGAAACAACGATAACTGGGTAGCTTGTATAGTAACTATCTGAGAATGCAATTTCTTTCTTACGTTCAGCCGTAGGACTCATTCCGGCAGCAATCATGTCAATCTTTCCGGAAGTAAGTGCTGGAATTAATCCTGTCCAAGTAGTTTTGACAACGAGGAGTTCCTTGCCTAAGCTATCTGCTATTTCCTTAGCTATTTGGACATCGTATCCGTTAGCGTACTGGCTAGTTCCTTCGATAGGAACAGCTCCATTAGAATCATCATCTTGTGTCCAGTTAAATGGGGCATAGGCTGCTTCCATACCGACACGAAGATATTCGTCAGCGTTTGCACTAGTCATTCCTCCAAAGAGAAGAAGAAGGCCTGCAAAACAACTTAAAAGTAACTTTTTCATTTAAGACTCCTGTCTATTCTTGTACCTTACTATTTTACAGGAAATAGGGTCTGATTTCAACACGATACGCTTAAAAATAGAATATTTATACAACAGATTATGATAAAATAGTGGGAGAAGAAAGGAGTAGGAGATCATGAAAAAATTAAGACTGATTTTGGTTGCAATCATCACATTTTTAGGATTATCTGTTCAAGTTTTTGCTGACAGTGATGTTGACTACAGCATCAGCAATTATGATGGTGTCTTAACAGTACATGAGGATAATACTGCTGATTTTTATCAGACAATTACTTATCGATTTGATTCCTCTTATAATGGTCAGATTGTGACTTTGGGAGAAGCAGGTCATATGCCTGATGGTTTTTCTGTTAACAATCAGCCAGAAGTTTCTGCTGAAGTTAATGGAGCCGATAAAACTGTTCGGTCTGTGGTAAGCGATCTTGGTGATGGTTATCAGGTAAAAATTTATAATTCTGGTTATAGTGGAGATGTAGTGACTGTTAAGTTACACTGGAAATTATCGCATTTACTTTTCCTTTATCAAGACGTCGCTGAACTCAATTGGGTACCAATTAGTGATTGGGATGAAACCTTGAAGCATGTCACTTTTACTGTTGTCACTGATAAGACGACGACTAATCGTAATCTCTGGGCTCATAGAGGTTATCTAAAATCAGCGGTTGTAAACAAATTACCCGATGGTTATCAAATTACTACTGAAAATGTCGATGGGAAATTAGAGCTACATGCTTATTGGGATAAAGCCATTTTGACAAATGCTACAAGGTTAGCAAATAACCGTAAGGCAGATATCATTAAGCAAGAAAATAAAATTGCTCGAAGAAGCCGATTGCTTAAACTGGTACTATTTAAGCTCGTTCCTGCTGTGATTGTTGTTTTAATCGGATTGGCTTGGCTTTTCTTCTTCAATGGAAAACGAATGGCTCAAAAGTACGAAAAGTTTAGTCGCGATACTCGTTCCTATGAAGCGCCTGAAGATTGGTCACCTTTGCTAATTATGCAATACATTTACGATGTTGATTTGCAAGATACTGATACAAAAGGAAGTCCAATTTCACAAAAATTCAAATTTGAGACAGCTATGCAAGCGACATTGCTTGATTTGATTGATCGTCATATTATTACAGCAAATGATGAGGAATTGACTTGCCATCTTGATAAGCCAATGACTGATTATGAATCAGAAGTTATTGATATGGCATTTGGCGATAAAGGAACCGTGAAAATTGAAGAACTGTTTGCTGATTATCGCTTTGATGATGAGCTTGTTGGTAGCTATAAGAAAAAATATAAAGGTCACACCTTAGAAACAAAACTAAACAATCTTGGTGAAGCTTTCAACAAACGCTATCTTGGTAAGTTGGAACAGATTACGGATTTAGTAGATCAAGAAATATCAGATAAAGGTCTACCAGAAATTCGTGAAAATTTAACTGGTATCATTGCTAATAAATTTGAATATGCCAAGGGTCTCCTATTCCTTACAGTAATACCAATTTTTGCTGGCTTAGTTTACCTTTTGTTTAATGCAAATTTGGCTTTTCTTACATACGGTTTATTATTACTTTTAGTTGTTTTAAGTTTAGTTATTATCATGGTTAAAGCGCACTACTATAAGGTCCATGGTATGATAACCGCTATAGGTCAAGAACGAATTCAAGCTTGGGTTAGCTTTACCAATATGATGCGAGATATTAATAAATTCGATAAAGTTGACTGGCAAGGAGTCATCGTCTGGAACCGTATTTTGGTTTATGCAACGCTATTTGGCTATGCTAAGCAAGTTCAAAAATATCTCAAAATTCATGATATTAAACTTGCTAGTGAGTCTGATTTTATGATGAGCCCTGAACTTGGTTACTTAATTGGTATGCAAACACATCGATTAGGAATGGCTAGTTTGAATGCTGATTCAGCTGCTCACTTTTCTGTTTCATCCGGTAGTTCCGGCTCTAGTGGAGGATTCTCCGGAGGCGGCGGTGGCGGAGGCGGCGGAGCGTTTTAAAAATGCCCCAAATCTGCTATAATTGAAGGGATATTAAATTAAGGAGAGCTTATGTTATTTTTCGAACTACTAAAGGCTATCTTTTTAGGGATAGTTGAGGGAATTACAGAGTGGTTACCTGTTTCAAGTACAGGACACCTGATTTTGGTTCAAGAGTTTATCAAATTGAATCAAGGTAAAGCGTTTTTGGACATGTTCAACATTGTCATTCAATTGGGAGCAATCTTAGCTGTTATTGTGATTTACTTTAAACGTTTGAATCCATTTCAGCCTGGAAAAACAGCGCGTGAAGTTCAGTTAACATGGCAACTATGGTTAAAAGTTGTCATTGCATGTATTCCATCAATTTTGATTGCGGTGCCTTTTGATGATTGGTTCGAAGCACACTTTAACTACATGCTTCCAATCGCAATTGCCTTAATTGTTTACGGGATTGCATTTATCTGGATTGAAAAACGAAATGCTAATATTGAACCTGAAGTGACTGATCTTACTCGCATGCCTTATTTGACAGCGTTTTGGATTGGATGTTTCCAAGTGCTAAGTATTGTTCCGGGAACAAGTCGTTCAGGAGCAACAATTCTTGGGGCTATTATTGTGGGGACAAGTCGTTCAGTCGCTGCTGACTTCACTTTCTTCCTTGCTATTCCAACAATGTTTGGTTACAGTGGTTTGAAAGCCATTAAATTCTTCTTGGACGGAAACGTTCTTAACTTTAGCCAATTCTTGATTTTGATGGTGGCTAGCGTAACAGCTTTCCTTGTCAGTCTTTATGTTATCCGCTTCTTGACTGATTATGTTAAAAAACACGATTTCACTATTTTTGGTAAGTATCGTATCGTTTTAGGGACAATTCTTATTTTATATAGCATTGTTAAAGTTATCTTTTAAAATGCCAGCAGCCCTTGTCAGGGCTGCTTTTTGTGACGTAAAAATTGAAAAAACATGACTTTTCCTGTATAATAAAATGACTACTCGTGCGAGGTATATAGTATGGAAATGAAACAGATTAGCGAGACAACGCTAAAAATAACGATTAGTATGGAAGATTTAGAAGAACGCGGAATGGAGTTGAAAGATTTTTTGATTCCTCAAGAAAAGACAGAAGAGTTCTTCTACTCAGTAATGGATGAATTAGATTTACCGGATAATTTCAAAGATAGCGGAATGCTTAGCTTCCGTGTGACACCACGTAAAGACCGTATTGATGTCTTTGTCACAAAATCTGAAATTAATAAAGATATTAACTTTGAAGATTTGGCTGCATTTGATGATGTCTCAAATATGTCGCCTGAAGAATTCTTCAAAACTTTGGAACAAACCATGTTGTCTAAGGGAGATACAGAAGCTCACGAAAAATTAGGTAAAATTGAAGAAATGATGGAAGGCGCTGTTGAAGAAGTCTTAACAGAACATGCTCAACAATCTGAAGCAACAGAAACTGAAGAAGAAGTTAATCCATCAGATTATGTTCACTATGTATTGGATTTTCCAAGTTTAGAGGCAACAGTTGCTTTTGCTAAAGCAATTGATTTTCCAGTGGAAGCGTCAGAACTTTATAAGATGGATGGGGCTTACTACATGACAGTCCTTATTGATTTGCAAAATCATCCTTCTTATTATGCAAATTTGATGTATGCTCGCATGTTGGAATATGCTGGCGCTGGAACAAAGACACGTGCTTATTTACAAGAGCATGCAGTTGAATTATTGACGGATGATGCCGTCGCAAAATTAAAAATGATTGAGTTGGTATAGTATGGCACCCTTTACAATTGAATATGTTTTAGTTTTAATTGGCGCATTTTTGTTATCACTTTTCTTGACGCCGATTGTTCGTTTTATTGCTTTCCGCGTTGGTGCCGTTGACAATCCAAATGCTCGTCGTGTTAATGAAGTCCCTATGCCAAGTAGTGGTGGTTTAGCGATTTTCTTAGCCTTCTTGATATCATCTTTAATTTTTATGCCAATGGTTTTGAAGCAACCGATTTGGACGATTTCTTATTTTGATTATATTTTGCCAGTTGTTATTGGTGGATTTATCATTACAGCGACTGGTTTTATCGATGATATTTATGAATTGAAGCCAAAAACAAAAATGGCAGGAATCATTCTTGGAGCTGTCATTGTTTGGGCATTTACGGATTTCCGCTTTGATAGTTTTAAAATTCCTTTTGGCGGACCGTTATTACAGTTTAATTCGATAGTAACCTTTTTCCTAACTGTCTTTTGGATTATTTCAATTACAAATGCCATGAATTTGATTGATGGTTTAGATGGTCTGGTGAGCGGTGTTTCTATCATTAGCCTGATTACAATGGCTTTGGTATCTTATTTCTTTTTACCACAAACTGACTTTTATTTAACGCTGACAATCTTGCTGTTGATTGCCTGTATTGCAGGTTTTTTCCCATATAATTACAACCCAGCTATTATTTATTTGGGGGATACAGGAGCATTATTCATTGGATTTATGATTGGTGTATTATCTCTTCAAGGGTTGAAAAATTCGACAGCTGTTGCGGTGGTTACACCTGTTATTATCTTAGGGGTTCCTATCTTAGATACAACTGTTGCGATTATTCGCCGTAAATTATCTGGACGTCCTGCGACAGAAGCAGACAAGATGCATTTGCACCATCGTCTTTTAGCTATGGGATTCACGCATCGAGGTGCTGTTTTGGTTGTTTATGGTATTGCTATCCTTTTCTCACTCATTGCTCTTTTACTTAATGTTTCAAGCAGACTGGGTGGAGTATTGTTGATGATCGGTTTAGCGTTTGCCTTAGAGGTCTTTATCGAAGGATTGGAAATTTGGGGAGTTGGTAGAACACCTCTCTTTGACACCTTGAAATTTATCGGAAATAGCGATTACCGTCAAGCAACTATGCTTAAATGGAAAAATCGCAAAAATAATAAGTAAATGAAAAGCCTATTATGGCTTTTTTTTTGATATAATGATTAGTAACCCTATAGAACTGCGGTAATTTTCAGAAAAAAGTTACTGCTGCATTTGATTAATTGGAGGAACGTACACATGTCTGTACTTGAAATAAAAGATCTTCATGTCTCAATTGAAGATAAAGAAATTCTTAAGGGTGTTAATTTAACCCTTAAGACTGGAGAGATTGCTGCGATTATGGGTCCTAACGGGACTGGTAAATCAACGCTTTCAGCTGCGATTATGGGTAATCCAAATTATGAGGTTACTCAGGGTGAAATTTTGCTTGATGGTGAGAATATTCTCGAACTTGAAGTTGATGAACGAGCTCGCCTTGGTTTATTCCTTGCTATGCAGTATCCATCTGAAATTCCAGGAATTACGAATGCTGAATTTATTCGTGCAGCTATGAATGCTGGAAAAGAAGATGATGAAAAAATTTCTGTCATGGATTTCATCACAAAACTTGATGAAAAAATGGAATTTTTGGGCATGAAAGAAGAAATGGCAGAACGTTACCTTAACGAAGGTTTCTCAGGTGGTGAGAAAAAACGTAATGAAATTCTTCAATTATTGATGCTTGAACCCAAATTCGCTCTTCTTGATGAAATCGACTCTGGTCTTGATATCGATGCTCTTAAAGTTGTTTCAAAAGGGGTTAACGCTATGCGTGGCGAACAATTTGGAGCAATGATTATCACTCACTATCAACGACTTCTTAACTATATTACACCAGATGTTGTACACATTATGATGGATGGTCGTGTTGTCCTTACAGGTGGTGCAGAACTTGCTGCCCGTCTTGAAAAAGAAGGCTATGCGAAAATTGCCGAAGAACTTGGAATAAAATACGAAGAAGAAGTGTAATTGATGATGTCAAGTCTACTATTATAGTAGACGATACTCGTATGTAGGATATAAAAAGGAGTAAACATCAAATTATGACGAAAGAATCAGTTTTAAATTTTTCACAAGCAAAAGCAGAACCTTTGTGGTTGCAAGAGCGACGCTTAGCTGCTTTTGATCATATAGATAAATTACCATTACCAGAGGTCAACCGTGTTAAATTTCATCGTTGGAATTTAGGTGATGGAAGTATTTCAGAGGATGTGGCATTGGCTAATGTCCCTGATTTTACAGCTCTTGGAGATAATCCAAAACTTGTTCAAGTTGGAACTCAGACCGTTCTTGAACAGTTACCTGTTGACTTGATGTCAAAAGGTGTTGTTTTTACAGATTTTTATGGTGCTTTGGAAGAAATTCCTGAAGTTATTGAAAAATATTTTGGTAAAGCGCGTGGTGACCTAGAAGATAAATTAGCAGCTTATCATACTGCTTACTTCAATAGTGCTGCTGTACTTTACATCCCAGATAATGTGGACATTGAGGAACCGATTGAAGGTCTATTTTTTCAAGATAAGGCTAGTGATGTTCCATTTAATAAACATGTCCTTATCATTGTTGGTAAAAATAGTCACATTAGTTACTTAGAACGCTTTGAATCAATTGGTGAGGGTGATGCTAAGGCAACAGCAAATATCTCTGTTGAAGTTATAGCATTGGATGGTAGTCAAGTGAAATTTTCTGCTATTGACCGCCTAGGAAATAATGTGACAACTTATATTAGTCGTAGAGCTTATCACGGTAAAGACGCTGTAGTTGATTGGGCTATTGGCATCATGAATGAAGGTAATGTGATTGCTGACTTTGATTCAGACTTGTACGGAGATGGTAGTCAAGCTAATCTAAAAGTAGTAGCTGCTTCATCAGGTCGCCAAGTACAAGGTGTGGATACACGTGTTACAAACTATGGCTGTCATTCAGTTGGGCATATTTTGCAACACGGTGTCATTCTTGAACGTGGGACTCTTACTTTTAATGGAGTAGGTCATATTGTTAAGGGAGCAAAAGGAGCAGACGCTCAACAAGAAAGTCGTGTCCTTATGCTTTCAGATAAAGCACGGTCAGATGCTAATCCAATTTTATTGATTGATGAAAATGATGTTACAGCGGGGCATGCTGCGTCAATTGGGCAAGTTGATCCAGAAGATATGTATTATCTAATGAGTCGTGGTATTGATAAGGAAACAGCTGAACGCCTAGTTATTCGTGGTTTCTTAGGTACTGTTATCACTGAAATTCCTGTCAAAGAAGTTCGTGATGAAATGATTGCTGTACTTGATAGCAAGTTGGAGCAACGTTAATATGACAACATTAAATCCTCATAAAATCGCTCAAGACTTTACTATACTTGACCAAGTTGTTAATGATGAACCGTTGGTTTATCTAGACAATGCGGCAACGACTCAGAAACCACAAGAAGTTCTTGATGCGCTTAATCAGTACTACCATACTATTAATGCCAATGTTCACCGAGGTGTTCATACATTAGCTGAACGTGCAACAGCTGCTTATGAAGCTAGCCGTGAAAAAGCACGTCAATTTATTAATGCTAAATCAATTAAGGAAGTTTTGTTCACTCGTGGAACAACAACTGGTCTTAATTGGATTGCACAATTTGCCCAAGAAGTTCTTCAGAAAGATGATGAAGTCCTTATCTCTGTTCTTGAACATCATGCGAATGTTATTCCATGGCAACAAGCATGTCGCAAAACAGGAGCAAAATTAGTTTATGTTTATTTGAAAGATGGTCAACTAGACATGGATGACTTACAAAATAAACTTTCAAATAAGACTAAGTTTGTAAGTATTGCTCATGTTTCAAATGTATTAGGTTCAGTTCAACCAATTAAAGAAATTACTAAGTTAGCACATCAAGTTGGTGCTTATATGGTTGTTGATGGTGCTCAATCTGCGCCTCATATGGCGATTGATGTCCAAGATTTGGATTGTGATTTCTTTGCTTTTTCTGGGCATAAAATGCTTGGGCCAACGGGTATTGGTGTTCTCTATGGTAAGGAAGAATTGCTTAATCAAATGTCACCAGTTGAATTTGGTGGTGAAATGATTGATTTTGTTTATGAACAAGAAGCCACTTGGAAAGAATTACCATGTAAGTTTGAAGCAGGAACACCAAATATTGCTGGAGCCATTGCTTTAGGAAAAGCATTTGATTATTTGAATAACCTTGGTATGGATGCTGTTCATGCTCATGAACAAGACCTAGTCGATTATGTTTTACCGAAATTACAAGCAATTGAAGGTTTAACAGTCTACGGACCACAAGATCCTAGCAAGCATACTGGTGTTATTTCTTTCAATCTTGATGGCTTACATCCACATGATGTGGCGACGGCTTTGGATTACGAAGGTGTCGCTGTTCGAGCAGGACACCATTGTGCACAACCTTTGATTACTTACCTAGGTATTCATTCGGCAGTACGTGCAAGTTTTTATATCTATAATACGAAAGAAGATTGTGATAAACTAATAGAAGCAATTCTCAAAACAAAGGAGTTTTTCAATGGCACTTTCTAGATTAGATAGTCTTTATATGGCAGTTGTTTCAGATCACTCAAAAAATCCGCATCATCATGGCAAATTGGAAGATGTTAATCAAGTTAATCTTAATAATCCGACTTGTGGTGATGTGATTTCATTATCAGTGAAATTTGATGGTGATCGCATTTCTGACATTGCTTTTGCTGGTGATGGTTGTACCATTTCAACAGCTTCATCAAGTATGATGACTGATGCTGTAATTGGTAAAACAAAAGAAGAAGCCCTTGAACTTGCCGAAATTTTTTCAAAAATGGTTCAAGGTGAAAAAGACGATGCTCAAAAAAGATTAGGCGAAGCTAGTTTCTTAGCAGGAGTTTCAAAATTTCCGCAACGCATTAAATGCTCAACTCTTGCTTGGAATGCTCTTAAAAAGGCTATTGAAAACGATAATAAGAATACAGAAAGGTAATTAGATGCCTGAAAAAAATGAAAAAGTAACACCAAAACCAATTGATATTGGTGAATATCAATATGGCTTTCACGATGATGTAACACCAGTCTTTTCAACAGGAAAAGGAATTAGTGAAGATGTTGTTCGTGAATTATCTGCTGAAAAAGGCGAGCCAGAATGGATGCTGGAGTTCCGTTTGAAATCATTGGAAATTTTTAACAAAATGCCAATGCAGGATTGGGGACCAGATTTATCAGATATTGATTTTGATGAGATTACTTACTATCAAAAAGCATCTGATAAACCTGCACGCTCATGGGATGATGTCCCAGATAAAATTAAAGAAACCTTTGAGCGTATTGGGATTCCAGAAGCAGAACGTGCCTACTTGGCTGGTGCTTCAGCTCAGTATGAGTCTGAAGTCGTTTATCATAATATGAAAGATGAATATGATAAATTAGGTATTATTTTCACTGACACAGATTCTGCTTTGAAAGAGTACCCAGAACTCTTCAAGAAATATTTTTCTAAATTAGTCCCACCAACAGATAACAAGTTAGCTGCTCTAAATTCAGCTTTTTGGTCAGGTGGCACCTTCATTTACGTGCCAAAAGGGGTCAAAGTTGATATTCCTTTGCAAACTTATTTCCGCATTAATAATGAAGCTATGGGACAATTTGAACGTACCCTTATTATTGTTGATGAAGGGGCAAGTGTTCACTATGTTGAAGGATGTACAGCTCCAAACTACTCATCAGCTAGTCTTCACGCTGCAATCGTTGAAATCTTTGCACTCGAAGGTAGTTATATGCGTTATTCAACTATTCAAAACTGGTCAGATAATGTTTATAACTTAGTAACAAAACGTGCAACAGCTAAGAAAAATGCAACGGTTGAGTGGATTGATGGTAACCTTGGTGCTAAGACAACTATGAAATATCCATCTGTTTACCTTGATGGTGAAGGTGCGCGCGGAACAATGTTGTCAATTGCCTTTGCTAATAAAGGGCAACACCAAGATACGGGTGCTAAAATGATTCACAATGCTCCACATACGTCATCATCAATTGTTTCAAAATCAATTGCTAAAGGTGGCGGAAAAGTTGATTATCGTGGACAAGTAACATTCAATAAAAATTCTAAAAAATCAGTTAGTCACATTGAATGTGATACGATTTTGATGGATGATATTTCAAGTTCTGATACAATTCCATTTAATGAAATTCATAATTCGCAAGTTGCACTCGAACACGAAGCGAAAGTTTCAAAAATTTCAGAAGAGCAGCTCTATTATTTGATGAGTCGTGGGCTTTCTGAACAAGAAGCAACAGAAATGATTGTTATGGGATTTGTCGAACCATTTACCAAAGAACTTCCAATGGAATACGCGGTTGAACTTAACCGTTTGATTAGTTATGAAATGGAAGGTTCTGTTGGATAAGATAATAAAAAGAGGCAATTGTAATTGTCTCTTTTTATTATATATAATAGGAAAAGTAATAGTAGTTTTTATAGGTTTTCGTTGACGTAAGTGACGAAGTGATTCCACCAAACTTTAAGAAAAATACTTGTTTTTACCTCTTTTTTAGCAAGTGCTGGTACGCTTGGTTTTGAGTCGAGGTATCCAGTTCCTACGATTTGTTTATCATCATAGATGAAAGAGCCAACTTTGTCACCTTTGTTAATAGTCGCTTCGTATCCTTTAGATTTTGTTGAGAATGTTGCTGAAACGTCAGTGCCAATACGATGAACAACTTTTAACTCTTGAGAAGCAACAGCGGGTACAGATTTTTCTTTACCATCTTTTACCTTTGCTTTGCTATTTTTAGTTGACTCACCAGCATCAACAAGAGTAGTCATTTCATAATGTGATTTAACATATTCAAGAAGATCATTCGTAGCTTTAAATCGGGCAAATTCATCTTCTTGCCAATTATCTGCATTCATAACAACAGAGATAATGCGCATACCATTTTCAGTTGAGGTTGCAACAAATGAAGCTCCAGCTAGTTCAGTTGTACCTGTTTTTAGACCGTCAACACCATCACGTTCATAAGGCATTCCTTTAAGCATGTAATTGTAAGTATTCATTGTCGAACCGTCAAAATCAGCAGTAGTTTGCTCAGTGATTTTAAGAACAGCTGGATACTCAGTAATTAAGTGCTGGGCAATGATTGCCACATCACGAGCGCTCAACATGTTTTCATCAGTTGAGCTAGAACCTGGATGAATGTTATCGCCTAAATAACTATTATTAAGGCCTGAAGCGTTAAATAATTTAGCATCATTAATTCCCCATTCCTGGAGTTGAGCTTGCATCATATCAACGAACTTACTTTCGGTACCACCAATTTGTTCAGCTAAAGCAATAGCAGCACTGTTGGCGCTAGCTACCATAGCTGCATTAACCAGTTGCTCGACAGTGTATTCTCGAGCTTCCATAGGAACATTACTAGCATCTGAATTAGCTGTTAAATCATACGCATAATCAGAAATAGGAACTTTAGTATCCCAGCTTAGATTTCCTTTATCGATTTCTTTGTAAGTTAAATAAACTGTTAATATTTTAGTCATAGAAGCAACACCATCGGGTGTAGTTGCATCTTTTTCATATAATACTTTTCCTGTAGAGGCTTCAACAGCGATAGCATGTTCGGCGGCTACATCGAAGCTATCATCTGCAGCAACCTTGCTCCCAACGAAGGCCAATAGTACGGCCAAGACAGCAAAAACTTTCTTCATTATTCCATCCTTTGTTAAAAAAATTCAACATAATAATTATACCATATAAATAGTGTGTTAGGTAATCTGACAAAAAATTCAGAAAAAACTATTCTCTTCAGAAAAAACTATTTTCTTTAAGGAAACTTTATGATATAATTTTATTTGTCAAATAATATAATTTAGAGAGAACAACTAGGAGGGCGTCACATGTCACTAAAAGGTAAAACATGGAAACGCGTCGGTCTTGGGGCTGTAGCCTTAGTCTCAACAGCTGTATTGGCAGCTTGTGGAGGAAAAATCTCATCAACTTCTTCAAAAACTGATGAGATTAATTGGTACACTCCAACTGAAATTAGCACTTTGGACATTTCGAAAGTTACAGATACTTATTCTTCAATTGCTATCGGTAACTCAGGAAGTAACTTGCTTCGTCGTAACGAAGATGGTGAATTAAAACCTGATTTGGCAGAAAAAGTAGAAGTATCTGAGGATGGTTTAACATACACTGCAACATTACGTGATGGTCTTAAATGGTCTGATGGTAGTGATTTAACTGCAGATGATTTTGTTTACACTTGGCAACGTATTGTTGATCCTGCAACTGCTTCAGAGTATGCTTATCTTGCATCAGATGCACATGTTTTAAATGCTGCGGAAGTTATTAATGGTACGAAGAGTGTTGATGAATTGGGAGTTAAAGCAGACGGTAACAAAGTAATCTTTACACTATCAAGCCCATCTCCACAATTTATGAGTCTTCTTACATTTGCTAACTTCGTCCCACAAAATAAATCTTTTGTGGAAAAAGCAGGTAGTGACTACGCTACAACTTCTGAAAAAGCACTTTATTCAGGTCCATATACAGTGAAAAAATGGAATGGTTCTAATGGTTCATTCACACTTGAGAAGAATAAATACTATTGGGATGCCAAAAACGTTAAATTGAAAAAAGTTAACGTCCAAGCTGTTAAAAAACCTGATACTGCTGTACAAATGTACAAAGATGGTGAGCTTGATACAGCAAACATCTCAGGTACAGAAGCAATTTTTAAAGCAAATAAAAGCAATAAAGATGTTGTGGATGTTCCAGAAGCAACATCAGCATACCTTGTTTACAACGAGACAGGTTCTGTTAAAGCTTTAGCAAATACTAAGATTCGTCAAGCACTTAACCTTGCTACAAATCGTGAAGGTGTTGTTAAAGCAGCCATCGATACTGGTTCAAAAGCTGCAACAGCTCTTGCTCCAACAGGACTTGAAACTTTAGAAGATGGTACTGATTTATCTAAATACGTATCACAAGATTACACTTATGATGCAAAACAAGCAGCAAAACTTTTCAAAGAAGGTCTTGCTGAAATCGGTGAAAAATCAGTTAAATTGACAATTACAGCTGATTCTGATACACCAGTTGCCAAAGCGTCAGTAGACTACATCAAACAAACATGGGAAGATGTTCTTCCAGGATTAAAAGTAGAAGAAAAATTCGTAACATTCAAACAACGATTGCAAGATTCTAAAACACAAAACTTTGATGTTGTTCTATCACTTTGGGGTGGTGACTATCCAGAAGGATCTACATTCTATGGATTGTTTACATCTGATTCAGCCTACAACTACGGTAAGTTTAGCGATGCGACATATGATGCAG
>OCTW011430947.1_pt1 | contig 24170 bp, 15 predicted proteins | sample 1539671 | NCBI WGS metagenome assembly OCTW01 (sample SAMN02144230, study PRJEB22623) | gut metagenome | biome: sheep rumen | host: Ovis aries | place: New Zealand | reverse complement strand
GTTAATGGGAAGGTCAATCACTGTGACCGTTTCTGGGGTCTCCAATTTCAAGGAGCAATAATAATCCATATCCTGACTGCCGCCCAACCCAATGACCGAATCGTTGTATTCGTGCAGTTCAAGGTCCATTTCACTGACGGCAGCGGCATCCACGTATGAGATGGTACTTCCTGTATCCAAGAGGAAATTCATCGCCTTGCCATTGCAAGTGAAAGTGGCATAGATAAGCCCCAACTCAGCGACCGAGGTCTCAAACGAGGTGATGACATGATAGGTTTTCGTCTTGGGGTTTCTGCGATAGTTAACGGTCTTGAGATTTTTGGCGATTCTTTTCATAGTGTTTCTTTTGTTTTTGTTCATAATCTCTTGTTTTTTCGTTTTGACGGTGCAAAAATAGGAAGGAAGTGTGCAAGGGAATTGCACAGACACTTTTTTAGATAAAAACTCATTATTATCCGATTTTCGAATAACAATCGGCCAATAGAACCTCACACTATTTTTCTGTTACAATCACCCAAGTACCGTCTTTTCGGCCACCTTCACGTTTCAAAATGCCAAGTCTCTTTAATTTGGCAATATCGTTCTCGATTGTTCCGGCTGTCACATCAGTCTTTTCCGAAATCGCTTTGGCAGATAAAGTCGGATCCATAGCTATCATTTCTAAAATAATCTCCTGACGTTCAGATATTTGCAATCTATTTTCTTTTATGAAGTCTTTTATGAAAACCTTATTCAAAACGGCCTTCTCCTTGATAAATTCCGGATGGCAAGGAATATCTATCAAGAAGTAGGTACGCTCTTCGTCTGTCTCGATAGTCGCCTTGGGCGAACCGTTGCTCTTTAGTTCGTCCTGAATAGTGGGGATACCTGTTGCGCGACCCTCGGTGAGATCCAACTCTTTCAGGAATTCACCCAGTCGGCGGTTACGGTATCGGCGCGAACGCAACGATTTGCCTTCAAGCACAGCTTTTATCGGAATGGTGTGGTTGGGACTGTCATCACGATCGAATCCTCACAAAATATTGTTCTTTCAAAAAATCTTCAATATAAGAATACAAAGCGTCAATGTATTGCTTCTTTTTCTCTTTTTCTTCATCGGCGATAAATAATCCTTCAACAATCTTTTTGGCCTTTGCTTTTAGAAACTCAATTGCCTGATGGAATTCCTCTTCAGTAAATGCAGTGTTTAAACCAAGTTGGCTGTCAAAAAACGCTTTTGTGAACTTCACATACCCACCTGAATTGACCATCATGGTGAATTCATGCTCATTGATATTGTTATAGTCTATCATATAAGATCTTTTTTATGGTAACAAAATTACTTCAACTTTTCTATCAGAGGCCTAATCTTTGCATCATATTCTTCGTTTCCGAAGTTTATTATCACGAGGTTCTTTTGAGTTCGGGTGAATCCTGTATATAACAACTCATCAAACGACAGATTGAACGAAGTTGTTGTGTCATATTTCGGCTCAAGTATGAGAAACACTACTTCACTTTCCCATCCTTTGAAAGAATTGATTGTAGAAATCTTGATTGTACCACTATTCATCCAAAAATGAAGTTTTTTATTGTCTCTGATGGTTTTGTAATCATCCTCAAAGACTTCCTTTCTGAAATCAACAAGTTGCTCTTCATAGTTTTTTTCGAAATTAAAATAGTCGTCAAGAGAAAAACCATTATCCCTGCACTTTTCAACCAGCCGTTCTCGCAATTTGACATTGAAGCTTTTGTACAAATCATACACAGTAAACAACACGGCAATACGCTGCCTTATCTTTACCCAATCATTGTCAAAGAGATTTTTCCTGTTTGGGAAAATAGCATTCTTTATTTGCTCAGCAATAGCATTGAACCACTCGACATTTTTATTATCAGATGCGTTCTTCCCAATATAATTGAGATGGGTCATGTACATGGACTCAATAGTTTCCAGCATTGAATTTGTTTTTTCCCTACTACTATATCGGTAAAAAGCATCAAACGTTCGCAACAGTTTAGTTGTGTAACCAAGTATTGTTATGTCATTTGGTGAAATATTAGCAGCTTTATTCAAAATGTTGCCTCGGATAATGTTATACAATGTGACAACTGGATTCGTTTCTTGCAAAAACATATAATTCACAAATCCGTCTTTATCTATAGTCAAATCCAACTCATCTTTTCTCTCATTTTCTTCAAATTGATCCATATCATATTTGTCTCCAAAAACATCTCGTTGAAATGCTCGAGCCAAATCCCTCACTTTCAATTCAGACCTATAGCAGTACTTCAACTCGTTAACACCTTTGACATTAGTGACAACGTCTTTTTGAGCTATCGGTTGTCCATATTTATTTTGCTTGACATCGCCAAAAAGTACATAATCCCCTTCGGGGTCACGAAAAAAACGTTTGATTATATCCATCCAAGACCTGTGATAATCCTGGATTTCATCAATCAATACAGCATCATATTTGACGATTTCATCCTTATGACCCTCAAACAATTCGATATTTGAATAATAATTCCGTTCCAAATACTCCCCTATTTCGAACGATGGAATATCTTCGGGGACGTATAACTCAATGTTAAGATTATTGAGTTCAGCATTGATGAAAGAATGATAATTTATGATAGTAAAGTTTTGCAAAGGGAACTCCTCGTCAACCCTATTCATTTTATCATGGATAAAATTTTTCAAGGTAATATTGTATGTCAAAATCAGAATCCTAGGATTTGGATTTCTACTTAAAACCCGTTTATATGCTTGAACTGCACGTGCAGCCAAAACCGTAGTTTTTCCAGAGCCAAAAACTCCCTTTACTCGTTGTTCAAGTTGTACCTTTAACTCACCATTTTCCCACTTCCCATAAATGATTTCTCTCTGTTTTGGTGAATACGAATAGGGATTGCCCTGAGATTTCAAATGAACCGAAGGCGCGAGCAGCCTTTTGAAATTTGCATAAATTTCGTTTGTAAACAAAAATGAATGTTGCCTTGGACTCAGGTATCGATTTGATAGTATATCGTTGAAATGTTGAGCATTAAGTCCATCAACACCAATCAGGTCTATATTGTATTTAAGAAATGTTTGATATTTTTTGTCGTCTCTGTATGGAGTTATTAAAAGATTGTCCACGGTTTGCTGTGATGCACAGTGAAAATAGATAGCACACGCAACGATGTTGAAATGGCGGAAATCATTGATTTTCTTTTCAAGCAAATTGTCCACATGCAGATCAAACAAGTTGCTTTTATACTTAAGCACTTGGTCTATTGGTGACTTGACAACCGAATTGTTTGGCGTATAAACCCATTTCCTCTTCTCATCCAAAGAAAAATTTGTCAAATTCCAATCTTTTACTTCAATAATCATCACCCCATTCCCTTCCCGCATAATTATAACATCAGGTCTATCGCCATTCAAATAAGGATTGAAATACACTTCGTATGAATCATCAAGTGTATTTCCCAAGAAGGTCAACAAAGCCCTTTCGCCATCTGTAGGTTGGACTTTGAATCTGTTTATTTGTTCTATTGAAGGGATGAATATAGCCATAACGTGTTACTTGAAACTATTATTCCAATACAAAGAGCCTGTTATTCTTATTATTATCAACATAAAAGCCAGACAAACAATCATCTTTGAATTCAGTTGCTTTTTGCGCCACTCCCGAAATTTCGTTCACAATATTTGAATAAGCAGCAGAAACCCATTTAGTTGTCTTATTAAGATATGGTATGATTACGCTCACTGTTGTAGTTTTCTCTGCCCTACCTGATTTTTTCAAGTCAAAACCTCCAGCACAACTGATATAAACATTGTTGGTAACAATGACTCTATCATGAAAACTGTTGGTCTTAAAAATAGCTAGTGTAAAATATAAGTTCGGTCGTATTTCGCCAATTAGGTTTGCTATCTCTTTAAAGCAGTCTTTACTGTTTATATCATCCCTATTGTTGTTTTTTTTGAGCGTCGTAAATATGGCTATTTGGAACGGAATCTCCAAACTTATTTCTTCAGGCAAAAGGGCATCAAAAAGATCTTTGAGGTTTTCTTTGCCAACGGTCATGTCATTAAAAATATAGTTATCAATCATAGCGAGGCAATTGCTTGGGAACCGCTTTAAAATAGCACTCCAACATAGATTCTTATTCTTTAAAATAGCAGCACCGTTATCAAAAAGCATAAAATCACATTCCTTAATATTGTATGGGTTGAGAATCAGTACCCCTAATTCATCTGTAATTATTTTTGTTGCTTTGGCATCCAAACATGTTAGATAACAAGCCGTTAATTGATCGTTAGATTTGGGATCTATGATATCAGGAGTAATGAATTTTTCAGATAGTTTTATATGTGACTTTCCACTTATTTGTTGAACTGAAAGCCTTTGTAAAAATCTTTTATAATCTGAATTCGGTTGTTGTGTCAAAGTAATAAAATCGCATTCTGAAACGTCCAAATGCAAAATGATATCCGAACTACAAAGCATGGATTCCAAACAAATCCACATTTCAAGCTCCTTGAAATCACTATCACCGACTTTCCAATTTTTTGTTTTTGAAATGCAGATTTCCAAAAACTTGGATTCGCAATACACATGCTTTCTATATTTCTCACCCATGACTTAAAGCAGTTTTTGTGCAAGACCTATCGCTTCATCAAAGAAGCCCTCTCCAAAAGTGTCATCCAAATATCCATCCTTACATATTTCTATTTTCTTTACTTGCGACTCTCCTCCATCTAATACTTTGTGAGGTGAGTTTAGATAATAGATAGAAATATCTTTATTGCTGATTGTGAAATCTTTAGCATCGTCTTTGCCTGCAACAAGTACTTGTAATTTCCGAATCAAATACTCACTATGAGTCTCCACAATGAAATGTATGTTATGCTCCCGATATGCCTCCAAAAACATGTCGGCCAAAAGCGACTGGTATTTTGGGTGCAAATGGATTTCAGGTTCCTCGATTGCAATGGTCAATATAGCAGGAATCTTTGTTTTATTATCAAAATTTCTAAACTGATCAAAAATAAGTTTGCCATCATCTGTCTTAAAGCCGTCCAAGGTTTTTGCTGACAAGATATTAGTCTCAATCTCAAGCAAGACAGACATCAATTGAGAAATGCCATAACCTTCATCCGCTAGCAAATGTCCTTTCTCATCTTTCTCACTATCATGTAAACGAACCACAATGCCTAATCCTTCCTCGGTATTCTTAATACTAATATGATGACCTATCCCAAATTTTTGAATCCATGTATTCAAAAAAGTGTCTGGTATATATTCTCCCACATACGACTGTTTAGCCTTATAATACACATTCAGTAATTTGCTAAAATCATCATGAGTATCGAAGGTGTACAATCTCTGTATGGCAACCCTCGAAGAAGAAACATATTTGAAATTGCCGATGTTTTCTTCTGGCAACATAATTGCAACCAGCAAATCAAAAAAATAGTTTTTAAAGAATTTAAGCACGGGGTGTTCGTATCCTTTAAAGTCAGTGGCAAATCCAGCAGTAGGGAAATATTTTGCAAATGATTTATTTATACGAACAGAATATCGGAGTAAATTGTCATAAACAAACGAAAAAGGTAGCTTTTCTCGATTAACCCTCAAATTTTCCTCATATTGTCTTTTTCGTTCTTCACGCAGTTTTTTTGTTTCCGCAACTTTATCAATGGTCTCCTCTTCGGTTTCTTCTCCATCAAAGGAAATTTCGCGCAATGGTTCAGCATACACGATATCTCTATCTACATTAAACCATGGAAAAACCTTAAGCCCTTCAATAGATGTAATTATTGATTCGAAAACATTTTTTGGATGGAAAAAAAACTCATAATGGCTGTCCCTTCCTATCAATCCTTCTGCATTTTCTTTTGCAACAAAATAATCAAGAAGAGTATTATATTCAGAATTTTCAAAATCATCCAAAATGATATTGATGTTTTCTTTTACTTCATCATCATTAACCTTGTAGTATTTCCAAATGGTTTCTCTAGTTTTTTCTTTAGATACACCTTGAAGTTTTATAAAAACCGGCAAAGGAAATAGCGAATTAAAACCATCTACAAGTCTTATAAGTCCCTGATCATTACCACTTAATTTATACTTTTGGCGATTTGGATAATGCTTCCTCAATTCCCACAATTTATAGTTTTCTCTTTCATCCTTTGTCAGCCTCGTTTTCAACAAATCACGTAATTCTTTAATTTCTTTCTTCAACCCGTCGACCTGATCTTCTTTTATTCCACTCTCTTCTCCAATCATATCATAATTCACATAATAGTTGTTCAAACCGACAATGACTTCATAGAGAGAAAAATTGATGAATCCATTTTTCAAGGGAAACAAATTGTATTCTTTCACTGCAACTTCTTTGTTTTCATCTATTATGACATGAAGAATTAATTCGACAGAATTCGTTTCAATTTTTATTTCCTTTAGCCAACCCTCATTGAAATTGTCGGCATCACTCGCTGCAAAGACATAAGAGACAATGAATTCCATATCAGATTGAAGAGGTTTGATAGAATATGCCAAAGTAACTTTTCCATCATTTTCAGCATCTCTGTTCAAAATTGACTTATAGTTGCCCAATTGCAATTTTACATCGGTTACACTGAGAGGATAGTTTTGCGGCCAACATTCCTCATTCTTTTGATAGTTATCCTTCATTTGCTGGATAAACTTCGACAATAGCACCATTGATTTGACCAATGAACTCTTACCCGAACTGTTACATCCAGTGAGAAGCGTAATAGGAGCAATATCAAAAGTGGCGCCTTCCTCATCAAAAGACCTGAAATTCTTGACTGTAAACTTAGTATTCATTTTTTTATCTTTTTATGTTCTGCAAAAATACAACTATTTCATTTCCACCAATCAGTTTATAGCCTTGCAACCCTACTTTTTGTTTTCGTCTGCAAAAGTAGTATAGGTCTGTGCAACCAATTTGCACACTTCATTTTTTTCTTCCTCGGCCATGTAACGGTCGGCCAAGAAACCGATGGGGCGCACCGGCTGCTCCCTAAACTGTTCCTTGATCTTGCCATAGTTCGCAGCCAAGTTCTGATAGGTGAACCCGATCTGTTTGGAGGCGAAAGCAAACTCACGCACAAACTCCTTAGAACTGCGCACCGTCGTCTCCACACAGCAGGTGAAATGGTCGCGCATGTAGCGTGTGACAGTGTAGTCGCTGTGGTTGTTGCATTCCGAGGTCAGCCACACCAACCCTTCCAGCATCACCTTGTCCATCTCGTCGAAAGCAAAGCTCAGGTTGAAATGCACCCTACGCCTTCCCCAACCCGGGGTGTCCCACATCTCCACCTCAAATGGCTTGCCGTCCATGATGACGATGAAATGGTTGTCCACCATCTTGCACTCAAAACCTGCCTTGGCCATCCTGCGGCTCACCACCTTGATAAAACGCTGTTGTCTTTTCATGTTCATGTTGTTTTTGTTCATAACCTTTTTTGTTTTCGGCTGCAAAGAAAAACCATGTGTATGCAATGTTTTTGCACAAAGAAAAAAAGTGCTATCTTTGCATCATAAAAACATCGAAAGCAATATCATAAACAACTAAATTCCAGCCAATTATGCCTACAACAAAATTTTCATTTATTCGCTGTCGCATCTTGGACAAATGCTTCCGAAGCCCAAAACTTTACCAAATCCAGGACCTCATTGATGCCTGTGAGAAAGAACTCAACATGAGCATCAGCCGTCGCACCATCTATTACGACATCGATTTCATGAAAAGCAACGATGGCTGGAATGCTCCTATCGAACCTATTAAAGATGGTAATCGCCGCTATTACCACTATACAGATCCTGACTTTTCTATTGACAAAGTCCCGTTGTCTGAAGCACAACTGAAGCAGATTCAAGGTGCCGTTGACGTGTTGAACAGCTTCGAAGGCCTACCTCAGTTCGAGGGTTTGCAGGACAGCCTTGCCAAGCTGGGACTGACCGCCTTGAACACAGAAGCAAAGCCCTGCTTCGGCCTAGACCATAACGAATATGTCGGTGGCCTCTCCTACTTAACGCCGTTATTCAACGCGATACAATATAATAATGTGCTGAAAATCGGCTACAAGCCTTTCGACGAAGAGTCTATGGATTTGGTGTTCCATCCCCAATACCTCAAACAATACAATAACCGATGGTACATCTTTGGCGTGGAGCAGAACCATCAAGACCAGATTTGGAACCTTGCCCTGGACCGAATCGAGAGCTTGGCCACCACAAAAGACTATACCTATATCAAACTGGACGAGGACTGGAACGAGTATTTTGAAGACATTATCGGCGTGACCAACCTTGACAACGCTCCCGTGGAAAAGATTCATTTCCTTGTTCATGGCAAGACGGCGCATTATCTATACACCAAGCCTCTACACGGTTCACAGCATCATAATTGGCTTGATGACAACACCCTGGATATCACCCTCAACGTCAAAATCAACTTCGAGTTAACCCGAACCCTGCTCTCTTACGCCCCCTACATTACCATCCTCTCCCCGCAGTCGCTGGTCGAAGAACACAAAATGAGTCTGAAAAAAGCCTTAGAACAGTACCAATGACTTCTTGTGAAGTGCTTTTAACAGTAGTTTCTTAAACTCTTCAATATCAGGCAAGGCTTTTCTTGAGTTCCTCTGGCATCTAGGCAGTGGTTTTGTAAGTGGCCACACCCATGAGTTTGCAGTCCTTCAATTCGGCAATCATGATTGCCGAATTAATAACTGCTTGATTATCATTATTCTGAAAATCGACAATTGCAATTGGCGAATTAATGCTCAATTCGTCGGTTATGACCGATGAATTTGGAATTACTGCCTTGTTGTATGTCGCAGGTTGGTTCATGTGCCTTGTTTTTGATGTGCAAATATAGATTATTTTCCCGTTATCGTTTCTCCCAAAGGATTCGTTTCGTGTTTATTATAGTTCTCTTGCGCTTTTTCCTTGCTCGCATTCGCATAGCAATACTCGCACAAATGCGGGCAGGTGTTGACTTGTATTAATCGACTAAATTGACCATTTACTAATCTTTCCACGCGCCATTTGAGCCATCTTTGAGCCGTTTTTGAGCCGATTGAGCCGATTTTGATTGTTGGTATAGTGATACAATTGACCATTAATTGACTAAATTGACTATTGAATGACTATTAATTGACTAATTCGAAATAACTACCAGCACCAAATCCCTTGTTAATCAGTAATTTGAATACTTTAGTCAATTCGTTCAAATCTTTTGTCGCAGTTTGTCGAGCGACTGTATTGATTTTTTGGTACTCGCTATTGGTGATTTTGCCTTTCTCCTTCACATACATTATAGCCTTTATCTGTCTCGGGTTCAATCCTTTGGCTTGCAATTCTTCTTCGTTAAACAAGTCTTTGCGAAACACCACCCAAAAACCAGAACTATCATAATAATAAAGAGGCTGGGGCAATCCTGCCACGGCGCACTGCTCGTTCATCTTGCGGATGCCGCGCCCCCATGCTTCAATGTAGCCTATACGGAAAAAAGCATTGGAGATGTCGGGATTGTGAGGTACGGAGGAATGTTTCCAAACGGTCTTGTATTCTATGTTTTGTGATTCTGTCATATTTTGTATCATTTTCCCGTTATCGTTTCTCCCAAAGGATTCATTTCGTGTTTGTTATAGTTCTCTTGCGCTTTTTCCTTGCTCGCATTAGCATAGCAATACTCGCACAAATGCGGGCAAGTGTTGTACTCGCCGATGTCCTTGCTCACGATGCAGCCGCAAAACTGCCGTTGGCCTTTGTCGCGGTTGTCGCGATGCTTGATGATGGTCGGTTTGGGATTGAAGAGGTCGCCTTCGGTAATCTCTACACCAAGGAAGTCCATCAAAGCCTCGTCGTGATGGGCGAAGCGAATCATCAGGTCGTCGTCCACGCATTTGTTGTGCTGGATGCCATACCGATCGATGTCAATCTTCTCGCCACAGGTGGCCAACTGATAGTGCCATTTTTGGTTGAGTTCCGAAAGCCTTTGGGCAAATTCCTCCATCTGGGCTGCCGTCCATTCCGCATAGTTCACATGGCTTTTCTCAAGGTTGGCTTTCACCTTTTTATATAAGGCGATGTCGGCATAGCTGAAAACAAGTTTTTCCGTGTAGCCTGACAGTTGGTCACCAATGTTTTCAACCTTTTGCAGCAAATCGTCCAAACTTATCCTATCCATCAAGATGAGTGGATCGAAACGCCAAATCACACGGCCTTGGCCCAATTGGTCCACTAACCTTTTGAAGGTGTCAATCCTCTCCTCCAGCGGCGGAACACCTTTCTCCAAGCCTTCTTTTTCGTAATCGTTCAGCGTGTATTGGATGTAGCAGCCGATGTTTCTTTCCTTCAGTTCGTCCAAATGCCCAAGTAACGGTTTTGGATTCTTTGACCAAAACACGATGAAGCGGCATTTTTCGTATGAAACGAAACTCTTCACGCCATTGAAGGGATTGGTCCAAGCGGAATAGCCCACTTTCAGCCGATGGAAGAACCAGTCGGCATAGAAAGCGGGGATGTCCGTGCTTCGACTCGCGGAGATGATGACTGGGGCTTGAGCCTCAGCCATCATGCCGTTATCGCGCTGTATTTGTTTTCTTTGCCATTGTGCCATCGGTCACCTCTGTAGTTTTTTCGCTGCAAATTTATGCAAAATTACCATGTTTTCATAGCAGTTTTGCTTTTTTGCAAGGTTGCAGTTCCTGTTTCAACTAAACATACCTAAACTTTTTAGTTCATTATTTGCCAAACTTATTCTATCTTTGCAATCACAAAACACGAACTTTATGCAACGATTAATAGCCCCTTCCCTACTCTCCGCCGACTTCCTGCATCTGGAAGCTGACATTGATATGGTCAACCAAAGCGAGGCCGACTGGTTCCATTGCGACGTGATGGACGGCCGCTTTGTGCCTAATATCTCTTTTGGAATCCCTGTCATTCAGGCCATTAAGAAGAAAGCACAAAAGCCCTTGGACGTCCACCTGATGATTGTGGAACCCGAGAAATACTTCGAGGCCTTCGCCAAGGCAGGCGCCGACATCATCACCTTCCACTTCGAGGCTTGTACCCATATCCATCGCGCCGTGCAGCAAATCAAGGCCCTCGGACTGAAGGCGGGCGTGGTGCTCAACCCACATACGCCTGTCAGCGTGCTTGAGGACATCCTCGGCGACTTGGACGTGGTGCTCCTCATGTCGGTCAACCCGGGCTTTGGCGGACAACAATTCATCGAGCGCACATACGAAAAGATAAAGAAACTGCGTTTAATGATCGAAGAACAAAAAGCCACGGCCCTCATCGAAGTGGACGGCGGCGTCAACACGAAGAACGCCAAAGCGTTGTTTGAGGCGGGTGCCAACGTGCTCGTCGCAGGCAATGCGGTGTTCAAGTCGGAGAATCCTTTAGAGACAATAAAACTGATTAAAAATAGTTAATTCACAAAACATACAAAACAATGCAAAACTTAAGAAAAGCGTGGGCGGCTACACAACCGTGTCGCCGCCAGGAAGCAGCCGGTTGGCGTGCTTCCTACAATTGAAAAAGGTTTTGAAGGTTTTGTGACAAAAAGAAAAACAATCAAACATTTCAACAATAAACACTTAAACAAATGAACAACGAAATTCTAAAACTCAAGCCGGCAGGCGTTTGGAAGGAATTCCAAGGCATCCTCGGAGTGCCGCGCCCGTCGAAGAAAGAGGAAAAAATGGTGGCCTACCTCGAACAATGGGCCAAAGACCACAAAATCAGCTACATCAAGGAAGAGTGCGGCAACATCATCATGAGTGTGCCGGCCACCAAGGGCATGGAAGATCGTCAGACGGTCATTCTGCAAGCCCACATGGACATGGTGTGCGAGAAAAACAGCGACAAGGTACACGACTTTGAGAACGACCCCATCGAGGCCGTCATCAAGGGTGAGTGGCTCCATGCCAACGGCACCACCCTCGGTACCGACGATGGCATCGGCGTGGCTGCGGCCTTGGCCGTCATCGCCGACCCGACCGTGGAACACGGCCCGCTTGAGTGCATCTTCACCGTCGACGAAGAGACCGGCCTGACGGGAGCCATGAAGCTCGACCCGAAGGACTTCACAGGTCGCATCCTGCTCAACCTCGACAGCGAGGACGAAGGCGAGATCTTCATCGGCTGCGCCGGCGGCATGGACACGATTATCAAGGTGTGGTACGAACTGGAGCCTGCTCCGGAAGAGAACACCGCCTACCGCATCACCGTCAGCGGCCTGAAAGGTGGCCACAGCGGCGACGACATCAACAAGAACTTGGCCAACGCCAACAAGTTGCTGACCCGCATCCTGTGGCAAGCCACCACTTGGTTCGACATCGCCCTCTACGACTTCCAAGGCGGCAACCTGCGCAACGCCATCGCACGCGAAGCCACGGCTGTGGTCTACGTCCCCAACGAGAGCGTCGGCGACTTCCTCCACTATGTCAAGGACATGGAAAAGCACTTCAAGCAAGAATACCAAGTGACCGAACCTACACTGAAAGTGACGGCTGAAGTGGCTGAAATCCAGCCCGATGTGGTCATCGACGAGATGTCGCAATACAACCTGCTGAACGGCCTCTATGCCTGCCCTCACGGCGTAATCGCTATGTCGCAGACCATCCCGAACTTCGTGGAGACCTCGACCAACCTTGCCTCGTGCAAGAAAAAGGAAGGCTATTTCTTCATCCAGACCTCGCAGCGTAGTTCGATTGAGTCGTCGAAGCAAGACATCGCCAACATGGTGGAAGCCGTGTGGAGCCTTGCCGATGCCGACGTGGAGCACACCGACGGCTATCCGGGCTGGACACCCAACCCCGACAGCGTCATTTGCGACATCGCCGTGAAGTGCTACAAGGAACGCTTCAAGAAAGACCCGAAAGTACGTGCAATCCACGCTGGACTAGAGTGCGGCCTCATCGGCGACAAGATCGCTGGCATGGACATGATCAGCTTCGGCCCCACCCTGCGCGGCGTGCACTCGCCCGACGAGCGTTGCGAGATTGCGACCGTGCAGATGTTCTGGGACTTCATGTGCGACATCCTGAAGAATATCCCGAAGGCTGAAGCACCCAAGGCGAAGAAAGCTCCTGCCAAGAAAGCTGCTAAGAAATAACGGCTAATTGTCCGTTTTTTAGAACGGCGAATTAAACGAATTAAACGAATTTGAAAAGCCCGTCAGTTGAAGTTTGGCGGGCTTTTCCGTTATGTTATCGCTCCACGACCAAGCGTCGGGTTGTCCGCCCCTGCTTCGTCGTGATTTCCACCATATAGACACCGGCTGGTAAATGACCGATGGCCAGGATGGCTTCATCGGTCGAGCCGTAGTCCTTATCCATGACTGCCTGACCCAACACGTCAACCAAACGAATCCGAAGCATCTCTTTGCATTGCACCGTGACTTTGGTTTGTGCCGGATTGGGGAACAAGGTCACCAGCGGCCCCCCATTTTCCTCGATGTCGTAGAAGCTCGCATGGATGTTGATGCCAGCCGCCGCATCGCAGCCCGTGCTCTGATGGCTGATGGCCTTCAAGGCACCCTCGCCCGTGGTCATCACAGTTAGTCTGCATCGGTAGCCGTTACCTATCGGTTCCGCACGCCAATAAGGAGTGGAACAAACCCACTCAATCGAGTTGGGCTCGATGGATAAGGAATCGGCAAGCCAATAATAATAGACACCTGAATTGAGGTTGGTGGCCGCAATCACTTGCGTCGGCCCCGACAGGTCAAGATTGGGCGTATGGTAGATGGTCAAGTTGAGTTTGACGATGCTATCGCAGCCTTCCTCGGTCTGCAAGATGTGGCTATAGACACCACTTTCAGTAAACGCTCCGCCCGGCGCCCATGAACAAGGATAGACGTCGCAGGCCTTGTCCTCCGTTTCCATCTCCACAGCCTCGCCGATAGTCAGTTGCAGCATATAAATGTCGTCGCAGCCAGCAATGCCAGCCACAGTGTCGTAATAGATTCCGCTCTCGGTATAGGCATGTCCATGCCAAGTGAAGTTGGGCTCGCAGGTCTCCACCACATCGGTGGGATGCAGCACGGCTTCACCGAGGGTGAAGTGCATTGTCACGATGCTGTCGCAGCCCGCAGGCCCTTCGAAGGTGTGTACATAGTCGCCATCGTGGTCGCACCAATGCTCATACCATTGCATCGGCTCGCACACCTGTTTCTCGAACCCGTGCTCCACCGTGTGGCCCAAGGTCAGGTGCAACTTGAATATGCTGTCGCAGCCGTCGGGATTATCCACCTCGATGTCGAAGTCACCGCTCATCGTGTAGGTCTGCCCGTGCCATGTGTAGCTGTCGCAAGCCGTCACCGTCTCGTCCATGACATAGTCGTCACCCAATTCGAGGTGCAACACCATCAGGTTGTCGCAGCCCGCCGTGTTGGGAATGTGATGCTCATAGTCGCCAGGCTGCGTGTAAATCGTCCCGAACCATGGGTATGGCTCGCAGCTCGTCACCCAAAACTCGGATTCACTGTCATGGTTGATGGTCACCTGTAGCCGTTCCAATCGGTCGCAGCCGTATTCGTTGGTCGTCGGGTGGCTGTAGATGCCGCTTTCGCTGTAGGTCGTGCCGTACCATTGGTACTCCTCGCAGGCCGTCACGGGCTCCAAGTCTATCGTGTCGGAATAGTGCAGTGTCAGGTCGAGCACGAAGGTGCTGTCGCATTGACCGTGCTCGCCTTCGATGACGATGGAGTCCATCGCTGTGGCATAGTACCACTGCTGGGTCATGGGCCAGAAGTAGCTGTCGCACTCCGTCACCGGCTCCACCTCGCGATAGCTGTCGCTGATGGTCAGGAACAAGCGTTCGAGGCGGTTGCAGCCGTATTGGTTCGTCGTGTTGAAGTTGTGCGTGCCCGACTCGGTGTAGGTCTGCCCGTGCCACGTGTATTCCTCGCAGGCGGTCACATTGAAGTCGACCGTGTCGCTGTAGTGGATGGTCAGTGGCAGGTACTCCACCCGTTGGCAGCCGTATTGCGTCGTCGTCTCATAGCTGTAGAATCCGCTCTGATGGTAAGTCGTTCCATGCCAAGGGTAGCTGTCGCACGCTTCAACGGCGGGCAAGGTGACCTCTTCGCTCTCATGGATAGTAAGATTGAGGATATAAGTGCTGTCGCAGCCATTTGGATTTGGTACCGTATGGGGATACGATCCAGTCTGTGTGTATGTTTGACCATACCAAGTATAGGAATCGCAGGCCTCCTCATAGATATTGGTCGGCTCAATCACCATGCTGAAAGGCACTTCGGTCGTATTGTTCGCGATGTCGCATTCGGCTTGCAGCCCACCATTTTGGCCGATGCCTCCACCTTCGCAATTGACAGCCACAACGATGATAGCGAGATTATCAATTTGGCACAAGGTAGAGAGTGGCACCTGGATAGTCTGTGTGGTGGTTTGCCCCTGTCGCAACGACTCGTTGACCACATGTGTAAGAATGACCTGCCCGCCCAAGGTATTGGCAAAGAGCGTAATGGCATACGGACGATTCAAGACAGCATCTCCCTGGTTGGTGTAGGTCACGCTGAGCAGGGCATACGTGTCGGTTGTTTCGACGGTGGCCGACACATCAGCCGCGTCGGGCACGCCATAGAAAGGACGCCCATATTGGTCGAGCGTGGTGGCTTGTTGCAAGAAGTTGTTGAAAGGCCTCCTGACGTGGCCTTGCGGGTCGGTGAATACCGTTGCGTTGTTGAAGAGGTAGGTCGGCACCGAAAGGTCTTGGTTGATGTTGGTCACGTTATACATATACTGGTTCCAAACCTTGCGCGCCGGCGCCCACGGAACGGTGGAAGAGGAAAACACCACCAAGTGGCCCGAATTGGTGTGGCCAGCCCCAAACTGACCGCAAATCGCAATCTCGGCGTTGCCGTCGGCATCCACGTCGGCAATGATGGGATACTGCATCACCGTGCACTCGCCAAACGACAACTGGGTAAGCAAAGCGCCCGTTGCACCGTTCAAGATCTTGATGCTCGACTGGTCGGTAAGCAGCACCTCCATGTCGCCGTCTTGGTTGAAGTCGAATGTGGTGGCAGCGTTGGAATAGGAGTCCTCGTCGACGGCAATGTCCCACATCATGGAGAAAGTACCCGTGTTACGGTTAAACTTGTAGGCCTGCACCTTGTTGCCCGAAACACGGCTCTGGATTACGATTTCCATGTTGTCGTCGCCATCAATGTCGGCCACCAGCGGGATGCTTTTTCCAGTGCCGGTTTGGGAGACCGTCGTACTGCCCAAAATCGTGTTGTTATGCACGTCCCAAACATAAAGGCCCATCGTGCCTCCCGAAGTGGTTTTGTTGCTGATGAAGACATCCAAATAGCCGTCAAGATTGAAATCGGCCACTTGCGGATGCCCATCGACATCAATGCCCGAAGGGGGCGTGACGGAGGCCGAAAGCGTCATGCTGTTTCCAGCAGTGCCCGTCCGGTTGGTGATGGTGATTTGGTACACTTCGTTACCCAACACCAACTCCGGCTTGATGTCGCCCGTCAGGTTGGCCACACACGGCGAGGGGAGCTTATGGCTACCCGTGTGGGCATACGATCCGCCAAAGTTCGTGACCGAGGAGTTGGTAACCAACAAAGTACCCGTTTCGGCATCAAAAATCTTGTTGCCTACATAGATGTCGGGATAGCCATCGGCATTGAAATCGGCAAAACCTACGTTTGGGGCAGGGAAGCCAGTCGCCACCGTCCACAAAGGCGTAGTGCCATGGGCAGTCAGGTCGTAGCCATACATATTGTTGTTTTGGGCGCATACCGCAAACAACACATGGCCATTATGCAATTTCACAATGCCATAGGGAGCGGCATCCACCGTCGACACATTGCCAGGAATCGTGAAAGTATGGATTACTTCGTGTGTCAACGAATTGAAAACCAATACGGTATTCACATTATAGAAATCGCTTCCCGAAGGCGCAAAGCAAACAATCTCAGGGATGCCGTTGCCGTCGATGTCGCCCACCATAGGAATCACCAAAGTGGAGACATCCGCCGTCGACGACCAATCCTCGACGATGCCCCATTGTGAGGCCTCGGGGAAAAACTCGCAATGAACCGTCTGGATGTTATCAGGGAGTTGGGGACTTTGGGCGAAAAGCGTCGTCATGCCCAAAAAAGCAAAAAACAGGAATGCAAAAGTCTTTTTCATGGGTAAAGGGCGATTTGAAAAACTATTCCGTTAAAGTGTTGCAAATTAAGCGATATAATTCCAAAAAAACAACAAAAAGTTTTCTTTTTTTCCAAATCACGCTTTAAAACGGACTATTTCCCGACAAAAACACCTCTGATGAACACAAAAAAATCCGCCCCTTGGCGAGGCGGATTTTGCTTCATTCAGTTTCTTTCTTACTTCGTCTTGTCCGGCCAAGCGGGAATCGCCGGAATGTCAGGATAATCCTTCATCTGCTCAAGGATAACCTCGATGGCCTTGTTCAGCTGGTCGTCGACGCCTTCAAACTCGTGGGCGGGGTCGTTGTCGATGACAATGTCGGGGTCAACGCCGTAGCCTTCTATGACCCAGTTGCCTTTCTCGTCGAAGGGAGCAAACTCGGGACGGGTCAGCGAGCCGCCGTCGATGAAAGGTAGGCTGCCACGGATGCCGACCACACCGCCCCACGAGCGCATTCCGATAGTCGTGCCAATCTTGTGCTTCTTGAACTGGTAGGGGAACAAGTCGCCGTCGGAAGCAGAATATTTGTTGAACAGCAACACTTTGGGACCGAGCATCATACGGGTGGGCTTGGTCTCAGGCTCGTTGTTGCTCATCATGTCGTACATCGAAAGCTCGCGGCGCAAACGCTCCACAATCATCGGGCTGACGTTGCCGCCACCGTTGCCACGATCGTCGATGATGAGGGCTTTCTTGTCGAGCTGCGGGTAGAAATACTTGGCGAACTCGTTCAGGCCTTCCACGCCCATGTCGGGAATGTGGATGTAACCCACCTGACCGTTGGTGGCCTTGCTCACCTTCTCGACGTTGCCTTGCACCCAGTTGTAATAATACAAACCCGTTTCGTCGGCAATGGGCTTCACCACCACATCACGAGCACCGCTTTCCGAAGCCTTATTATTTAAGGTGAGCAGCACTGCCTTGTTGGCCTTGCCGATAAGGGCAGCATACATGTCCTTCATGTCCTTGGTGCTCTGTCCGTCGATGGCGATGATGTAGTCGCCTTCCTTGGCGTTCACGCCCACTTCCGTCAGCGGCGAGCGGGTCTTCTCGTTCCAGTTTTCGCCTTTCAAAATCTTGTCAATCTGGTAGTAACCCGACTTGTCGCGATGGATGCGGCAGCCCAACATACCCATCGGGATGCGTTCGGGCTTCACGCGGTCGCCGTCGCCCACATAGGCATGGCCGATGTTGATTTCGCCGATCAGCTCGCCGATGAGGTAGTTCACGTCGTTACGGTCGGCGCAATAGGGCAACAGCTTTCCATATTTCTCTTTCATCGCGGGCCAGTCCACGCCGTGCATGTTGGGCGCATAGAAGAAGTCGCGCATCTGGCGCCACGCCTCGTTGTAGATTTGCGTCCACTCGGTGCGCAAGTCGACCCATTTCTTCATATTGCTGAGGTCGATGGCTTCGTCTCCCTTGCCTTCGCCCGACTTACCGCCAGGCATCGGGCCTTTCGGCGCGTTGACCACCTTATAGCCAGCGCCTTCGCGCATCAGCATCTTGGAACCGTCGGCAGAGAGTTCGTAGCCAAAGCCTCCAACCGCCGTGACCTTCTTCGACTTGGCATCGAAGTAGTTGAGGCCGCCACCATTGCGACCTGCCGCCACGAAATACAGACCATCTTCGACACCCGTGAGGTTCCAATAACGACCCGCACTGACGGGCAACACCACTACCCTATTACTGATGCCTTCAAAGTCGATTTTCACTTCCTTGGCATCTTTCTTAGGTTCGGGTTTGTCCTCGGATTTGCCTTTGCCCCCTTTGGGACCTGTTGGCTTGCTTTTGGGTTCGTCCTTATCCTCATTCACGTTTTCAGTCTTCACCTCATCATTTTCAGTCAAAAAAGGCGAAGGCGTATCTTGCTGTAAAGTAAGCAGATAAACCTTACTCATATCGGTATAGACGTGGTTCCATTCCAGCCAGCCGTAGGTGGGACGGAAATCGCGCTCCGAGGTGAAATACAGATACTTGCCGTTCTTGTCGAAAGCGGGCGACGAGGCGTTGTACCAGCCATCGGTGACGACTTCGTCCTTGCCCGAAGCCACGTTGTAGATGTGGATGCGGCTCACGCTGAAGGTGCTCGGCATGGAATAGGCAATCCAGCGGCTGTCGGCTGACCAAGCGAAGTCGCCCATCTCGCCTGCCAAGCTGTGCGCCACCTCAGTGACTTTCTTCGTGGCCACTTCCACCATATTGATGCGGTTCATCTTGTCGTACCAAAGGATGCGTTTGCTGTCGGGCGACCAAGTGGGACCATATTTGTAAGTATCTGAGTTCGAGGTCAGTTGAACAGCTTCTTCCTTGCCGTCTTGGGCTTGGATGTAAAGCTCGTCCTCGCCCGTGCGGTCGCTGATGTAGGCGATGTATTTGCCGTCGGGCGACCAAGCTACGTTGCGGTCGTGGGCATTGTCGCTCTGGGTCAAGTTCCTCGTGATGCCCGACTTAACCGGCACCGTCCACACGTCGCCACGCGCACCGAAGGCCACACGTTTGCCATCAGGAGAAATCGTGCTCGTGTTGATGAACTTGCTGGCGTCCACATACTTGTCGCGCGTGGATTTGTTGTCGTTGGCCATCTGCACAGGGATGGGATAGATTTTGCCATCAGCCAAATTATAGCGGAACAGCTGTCCACCGTTTTCATAAACGATGTCCTTATCGCCGAGCGAGGGCCACTTGATATCATAATAGGTGTAGTCGGTCACCTTGGTGGTTTGCTTGGTACTGCGGTCGTAACAAAACAGGTTCATCGTGCGGTCGCGGTCGGAGCAGAAATAGACCTTGTTGCCAACCCACATCGGGAAGATGTCCTGCGCGTTGTTGCTGGTGATGTTTTCGATTTTTTTAGACTTGAAGTCGTAAATCCAAACGTCGTCGGCCATGCCGCCACGATAGTATTTCCACGTGCGGAACTCGCGCATCACGCGGTTGTAAGCAATCTGCTTCCCGTCGGGAGAATACGAGATCCAGCCGCCTTCGGGCAGGGGCAGTTGCTCGGCCAAGCCGCCGTTGATATTGGCAACGAAAAGCTGGCCCACGAAGTCGTCCCAACTCTCTTTGCGCGAGCGGAATACAATGTTTTCGTTGTCCTTCCACGCCATCACGATGTTGTTCGGCCCCATGCGGTCGCTGATGTCGTCGCGGCCAAGGGTGGGCGTGTAGGTGAGACGTGTAGGCGTGCCACACTCGGGGTAAGGCATCACGTAGACCTCGGTGTTGCCGTCATATTGCGCGGTAAAGGCAAGGTGTTTGCCATCGGGCGAGAAACGCGCGAACATTTCATAGCCCATAGGGTCGTTGGTGAGCTTGTGGGCGATACCGCCTTTGATGTCGACGGAATAAAGGTCGCCGCCATAAGTGAAGACCACGTCGTTGCCGTGAATGGTTGGGAAACGCAGCATTTTGGCTTCCTCTTGGGCGGTCAACGAGAATGCGCCCATCAGCAGGATTGAAAGGAATAAAGATTTGATTTTCATATAATTAATAATTAATTAAAACCCAATAACAGGGAACAAAGGTAAAAAGATTTCGGAAATACTACCAAGTAAGACTGAGATTATTCACATTTCGTGAACAGAGAATGTTGTAATGATTTCACATTGAACCGTAAAGTTTGATGGTTTTTTACTATTTTTGCAGTGTGAAAAAAAGCCTGTTCCATATTGTAATACTTTGGTGGACATTGTTTGCCGCTTCATGCGTGAACACTGGTGGAAAGGATGCGTGGAACGCGCCTCCCGAATATGTCGCCATCGACAGCCTGATGTGGCAGCATCCCGACAGCGCTTTGACTTGTCTTGAAAAGTTTGACAGCATTGGTTATGGAACGGTTGGAGTACCCAACAAACATTATCTTGACCTTTTGCATTCGGAAGCCATATTCAAGGTGCGTGATGAGTTGGTTTTGGCCGAAGAAGTTGAAAAAGCCGCTGTATATTTCGATAGCATGGCCATGGCACATCCACAAGCCGACAATTTGGTTTTCCTTTCTGCTCGCGCCCATTACATGAGCGGCATCAGTTTGAACAAAGAAATCATAGCCCATAATGACCCTCTTATTTTGAAGGCTCTGCAAGAGCATTATAAGGCATTAGAAATCATGGAGAGCCATTTCTCGGCCAAACAAGCGAACAGGCATCAATTGGAATTCATGTCGAACGTCTCAAGCAGAATTGCTGGCATATATTCCATGCTTTTTATCCACAAACCAACGGTATACTTCACGAAAAAATCGCTTGAAATCAACCGCAGCATGGCACCTCCTCCGCCCTCATCCATAGCCAGAAACCTCTTTTTCTTGGGCTATGAATTCGACAAAACCGAACAATATGACAGTGCCCTGTATTATTATGACCAAGCCATAGAGCTGATTCCCGACACCAGCGAACTGAATTTCCAAGTAATCAATTTACGACGCACCATCAACGCATACAAGCTGACCCTCGATGGGGAAACGGCTATCGAGCAATTGAAACGCAGCTTGTCTTCTTGCCCGAGAATACTGACATCAAATGTGTTGTCGACCATAGGCTGGGTTTATTTCGAAGAAAAGCAATACGACTCCGCTTTGGCTTATTTGCGACCCGTGTTTGACAATTCGACTGATGAGAAGCAGCAAATGCAAACAGCGCAAACGCTCTCTCAAATCTATGAAACCTTGGGCGATAGTGCAAACATGAACAAGTATTCGCGATTTTTCACCCAAAATGTGACGTTGGAGCAAGAGACGCTGCCACAAAAGGTTGAATATGAGCGTCTTTTCAACGATTATATCCAGCGACGAGAGGAACTAATCGCTCAACAAGAAAAACAGAAGACCATAAGAACAACCCTCGCTGTGGTGTTGCCAATGGCTGTTGTGGCAATCGTCCTCAGCATTGTCGCGATGAAACGCAGAGGGAAAAAACAGATGGAGCAGGAACGCTACGCTCACCGTATGGAGCAGACCGCGATGTCGGGACGACTGAAGCGAAGCAACCAAGAGCTACGGGAGCTGAAAGACCAATTGCTACGACAGAACGACACGGCATCGAAGCCCGACACGCAGGCAGCGAGTTTTGCCGAGGAGCCGATTTGCCGCTTGATTATGGAAAGGGTGAACGAAGGGCAGTTCAAGTCGCAGATGGACTGCACCATTTATAAGGACTATGCTTTGGGCAAGGAGCAGGTGATGGCTTTGCGCGAGGCTGCCGACCGCCACTTCAACCAGTTTACCGTCCGTTTGGCCAAAGCCTATCCTAACCTTACCAAGGGCGACCTTGACTATTGCTGCCTGTATCTGCTCGGCCTTTCGGATGCCGATGTTTCGGCCTTGATGCAGAAAGCCTATCCCACTGTGTCGCATCGTGCCAGAAAGATGAAGGCAATTTTTGAAAACGAGGCTCCTCTGCATACAACACTTCTTGATTTTGCCAAAGAATAAAATGTTAAAAATCAAGATATTGCACAAAAACTGATACAAATTGATACATCGTTTTTCTTGACAAGTTTATTAAGTGAGCCTACTTTTGCGTCAAAAATCAAACACAAAAGTATTCACCATTAAAATTTCAAAACGATGAAAAAATTATTCGTAACCTTAATGATTGTAGTCGGCTTCGCGATGCAAGCCTTGGCCTACGACTTTGAAGTGGATGGCATTTACTACTGGATTAATGACTACACAGAAGGCCCTGAAGTTAGGGTTGGGCACTGCTCACAACCCGGTTGGGGCTGCTATTCCGGCGATGTGGTCATCCCCGAAACGGTGACCTACGACGGCATCACCTACACGGTGACGCAAATCGGCTTTTGGGCCTTCAAGGACTGCACGGAACTGACCTCCATCTCCTTCCCCAGCACGCTGACTTTCATTGGTGAACGGGCGTTTGAGGGATGCACCTCGTTGTATGACATCCACATTCCCAGCACAGTGACCCGTGTCAATGCTAAGGCCTTCGTCAATACGGGATGGTACAACCTCCAACCCAACGGCTGGATGCTCTATTTGGACGGCTGGTGCTTGGGTTTCAAAGAGAAGATGCCTTTGGTGGATTTGGTCATCGACGAAGGAACCATAAAAGTGGCCGATGCCGCGTTTTATGAATACGAAACGCTTGTTTCGGTCACGCTGCCCAATTCATTGGTTTCGTTGGGAAATCATTCGTTCGCGTTTTGTCCCGAGTTGAGGCATGTCGATTTCGGCGAATCCATCGTAGAAATCGGAAGAGATGCTTTTTACGGTTGTACCCGTCTCGAGGATTTCACGCTTCCCGAAACGACCACCAAGATTGGAGATTGGGCGTTTTCCTCTTGCCACGGTCTGTGCCGCTTGGACCTTCCCAATTCCATCACCACAATAGGCGAATATGCGTTTCACGGATGTAGCAATCTCGCCATCGTCAGCCTTCCTGAAGCCTTGACGGAGATTGCAGAGGGATTGTTTGACCAAGCGGGTTTGAAGTCCATCACTATTCCCGATGGCGTAACAACCATTGGAGACTTGGCCTTCTACGTATGTGAGGGCCTGAAAAAAGCCGTCATCCCCGCCACGGTCACGGAAATTGGAGACCACGCCTTTGTATGCCCGATGGACACGGTGTGGTGCTTGGGCGAAACGCCAGCCTCTTTGTATAACTTTACTTCTTTCGAAGTGCCAAGCAGCTGTTGCCTCATCGTTCCATGCGGAAGTGCTGATACCTACATGAACTCGGACTGGGGTGAGGTATTCAGCAACATCGTCGCGGACTGTGACGGCGTAGACGAAACCGCCGAAACAATAAGTGTGTTTCCCAATCCTACGCAACAATTTGTGCATGTTGAAGGCATCGATGTCAAAGAGATACAATGTTACAACGCTCTTGGCCAGTTGGTGAAGACGCTGCGGGAGACAAACGAGGTAGACTTGAGCGGATTAGTGAAAGGAATGTATTTATTACGCATCACGGATTCCAAGGGCGGAAGCCAC
>OCTW013380395.1_pt1 | contig 24171 bp, 22 predicted proteins | sample 1539671 | NCBI WGS metagenome assembly OCTW01 (sample SAMN02144230, study PRJEB22623) | gut metagenome | biome: sheep rumen | host: Ovis aries | place: New Zealand | reverse complement strand
CGCTCGAACTTGTTCGCTCTGCTTGCAGAGAACTCCTGCAACTCCTGAACTCCTGAACTCCAGGAAGTTTAGCGAATGCGAAACTTGAATATCTTTTATTGAATCAGGTCCGAGGGTGCCACAACGAGTTGATCGGGCGACATTCCTCTTTTTTTCATTTTGTCTTTTAACCCTGCGATATTATACTCGCTGATTTTTCTTGGCTTGCATAGTTCTATACCGAATTGGTTTTTATAGATTTCCCATACAAGTTCTGAGCAATAGTACTTTCCGTTGTTGAACTTAAAAGCAAGGTCGTAGGGTATTCCAAGATATTGCTTATAACGTACTTTTACGGGTTGTTCGATTACTCTCACTTTCTTTACCTTATGAAGCCGTCCTCTTGCTGTCCATTCCTTAATGGGTGTCAGCTTGACTGTGCTGGAGGCCTCAAGTACATAGAGCTGGTTGTTTTTCTCTACCACAATTCCACAATGTGACCAAGGTGAAGCTGTAGCATACTGAATGAGCGGTGACTGCCTACTTGTTGACATCTGGAAAACGATGTCGCCTTCCTTGTAGGAGGTGTCATTCACCATAAACGATACACTTGCGATGGCGAGTGTGATTAGTAATAACGCTTTTTTCATATATCTGTATTAATGTATGTTCCAACAGTTCTAGTGCAAAGATAGTGTTGTTTTTGTTGAACTGAATCATATATTACGGAGCTTTGTATGAAATCGGGGTCTTATTGTACGAACCTTTCGACTTTGTCAACCACAAAACGTTTTTCTGCCAAATAAACTAATTTTTTCTGCCAAATAAATCACGTTTTTCTGCCATTCTTTTTTCTTTACTTCTATGCGTTCATTTTTTCTCGATTTCAAATGGTGAGAGTCCGTGCGCCATACTACTCGAGTCCGATTGGCGTCCTACTCGAGTCCGTTTGCCAAACTACAGCAGTCCTTTTGCCGTCGGGACTCGAGTCCTGCAAAAGGAAGACTGAACAAGGACTACAATGTTGGCGGCTAAATGCGTTGATATCAAATGCTTAAGCTGATGGAAATGGACTTGTGAAAATGGTGTTTTGATGAAGCTGACGAACCGTTGATTGTTGGTCAGACTGTTTTTTGTTGACTGTAACTGCACGATGAACGATACAACCTCTTGACGATAAGGCGCGGAAACCCCGATATGGACGTTTCGCCCAAATAATTATTCTTTTGTGGCCTGCATTTAATAAATGTTATTTTTTTTGTCGTTCGGCTATTTTCCACTATCTTTGTACGCAAATTCAAATAGATATAACTATGAACTTAAAGTTTCGTTTGTCGCTGATGAACTTTCTGGAGTTCGCAGTGTGGGGTGCCTATCTAACATGTATGGGCAATTATCTGGGCGTAGCAGGCCTGGGCAGTGAGATTTCCTGGTTTTATGCCATTCAGGGCATCGTGTCAATCTTCATGCCCACACTGATGGGCATTGTGGCCGACAAATACATCCAGCCGCAGCGCCTGCTGGGACTGTGCCACCTGCTTGCAGGCGGCTTCATGCTGGGTTGCTGGTGGATGGGTGTGCAGGCTGGTTTTGGTCAGGAGATACCGTCCAAATCCACGTTCATCGCCCTTTATACGCTGAGTGTGGCCTTCTTCATGCCCACCATCGCCTTGTCGAATACGACAGCGTTTACCATCCTGAAAAAGAACGGTCTCGACACGGTCAAGGACTTCCCGCCCATTCGTGTGCTTGGAACCGTAGGTTTCATCGTCACCATGTGGTTTGTCAACTGCGCCGTATGGGACAATGGTTCGTTCTCGTTTACGCTGGCAGACAATGCCCACAAGTTCCAATACACCTACATGCAGTTCTTTGTTTCAGGTCTTCTCAGTCTGATTCTGTTTGTCTACTGCTTCACCCTTCCCGAGTGTAAGCTGGAGAAACGTCAGAGCCAGTCGTTGGCAGAGAGTTTCGGCCTGAATGCCTTCAAGCTGTTCAAGACCCGCAAGATGGCGCTGTTCTTCATCTTCTCCGCCTTGCTGGGTATGTGCCTGCAGGTAACCAACGGCTATGCCGGCCCGTTCATCACCAGTTTTAAAGGCTCTGCCGATGCCGCTGTGGCCAGTTCTTTTGCAGCCAACAATGCCACCTTGCTCACATCGATTTCTCAGATCAGCGAAGCCTTGTGCATCTTGCTCATCCCCTTCTTCCTTAAGCGCTTTGGCATAAAGGTCGTCATGCTGATGTCTATGTTTGCGTGGGTGTTCCGTTTTGGCCTGTTTGGCGTAGGCAATCCTGCCATGCCCGGTGTCATTCTGTTCATCCTTTCCTGCATCGTCTACGGCGTTGCCTTCGATTTCTTCAATGTGTCGGGTGGCATTTTCGTCGACCAGGAATGTGAACCTTCGGTGAAGGCTTCTGCCCAGGGACTGTTCATGATGATGACCAACGGCGTTGGTGCCACGATAGGTACGCTGGCAGCCGGCGAGATAGTCAATGCCTATTGCTCGTGGAGCGACGGCTATCTGCTGGGCGACTGGCAGACCTGCTGGTTCATCTTCGCAGCCTTCGCCCTTTGTGTGGGCGTATCGTTTGCGCTGGTGTTCAATCCCGATAAGAAGAAAGCCTAATGGAGAAAGTCCGGCTGCGTTTTGCCCATGTGTCAGAGATTGTCGGCAACAACGACCTGGCCGTGCTGGCGCTCACCGATATGGAGAGTGAGTGGCAGCTGACCATTGTCTGCGACCGTGCCATGGCTGTGCAGCTTGAACTCCGTGCCAAGTCGGTTCCCATCAGCGACATCATGCTGCCCGAGGTCGTTGGGCGGTTGTTGACGCAGTGGGGTGGGTTAGACCTTGAGATCCTTATCTACAACCTCTATGACGGGCAATATCAGACAGCCGTTGTGAACAAGCAGACGCAGGACATGATGCCCATCCGTGCCAGCGACGGCGTGCTGTTGCATGTGGCTACGGGAATTCCCCTTTTCGTGGAGAAGTCGCTCATGGCGCGTCAGTCGGTCCGCTATTCGGCCAAGGCGCAGGGAGTGGCCATTCCCGTGAACACACTCAACAGCGAAATGCTTGAAACGGCACTTCAGAAAGCCATCAACGAAGAGAACTATGAGCTGGCCTCGCAGATACGCGATGAGAAACTCAGGCGTTCGGCTTCAAAAAAACAACCAGAGTAAAGCGTTCGAACCATGAAAGAGTCTAGGTTTTTCTATGTTCCCAACGCCGGCACCCAAACGGAACTGCCGATGGAAGAAGCCATGCACGCGCTGAGGGTGCTGCGGCTGAAGAGTGGTGACGAAATGTTCCTGATGGACGGCGAGGGCAATTTCCATCAGGCAGAAGTGACGATAGCCGCCACGAAGCGATGTCTCTATGAAATCAGGCAGACCATGCCGCAGCAGAAGGCGTGGCGCGGCCGCATACATATAGCGATGGCTCCCACCAAGATGATGGACCGTGTGGAGTGGTTCGCCGAGAAAGCCACCGAGATTGGAATCGATGAGTTCAGCTTCCTCAACTGCAAGTTTTCCGAGCGGAAGGTGATGCGTACGGTAAGGCTCGACAAGATTGTCATCTCTGCCATGAAGCAGAGCCGCAAGCCCTGGAAACCCATTGTCAACCCGATGGTAACGTTCAAGGAGTTCCTTCAGCAGCATTCATCCGGTCATCGCTTCATTGCCCATTGCTATGAGGAAATAGAACGAGAGGACTTCTATCACCTGATTTCCGACCCGGCCATTGCCAATGCCGACGACGACATCACCGTGCTCATCGGCCCAGAGGGCGATTTCTCCATCGACGAGGTGCGCATGGCGCTGGGGTGTGGCTTCAGGAGCATCACCCTGGGCAATGCCCGCCTGCGCACGGAAACGGCGGCCCTCAGTGCCACCATGATAGCGCAGCTGGTGAGGCGGTTGTGACAGCCAGCCCGCAATAAGAAAGATTGAATAATGAAAAAGATTGCATGGATAATCGGGGCAGCACTGCTTGTGCTGCTCAGTTCGTGTTCAGACGAAGACTATCTGAACGCCATTCCCCGTAACAGCAAGGCTCTTGTCTCTATCGACATGACGCGAATGGATAACCCGTCCGCGCTTATGTCCGATTTTGCCGATTGTGGCGTCGATTTTGCGTCAAGAGTCTTTTTGTTTGAAACAGCCGACGGCGACTTCGGCCTCTGCGCCCGTCTTGGCGACGAAGCGAAACTGTCGGAGTGGCTCGATGCCAAGGTGTCGGCAGGCGAGTGTGAAGGTGTCGTGGAGCGTCGCGGCATTCATTTTGCCCTCTACCACAAGTCGTGGCTCATGGGATATGCCGACCACACGCTCATGATACTCGGTCCGGTGGTTGCTTCCCAGCAAGCCAGTGTGCAGATGCAGATAGCCACCTACATGAAGCAAGACGCCAGACGAGGCATCAGTCAGTCGCGCATCTACGAGCGGCTCGACAGCATCGGGTCGCCGGTGTGCATGGTGGCGCAGACTGCCGTGTTGCCCGAAAAGCTCATTGCGCCATTTACACTCGGCGCACCAGCAGATGTGGACGCCTCGCAGGTGTGGGTGGCAGCCCAGCTGGACGCTGCCGACGGACTCCTGCACATCAAGGGCGAGACATTCTCGTTCAACAAACGCATCGACACGGCGCTGAAAAACTCGGCCAAGACCTTCCGCCCACTGGAAGGCCGCTTCAACCAGACCGTAGCCAATGGCTCGCTCCTCACCATCCTGATGAATGCCAAGGGCGAGCAATTGCTTCCCATGATACAGCAGAACAAAGGACTCAAAGCCCTGATGGCCGGCGTTAATTCAGCCATCGACATGAATAGCATCCTGCGTTCCGTCGATGGCGACCTGTTCTTTTCTGTTGGTGCCATCTCCGATACGTCGTTGCGCATGTCGATGGGCGCACAGGTAGGTTCTCCCGAACTTCTGAAGGATTCCGCAGAGTGGCGCAGGAATGCTCCGGCCGGCTTTTGGCTGCAGACGCAGAAAGGAAGCGGAGGCGAGATGGCGTTCTTCTGTGGCAACGACACCAAGACAGACACCCCGACGGCTTCTGGCACAAAGACCACGCCTTCGTTATTAGATGCTTTGAAGGGCCAGGGTCTTTGCTTGGTGCTGAGGCTCGATGCCATCGACGACGAACTGGCCGAAGTGGCGTCCTCTTTCCTCAAACCATTGTTCGGCGATATTTCCGTTGTGGTGTACACCATGCAAGGCAGTCAGGAGTCGTCAGACAAATAAAAACCGCAAAAAAGACAGATGAACACAATACGTTTCAAATACGTCATTCCGCAGGTGTTTGCCTCGCGCGAGCAGCAAGACAGTGAGGTGTGGCAGCAGGATGTGCTTTTCGAGCGTGGCAAGGTGTACCTCGTGGAGGCAGAGAGCGGAAAGGGCAAGAGCACTTTCTGTTCCTATGTGGTGGGCTATCGGCATGACTACAGCGGTCAGGTGCTCTTCGACGAGCGAGACACACGCCAGTTCAAGGTGGCCGACTGGACCGACATTCGCATCCGTCACATCAGCCATCTCTTTCAGGAGCTGCGGCTCTTTCCCGAACTGACAGCCATGGAGAACATCGAGATTAAGAACAAGCTCACAGGCCACAAGAGCCGGGCGCAGATAGAGACATGGTTCGACATGCTCGGCATTCCCGACAAGATGGAGGCGAAGGTGGGGCTGATGTCGTTCGGGCAACAGCAGCGTGTGGCCATGATTCGCGCGCTGGTGCAGCCTTTCGACTTTCTGCTGGCCGATGAACCCATCAGCCATCTCGACGACCAGAACGCCACCATCATGGGCAACATCATGATGGAAGAGGCCAAGGCGCAAGGGGCTGGCGTCATCGTCACCAGCATCGGCAAGCACATGCCCCTCGAATACGACAAGATCATACGACTGTAGATAAGTGATAAGTGACAAGTGATAAGTGATAGGTGATAAGTGCAGGGGGCTTCATTGTCGTTGCGCATTACCAAAGACAAAAGAAATGAATTTAGTTTGGAAACTTCTTCGCCAGCACATCAGCATTCCCCAGTTTCTGGGGTTTGTACTGGCCAACCTTATAGGCATGTTTATCGTCATGCTGGGCTACCAGTTCTATTGTGACGTCATGCCAGTGTTCAGTGCCGAGGACTCGTTCATGCGTCAGGACTTTCTCATTCTCAGCAAGCGGATTGGTGCTGGCAATACCCTTTCAGGCCGTACCAATGCTTTCTCACAGACGGAAATCGACGACCTTGGCGATCAGGACTTCACTGAAAACATCGGACTGTTCACCCGCGCAGAATACAAGCTGGAGGCCACTATGGGCATACAGGGCAAGCGCCTCATCAACTCCGAGTTGTTCTTCGAGAGTGTGCCCGACCGCTTCGTCGACGTTCCGCTCGCTCAGTGGAAGTTCAGCGAGTCGTCGCACGAGATACCCATCATTCTGCCCCGTTCCTATATCGCCATGTATAACTTCGGCTTTGCCCAGGCCCACGACCTTCCGCAAATCTCCGATGGCCTGGCCAGTATGATAGACGTCGACATCTACATTCACGGCAACGGTAAGCAGGACAACTACAAGGGCCGTGTCATCGGCTTCTCATCGCGACTCAATGCCATCCTTGTGCCCGAGGCGTTCATGAAGTGGAGCAACGAGCAATATGCACCCACAGAGAAGTCCGACCCCAAACGGCTGATAGTTGAAGTGAAGAACCCTGGCGACGAGAAGCTGCAGCAGTATCTCGACGACAATGGCTATGAGCTCGACGACGACGACCTGCAGCGCGAGAAAACCACCTATTTCCTTCGCATGCTTGTTGGGCTCGTCATGGCCATTGGCCTTGTTATCAGCATCCTCAGTTTCTACATCCTTATGCTGAGCATCTACCTCTTGGTGCAGAAAAACTCGGAGAAGCTTGAGAACCTCCTGCTCATTGGCTACAGTCCTTCGCAAACAGCCCGTCCCTATCAGCTGCTCACTTTTGGACTCAACATTGTGGTGTTTGTGCTTGCTGCCCTCATTCTCTGGTTGGTGCGTGGCCGCTATCTTCCGGTTGTTGAGGCCCTTTCTCCCGAGGTCGATTTCCCCACCATGCAGCCCGCCCTGTTGCTTGGTCTCCTCCTCCTGCTGCTTGTCACCGTGTTCAATTTCATTGCCGTGCGACGAAAGGTCACCAACATCTGGCACCGCCGCTGACAAGTCAGAATATCTCAAAGCAAATCTTACATACGAATCAAACCTTATTAGGCGCTCAAAGCCCGAAAAGGAAAAAAGAAATGCCCGTGACACCTACATGAGATGGTGTCACGGGCAGTCTTTATGAGAGACCCTGATGGTGGGGGGGATGGCTTAGTCGAGACCGAAGAGGGTTTTCAGGCCGCCGTCGACGCCTGAGAAGCCCATGAAGGCGAGGCTGAGAAGACCAGCGGTGACGAGCACGATGGCTGTGCCTTGCATGCCTTTGGGAATCTTAGAGAGAGCCATCTGCTCGCGAATGCCTGCGAAGACGGTAAGCGCCAGACCAAAGCCGATGGCTGTGGAGAAGGCGTAGACGATGCTCTGCAGGAGCGAGAAGTCTTTCTGAATGACCAGGATGGCCACACCCAGCACGGCGCAGTTGGTTGTAATGAGCGGAAGGAAGATGCCAAGCGCCTGATAGAGGGCTGGCGACACTTTCTTCAGGATGATCTCTACCATCTGTACAAGCGCAGCTATCACAAGGATGAAAACGATGGTCTGAAGGTATTGCAGGCCAAAGACATTCAGCACGAAATGCTGGATGAGGTAGGTCACAATGGTGGCCAGTGTCATGACGAATGCCACGGCTGCCGACATGCCCAGCGAGGTGTTGATCTTCTGAGACACACCGAGGAAGGGGCAGATGCCGAGGAACTGCGACAGGATGATGTTGTTGACGAAGATGGCCGATATGAAAATAAGTATGTACTCCATATTGATTTCTTGAAATAGTGATTATTCAAATGTACACTTACATGCGACTCATTCCTTGATGCGGTTGATGGCAGCCACAAGGAAACCCAACGTGATGAAGGCTCCCGGAGGCAGCACGAACATCAGCATGTTGTAGGTCTCGGGAAGCAGTGTGAAACCAAAGATGCTGCCAGCGCCGAGCAGTTCGCGACAGATACCCAGCAGGGTGAGGCCGAGCGTGAAGCCCAGTCCGATGCCAATGCCGTCCATGAGGCTCTCCACGGGACCGTTCTTGGCAGCGAAGGCCTCGGCACGTCCCAGAATGATGCAGTTCACCACAATCAGCGGAATGAACAGGCCAAGGGTGGCATAGATGCTGGGAACGTAGGCTTGCATGACCATCTGCAGGATGGTGACGAACGAAGCGATGACCACGATGAAGACGGGTATGCGCACCATGTCGGGGGTAATCTTCTTGATGAGAGAGATGACGATGTTGGAACAGATGAGCACGAACATCGTGGCCAGACCCATCGCCAGGCCATTGATGGCACTGGTGGTGGTGGCAAGGGTGGGGCACATGCCGAGCATCAGGACGAACGTCGGGTTCTCCTTGATGATGCCGTTTTTGATAATGCTAATATAGTTCATAGTTCAAAAATTCATGGTTCGTTGTTCGTTATTCATATTTGTGAGGGCTGCTGCTTGGTGGCACCGCTCTCACCGTCCACGGGGGTAGCCTTGTAGGCCTTGTAGGCGTTGTTCACGGCATTGAGGAATGCGCGGCTGGTGATGGTCGACGCCGTGATGGCGTCTATCTTTCCACCGTCTTTGCTGACGGTGAGCTGTTCAGCGGGGTCTTTGCCAATGATGTCGCCCTTCTGTCCTTTCTGGAACCAGGTGTCGGCCTTTGCGCCGAGTCCCGGTGTCTCCGCATGCTCCAGCAGTGTGTAGCCCAGAATCTTGCCTTCGGGGTCGAAGCCCACGAGCACCTTCAGGTCGCCGCCAAAGCCGCCTGTTGTGCTTTCAACGGCAGCGCCGAGGTCCTTCTGGCTGGCATCCTTGGTCTGGTAGATGATGAAGGTGAGTTCCTTTCCCTTCGTGTCGTTCTGGCGGACGGTGTCGGTGTGAGCCACCGTGAGGTCGCCGCCACCCATGACAGCCTTGATGCCGTCCTCAAGCGTCTTCTGCTTTTGCAGGGCAATCGGCTCTTCGGTGATGTGGTTCACAAAGGCGAGTATGCAGCCCGTGATGAGTGCAACGCCTGTGAGTACCAGCACCATATTGGTGATTGATGATTTCAGTTTTTCCATGTTATTCTCATTCTTTGTTCTTTGTTATTCCTTTGGTGCATCGCACCACAGCGGTTTTTTCATTTCTTCTCAGGCACCTCACCAAAGCGCTTGGGCTTGATGTAGGTGTTGATGATGGGTGTGAATGCGTTCATGATGAGAATGGCAAACGACATGCCCTCGGGATAGCTTCCCCAGTTACGTATGGCAACGGTGAGCAGTCCGATGGCGACACCATAGATGAGCTGGCCTTTTCCTGTCATGGGAGAGGTCACGTAGTCGGTTGCCATGAAGATGGCGCCGAGCATCAGACCACCCGTGAGGATTTCGGCAAACGGGTCGGCATAGGCGGGATTGGCCAGATGGAGCAGTCCGCTGAACACGAATACCGTGGCGATGATGCTGACGGGAATGTGCCAGGTGATGATTTTCTTCCACAGCATGTAGGCCAGTCCCAGCAACAGGGCCAGAGCGCAGACCTCGCCGATGGTGCCCAGACCTCCGGTGGGATTGCTGCCCAGCAGCAGATGAGTGGCCGAGGGCAGGTCGTTGAGCAAGTCGGCATTGCCGGTCTTGATGGCCTGTTTCATGATGGCCAGCGGCGTGGCTCCGGTCTCGGCATCGAGATAGCTGGTGAGCTGTCCGGCCACGGGCCACGAGGTCATCTGAGCGGGGAAACTGATCAGGAGAAAGGCACGACCCAGCAATGCGGGGTTGAAGATGTTCATGCCCAGACCTCCAAACGTCATCTTACCCACGCCGATGGCGAAGAGAGCACCGATGACGATGATCCAGATGGGGAGATTCGACGGCAGGTTGAAACCCAGCAGCAGTCCGGTGAGGATGGCCGAGCCGTCGCATATCGTGTTTCTTTCGTTCTTTAGGATGTACTTGTTGATGGCCCACTCAAAGAACACGCAGGCCACGACGCTGCTTGCCAGCACGATGGCAGAGCCCAGTCCGAAATAGAAGAACGATACCAGCATTGCCGGCACCAGCGCGAAGATGACGCCATACATGTTCTTCTCCACGGAGTCGGTGCCGTGTGCATGGGGCGACAAGGAAACGATTAATTTACTCATATTCTGTTATTCCTTTTACGATTGTTTCTTTTTACTGACTATTTGGCGTTGCGTGCCCTGATGATGCCCATCACCGTGGTCTTGCCCTGGCGGATGTTGTCGAGCAGCGGGCGGTGGGCCGGACAGGTGAACTGGCACGAGCCGCACTCTATACATGAGGCGATGTCCTCAGCCTCCACGCGCTCCCAGTTCTTCAGGCTCGACAGGGTGGCCAGCAGATAGGGCTCCAGTCCCATGGGGCAAGCGCTCACGCACTTGGCGCAGCGTATGCAGGGCTGTGCCTCCTTGCGGCGTGCGTCCTCATCGGTGAGGATGGTCACGCTGTTGGTTCCCTTACAGACGGGCACGTCGGTAGATGTCAGGGCCTTGCCCATCATCGGACCGCCGGCCAGCAGTTTGTTGTCGCCTTCGGGCATTCCGCCGCAGGCCTCGATGAGGTCTTTCATCGGCGTACCCATGCGCACCAGGAAGTTGCCGGGGTTGGCCAGACGCTTGCCCGTCACTGTTGTGTAGCGCTCAAACAGCGGTTTGTTCTTCATCACAGCCTCGTAAACGGCGAAAGCCGTACCAACGTTCTGCACGATGGCACCCACGTTTACTGGAATGGCGGGAGGTGCCGGCACCTGACGGTTGATGACAGCGTCGACGAGCTGTTTCTCACCGCCTTGCGGGTACTTCTTGGCCAGTGGCACGATTTCCACGTTGGCGTTGCCGGCCGTCTTCTGTTCAAACAGTTCAATGGCCTTGGGCTTGTTGTCCTCGATGCCGATGTAGCCTTTTGTCACCTTGGCTGCCTTCATCAGCAGGTCGAGGCCCACGAGAATCTCGTCGGCATGTTCCATCATCAGTCGGTAGTCTGCGGTGATGTAGGGCTCGCACTCCACCGCGTTGATGATGACGCACTCGGCCTTTGCCGTGGGTGGGGGAGTCAGCTTGATGAATGTGGGGAATCCTGCACCGCCCATACCGGTGATGCCAGCCTTCTTCACGCGCTCCACGATTTCCTCGGGTGTCAGCTCAGGATGGTCGGCCAGCGTCTCCAGCTTGTCCGAGCGGTCGATGCTCTCCTCCCATTCGTCGCCTTCCACGTTGATGATAATCACCGGCTTGCGATAGCCTGTGGCATCGATGGCAGAGTCTATTTTGAACACCGTGCCCGATACCGATGAGTAGATGGGCGCCGAGACAAAGCCCCCGGCTTCGGCAATGAGTGTACCAACCTTCACCTTGTCACCCTTGGCCACCACCGGCTTGGCGGGAGCACCAATGTGCTGCGACAAAGGGAAGATGGCCTGCTTCGGCAGGGCGGCAACTTTCGTTTCTACTTCGTGGGTGAGCTTGTTCTCCTCAGGATGAACGCCACCTATGCGGAATGTTCTCAGTTTCATGCCTTTGCCTCCTTTTCTTCTTGGGTGTTAGGTGATGGTTGTTGGGTGTTGGCGGGTTCCTTCGCAGCTTCTTCTACAGGTGCGGGCTTTGGCTTCGGTGCGGGGAAGTTCACGGCGTGGATGGCCTTTGTGGGACATGCCTCGACGCACTTCTTGCACAGGCGGCACTTGTTGAAGTCGATGTAGCTCACGTTGTTTTCCAGCGTGATGGCCTCGAACTTACATTCCTTTACACACTTGCCGCATCCTATGCAGGCAGCCTTGCAGGCCTTCATGGCGGCGGGACCCTTGTCCTTGTTCACACAGCTCACGTAGACGCGGCGGTTCTTCGGCCCCTTCTTGCGAAGCTCGATGATGTGTCGCGGACAGGCTTTCACACATGCTCCGCACGACGTGCACTTCTCCTCGTCCACCTCGGGCAGTCCCGTTTCTGGGTTCATGCTGATGGCATTGAACTGACAGGCCGCCACGCAGTCGCCGCATCCCAGACAACCGAATCCGCAGGCCGTCTCGCCGGCGCCTGTGGCGTTCATGGCTGCGCAGGTGTGGAGACCGTCATACACAGCGATGCGAGGACGAAGGGCGCAGGTGCCATTGCAGCGCACCACAGCCACCTTCGGCTCAGAATTGGCGATGGCCATGCCGAGCAGGTCGGCCACCTTACTCATCACGTCGGCTCCACCAACAGGGCAGCTAAGCCCCTCCAGCGACCCCTTGTCGGCTGCTTTCACCAGGGCATCGGCCATGCCTGAGCACCCCGGATAGCCACAGCCGCCACAGTTGGCGCCAGGCAAAGCCTCTGTGACCTGACCCACACGAGGGTCTTCCTTTACAGCAAACTTCTTGGAGCACACGTAGAGTATCACTGCTGCTATGAGTGCGATGCTTCCAAGAACCATTACTGCGGTCAAAATAAAGCTCATAATCTTTTTGTATTTGTTTTAGTTAATTATAGGTGTCTTATCAAAAGGGTGTATCGTTAGCGTTCCATCTGCCTATCTTGTCACGTGGAAAGAGAACCTCTGGCGTATGCGGTCTCGTGCCAGATACAATATTATATAATAAGGTATGAGGGCCGTGAGACCTGCCAGTGCCATCGTTGGCTCATCGTCAGTGAGACGGCTGGCGGCGAACACCACGCCGACGAGAATCAGGAAGGGGATGCCGAAGGCCAGCACCACGGCGTGCATGCCCGTCTGCGCTGAGGCAATCACCTTGACGCTTTCCCCCACATGGTAGGTGGCAGCGTCTTCCACGTCGTACACGTCAATCGTCTTCTCCTTGCTTTCCGCGGCGTGACATTGGCTGGCCACTTTGCACGATGCGCAAGCCGACGTCTGTATGATTCTCACCTTCATACAATCGCCTGTCACTTCCTGTACGATGCCGCTGTGCATTATTCGATGACTCATGAGCGCTATTGTTCGCAAATGTCCACTTTTGTAATGTAGACTTTGCAAAGATACGGTTTTATTCTGGAATAACCAATAAAAAAAGGAAATATTTGCAATTGTCTTAACAAAAGTTATCCGATAACGTTTTCATCGATTGCGTTTTCATGGCGCATTGTTTACAAAATGGCCGTTTGGCGGCAGTTGGAGTGCGAAAGAAAGACCGTGTTCGTCCGTGGCAAACAATGTGTTCTGACCACGGACTATCACGGAATAACTTGGCAGGACAATTGGGAACCCCATACTTCCTAAAAAAGAACGGCAGAAAAAATCACTTTTTCTGCCGTCAAAACTTAGTTTTCTTGGCAGTTTTTTTTCCACGGACTAACGCGGGCTGCATCCGTCTTTCTCTGTGCGCAGAAAAGAAGGCGGCAAACACGGACTTTTGTCGTGCTGAAGCTCAGTGCAAAGAAATGGTCTGACCTGTCCGTGTCCGTTCATGGCAATATCACACAGATTGCTTGCAAAGAAGCATGATGAATGGAAGAAAAAAATGGGAATATATTTTGTAGTTCCGTGGAATTGCTGTATATTTGCATGGAAAAATCAAAGCATTATGAAAGCAACAGAACAAACTTCTCAGCAGATTGAGCGTACTATCAGGAAGATAGCCCAGAAGATGCCGTCGTCAGAACAGGCGTCTCTTTTCACCGATATTCATCTGCGCGTGACGCAGGAGAGCGGCGAACTGGTGGCTTTCGACGATGAAGACCAGGAAATCACCCGTTGCGTGATAGAGCAGTGGATAGACAACAAGGACGAGAACTTCTACGATGAAGTGGCGGCTGTGTTGAGAAAGGAACTGCATCGTGTTCACGACATGGCTGGGAACCTGGGCGTGGTGAAGCCCTACAGTTTCGTGCTTGAGAACGACGACAAGGAGAGTCTGGCTGAGTTGTTTGTGGCCGACGATGACACGGTGATCATTGGCGGCGACCTGATGGAAGGGCTTGACAAGGAACTTGACGATTTCTTCGACGACCTGATGAAGGAGGCGTGAGCTGAGCTTTGTAAGAAGATTCGCTTTGTCGAGGGGGTAACTCCCCGCCTGTGGTATGACAGGCTTTCGGCCCTTATCATTCAGGGCAACGGCCGTATTGCGGCGTCAGCTTTCGAGACAAGAATAGTTTTATCATTGAAATATTCATTAAACACAATAGCATGAAAAGATTATTATTAGGCGATGAGGCGATAGCACAGGGTGCCATCGATGCCGGCTTGAGTGGCGTCTATGCCTATCCTGGCACGCCCTCAACGGAGATAACGGAGTTTATTCAGTCGTCGCCGGTTGCCATTGAGCGCAATCTGCACAGGCGCTGGTGTACTAACGAGAAGACGGCCATGGAGGCTGCCCTCGGCATGTCGTATATGGGCAAGAGGGCGCTGGTGTGCATGAAGCATGTGGGACTGAACGTCTGCGCCGACCCCTTCGTGAATTCAGGTATGACTGGAACGAACGGCGGTGTGGTGGTGCTGGTGGCCGACGACCCGTCGATGCACTCGTCGCAGGACGAGCAGGACTCGCGTTTCTATGGTAAGTTTGCGATGATTCCCACCTTGGAGCCGTCGAACCAGCAGGAAGCCTACAACATGATGGCCTACGCCTTCGACTATAGCGAGCGCATTCACCTGCCCATCCTGATGCGTGTGACCACCCGCATGGCCCACAGCCGCGCCGTCGTGGAGGTGGCCGATGAGCCGAGGAAAGAGAACGAGATGAACTACGATGCCGTGGCCGCCAACTGGGTGCTCCTGCCCGTGAACGCCCGTCGCAGAAATGACTATGTGACAGCACAGCAGGCAGAACTCGAGAAAGACGCCGCCGAGAGCCAGTATAATATATATAAGGAAGGGAGCGACCACTCGCTGGGCATCATCGCCAGCGGCATCGGCTATAACTACCTGATGGAGTGCTATGCGGAAGGCTGTCCGTTCCCGGTGCTGAAGATAAGCCAGTATCCGCTGCCCAAGGAGATCATCCGGAAGATGACCGCTGCGTGTGACAAGGTGCTCGTGATTGAAGAGGGACAGCCGTTCATTGAAGAGCAGCTGCGCGGCATCATGCCGGGCGACGCCGTAATAGGCGGTAAGCTCACCGGTGAGCTGCCCCGCACGGGAGAGCTGACACCCGACCTTGTGAAGAAGGCGCTGGGCATTCCCTCGGCTGAGAACTATGCCGCGTGCGAGGACGTCGTTCCACGTCCGCCAGCCCTCTGCCAGGGTTGCGGCCATCGCGATGTATATGCAGCGCTGAACAAGGTGCTCGAAGACTATCCCAACGCCCGTGTGTTCGGCGACATCGGCTGTTACACGCTGGGATTCCTGCCACCCTATCGTGCCATCCACAGCTGTGTGGACATGGGCGCCAGCATCACGATGGCGAAAGGTGCTGCCGATGCTGGACAATGGCCTGCCGTGGCCGTCATCGGTGACTCTACGTTCACCCACAGCGGCATGACCGGTCTGCTGGACGCCATCAACGAGAACGCCGACATCACCGTCATCATCAGCGACAACCTGACAACCGCCATGACAGGTGGACAGGACAGTGCCGGCACGAACAAGTTTGAGGCTATCTGCCGCGGTCTTGGCGTGGCCGAAGAACACCTGAAGGTGGTGGTGCCGCTGCCGAAGAACATGCCTGAGATTACACAAATCATCAGAGACGAAATCAACTACCACGGCACCAGCGTTATCATTCCGCGTCGCGAGTGTATGCAGACCCTGCAACGCCATCTGAAACAAAAGAAAGCCCAGAAGTAGGAACTTCGTCTCAGCCTTTCGCACAAACAACCAGACTGCAGCATGGACTGCCGTGAAAGAAATGATGCGAGAGGGTGGGGAAGTGAAACCATAGAAACTTGAATGATTATGAAGACAGATATCATCTTATGCGGCGTGGGAGGACAAGGCATTCTCTCCATTGCCACCATCATAGGCGAAGCCGCCATGAAAGAGAACCTATACATCAAGCAGGCCGAGGTGCACGGTATGTCGCAGCGCGGCGGTGACGTGCAGAGCAACCTCCGCATATCGTCGTCGCCCATCAATAGCGACCTGATAGCCCTCGGAAGCGCTGACGTCATCATCTCTATGGAACCCATGGAGGCGCTGCGCTATCTGCCCTATCTCCATAAGGACGGATGGATCATCACATCGAGCACGCCCTTCGTGAATATACCCAACTATCCCGAGATGGATAAGCTAATGAAGGACTACGACAAGCTGCAGAACGTGATACTCATCGACATTGAGAAGATGGCCAAGGACAATGGTGTGCCACGTTCGGCCAACGTCATTCTGCTGGGTGCTGCGCAGAAGGCCCTGGGCATTGACTACGAGAAACTGGAAGACGCCATCAGACGGGTGTTCGGCCGTAAAGGCGAGGCCATCGTTGAGGCGAACATCAAGGCGCTGGCATTGGGAAGACAGGCTCAGAAATAAAGAGGCGATATGAAAGAAACACCAATCAAGAGAGAACTGATTGACGGGCTCATACAAGAACTTGGCATTCAGGACTTTGCCAAGGCTACGATACGCGAAGTGAAACAGGTGGCCTCGCTCGCTGAGCAGCAGTCGGGCGTGGAGTTCATTAAGATGGAGATGGGCATTCCCGGACTGCCGGCAGCGCAGGTAGGCGTGGACGCTCAGGTGAAAGCCCTCCAGCAAGGCATTGCCCACAGCTATCCCAACATACAGGGCTTGCAGGAGCTGAAGGAGCAGGCATCGCGCTTCGTGAAGGCGTTTATCAACATTGACATCAATCCCGAGGGGTGCATTCCCGTGTGCGGCAGTATGCAGGGCACCTTCGCCTCCTTCCTCACCTGTTCACAGGCAGACAAGAAGAAAGACACAGTGCTGTTCATCGACCCTGGTTTCCCCGTGCAGAAGATGCAGCTGCAGGTGATGGGCGTCAGGTATGAGACGTTTGATGTGTATGATTATCGCGGTGAACAGCTTGCCCCGAAGCTTGAGAGCTATCTCTCGAAAGGAAACATCTGCGCCATCGTGTACAGCAACCCGAACAACCCTTCGTGGATTTGCTTCAACGAAGACGAGCTGAAGGCCATCGGTGAGCTTGCTACAAAATATGACGCCATCGTGATGGAAGACCTTGCCTATTTCGCCATGGACTTCCGCAAGGACCTGAGCACTCCCTTTCAGCCGCCTTATCAGGCTTCGGTGGCTCGCTACACCGACAACTACATGCTGCTCATCAGTGGCAGCAAGGCATTCAGCTATGCAGGAGAACGCATCGGCGTGACGTGCATCAGCGACAAGCTTTACCATCGCACCTATCCTGACCTTGCAGTACGCTATGAGCAGTTGCCCTTTGGTCCGGTGTTCTCCACACGCATGCTCTATGCCCTATCATCAGGAACAAGTCACAGCGCTCAGTATGCGATGGCTGCCATGCTGAAGGCCGCTGCCGACGGTGTCTATGACTTCCGCAAGGAGATAGCCGTATACGGACAGCGCGCTCACAAGCTGAAGGAGATATTCTGCAAGCACGGCTTCCACATCGTCTATGACAAAGACCTCGACGAGCCCATTGCTGACGGCTTCTATTTTACCATCGGCTACAAGGGCTTCACCAGTGGAGAACTTGCCCATGAGCTCATGTACTACGGTGTGAGTGCCATCTGTCTGATTACCACTGGAAGCCATCAGGAAGGACTTCGCGTGTGCACCTCGTTCATCGAGGACCATCAGTATGAGCAGCTCGATGAGCGCATGGCTATCTTCCATGAGAATGCCCTGGCCCGTTGATATGCTCAGTAGTTCAAATATGGAGTTGCAGAAGATACTCTAAGCGTTAGCATCTTGTAAGGAGAGCAAATACTCCTAACGTCTGCAACTCCTGAAACTCCCGAAAACTTAGCAAATATACCATAAAGATGAAAAGTTTTAAATCGAGTCCGTGGATGCTTCCACAACCAGTGCTGATTATCGGCACATACGACAAAGAAGGCAAGGCCAACGCCATGAACGCTGCGTGGGGCGGTCAGTGGGATATGCACGAAATCATCATCTCGCTCGGCTCTCATGCTACGACAGACAATCTCGCCGTCAATCCTGAGTTCACTGTTGCCTTTGCAACGGCCGAGACGATGGTGGCAGCCGACTATGTTGGCTTGGTGAGCGGCAGAAACACACCCGACAAAATGCAGAGGACTGGCTGGACGGTGGAGAATGCGCCTAACGTGAATGCTCCCGTGTTTCATGATTTCCCCATGACGCTGGAGTGTCGCGTCAAACAGAAGATAGACGAATCGGAGACAGGCTACTATCTTGTCGCCGAGATTGTCAATGTGCTCTGTGACGAACGTTTTCTGGCCGAGGACGGAAAACCCGATGTCGCAAAGATGGGTATCATCACCTACGATCCCGTACATCACACTTACATCCAACTGGGAGAAACCGTCGGTAAGGCATTCGCAGACGGGAAGAGCATCAGCCGCGACTAACGATGTTCAAAAAAAGGTGCGGCAGGAGCAGAGTAATGTAAGACATTGACTCCTGCAACTCCGTAGCAACAGAATCTTTCACAACCCCTTTTTGCACCGATGGACAGGCGAGAATTCATAAAGAAAACAGCATGGGCGGCAGCTGGCACAGCCATCGCGTCGCCTGTAGCTGCCATGATGGCCGGTGTGGAGTCTTCAGGACTCTTGGAGACCGAGCCCGATAAAACAACACCCACCCAATCAATAGGAAAGATGACAGTATTGATGATTAACGGAAGTCCGAGGCAAGACGGCAACACCTTCTGTGCGTTGAGTGAGGTTGCCTCGCAATTAGAGAAGCACGGCGTGGAGACGGAAATCATCCAGATAGGCAAGGCTCCCGTTCGTTCATGCGTCAACTGTGGCGCATGCCGGAAAAAGGGAAAGTGCGTATTCGACGATGACCTGTGCAATGCCGTTGCCGCAAAGATGGCCGAAAGCGATGCCCTCATTGTGGGAAGCCCCGTCTACTATGGTCAGCCCAACGGCGGCGTGCTGTCACTCATGCAGCGCCTGTTCTATTCGTCAGGCAAGTATGTGCAGGATAAACCGGCAGCAGCAGTTGCCGTGTGTCGTCGTGGTGGAGCAACCGCAACCTTCCAGACCCTGAACATGATGTTCCAGATGATGAACATGCCCGTGGTCACCTCTCAGTATTGGAACATCGTCTATGGTGCTGCCAAAGGAGAGGCCAGACTCGATGCTGAAGGCATGCAGACCATGCGCACGCTTGCCAACAACATGGCCTGGCTCTTGGAGAAGATACACGGAGGTGGCAAGCCTGCACCAGACCGTGAGCAGGACAAAGCATTCATGAACTTCATCAGATAGAGCGACTTATTTCAGGAGTTGCAGGAGTTGCAGGAGTTACAGGAGTTACAGACGATACTTTATATGGTAGCTTCTAGAATATGATGCGGATAAGACTATCGTCTGTAACTCCTGCAACTCCTGAACTCCTGCAACTCCTGAAAAAGAAACCTCCCCAGATGCCTGGGGAGGTTTTTCTATAGTGCTAAGCCTTTGGCGTTGTGCATTCGTCCACGAGATATACAATGCTCATGTAGGGAATGCCCGAATGCGTCTGCAGGCCTATTTCGCACGTCCTGCTGTTTGAGTAGCCTATTTCGATGTTGTTCTGCTCAATCTGCGGCTTCAGCTTGCGAAGTGCATATTTGTTCATTTCCGGATAAGTGAATCCTCTGTCGCCGGCAAAGCCGCAACATCCCACACCCTCTGGCAGGAAGACGTTGTCTGAGCACAGACGGGCAAGGTCAATCAGATGCTGCGAGACGCCCATCTCGCGCGTGGAACACGTGATATGAAGGGCTATGTGGCGGCTGATGGGGTGGAAGTCGAGCCTTGGCTTGAGGAATGTCATGATGAACTCTGCGGGCTCATATAGCTTGACGCGCTTGATGACTTTCTTCATTCTGTGCAGGCAGGGACTCTGATCGCACAGCACTGGGTAGCGCCCTTCATTGCTTGCTTTCCAGAGGGCTTCTTCGAGTTCGGCGCTCTTGCGGTCGGCAATGTCGAGCATTCCCTTGCTCTCCCATATCTGTCCACAGCACATCTTCTTCATGCCTTCTGGGAAGATGACTTCGTAGCCGGCTTTGTTGATGAGCTTGCAGGTGGCGTCTACGAGAGACGACTTTACGGGAGCGCCCTTGGCAAGTCCCATGGTCTGGTTGATGCAGGAGGGGAAGTAGACAACCTTCAGCTCGTCGTTTGGTGAGTTGGTCGCTTGGTCTTTGGGGTGATGTGGTTGGGAAATGGCCTTCGGCATGGCGGTCGTCCAGAGGGGCATGCCCATCTTGTTGAGGCCGTTGCAGATGCCGGTCATGACAGACGAGCCGAGCACGCTATGTCCGAGGTTGGCAACGCCGAGCACCATGCGGAGTCCGGTCTTGATGCCTGCCATGTGGTTGGCGGCAAACTCTCCCACCTTATAGCCAGCACTGCTGTTGAGCATGTCCATCTGACGGATGAGGTGCGTGAGCTCTCCTGTGTTGATCTTCATCGGACACGAGGTGGAACACAGTCCGTCTGTGGCGCATGTCTGGTCGCCGTAGTATTTGTATTGTCGTTTGAGCGTGGCGAGCCGCTGTGGGTTTTCGCCAGTGGTCTCGAGGTGGCGTATCTCGCGTTGAACGGCAATTCGCATCCTTGATGACAGCGTGAGTCCGCACGACATACAGTTCACCTCGCAGAACCCACATTCAATGCACTTGTTGGCGCGCTTCACCTCTTCAATGGTTGTCTGCGTGGTCGATACACCGGAAGGCAGATAGTGACCGCCATCGGGGATGGCATCGTAGTTGAACGAGAGCACGGGAAGCGGCTTGAGGCATTTGATGAAGCACGACGGGTCGTCGTTGAAGATGACTCCCTGGTTGAGCAGGTGGTCGGGGTCGAAGATGTCCTTGAGTTCCTTCATCACCTCATACGCTTTCTCTCTCCATTCATATTTCACGAACGGTGCCATATTGCGACCTGTTCCATGCTCCGCCTTCAGCGAGCCGTCGTATTCCTCTACCACGAGGCGCGCCACGTCTCTCATCATCTCTTCGTAGCGTTTCACTTCACTTTCGCTCTTGAAACTCTGGTTGAGGATGAAGTGATAGTTGCCTTCGAAGGCGTGTCCGTAGATACAGGCGTCGTCGTATCCATGGTCGGCAATGAGTTTCTGCAGCTTCACCGTAGCCTCGGGAAGGTCGTTGATGTGGAAGGCCACGTCCTCAATAAGGCATGATGTACCTATGGGGCGAGTACCACCTACCGATGGGAAGATGCCCGATCTGATGGCCCAGTACTTGCCGTAGATGTTCGGGTCCTCGGTGAATTCAGCCGGAATGTAGAGACTGAAGGCCTGCAGACATTTCTTGATTTTGGAAATCTTGTCGAGCAACTGCTCGTGTGTGATGCCTTTCGTCTCGGTGAGAATGGCGGTGAGATTGTGGTAGTCGCCAGGCTCAACGCCTTCAATCTTTCCTGCGTCAACATCTTTTTTATACTGTAGGAACACAGGGTCGTCGACGGAACTAAGCGACTTGTAGTCGAGCATCTCAGCGCTTTTCACCATGAGATTCTCTCCGCTCATCTTGATGTCTTCGTCGCCGGCCTTGAGCTTTTTCATGGCTACGACGGCCTCGCAGCTCTCCTTCATGGTAAGGAAGTATACCATTGCCGAGGCCTTGTATTTGTAGTCGTGGAGTGTCTTCATGGTGACCTCAGAGAGGAAGGCGAGTGTTCCTTCAGAGCCTACGATGGAGTGAGCGATGATGTCGAATGGGTCGTCGTAGGCAATGAGCGGGCGGATGTTGAGGCCTGTGACGTTCTTGATGCTGTATTTGAGCTGTATTCTCTCAGACAGTTCCTTGTCCGCCCTGACGCGGTCCCTGAGCTGTTCTATCTTCTTGATGAAGTCGGGATGGGTCTTCCTGAACTCCTCTTTGCTCTTTTCGTCGCCAGTGTCGAGGATGGTGCCGTCGGTGAGAATCAGCCTTGCACTGACCATCATGCGGTCGCTGTTGGCATGTACGCCACAGTTCATGCCCGAGGCATTGTTGCAGACGATGCCGCCAATCATGGCGCTGCCGATGGAGGCAGGGTCGGGACCGAGCACCCTTCCGTAGGGCTTTAGGTATTCATTGGCCTTTGCGCCGACGATACCCGTCTGCATGGTGATGGTGTCCTGGTTTTCTCCGATATGGTATTTCTCCCAGTGTTTGCCAGCTACGATGAGCACAGTGTCGCTGACACTCTGGCCTGAGAGCGACGTGCCTGCAGCTCTGAAGGTATAGGGCAGTGAGTGTTTCTTGCAAGCCTTGACAAGCTTGCTGACTTGTTCTTCGCCATCGCTTCTGACGACGACTTGAGGAATCAGACGATAGAAACTGGCATCGGTACCCCATCCTAAAGTTCTCAGCTCATCGGTGTAGATGTTCTCTGACGGGATAAACTGCTTGATGTCCTCAAGGAAGGGCGCGATGTTTCTTTTGGGAGACGTGCCCTGCTGGGTGGTTGGGTTAGATGTTGTCATAAGGCTATGATGTTTGATTTAGGTTTTCTATCTCTTCATGTTGCTGCGGCAGAGCAACACACTTGGTCACTTATGGCTTCCGCTGGCAAATATAATAAAAAAAACACACATGACCGCCTTTATTCGCTTTTTTTTCTTACTTTTGCAGAAAAAACATGAGCATTGCCATCTATCACCTAACATCGACCCTGCATCAGGAGGAGCAGGTCGAACAATCAACCCGTGAGTTTCTCTCTTCTCTCCATCAGGAGTTTGTTCTTTGTGGCGATGATTATTCGTCTTACGGCAGCCATTCCCTCGACCTTATCTATGTCAGAACGGGAGGCACAGAGGGCATTTTCCGCAGTTTGCTGCCTTCGTTGGTACAGTCGGTCGACGATACCTTTTATCTGCTCACTTCCGGCAAGTCAAACTCACTGGCCGCTGCCATGGAGATTCTTTCCTTCTTATTGCAAAACGGCTATCATGGCGAAATCATTCATGGAAGTCCCGCATATATCTCGGATCGTATCAAGCTGTTGGCCAAGGTGGGCGAGGCTCGTCGCTTGCTGAGTGGCTGCAGGTTGGGCATCATTGGTGAACCTTCCGACTGGCTTATCTCCAGCAGGTACGATGTGAGTGAGGTAAGTCGTAGGCTGGGCATAGACTTGTTGAATGTTCCCATGGAGGAACTGCTGGAAGAGATTGCGGTTGCCGAGACGCAGCAGACAAAGTCTCTGACGGAAGACTATGAGACTAACATAACGCAGGTCAGGGAGTCGCTGCCAGTAGCCCTTCAGGTGTATGAGGCATTGCGGGCACTTGTGGGCCGACATTCGCTGCAAGGGTTTACGCTCAGGTGTTTTGACCTGCTTACAGCTGTGCAAAACACCGGATGTCTGGCGCTGGCCAAGCTGAATGCCGGTGGCATCGTGGCTGGCTGCGAAGGCGATGTGCCTGCCATGCTCAGCATGATAATAGGGCGTGCACTGACAGGAATGAGCGGCTTTCAGGCTAACCCTGCTCACATAGACCCGGAAACCGGCGAGGTGTTGTTTGCCCATTGCACCATTCCCTTCGACATGCTGGAGCATTTCGAACTCGACACCCATTTCGAGTCGGGCATTGGTGTGGGCATTCGTGGCTATGTGAGAGAAGGTCCTGTCACGGTGTTCAAGGTGTCGGGCGACCTCACCCGCTACTATGTGGAAGAAGGTGAACTGCTTCGTTGTCAGGCAGCACCGGGCCTTTGCCGCACGCAGATGCTGTTGAGGCTTCCGCAGACAGACTATTTCCTCACGAATCCCATCGGCAATCACCACATTATCTTCTTGGGACACCATCGGGCCGTCTTTGACGAGATGCTCAAAGGCTTCAGCGAGCGGGTGCGATAGCTATAAAGGCAAAGCTGAACCCCCACTCTAATTTACTATTTGACGATTTACTATTTACGATTGATTTACTATTTGGCTATGGAGCTATTTGTTTGCGCAGCCGCAACCGTAAAATAG
>OCTW011569404.1_pt1 | contig 24176 bp, 16 predicted proteins | sample 1539671 | NCBI WGS metagenome assembly OCTW01 (sample SAMN02144230, study PRJEB22623) | gut metagenome | biome: sheep rumen | host: Ovis aries | place: New Zealand | reverse complement strand
CCATCTCCCGGCGGATCTGGGAGAGGTCGCCGTCGGTCGTGGAGAAGGCGAGGGCGTTCTGGATGCTGCGAAGATGGTCGATCTCGGCCCGGACCTCGGCAGTCAGGCGGGTGAGGGCCTCGTTGGTCCGCTTCATGCGGGCATAGCGGTCAAAGTATTTCTGGGCATTCTGCTGGGGGGTGAGGGTCGGATCCAGGGGAATGGTCAGCTTCTGGCCCGTGTAGTAATTGTCGACCTCACAGCTCTTAGCCCCTTGCGGGACGGAATAACCATAGGCGTTGAGGAGTTCCCCGTAGACCTTGAACTTGTCCCGCTTTTCCGTGTCTTTGATCTGGCGGCACTGGAGGTCGTATTTGTGGACATCGCGCTCCAGGATGGTCTGGACGATGTGGCGCAGGTCGGCGGACCGCTGGCGGATCCGGGTGTAGAGGTTCTTTTTGGCGTAGAAATCCTCGAGCAGGGCGGAGGGGGAGTCATAGGGGATCTCCTGACAGTCCGCATACTGCTGCAGGGGGACCATGGAGAATTCGACGGGGGCGCCGGCCGACTGCCCCTCGGAGGCGCGGCAGTACATGACAGGTGAAAAAACACCGTCCGAAACATGCTGCATCATCTGACGGAACTGGTCCCAGAGCGACTCCTTGTCCGCGTCGGACAGAAGGGCGGCGGACCGGTCCTGAGAGAGGGCAGCGCGCAGGGCGATCTCCTGGCCGATGACCGGCGAGATGCCGGTGTAGGTGCGGACGAGGAGGCGGGAGACCTCGGTGTGGCCGTCCGCAAGCGCGCCAAGGAAGCCCTCCCGCGTCTCTTTCAGAGGGTCGCGCTTGGACTGGGTATCCGGAATAAAGTAGGGGCGGCCGGGCAGGACCTCGCGCACCGAGCTGACCAGGGAGGAGACGTGGCGGATGCTGTCGACGATGGTCTCCCGGTCGTCCAGGAAGATGAGGTTGCTGTGCTTGCCCATGATCTCAATGACCAGGGTGTGGGTGCAGAGGTCGCCCATCTCGTTGCGGTGCTCGACCTGCAGGCGGAGGATCCGCTCCAGGCCCGGCTGGGTGATGGAGACGATCCGCCCGTTCTGCAGGTGCTTGCGCAGCAACATGCAGAAGGCCGGCGCCTGGAGGGGGGCCTGCCGGCTCTGCCGGGTCAGATAGGCCAGGGGCAGGGACGGGTCTGCCGACAGGTACAGGCGCACCTGCCCCCCGCCCCGCTCCGCCGCGGGGCGGATCGTGAGTACGAGTTCATTTTTGTCGGTCTGTGCGATCTTGTAGATCCGGCCGCCGGTCAGCGCCTGGTCCAGCTCGGCGCGGATGCCGGCGACGGTCATGCCATCAAATGCCATAATATTTCTCCTGAATGAAATAAAGGTTCGTAAAGGGAACCGCTGAATATCACGCTGCCGCGTTGGTTCGTGCTGCCCCTTGCAGGGAAAGCCCTAAAAAAGCTTTACCGCTTTGTGTGCATGTGCTTTCGCAGCACTGCCTCCATCCGGATTCCCGCCTTATTTCCGTAAAAGAAGGAAATACGGATTTTACCATCATGGGAAAATCAAACGGGGACGGATCCGGGCGGTACATTCCATTGTAGCACTTCTTCCTTGACGGTTGAAAGGATAATGTTATAATGGATACTGATTTTATAGCGTCTGCGGGTAAAAGCTTTATTTTTGGCGGTCCGAGGGCGGAAATCTGTGCAGTCATACGGGCGTAAAGGGGATGTTGCGCGCCTGCAGTTATTGCACACAGGCACTTCCGGAGGGGGTGATTACGATGATCAGAAGCATGACAGGTTACGGGCGAAGTGAGCTGCTGAGTGATTCCTGCCGGATCCTGGTGGAGATCAAGTCGGTCAACAACCGGTATCTGGATATCGGGATCAAGATGCCCCGCCAGCTGAACCAGCTGGAGGCACAGATCCGCAAGGAGTTGAAAAAGCACATGCAGCGGGGCAAGGTCGACGTTTTTATTTCCTATGAAGACCTGACCGAGGCCAATATGTCCGTCAAATACAACGCGCGCATCGCGCAGGAGTACTGGAAGTATTTCCAGGAGATGGCGGAGGAGTTCGGGATTGAGAATGATATCCGGGTCTCCTCGCTGGCCAGGTTCCCGGACGTCCTGACCATGGAGGAGGAGCCTGCGGACCCCGAGGGAATCTGGGACAACCTGCAGAAGGCCCTGCTCGAGGCCGTGGACATGTTCGACCAGGCCAGACGGCGCGAGGGAGAGTTCCTGCGGGAGGACCTGAACGGCAAGCTGGATGAGATGCTGGGCCATGTGGAGTTTATCTCGGAGCGTGCCCCGGGCCTGATCGAGACCTACAGGACTTCTCTGCAGGACAAGGTCGCGGAGCTTTTGGAGGCGTCGAACATCGACGATTCCAGGATCGCCCAGGAGGTGACGATCTACGCCGACAAGGTCTGTGTGGATGAGGAACTGGTGCGGCTTCGCAGCCACATCGAGGCGACGCGCGAGGAGCTGAGCCGGGGCGGCAGCATCGGCCGCAAGCTCGATTTCATCGCGCAGGAGATGAACCGCGAGTCCAATACGATTCTGTCCAAGTCCGATGACCGCGAGGTCTCCGACCACGCGATCGAGCTCAAGACCTCCGTGGAGAAAATCCGCGAGCAGGTGCAGAACATCGAGTGACGGCAGAAAACGGCAGGGGAATGCAGGAAAAAAAGACCGGTGATTCCCGTGCAGAAAACCGACAGGTGAATTCATGACTGGAAACAGGCTGATCCATGTGGGATTCGGCAATATCGTAAATGCCGGCAAGATCATCGCGATCGTGAGTCCCGATTCCGCGCCCATGCGCAGGCTGGTCGCCCAGGCCAGAAATGACGGGAGGACAATCGACGCGACCCAGGGCCGCAAGACCAAATCCGTGATCGTGATGGAAAACGACCGGATCGTCCTGTCCGCCCTGCTGCCGGAGACCATCCGCGGCCGCGCGCTGTCGGAGGATGACAACAGCCAGGAAGACTGATCTGTTATTTGCAATCATTGGATCATGTTTTGGAGACATTTTTCAATGATCTTAAAGTCATAAATGAACAAGAGGCGGCAATTCCGGCGGGATAAGCTTCATCTTCCATCCGGTACTGGCATATCAGAGAAGGCAGGTATATATGGAAGGAAAACTGGTCGTACTGTCCGGCTTCAGCGGAGCCGGCAAGGGAACCGTGATCAAAAAACTGATGCAGTCATACGACGGATATGTCCTGTCCGTATCGATGACGACCCGGAAGCCCAGGGACGGAGAGACGGACGGCGTGGAGTACCATTTCGTCAGTAACGAGGCCTTTGAGGACCTGTTGAAAAAGGACGGCTTCCTGGAACACGCCGGCTTTGTGGACCACTACTACGGCACACCCAAGGCCTTTGTGGTGGACAACATGGCGGCCGGCCGGGACGTGCTCCTGGAGATCGAGGTCCAGGGGGCCATGCAGATCCGGGAGATCTTCCCGGAGGCGGTCCTGATCTTTATCGCGCCGCCGGATGCGGAGGAGCTTGCAAGGCGTCTTTTCGGCCGGGCGACGGAGACCGCGGAGACGGTCACGAAGCGTCTGGTCCAGGCGGCCACAGAAGTGAAAGCGGTTCCGGATTATGATTATCTGGTGATCAACGACGATGTCGACGCGTGTGCCGATGCCCTGAACCGGATCATCCGGGGGGCACAGGCAGTCCGGGACAGCAGCGGTGAATGTCCGGAGGCGGAAGCGGCCGTGCAAGCGGGGCAGGACAGGTTAGAGGATCAGGCGGGTTCCGGTCGTGTGTACACGGAGTACATACAGAAAAAATCCTTTGCCGGAAAGTTCGGGGTCGGCCTCGCGGAGGTCATCGCCCTCCGGGCCTGAGTATGCAGGATATGTGTGCCGCCCGAGGAGTTTTGGGGATGACAAAAAGCATATATAAATGGTGCTGAATACCATTTGTGTATTGACAGATATACATTTTTAACAGATATACATTTTAATAGATATATATTTACTGAGGAAAGGAAAGGTTTATTTTTATGATTCATCCGTCCTACGTGGATCTTATGGAAGTTGTCAACAAGAATGTCGAAGAGGGAGAGACCCCTGTCATCAACAGCCGTTATTCCATCGTCATGGCGACCGCCAAGCGCGCGCGTCAGATCGTGGACGGCGACGAGCCGCTGGTCAAGGTCTCCAGAGGTGAGAAGCCCCTGTCCATTGCCGTCGACGAGCTCAACCAGGCGGAGATCCGGATCCTGGCAGAGGACGAGGTCGAAGAGGAATATGAGATCCTGACTGACGCGCCCGCGGAGGCAGATGGGGAAGAGCCCGGTTCCGATGAAGCGGTCCTTGAAAGTGCCGGCGCGGAGAGCATGGAAACAGAAGCTGCAGCGGAGGAGACCGTGGCGGCAGAGGCCGGCACTGAGGATACAGCTGCAGCAGCCGCAGAGGCTGTTGAGGATGTGGCTGCGGATGCGGCTTCCGGCGCGCCGGCAGATGAGATTTCCGCGGAAGAGGGTTCTGCAGAAGAAGCTGCTGAAGAGGAAGTGACAGAATGAAGATCCTGTTTGTCTCGCTGGGATGCGACAAAAACCTGGTGGATTCGGAGGAGATGCTGGGAGACCTGACGCAGGCGGGCTATGAGATCACGGATGATGAAGAGGCAGCAGAGGCGGCGATCGTCAATACCTGCTGCTTCATCAATGATGCGAAAAAAGAGAGCATCGACAGCATCCTGGAGCTGGCGCCGCGGAGAACGGGCGGACAGCTGAAAGCCCTGGTGGTGACCGGATGTCTGGCCCAGCGCTACAGCGAAGAGATCCGGAAGGAGATCCCGGAGGTGGATGCCATCATCGGGACCACGGCGCAGGAGACCCTGCTGGAGACACTGGAGGAAGTCCTGCGCAGAAAAGGACAGGATGACAGCCGGGCGGAAAGGGAGGCCCTTTCTTCCGGAGAAGGCGGTCAGGCAGAGCCGGCGGAAATCCCGGAGCAGGACGCCGCCCTGGTGCGCCTCAACGACCTGAAGAGGATGCCGCGCGCCCATGTGAACCGTGTCCTGACGACCGCCAACGGCAGCGGCTACCTGCGCATCGCGGAGGGCTGCAGCAAATACTGCACCTACTGCGTGATCCCGTCGATCCGCGGACCTTACCGCAGCCTTCCCATGGAACAGATCCTGAAGACGGCGGAGGACCTGGCGGCCCAGGGGGTGCGGGAGCTCATCCTGGTCGCCCAGGAGACCACCCTCTACGGCACAGACCTCTACGGTGAGAAGAAACTTCCCGACCTGCTCCGTGCGTTGGCCAGGATCGACGGCATCCACTGGATCCGCCTGCTCTACTGCTATCCGGAGGAGATCACGCCCGAACTGATCAGGACCATGAGGGATGAGCCCAAGGTCCTTCACTATATCGATATGCCCATCCAGCACGCGTCGGACGATGTCCTGCGCAGGATGGGGCGCCGCACCAACCGCAGGGACCTGGAAAACATCGTCGGCCTCCTGAGGCAGGAGATTCCGGATATCTGTATCCGGACGACCCTGATCTCGGGCTTTCCCGGTGAGCTGGAGAAGGACCACAAGACCCTGCGTTCCTTCGTCCGCCGGATGAAATTCGACCGGCTGGGCGTGTTCGCCTATTCCAGAGAGGAGGGAACGCCGGCGGCGAAGATGCCCGTCCAGATCCCGGCCCCCGTCAAGAAAAAGCGCAGAAAGGACCTGATGCTCCTGCAGCAGGAGATCGCCTTCCGCAAGGCTCGCCGCATGAAGGGCAGGGTCGTAGAGGCCATCATCGAGGGCAGGATCGTCGGCGAGGATGTCTATACAGCCCGTACATACATGGACGCTCCCGGCGTCGACGGTATCCTGTTCGTTGAGACGGGGCGGGAGCTGATGTCCGGCGAGTTTATCAACGTCAGGATCACGGGATCCGACCAGTATGACCTGATCGGTGTACCCGCGGAGTAAAAAAGAACCGCCATGGTTCAGATTTATCAGCCGGTCTTGTGCCGGCGCTGTATGCTTGTTTTTCGACATGGATGCGCATGCCGGAACAGAAAGGAGTAGCTGTGAATCTGCCGAATAAACTGACAGTACTGAGAGTGATTCTGGTTCCGTTTTTTGTTGTTTTTCTGTTGCTCTCCAAGGCGAATGACTCCATGAAGTGGATCGCTCTGGCGCTGTTTATCATTGCGTCCCTGACAGACCTGCTCGACGGAAAGATCGCCAGAAAGTATCAGCTGGTCACAACGTTTGGTAAGTTTATGGATCCGCTGGCAGACAAGATCCTGACGATCTCCGGTATGATCTGCCTGATCGAACTGGGCAGGATCCCCTCCTGGATCGTCGTGATCATTGTGGCCAGAGAGTTCATCATCAGCGGTTTTCGCCTGATCGCGACAGAGCACGGCATTGTCATCGCCGCCAACTACTGGGGCAAGTGGAAGACCACCTTCCAGATGATCATGATCATCCTGATGATCATGAATATCCCGGCCCTCCAGCTCGTGACGACCATCGTCATGTGGATCGCCCTGGTACTGACCATCGTATCGCTGGCGACCTATATCATGCAGAATATGGAAGTGGTCCGCACCATGGAGCTGAAATAATGGGCCCGCGCGCGGTTCTGATGTGCGCAGGCGATTTCGAGCCCTTTTATTTGACCGGAAATGAAGAATACGGCGGAAAAATCTCCATCGTGGATTATCTCCAGAGAGAGTCTTCTGTACTGAAAAAACCGGGACTTCGGACCGGTGTGAATTTCCGGGAAGAGTCCGGCCTTCGGAACAAGGTAAACCTGCGGAAGGCAGGGGGCTCTGAGATAGAAGAAGATTTCCGAAAAGAGGGAAAAAAGGACGAAGATCCGTGTGATGCACGGATCTTCGTTGCCGTTGACGGCGGGCTGGAGAGACTGCTGGCGCAGGGGGTCCGGCCGGACCTGGTCCTGGGGGATTTTGATTCCCTGGGGGAGGAGTACAGCTCTTATCTGGAGGAGCTGCAGCGCAGGTCCCCGGAAAAGATCGTCCGCCTGCCCCGCGAGAAGGACGACACGGATACCCTCCACGCCCTGCGCGTCTGTATGGAGCGGGGCTGCAGGGAATTTGTCCTGCTCGGCGCCCTGGGCGGCCGGCTGGACCACACGATGGCGAACATCCAGTGCCTGGCCTGGCTGCGGAAAAACGATGCCGCCGGATATCTGCTGGGAAAGGACACGCTCGTGGCGGTCCTGTCCGCGGAGACCATCCTCTTTCCGGAAAACCTGACCTGTACATTTTCGCTGTTCGCCCTGGACAGCCGGCTGACGGGCGTCACCCTGGAGGGCATGAAATACCCCCTGTCTGAGGCGAGGGTGGAAAATTCCTTCCCCATTGGCGTCAGCAATGAGATCCGGCCGGGAGACCGCGCCCGGGTCAGTGTCCGCGACGGACTTGCGCTCGTCATCCTGCAGATGCCGCACGGGGCTGGTGTCCCGGATCCGTCGCTCTTTGAGCGGATGCGGCTCTGATAGATGGCCGATAAAACAGAAAATTAAAACAGACAATTAAAACAGAAAATGAAAGCAGTGCTCTCACGGGCCATATGGCGCCGGGAGGCACTGCTTTTTTGATCAGAACCTGTTTATGGCAGCAGCTGTCAAATCTCGCTGAAGAGGAGGTCGGAGTAGACCGGGATTGGCCAGGCGTCGCGGGCGGTTATGGTCTCCAGCTCGTCGGCGAAGCTCCTGCACTCGTTCATGTCGGGCACGATGACGGTGTGGCAGTAGCGCATGGCCTCCTCGGAGTCGGCCGGAATGAGACGGAGGTCTTTTTCCAGCTTGTCGCAGGCGTCGCTGAGGCAGTCGCAGAGCATGCAGTTGTTGCGGGCGTTGGTCTCCTCATAGCGGGTGGAAAAGCCCAGGGCCTTGCGGCGCTCGAGTCCGCGGCAGAGGGTGGTCCCGTAGCGGGAGACAGCGGGCAGGATCTCCTTGCGGAGCATATCGATCATGGTCCGCGCCTCCATGGAGATGGTGGCGGTGTAGTTCTCTACATGGATGTTGTAGCGGGCAAAGACCTCGTCGCGGGTGTAGATGGCATGGCTGGTGAAGAGGCCGATGTTCTTCTCCGTGATGTAGGCAGGCAGGGCGTCCACGGTCGAGATGTTGTTGCAGAGCCCGCGGCGCTTGGCTTCTTCGATCCATGCCTCGTCGTAGCCGTTTCCGTCGAAGATGATGCGGCGGTGGGCCGTCAGCTCGCGGCGGATGAGGGCGTTGAGGTCCTCGTGGAAATGTCCAGACTGCTCGAGTTCGTCGGCAAACTTGCCCAGCTCCTCGGCCATCATGGTGTTGAGCACGATGTTGGGGCCGGAGATGGAGAGGGAGGAACCCACCATGCGGAACTCGAACTTGTTGCCGGTGAAGGCCATGGGGGACGTGCGGTTGCGGTCCGTGTTGTCCATGGGGATGGGTGGCATGGTGTCGACGCCGATGGAGAGATTGCGCTTGCCGACATTGGTGTAGGCAGTGTCGTCAATGATGGAATTGATGACGGCGCTCAGTTCTTCGCCCAGGAAGATGGAGACGACGGCCGGCGGCGCCTCCTGGGCGCCCAGGCGGTGGTCATTGCCGGGGGTCGCGACGGTCGCGCGCAGCATGTCCTGGTATTCGTCCACGCCCTTGATGAAGGCGGTCAGAAAGAGCAGGAACTGGGCGTTTTCGTGCGGGGTGGACCCGGGCTTGAAGAGGTTTTCGCCGGTGTCCGTGCTCAGGGACCAGTTGTCGTGCTTGCCGGAGCCGTTGACGCCCGCGAAGGGCTTCTCGTGCAGCAGGCAGACCAGACCGTGGCGGTCGGCGACCTTTTTCATGATCTCCATGGTGATCTGGTTCTGGTCGCATGCCATGTTGGCATCCGTGTAGATCGGGGCCATCTCGTGCTGGGCGGGCGCCACCTCATTGTGTTTGGTCTTGGAGAGGACACCCAGCTTCCACAGCTCGTTGTCCAGGTCCTGCATGTAGGCCTGAACGCGGGGGCGGATGGCGCCGTAGTAGTGGTCCTCCAGCTCCTGGCCCCTGGGCGGCTTGGCGCCCATGAGCGTGCGGCCGGTCATGATCAGGTCCTCGCGCTGTTTGTAGAGCTCCTTGTCCACCAGGAAATACTCCTGCTCGGAGCCGACCTGGGCGATGACCCGGCGGGCGGTCTCATTGCCGAACAGGCGCAGGATGCGGACGGCAGCTTTGCTGACCGCGTCCATGGACCGCAGGAGGGGCGTCTTCTTGTCCAGGGCATGTCCTGAATAGGAGCAGAAGATGGTGGGGATGCAGAGAGATTTTTCCTTAATAAATGCAAAGGATGTGGGATCCCAGGCGGTATAGCCGCGCGCCTCAAAGGTCGCCCGCAGGCCACCGGAGGGGAATGAGGAAGCGTCGGACTCGCCGCGCACCAGCTCCTTGCCGGAGAACTCCATGACGACCCGGCCGCCGCCGGCGGGCTGGATGAAGCTGTCGTGTTTCTCGGCGGTGACGCCGGTCATAGGCTGGAACCAGTGTGTATAGTGTGTGGCCCCCTTCTCGACCGCCCACTGCTTCATGGCCTCCGCGATCTCATTCGCGGTGGAGATATCGAGGGGCGTGCTGTCGGAGACGGATTTCTTCCAGGCGCTGTAGCAGGCCGGGGAGAGACGGTCCTTCATGGTGTCTTCATCGAAGACCATGCTGCCGAACAGCTCGGGGAGACGTGTTGTTTTTTTGCTCATGTAATACTCCTTTGTGCCGACGTCTACGTGTAAGGCTGTCTTATTATACAGAATCAGAAGCGAAAAATGAAGTAAAAACTGCTCATTGCGTCCCGGAGCTGACTCACTGGTTGAACTGCCTCTTTTTTCGTAGTAGAATAGGGGCGATGCATAGGGGAAACCGATTTTATCTCAGTTATGCGAGTAAAGGAGAGACGCGTATGAGTCACAGACCTGTTGTGTTAATGATCCTGGACGGATACGGGCTGAACGAGAATCCCGAGGCGAATGCAGTCGCCATGGCAAAGACGCCGGTGATGGACCGCCTGATGAAGGAGTATCCTTTTGTCAAGGGATATGCCAGCGGCATGGCGGTCGGACTTCCTGACGGCCAGATGGGCAATTCGGAGGTCGGCCACATGAACATGGGCGCCGGCAGGATCGTGTATCAGGAGCTGACCAGGATCACCAAGGAGATCCAGGACGGCGAGTTTTTCGAGAATCCCGAGCTTCTTGCCGCGATCAACAACTGCAAGGTGCGGGGCTCCGATCTGCACCTTTACGGACTTCTGTCGGACGGCGGTGTGCACAGCCACAATACGCATCTGTACGCTCTCCTTGAAATGGCGAAGCGCAACGGCCTCGACAGGGTATATGTGGACTGCTTCCTGGACGGACGCGACACACCGCCCAAGAGCGGCATCGATTATCTGGCCCAGCTCGAAGACCAGATGAAGGAGATCGGCGTCGGTAAGATCGCCATGATCAGCGGCCGCTACTATGCGATGGACCGGGACAACAACTACGACCGCGTCAAGATCGCCTATGACGCTCTGACGAAGGGCGAGGGCCTCACGGCGGCCAGCTCCGCGGAGGCCATCCAGGCTTCCTATGACCGCGACGAGACGGATGAGTTCGTCAAGCCCACGGTCATCATGGAGGACGGTAAGCCTGTGTCCGTGATCAAGGACGGCGACTCCATCATCTTCTTCAATTTCCGCCCGGACCGCGCCAGGGAGATCACTCACTGCTTCTGCGACAACGAGTTCAGCCAGTTTGACCGCGGCCCCAGGAAAAAGGTCTTCTACGTCTGCTTCAAGGACTACGATCCCGAGATCCCCAACAAGGAGATCGCCTTCAAGAAGGTCGATGTCACCAATACCTTCGGCGAGTGGCTGGCGGCCCAGGGCATGAAGCAGGCCAGGATCGCCGAGACGGAGAAGTACGCGCATGTCACCTTCTTCTTCAACGGCGGCGTCGAGGAGCCCAATGAGAATGAGGACAGGATCCTGGTCCGGTCCCCCAAGGAGGTTCCGACCTACGACCTCAAGCCCGAGATGAGCGCCTACGGTGTTCTGGACAAGCTTCTGGGCGCGATCGAGTCCGACAACTACGACGCGATCGTCATCAACTTTGCCAACCCCGACATGGTCGGCCACACCGGCGTCCTGCCGGCCGCCATCAAGGCTGTCGAGGTCGTCGATGAGTGCGTGGGCAAGGCGGTGGACGCGGTCGTCGCCAAGGGCGGCGTCGTCTTCATCTGCGCGGACCACGGCAACTGCGAGCAGATGATCAACTACGAGACCGGCGCGCCTCACACAGCGCATACGACCAATCCGGTCCCCTTCATCCTGATCAATTACGACAGGGACTATACGCTGGCCGAGGACGGCGTCCTGGCGGATATCGTCCCGACCCTGATCGAGGTGATGGGAAAGGAACAGCCCAAAGAGATGACCGGACATTCACTCCTGGTGAAAAAGGGCTGAAAACACAAGCGCAGCGGTGCTTTCGGATTCCAGGGCAGTCTGCACAGCGATGTTTCAACGGTGGATCTGTGACTGGTTGACTGGCCGGAGCGGCAGCTTCTGCCGAAATGATAAGGAATAAATAGTTCGGAGCAGGCTCTGTACCAGATGCAGAGCCTGCTTTGTTCTATATATAGCAGAAAAATGCTTTATCTGGCGTACATGTGGTAATTGGGCGGGGCTTTTTTGTGTTTTTTATGTAAAAAGAGCCCTTCGGGTATATTCAAAACGGGGAAAATCAATTATTATAGAATCGTATGTGTAGACCTATGCCTGCCCGGACCCGAGCGGCAGGATTTGCCGGCCTGCTGGCCTGACGGCGGGAAAACAATATAGAATTCAAGGCGCACCAGAGAATCCGCTGATCGCATTGTGCACTCACACAGCAATTGCTGCCGCCCTGACGAACGGCATGTTAGAAATGAGCATGTATTCTGAGAACGGAAATGACCGCGGGGAGACCCTGCGGGAGATCAAAGAAAAAGTGAACAGAGCGCTGCGGAGAAATGCGGACGGGCTCTCGGGGGGCAGCACGGCCCCGGAACGGGATCCGGGAAAACCGGGACCGCTGTGGGATTCGCTCCGCCGGGATCCGGGAAAGCCGGGACCGCTGTGGAACTCGATCCGCCGGCTGACCGCATCCGGAAAGGGCAGCCCGCACAAAGGCCGGGGCGGAGGCGATCCCGGAGCCGGGGGGACCGGAAGCACGGCCAAGTCCAGGCGCGAAAAGCGCGTGAGCTGGACCTTCCTGTCACTGAGCCTGGCCGGCGTGCTTCTCTTCTTTGTCCTGCCCTTCATGGTCGTCATTTACTATTCGCTGATCGACAATCCGGTCAGGCACCGTTTTGTCGGCCTGTCCAATTACGGGAAGGTGCTGAGCAACAGCGCATTCCGCCTGGCAGCCGCCAATACACTGAAGTTTTCCGCGGTGTCCGTGCCGCTGGCAGTCGGCCTGGCGCTGCTGCTGGCAGTCGTCATGGAGAAAAAGATCCCGTGGAAGAGCAGGATCCGGTCCTTTTTCCTCAGTCCCCTCATGGTGCCGACGGCTTCGGTCATCATGATCTGGCAGATCCTTTTTCATTACAACGGTCTGGTCAATGTCTGGCTGGGCAGGTTCGGGATCGACAGGATCGACTGGCTCAAATCCTCCTACGCCCAGGTGCCGATCATTCTTTTGTTTATATGGAAGAACCTGGGCTACAATATGATCCTGTTTATGGCGGGGCTGGCCAATATCCCCCGAGACCAGATCGAGGTCGCGCGGCTGGAGAGCGCCTCGGAGTTCCAGATCTTCTGGCTGATCAAGATCCGGTATCTGTCCTCGACGATCCTGTTTGTGACGATCATGTCGCTGATCAATTCCTTTAAGGTCTTCCGGGAGGTCTATCTGATGGCAGGGGATTATCCCTATGATGCCCTCTACATGCTCCAGCATTTCATGAACAACACCTTCCGCTCGCTGGATTATCAGAAGCTGAGCGCGGCGGCCGTTCTGATGGCCCTGTTCATGATCGTCGTGATCGGCGTGCTCTTCGTGTCAGAGGACCGGTTCGGACAGGATCTGGAGTAGAATACATCCACGGTGATCAAAACATGAATAAAAAAACACGTGAGAATGTGCGGATGGTCGTCCGTACGGCCGTCACGGGATCCTTTGCGGTCCTGTTTCTGATGCCGATCATCCTGACCATCACCAATTCTCTGATGACCGTCTCCGAGATCAATGCCAATTACGGCGTGATCTTTGCCAGAAAAAACGGCGTGCGTGTCTTTATCAGCAAGACGGTCAACCTGAAATTCATACCGGATATCGTCTCCTTCAGCCAGTATTTCAAGGTGCTCTTTCTCAGCCCGGAATACCTGATGAAGTTCTGGAACTCCGTAATCTTCGTCGTTCCGATCGTGGTCTTCCAGCTGGCGGTCGCCTCCCTGGCGTCGTATGGCTTTGCCAGATACCGGGGAAAGGTGCGCGAGGTCATCTTTTTCTCTTACATCATCCTGATGCTGATGCCCTACCAGGTCACGCTGGTCCCCAACTACCTGGTCTCGAGCTGGCTGAACATCATAGACACGAGATGGGCCATCTGGCTGCCGGGAATCTTTTCCCCCTTTGCAGTCTATATGCTGACCAAGTATATGCGCAGGATCCCCAGGTCGATCTACGAGGCGGCGGAGATCGACGGCGCGGGCGAGTGGCAGATCTTTACGCGGATCTGTCTGCCCAACTGCCGCGGGGGTCTCGCCTCGATCGCGATCCTGCTCTTTATCGATTACTGGAACATGGTGGAACAGCCCCTGATCCTCTTGTCCGACGAACAGATGCACCCCCTGTCGGTCTTCCTCTCCAGGATCAAGACCGATGAGATCTCCCTGGCCTTTGCCGTCGCGGTCATCTATATGGTGCTGCCGATGCTGGTCTTCCTCTACGGAGAGGAGTATCTGGTCGAAGGCATCGTCTATCAGGGCGGGATCAAGGAATAGCTGGCGAAAAAAATGTACGACACTGTAGTGCAGTATGTCGGAAGAGTGAAAAATCTTGTCGATACAAGATTTTTCACTCCTGAGGTTTGTGCCGGAGCACAAACCTCCCCTGATGCAAACGAGAAATCACCTTTCTGAATTTCTCGTTTGCGATGCCTGCGCACTTGCGTGCTCCGGCATGCTGCGGAAGAGCGAAAAAAACGCTCGATAGCGTTTTTTTCGCTCCGGAGCTTTGTACCGCGAGGCGGCCCAAAGCCCCTGTAATCCTTTACCGTTTTCGCCTCCGCGAAAACGCTTCAGGTTGCCGCTCTTACGAGCGGCATGGTCGGGAGGAATGAAAAAGCATGAATATTGAAGATAAGGAACTGGCACTCCTGCAGAAGTCCCAGCGGCGGAAGGATATCATCAAGAATATTACGATTGTATTTCTGCTGATCCTGCTCGCCCTGACATTCTTTTCGCGGACGATCATGAACTACACCCTGCCGGAGGTCGCGACACACGTAGCCGCTCAGGGCGAGGTCTCGCCCCGGATCCGGGGACAGGGGACGGCTGCGGTCGATGATCCCTATCTGGTGACGGTCACCCAGGCCAGGAAGATCAGGAGTGTCGCGGTCAAGGTCGACCAGGAGGTCAAGCGCGGGGACGTCATCTATTATCTGGAGGACACGGAGTCCGAGGAACTGCGCACCGCGCGGCAGGAGCTGGAGGACCAGAAGGCGAATTTCACCAAGCGCCTTTTTGACGGCACCCTCTCGGACAGCGAGATCACCAGGATGCGGGCCGGCAACTACAGGTCGGACGACGAGCTCCAGGCGGAGCTGGCCTCGATCAACCGCAAGTTTGAGTCCGCCACAAAGGAGGCCCAGGAGGCGGCGAGATCCTACGAGAAACTCAGCGCCAAGAGCAGCAGTTCAGGCGGGAACGGCTCCTCGGAAAGCAATTCCACCGGCACCGGCTCCGGCAGCTCGAAGGGAACCGCGGATGCGGACGAGGAAGATGACAACAGCGACGATGCTGCCGCGGACGTGACCACCGATGGCATGCTGTCAGCCCAGAGCACCAGCCTGGAAAAGAAGCTGGAGAAGGCCAACACCCGCAAGATCGACGCCGATGCGGAACTGACCCAGGTGACAAGCCAGAGGGAGAAAGTGATCAACAGCATCAGCGCCGAGCTGGAGCTGAAAAATACCCAGGAGGCGATCAACAAGGCTCAGGCCAAGGTGGACCGCCTTGAGAAGGAGGAGATCGGCGCTTCGATCACGTCGCCCGTGGACGGACGCGTGACTTCGCTGACCTACTCCGCCGGTGAGACGACTGCCGCGGATGCAGAGGCCGCGGTCATCCAGATCCAGGGCAAGAAGCTCTCCGTGAGCTTTTCCGTGAAAAAAGAACAGGCACAGAAACTCAAGGTGGGGGATGAGGCCGAGCCGCAGAACCCCTGGGAGTACAACGACGATTTCCACGCCGTCCTGAGACAGATCGCCGCGGACCAGAGCGACCCGCAGAATTCCAGGATCCTCAAGTTCGAGATCGACAGCGACAGCGTCAGCCAGGGAGACAATGTGCAGCTCCAGATCGCGGAGAGCTCCAAGACCTACGACCTTGTCGTGCCCAATTCCGCAGTCCGCAGCGATTCCAACGGAACCTTCGTCCTCGTGCTGCAGACGCGGCAGAGCCCTATGGGCAACCGCTACATTGTGTCGAGGGAAAGCGTCAAGGTCCTCGCCAAGGATGACACCAATTCCGCGATCAGCGGCGCCATCGGGGCCTACAGCTATGTGGTGACCGAATCCACCAAGATGATCAGCTCCGGCGACCAGGTCCGTCTGGCAGATGAGGTGGAGAGAGAAGATCAGTAAGAAGTCCGGGACCAGAGGAACTGGACACTGTATGACAGAACCGGAAGACCGGAAGAAGAGGCACAGTATATGGATGGCAGCAAACTGAATAATAAAGTACGGGACGCTGCCGGAAAGGGCGCAGGCAGGGTGGCTGCGGGAGCCCGCAGCTTCTGGGGAAAGCTCCGGCTCTGGCAAAAGGCCGGGCTGATCCTCTGCCTTGTCTCATGGATCGTATCTGCTGTGATCGGAGCAGTCTGTGCGCGGATCACAGGGAGAATGCTCGATCAGAACTGTGCGTCCCGGTGGTCACCGGATGGGCAGAGCGCCCAGGTGAGCGCCTTTCTGTCCGGGTCGGCGGGAATGTCCGATGAGACGACCATGTCCCTGTACGCGAGCCTGATGCGCTCGCTGCAGGAGGATGCCCTCACCCTGTCGGATACACAGATCGAAAACGGCGCGAGCCTGGTCGACGCATGTTACTGCGGAATCGGCAGCGCGGATATTGCCTTCGGGGAGGAATCGGTGACGGCGACCATGATCGGCGTCGGCGGTGATTTTTTTAATTTTCACCCGCTCGACCTGATGGACGGCTACTATTTCTCCGACGATGAGATCATGGAGGACAGGATTCTCCTGGATGACCAGACTGCGTGGAGACTGTTCGGTTCCCCGCATATCGTGGGTCAGTCCGTCGACATCGGAGGGACACCGCATTTTGTCGCCGGCGTATTCAAAAGGCCGGAGGGAAGATTTTACAAGTTTTCCGGCATGGGGAGCTACATGGTCTTTATTTCCTTCGATTCCCTGTGTAAGTACACGGAGGTCGGAGCTCCTGCAGAGAACGACGGAGACGGGACAGATACGGACGATTCTTCGATGAATCAGGAGAGCGCGGACGCCGCGCCCGGACCTGCTGCCGGAGAAAAGCTGATGGCAGGTGACGGAGAAAAGCTGACGGCCAGTGTCGGAGAAAAGCTGACGGCCGTTGACGGAGAAAAGCTGATGGCCGGTGACGGTCAGGTACAGGAGCCCGGAGGCGGGCAGTATCAGTCAGCCGCTATTCCGCGGACTGCGGCCTGGCAGCCGGTTTCCGGATCGGCTTCCGGCCGGGACGCCGGCGCGGCAGAGAGTCCGGCGGGGACTGCTCTGCAGGAGACTGCCGGACGGCTGTCATCTGTAGATGCGGAGTATCGTCTCTCAGAGCCCACACTCCTGGCCGCAGAGGACGAAGGGGAAGAGGAAACCGAAACAGGAGAGGATGAATCTACCGGGATCGGGACTCCCTCCGCCGGGGCCGGCAGCAGTCAGGAGACGGACGACAAGGACGCCGCGGAGGAAAAAGACAGCAAGACCGGCGAAGAAGATGCCGATGATGAAGACCTTGACAAGCCTACCGCGGAGGACCGGGATCTGAACCGCGGACAGAGCGGTAAGGGCAGTCAGAGCGGAAATAATAATGTGCCCGAGAAGCCGGAGATCAACCGCAACAGGGTGAGCTGCTATGAGGCCATCCTGCCGGATCCGGTTTCCGGATATGCCCTCAGAACGATCCAGAAATGCATGCGGGAGGCCGGGGTCTCCATGGACCAGATCACGGTGGTGGAGAACACATCCAGATACGACACCTTCCGTCTGGCATCCCTGGTTGCACAGCCGGGCGTCCGCAGTATGCAGACCGCGGCAATTCGCTATCCCTACTGGGAGAATGTGGCGCTGGCATGGGAGGACATGCTAATTCCCTATGCACTGCTGCAGTTGGTCCTGCGTTTCGCGCCCCTGGTCTTCCTGCTCTTCCTGGTCCTGTGGTATGCGACCCACAAGAGCTGGACCGTGGGCGGCATTATCGGAAATATCCAGGACAGGCTCTATGAACGCCAGGCAGAAAGGATCCACGGGAAACCCACGGAGAAAGCGGAAGAACTGGAGGATTCTGCTGATAAGGCATCGGCACTGGAGACAGAAACATGAAAAAACTGTCGATACAGTTTTTTTCATGTCGGAGCATTGTGCGGGGCACAATGCTCTGTGGATCGCAGCTGAGAAATCGCCTACGCGAATTTCTCAGCGCGGAAATCTTCGCGCTTGCGCGCTGCGATTTATGGAGGAAACAAGAAAAAACTGTCGATACAGTTTTTTTCTTGTCGGAGCATTGTGCGTGGCACAATGCTCTGTAGATCGCAGCTGAGAAATCGCCTACGCGAATTTCTCAGCGCGGAAATCTTCGATTATGGAGGAAATATGAAAATAAGAGGAAAACGACTGACAGCACTCCTGCTCGTGATGATCCTGGCTTTCTCACTTGCAGCCTGCGGCAAGGGTTCAGGCAGCGGGAAAGACGGCAAGGACGGCAAGGGTGGTACACAGGAGGCCGGCGCAGCCATGCCTGAAGTCACGATCAAGGACGGCGTTGTCCGCGCAACAGAGGTTGTTGTGGCGGATTCTTCCATCGATATGGATGGAGTTCAGCTGCTCGGCATGGAGGATGGCTGGTTTTACGGCTTTTATTACAGCTATGAAGGAGAAGCGGAGCAGGGCTACGGCCTTGTGCGTTTCAAGACAGACGGCAGTGCGCTGGAGAAGATTCCCTGCAGCGGCCTGGATGCCGGTGCGGAAATTGTGGCCTCCGCCTTCTATGACGGCTGTTTTTATCTGGGTCTTGCTACCTATCAGAATTCTCCCGCGCTGGACTATGCGCTTGCCAATGAGGGGACGACTGCCGAGACGGCGATCCCGGAGGATCTGAGCGAGGATGCGACCGGTGTTTACCAGGTCTGCTGTGTGGCGGCAGACGGCAAGGTCAAGTGGACGACACAGACCAACAAGGACACGAGCGACGCCTATTATTTCATCAACTCCCTGGCAGTGTCAGAGGAGGGTGTGTATGTGTCCTCTTCGGACAGCGTGGACCGGTTCGACAGAGAGAGCGGGGAGTTCGCCGAGAATATCTGCAAGGTCAGTGAAGCGGACCTGACAGGCGCGCTCTATGTTCTGCAGGACGGGAAGGTGATCATGACAGATGATTTCTCAGCTGCCATGAAGATCAGCGCCTATGATCCCGGACAGAATAAATTTGTGGAGTCGGCGACCTTCCCCAATGCCCTGCAGGGCGCGACCCTGTACGCCGGCATGACCTATGATTTTTATCTGGCGGGTGAGGACGGCATCTATGGCGCCAACGTAGGCTCCAGTGAGCTCAAGCCTGTCATCAACTACGTCAACTCCGATCTGGATGCCCAGGGTGTTGTCCGTTTCTTTGAGACAGCGGACGGTCAGTACGCGCTTCAGGCCTATGGAAGCGATACCAGTGTCCAGGTCTACCTGCTGGATCCGGTCGCTCCGGAGGATGTGAAGGAAAAGAAAGAGCTGACGCTCGGCGGCTATTACATCGATTATGAAGTCCGCAGCGAGGTGATCCGCTTCAACAAGGAGAGCGATCAGTACCGCATCAGTCTCGTGGATTACAGTAAGTATGACCTGGACACGGACGAATACTATAATTCCACCGGACTGACCAAGATGAATACGGACATTGCGTCCGGAAACGCTCCCGACATCATGCTCATCGGAGAGCAGATGCCGACCGACAGCTATATCGCCAAGGGAGTGTTTGAGGACCTGACAGACCGCTACAACAGCGACGCGGAGATCGACAAGAGCGATTTCCTCAAGAACGTCACGGATGCCTTCCTGACGGACGGAAAAATGTATCTGGCTGTCCCCGGCTTTACCATCTCCGGTGTCTCGGGAAAGACAAAGTTTATCGGAGACGGAAAAGACCTCAGCATCAAAAAGGCTCGTCAGATCGCGGCGGACAGAGGGCTGAAGGAAGGGGCGATCTTCGGTGTGATCGACAGAGATACGGTCCTGCAGTCCGCGATCGAGTTCTCCGGAGACCAGTTTATCGACAGGGAGACCCACTCCTGTGATTTCAATAATGACCAGTTCCGGCAGCTCCTGGAGTTTGTCAAACAGTTCCCGGAAGCAGTCAGCGAAGAAGAATATAACGACTACTTCACCCAGTATCTGGGCGACCGCGCGATCCTGAACATCCAGGTCATCAATACGATCTACGATTATAACTACATGACCAGGGACCTGTTCGGAGACCTGAATATTACCCTCACGGGATTCCCTTCCGAATCCAACAAGGGTCCTGCTGTCAGTCCGGCCCTGGGCCTTGCCATCAACAGCAGCACGTCTGATCCGGATGGATGCTGGAGCTTTGTGCGCAGATTCTACCTCCCTGAGTATCAGATGAAGATGGAAGGCTGCCTGCCGGTCAGTGAGAAAGCAATCGATGCGCAGGGACAGGCTCTGATCGAGAGCCTCAAGGAACAGCGCGAGGAGTATGAGGCCTACATGCGCGAGCTTGACCAGGGCGTCTCGCCGGATGCAGCAAACGGCGCAGCAGAGCCGGATCAGGCTGCGGCCGGCACCGACCAGGCCCCTGCGGCTGAGGAAGCAGTGGACTCGCCTTCACCGCAGGATGCAGTATCCCTGGATTCCACCCAGGAAACTGCGCAGGAGGAGATGCCTCCTGTCGAAGAGTCTGAAGACCTCATGAATGTTCCGATCCCGGAGGAAGACTTTGACGGAACGCATGAAGAATATGAAGCCTACGTCGCTGAATTTGAGAAGGAGCTGGCAGAGGCCGGCGGGACCTTCACGGCGGAGGTGATCACCGAGGACGAAGCAGCTGCGGCAGGAGAAGGCGGCGCGGTTGTTCCGGCAAATCTCCCCGACTTCAGCGAGTCGGATCTCCAGCAGTTCAAGGAGATCGTGAAGGGGCTGAATTATGCCGTCAACTCTGACACAGATGTCTGGAGTATCGTCTCGGAAGAGGCGGAGGCCTATTTTGCGGATCAGAAATCCGTGGAGGAAATCACGGATATCATCCAGAGCCGTGTACAGGTCTACCTCAAGGAAAATGAGTGAGCACTGTTTTATTAACAATGGAAATACTGTATGCAAAAAGAAATAACGCAGGATAAAATAAGGAATTTCTGTATTGTCGCCCATATCGATCACGGAAAGTCCACACTGGCGGACCGCATGATCGAGAAGACAGGTCTTCTGACCAGTCGTGAGATGCAGGACCAGGTCCTCGACAACATGGAACTCGAGCGCGAACGTGGGATCACAATCAAGTCCCAGGCAGTCCGCCTGGTCTACAATGCGCGGGACGGTCAGGAATATATCTTTAACCTGATCGACACTCCCGGTCACGTGGACTTCAACTATGAGGTCAGCCGGTCGCTTGCAGCCTGCGACGGGGCGATCCTGGTCGTGGACGCGACCCAGGGGATCCAGGCGCAGACACTGGCGAATGTCTATCTCGCTCTGGAGCACAACCTGGATGTCTTTCCCGTGATCAACAAGATCGACCTGCCCTCAGCCCAGCCGGAGGTGGTGCGGGAGGAGATCGAGGATGTGATCGGCCTCGACGCTTCCGATGCACCGCTCATCTCTGCCAAGCAGGGCCTGGGTGTGGAGGATGTCCTGGAGGCAGTCATCCGGAACATTCCCGCCCCGGACGGAGATCCCGATGCCCCTCTCAAGGCACTGATCTTCGATTCCCTGTACGATTCCTATAAGGGCGTCATCGTCTTCTGCAGGATCCGTGACGGCAGGCTCCGCCGCGGGACGAAAGTGAAGATGATGGCGACAGGCGCCTCCGCTGAAGTCGTCGAGGTCGGCTATTTCGGCCCCGGACAGTTTATCCCCTGTGAAGAGCTGTCCGCCGGCATGGTCGGCTATTTCACGGCGTCCATTAAAAACATCCGCGATGCCCGCGTCGGTGATACAGTCACCGAGAGCGAGCGGCCCTGTGCGGAAGCCCTGCCCGGGTATAAAAAGGCCCAGCCCATGGTCTACTGCGGCCTGTACCCCGCCGAGACCCCGCGCTATCCCGATCTCAGGGATGCGCTGGAAAAGCTGCAGCTCAACGACGCCTCCCTCTTTTTCGAGCCGGAGACCTCGCTGGCACTCGGCTTTGGTTTCCGCTGCGGCTTTCTGGGACTCCTCCATATGGAAGTCATCCTCGAACGCCTCGAGCGGGAATATGACCTGGACCTGATTTCCACGGCGCCCGGTGTCGTCTACAAGGTCTACAAGACAGACGGCACCATGATCGAACTGACGAATCCGTCCAATCTGCCGGAGCCCTCCTCCATCGACCGGATGGAGGAACCGATCGTCAACGCCGAGATCATGGTCACGACGGAGTTCATCGGCCCCATCATGCAGCTCTGCCAGGAGCGGCGCGGCCGCTATATCAGCACCGACTACATCGAGACGACCCGCGCGGTCCTCAAATACGAACTGCCGCTCAATGAGATCATCTATGACTTCTTCGACGCCCTCAAGTCCAGGTCCAGAGGCTATGCCTCCTTTGACTATGAGCTCAAGGGCTACGAGGAGTCAAAACTGGTCAAGATGGATATCCTGGTCAACAAGGAGCCCGTCGACGCGCTCTCCTTCATCGTCCATGCGGACGGCGCCTACGAGCGCGGCCGCAAGATGTGCGAGAAGCTCAAGGACGAGATCCCCCGCCAGCTCTTTGATGTGCCGATCCAGGCAGCGGTCGGCGGCCGCGTCATCGCCCGCGAGACCGTACGCCAGATGCGCAAGGATGTCCTGGCCAAGTGCTACGGCGGCGATATCTCCCGCAAGAAGAAGCTGCTCGAGAAACAGAAGGAAGGCAAGAAGCGCATGCAGACCGTGGGCAATGTCGAGATCCCCAAGGAAGCCTTCATGAATGTCCTGAAGCTGGATACCCAGTAAGAGATGAAGTGTTTGGATTTGAACTGTCACCCGGCAGGAGCGGGGCAGTCCGGATCTGAAATGTCATTGGCTAAGAGCGGGACAGTGTGGATAAGACATGACGCGATTGATATGAAATGAACGAAAAAGACAGGATGAAGGTCCTGTCTTTTTCCTTAGAGAGGAAAAATGACTTTGGCAGATGAAAAGCGGAGAGAAGCTCTGTCGCTGTACATACATATCCCCTTCTGTCTGAAAAAATGCAGCTACTGTGACTTTCTATCTGCGCCGCAGGATGAAGAGACGCGCGAGCGCTATGTGAGGGCATTGATCCGGGAGATCCGGAGCCGCAAAAACTGGGCGGAGGAGACGGGCAGGCATGTGGATACAATATTTCTGGGAGGCGGTACACCATCGGTCCTGGCTGCGGACCAGATCAGCCGGATCATGGAGGCTGTCCATGTGTCTTTTGACGTGGGGAAGGATGCGGAGATCAGTATGGAGCTGAATCCCGGGACAGCAGATCAGGAAAAGCTGCGCGCTTTTCGACAAGCCGGGATCAGCCGCCTGTCGATGGGTGTCCAGTCTCTGCAGGATCAGGAGTTGCGCCTCCTGGGCAGGATCCACAATACCGGCCAGGCGAAGGAAGCCTTTTTGATGGCGAGGAAGGCCGGCTTTGATAATGTGAATATAGATCTGATGAGCGCCCTGCCGGGGCAGACATTCTCTTCCTGGGCGGATACACTGACGGGTATCTGCGCCTGGGAGCCGGAGCACATCTCCGCCTACAGCCTGATCATGGAGCCCGGGACGGAGTTTGCAGCCCTGCAGGATGCAGGAAAGCTCCCGTCGCTTCCGGATGAGGATACGGACCGCGAGATGTACCGGTATACAGAAGACTATTTGGCCGGCCACGGGTACAGGCACTACGAGATCTCCAATTATGCGAAACCAGGCAGAGAGTGCCGACACAACTGCGGTTACTGGACAGGGCACCCATATCTGGGACTCGGCATCGGCGCGGCCTCCTATGTGGACGGCGCCCGGTTTTCGAACATTGCCGACCTGCAGACATACCTGTCATACCTGGAGCCTGCTGACGAGGAAGCGCTTTCCGGAGAAAAAATGACCGACCTGCCCGGATCGGAATCACCACCCGGATCAACCGCCTGGCTGGAAGGAATATGTACGGATCGTCATGTCCTTACGGAAGAGGAGAAAATAGAGGAATTCATGTTTCTCGGCCTGCGCATGTGCGGGGGCATAGAGAAAGAAGATTTTGAGAGAAGGTTCCCCGGACGCGCTCTGAAGGATATTTACGGAAAAGTCATCCACAAACATCTGGCCCAGGGCGTGATGGAAGAAACGGAAAAAGGATTCCGCCTGACAGAACGCGGCATCGACATCAGCAACTACATCCTCGCCGACTACCTGCTGTAAAAGCTCCCGCGGTGCGGCCATGCGTGCTGCATGCTTGCATGCAGAAACGCATGGACATAGCGCGGGGCCACAGGCATGAGCAAAAAAGCCCCGCGAAGCACTTGAGCGAGCGGGGCGATTTGCGAATGCCTGTGGCAGGATTGCGGGAG
>OCTW011161601.1_pt1 | contig 24176 bp, 30 predicted proteins | sample 1539671 | NCBI WGS metagenome assembly OCTW01 (sample SAMN02144230, study PRJEB22623) | gut metagenome | biome: sheep rumen | host: Ovis aries | place: New Zealand | reverse complement strand
CGATCACGGGTGGTTCCGGAAGTGCTTTATTTCCCAAAAGTATATCGACAAGCATTTTGATCGTTGCTGCATCAGCAATTCCGTTGGCGGAAAGGTCACATCTTTCCTGAAATTCTTTTACTTTTGAAGCAGTATCATCTTTATATGAACCATCGACAGTTATTTTATAGTCCATAGTCCTGTTAAGTGCTTCCTGAAGCCATCGTACTTCATCACCATCACTTCCGACCTTGAGCTCAGATTTTCCATCAGGGCGAGGATAATCGATCCCTAATTCGGTATCTGTCTTTATGACAGGTTCAGTAGTAGTTATCTTAGTTGTAGTCGTTGTTATTGATGTTTCTGCCTTGCTTTCATTATTTTCCGATGCGGATTCGGCTATTTCAAGTGATGAATCTTCCGTTTCAGGAACTAAAGAACGTTCTATTTGTGAAGAACTATCTCGGTTTCTTGAAATTTTAGAGCTGCTGTCGGTTGACGGATCATTCTTATGTGACGCTGACGCTCCTCCTATAATGAACACCAATGCCCATAACAGTACTGAACTTATCAGTTTTGCTTTGGTTGACATTTTTGACTTGAATATATATACCGTAATAGTTATTGGGAAAAATACGACTGCTAAAATAACAAGTAAACCTTTTGCTAAACAGCCGTTTTTGTTTTTAGTTCTTGTATTTTTTCGTTTTTTTGTTTTCATATAATACCCCTTTTTTATGGATTGCAACGTTTACAAGGCGAATAGCCCTGAGCTATCAAGTCATCTCGGTTTCCGTTATAATTCCAACGATTCTTCGTTTTAGTATCTTTTACACTTGAACATGAAGGTAAATGAAACTTTTTTGTATTCGTATTTACTACATAATCGCACTGTTCTTCGGTTTCGCTCTGCTCAAAGGAAGCTGTAACGCTGGTTACAGTAGTTGTGGTTTCCGATACTGATTCGTCCATAACCCAGCTATCGCCGTTAGAATAATCTATGCCAATTCCCGGCTGAACATTGTAACAAAATACACAGTACTGAATACCTTGTCCTTGGTCCTCTACCGAATAGGCTTCCATAAGTACACCATCGGCAACAAGATTATTTCCTTCAAAAATCGGAGTTACCCGATAAAGGACATGATTACCAGTACTTTTAACATAATCAGCTACTTTATTCTCAAAAGGAAGCATTCCATGTATATTCAGATAGCGAGTTCCGGTTATAAGATTTTGGGCATTCGCGTTCTCTGAAGTCAACTCATACGCGCATAAATGTGCTCTGTTGTACAAAAATTTACCCTCAATTAAATCATCATACCTTATCGTCTGCCATCCGCTCGGTTTTATCATCCCGATCGGGCCACGTGGCTCAGTGGGCATTAACTCAATACAAATATTTGCAAAAGCCGGTCCACAACGCCCAAGTTCATCCAGAGGACTGTATGATTCAAACGCTTCCGTAACAGTTTTATCTTCAAAAAAAGGAATGTTATTGTTGACCTCAACATACGGTTCACCTGAATAAGACGGGATGTCAGCTAAGGAAAAGCCGATAGATACAGGCTCAGCTGCAGCTGTAGTAGTCGTTTCTTCTGTAATTGCCGCAGTTGTACTTACTGAAGTTACTGTCGTTTCTGATGCAGAGCTTTCTGTGGTACTTAACACGGGAACAGCAGTTTCTGAACTTATTTCTGTTATTATTTCAGTTGATACTACTGTTGCGGATGGTTTGCTTTGATGGGGAACCGAACTTGTACCGGTAGTAGTGCAGCCACCTAAAGCAAGCATCACAAACGAAAGAAGTAATGCAATTGGTTTTTTAAGCATTGTATTCACCGCCTTTCTTGTATATTTGATACTACAAAATATTCTGCACTCATTTTCTTATAAAAATTATACATGATTTTAGTTAATAATTCAACAAGTTTCTTTAAAATCGTCAGTATGTATAAAATATTCGGTATAGATCACTAAAAAGAAAGGTTACGCTACTCCAAGCCCAACATAACCTTTCAGATAAGAGTTTTTATTATTTATTGATCCCCTGAAGCCCTAATTCGGTGTTCGGATCATTATCAGACTTCGTTATATCTTCTTTTACAATATCTGATAGCACATCCTCGTTAACTACATCACTCTTATTCTTGCTTCCGCTGCTATTATCATCAAATATTCCTTCAGGGATCCTTATAGGTTCCTTTGAAACCTCTTCATTCATTTTATCTCTTATCTGTTCTCTGTTTGAAACTTCATTTTTGATTTCATTTATATCGTTGATAATTATAGATTCTACACTGTCCTTTTCATTGTTGTACTCAATTATTATTTTTCTGATATCGGAAGTTTTGTTCTGATTATTTATCACTATTCTTTCCCATTCCGGAGAAAGATCTATTTTCAGTGCTTTTTGGATCTCCTCTTTAGTGGAATTGAGATTGATGCCGTTACTTAACTCTACATTATATTTACTCACTGCATCTTTATATGCAGCAACCGAATTCAGGTAAGCTTGCTGAGCTTCTTTTCCGGTAGATTCGATGGCATTAAACTGCATTATGACTTTGTGGTTGATATCCCGGATAGAGGAACCGTTTATATTCGATAGATCCTCTTTCATGCTATCAAAATTGGCTCCCATCTGTGCAAAATCATTCTGAATGTCTTCAACTTTTAATGCAGAACCGATTTTAATGCCATTTACAGAAGCTGACAGATCCTCATCAATGCTTATAGATTCAGTTTTGTCTGGCAAAACTTTTTTTGTTTCTGATAACACCAAGCTTTCAGCGATAGTAGAGGCTGTATTATCATTATCGCAAGCGCAAACAATGGCATATTCGTCATTTACAGTTTTTATATAACCGTTTTTCTCTTCGCTATCAACTCTTACTATACATTCAAATTTTCCATCCTCCAAAATCCGTTTAACATTGATATTTTCGGAAAATTGTCCGGAAAAGAAAGATGATAATGTAACAAGATCGTCATCTATCACCGGAGTGCTTATTCTTCTTACCTTTACTAAAAAACTATTGTCTTTAAGATAATACCCATTGTCTGTTTCATTTTCGCTTTTATTGGATTTCAGATGTTCATCCGGAACATAAAAGTATACACCGTCTACAGAACGGATTTTTGTAAGATTGACCGTCTCTACCGAATATTTTTGGTTTATCACTTCTTTAGAATCGGCTCCGCATGAAGTTGCGGCTGCGAGCATTACGGTTGCTGAGAGAAAAGCAAATATCTTATTATTCATAACAAATGCTGCCCCTTTCTAAAATTTAACTATTTATATTATAGAGGAAAATTTACGTAAATAGAAAAAAGACTGCCATGTTAAATGACAGTCCTTCTTGTTATGTTGGATCAGAATACGTCATCAAAGCTTCCGGAATCAAAGCTATCGAACGAAGGGAAATCATCATCAGCGGGCGCAGGAACATCAACAGCATAGTTATTCTGAGCCTGAGATGATGCATCCTTCTTAGGCTCTCCGGTGAAGTTCACCTTTTCTGCCTGCAAGCAGTAGATTGTCCTATTGTTGCCATCCTTATCAGTATAAGGATTTGATCTGAATGAACCAATGATATTGATCATTCTTCCTTTTCCAAAGTACTTACCGATAAATTCGGCAGTCTTTCCGTAAGCCTGGCAAGGAACAAAGTCAGTTAAAGTCTCCCCTGACTTGGACTTATAGTCTCTGTCAACAGCAACTGTAAAGTTTACTGCAGCATTTCCATCTCCTACCTGTCTTACTTCCAGATCCTTTGTAATTCTTCCCATGATTGTACAAATGTTCAGCATTTTTATTTCCTCCTTAAAATTATGAGTTTTGAAGTGTGATTGTAAGTTCGATAAGTGAAATGGGATCCAACATCAGTACTCCATTCATCAATATCGGTCTCGATAATATTATATACGAAAATTCACTTCAATAAAAAACAACATCCGCAAGAGTGGATGTTGTTATTCCGGTTATTTTTTATAACCAGTTCGTCGAAAAAATTGTAGTGAGAGTATAACTACAAGGTAGGCAGTGGGAATCGAACCCACTTTCTGGTTCACTGTTCTACCTATGAACTAACCTACTCAAAAAAAGATGCTTTATCTTCTCTTTTTACTTGCTATCATTACTCCGGCAGCTACTGCAGCTACTGCAAGATTCATACTTGCTGCACCTGTATTAGGATTTGCATTTTTATTGCTTGTTTTGCTGTCAGCATTGGAAGAGTTGCTTGTGTTTGTCGGTTTTACTTCATTCTTCGATTCAGTGTTATTTCCGGTAGTTTCAGCAGGGACGTCAGCCTTTGAATTATTCTCTGTAGACTTTTCTTCTTCAGGCTTGGATTCCTCTGTCTGGGTTTCTGAAGGAGTATCATCTGTAGGTACGTCGTCGCTTACAGGTGTGTCTTCAGCAGGGTCTTCCTCAACAGGAACTTCTTCAGCAGGAAGATTATTAACGGGCAGGTCCTCGATAATATCTGAGTCTGCAGAAGCAGAAATAACTCCAAAAGTCATTACCATTGTCATTGCGGCAATTATTGCCATAATCTTTCTTGTTTTCATTTGATTTTCTTCCTTTCATTGTATGTTAAAGTGTTTCCACTATCAGTGGCATTAGAACCTCCATCTGAAAAAGACGGCGTGAATAACGATTTCTTACATTATAATTATATCAAAATTGAGTTTAACCTTCAAATCAAATAATTATATATAGTATGTTTTTACTCAAACTTGACTCTGTTAGAAAGGTCATCTGCGTTACTTAATGCAACGCTGCCTTTAACTGTTCCGCCGTTTCCAATAAAATGGGCTTTTTTATCCTCTGCCCTAATATAGAATGTGAGTTCATTCAAATCTCTGGGGTCGTTGCCAGCATTTACCCATGCAACTTTCACTGAGTCCATAATATTTCTTATGTTTGCCTGAATGTTATCGATTTCAAAAATCACCTTTGTTACTAATTTCTTTGCTGCCATTTGAGCACTCCCTTTCTGTCTGTCATAAGACTAATTATATTATATAAGAAAATTTTCAAAATCTAAAAAAGTTAAAATGCTCTGCAAAAAATTACAGAGCACCTTTTCAAGATGAACAATTATGGATCGTATATAGTCGGATCAAGTCCCATTTTTATAATTTCATTTCTCAGACATTCTTTCCTCTGAGGATCTTCCGTTTGAACAAACTCCACAATAATGTTTTCGAATTCCATATCAGAGAAGTTGCTTTGTTTGCATGGTGTTTTTTGAGATTCTTCTTTAATTTTTGTCCGAAGCTCCTTGTTCTCTTCTTCTAAATAATTTTTGTATTCTGTTAGTGAGCTTATTTGGTTCTCTAACGAACCAATATATTTTTTTAGATAATTGATCTCATTCATATATCCTCCTCCGGATCATCATTTCCATCCTGGTTTTCATCGACAGTATAAATTAAAATAATAGCAGATACTATTATATATATAAGTGCCAAAACAAATATAAGAAACATAATGATCCTCCTTTGTATTTCATACTTGAAGATTAATCTCCAAGTTATCAAATTAATTCTTACATTAATATTATAATCGAAAATTAAGAGTGATAATATAAAAACAAGAAAACATCTTCTACGGATTTGATTTTACATTTTATATAAATGTGTGCAGCAGACAATTGTGCGAATTGTTGAAAACAATTAATTAAAATTCTTGATATTCTTCGAAATATAGTTTATAATGTAACCGTAAACAAAAATATAAGATCGGCAAAGAAAAATATTATGGATGGATATTCTACAACAGTAAAAACGCTGTGATATATACTGATTTTGACTGAATATTTTAACACACAAAATGGTCTCTGCGAATTCAGAGGCCATTATTTTATGTTATAGCTGAACCATAAGTCATACTAATCTACGGTTAAATAATTAAAGCCTGTTCAAATGAACAGGCTTTAAACTGAATATTATTTTCTATACCCACCTAAATTGCTGAAAACACCTAAAAATTCACAGCACCGAAGTTTTCGGAATTTATTTATCGGGATCGGAGTCCTACAAATGATAGAACCGTAAAAATCATCATCACTTTTTCCTTTATCTTTTAATCCGTAGTGATATCTGCCTTTTCTTGATAATTCTGATCTGCAAAGATCATATTGATAATAATTATCTTCACAAACATCTATCTTCTTGTCAGTGAACAAGCAAAAATAATTATCCAGATCACACAGTTCAAAGCTTATATCATTTATTTTTTCTGCTATTTGTATTTCCATATATATTTCCTTTCTTGCTGGGACATCTGTGATGTACTAAACAGATCATACCTTATTAAAGCCCATGCTTAACTCTATCTGATTCTTCGGCTTTCTTGCCATTATTGAACTTTTCAAGAGTTCCTACGAGATATCCGGTTATCCTTCTAATACGGTCAAAATTTACACCATTGTAGCTTCCGTTAGCATCATAATAAGCTTTTCTCCCGCATTTTGGGCAAGTGTCATTTATTATTCCGCTAAATCCACAGCAAGGATCTCTGTCAACGGGATGATTTATAGCTCCATAACCGATCCCGGCGGAGTCCATCGCTCTGACTATTTTTTCAAAAGCAGGCAAATTTTGTGACGGATCTCCATCAAGCTCTATATAAGCTATATGTCCGCCATTGCAAAGAGCATGGTAAGGAGCTTCCTTTTTTATCTTTTCAAATGCGCTTATATCATAGTATACAGGAACGTGCATTGAATTTGTATAATAGTCTCTGTCAGTAACACCGGGTATCTCCCCGAATTTCTTCTTATCGATTTTGGTGAATCTACCGGAAAGTCCTTCTGCCGGCGTAGCTATCAGTGAGAAATTCAGGTGTTCATGCTGAGTTGCAGCATCCGTGAAATCTCTCATATGCTTTATTATTTCAAGACCTTTTTCCTGCGCTTCATCAGATTCTCCGTGATGTACTCCCATCATAGCTTTCAGACATTCGGCCAATCCTATAAATCCTATGGTAAGTGTTCCGTTTTTCAGAACTTCTCTAAGATCTTCATCAGATTTAAGCTTTTCTCCTCCAAGCCATACTCCCTGCTGGATAACGAATGGGAAGTTATACGGATGTTTGCTGCTCTGATACTCAAATCTTTCAAGGAGCTGTTCTTTTACCAGTTCAAGCTTTTCATCGAGAAATTTGTAAAATTCCTTCCAATCACCGTTTGCTATAATGCCCAGTCTTGGAAGATTTATTGAGGTAAAAGACAGATTGCCTCTGCCGTAAGCTATTTCCGGACCGTTTATATTGCCTATTACTCGTGTTCTGCAGCCCATGTATGTGATCTCGGTTTCGGGGTGTCCTTCCTTATAATACTGACTATTGAAAGGGGCGTCCTGAAAACTGAAATTCGGGAACAACCTTTTAGCACTGACTCTGCAGGCAAGCTTGAATAAATCATAGTTTGGGTCATCAGGATCAAAGTTTATGCCATGTTTACACCTGAATATATGGATCGGGAAGATAGGTGTTTCGCCGTTTCCTAATCCTGCCTCGGTAGCAAGAAGAAGGTTTCTGACAACCATTCTTCCCTCTTCCGATGTATCTGTACCGTAGTTAATTGAACTGAAAGGAACCTGTGCTCCTGCTCTTGAATTCATGGTATTCAGATTGTGTACAAGCCCTTCCATAGCCTGATAAGTCTGCTTGTCCGTCATAACAACAGCTCTTTCAACTATCCTGTCAGCAAGAAGATTTGTATCATCACATGATTCGTACCTTGCAGTTAGCGATTCGCTTATTTTTTCTTTTATCTTTTCTTTATTGGCGATATAAAGTTCGGTATTAATTTCTGTAATGACTTCCTTAGCTTTTTCTGCTGCATCAGTATCGTTGTATACAAAATTCATTACCGAGCTTATGTTTTCCGTAAGGTTCTTTTTAAAAGAACAGCAAATTCCGGGAGCCAGCATTCTATCAAGGTTAGGTATGCTTTGACCGCCATGCTGGTCATTTTGATTTGCCTGAATAGCAATTGCTGTTAAAGCAGCATAACTACCAATAGAATTAGGCTTTCTTAAAAATCCATGACCCGTAGAAAAACCATTTTCAAACAGTTTTGTAAGATCTATCTGAGAACAAGTTGTTGTTCCGGTGGGATAAAAGTCCATATCGTGAATGTGAATATCTCCATCAGCATGTGCTTTAGCTATTTCAGGCTTGAGCATATACATTTTTACATACTCTTTAGCGGTTTCCGAGCCAAATTTGAGCATCGAACCCATTGGCGTGTTTCCGTCAACATTCGCATTTTCTCTCAGAGTATCATTATCTTTCGCATCCTGAATCACCATATCATTTAGGTTTTTCATAAGTCTGGAGTTCTTATCTCTGATCTTGGATCTTTCTTCACGATAGAGAATGTAAGCTTTTGCTGTTTTCGCATAGCCGTTTTTCATAAGCGTTTTCTCTACAAGATCCTGAATTACTTCAATGCCGACTTTTTCTTCTTTGATTTTATCTCTTATCTTTTCAGCCATTAAGATTGTCGTATGATTTGCTTTTATTTTTTCATTTGTTTCAGCAAAGGCTTTGTCCATCGCCTTAGCTATTTTACTGGTATTAAACGGAACTGTTTTCCCATCTCTTTTGATGATAGTTTTTACGTTTGTCATATAAAAGTCCTCCTTATTTTTATTCAGTTCTATGACTCCAATCATCATTGTTTGAACTTATCATTATTATAGCTGAAAATTCAGAACAATAAAAATCCCCGTCGTTCACACATAATTGACGGGGATGATATTCAAGGTATTTTTTCTATATGGATTATATTTCCTTTTATGAAGTAGTAATCCCCAACGTTGCCTGACTCTTTTACATTATCATTCAATGAATCGGTATCTACTATGAATTCTATTATATTGAATTTTGGTTCACCGTTAACGTAGGTCAGCGAATAGCAATTATTCAGGTCTGTATCGATATCTGCTTTATGGTCTCCTATAACCACGGAATAACTATTTCCTTTATCTGTGGTTATCATGTATCTGTCGCCAAGAGCCCCAAAACCACTTCCCATTGCAACAACATAATCATTGTTACAGCACCAGATACCGGAAGAATCAAGCCAATAATTTGATTTCCTTCTGTATTGTTCCGACGATTTATCGGTTATACTTTCGAGGTCCATGTAAGTATACCAATCTGTTCCATTGTTTGGTATAGTATTTCTTGGATCTCTTTTTTCGTAAGCCAAGTCTTTTACGATAGGTTTGACTACCTCTTTTTCAGAGAGTACTTCTTTTCGAATATCCCTACTGTTTTTATGAACAGGATAGAATCCGATCACCGCCAGAACAGCAGCAGCTCCGATAATTATTATAGTCTTAGTTGTCTTCATTAGAAAGGCCTCCTTGTTTTTGGTCTCCTGATATCAGTGTTTTACTATACAATTATTATATAAGATTTTGAAGTTCATTAAAAATTATATATAGTAAAAATCACATTTCTTTCTGTGAAACAAAATATGTATACTTATCTATATCTTTATCGGTAAGCATTATCAGCTTTTTCCTATCCACAAAATAAAATTCAGTTTCTTTGTATTTTTTTGTTGTGTGATGCCACGATGAATAGGAAAGAACACATAGTTTTACTGCTTCAAGAGGGGTATTTACTAATTTATTGATGTCAAACCCATGTTCTTCAGGGTCATAGATTTCCAGCACTAAATCGATTATGTCCGCTAAGCTCCATTCATTATAAGGCTTCGCTCCCTTTTCATATGCATCAACGGCATTATTACTCATATTCAGTTTATAATTGTATCCCGCCATTTAAAAGACCTCGTTTCAAATATAAATTATTATTGTAAGGCAAAGTATTTATTGATATAATCCTCCTGAGTGAAGTACGTCTTTTCAGAAATAAAGCATCTATGTTTTTTATTGTAACATTCATCTCTTCTATTTTCTGCCTCTGCTCTTATTTCCTCAAGATGCTTTTTCTTATAAATTTCTCTTTTCATCTGCTTATGGTTGCTTCTTCTGTAAGAACCGGAACATCTAAACATACTTCAACATCCTTTCTTTATACAGATCACTATCCGAAAGAATTTTACTCTTTCTGGTAGTATTTTACAAGAAAATTCAAAACAATAAAAAAGAGCCCGGAGGCTCTTTTCCGAAATTACAGATTTGATGTATTTATTCTACTAAAATCACTCTTTAAAAGAAGATTGATATAAGCACCAAGGCGGCTCATCTTCATAAAAGACTTTTCATCCACTGCAAGTGTTTTGCCTGTTATAAGATTATGAAGCAACGATGTGTTGGTACTGCGATCAAGCATCATAAGTTGATAATATATTCCCTCACTACCGCCGTAATCGACATCATACATAAACCTACATTTTTGAGCTACTGATTCAGGTATCGTGTATTTAAACTCCTTATAAGCTTCTTTCAAGGAAAAAGATTCCTCAAAATATTCATCAGGTTCAATCTTTGCTTGTTTTACACGGAATAAAATATCTTTCACGATATTTTTAGGATGTCTGATACCTTCGTTTATGCATCTGTGTTCGTCTAATCCTTTATAAACAGAAACATAAATACCATTCCCTTCCCTTCTTGAAAGGTAAGAATAGATCATTTCTCTTAATTTTTCATCCTTTTCAGTCATTTCTTCACGGAGACATGATTCGTTTATTTCATTTGCAATTATTTTGATTTTTTCATCATTGAGAGCTTCATCAACGTCCTCTGTAAAAAGAGAATATTTAAAAGCAAGTAGTTCATTTAATTTCTTGATGTTCATTAAAATGCTCCTTTGATTTTTACTGTTCAGTGTTTTCTATTTCCGCCTGCATAGCTGCGTCGATATAGTAAAACATCTCTGTGTCTTGTTCGGCTATTCCATTCTGAAGCAGGAAGTTTTTTGCGTCTTCCGGAGAATTGAAAACCATTCTTTTATTGTTATTGTCCAGCAAGTATTCAATACCGCCGTTAACGGTTATTCCGTTCAAGGTTCTGCCTATCAGGACTCCGCATTCAATTCCCTCTGAAAGAGTTTCTATCATATAGAAATCTTCGTCGCAGTGAAAGCATTGTCCAAAATATCCCGGTGTTTCCGTTATGTACAAAGGTCTTTTGCATTTAGGACAATAATATTTCCCGTCTGCTGCATCTTGTCTTACAATATATCCGTTTTTGTAAATTCCTCTTTCCATTAATGTTTCCTCCTTATTGCAGTCCGAGTTGGATCTTCACTATATTGCTTACTTCTTCCATAAAATTGTCATTGAGGTATCCCACATAATATTTCAAACGCTCTTTCGCTATCGTTTTTATACTTTCAGCAAGAATCACACTGTCTTTATTCAAATTTGCAGTTCCTGCTTCAACCAAAAAATGAGTAGGCTGATTTGAATCTTTATATCTTGAAGTAACAGGTACTACTGTTACTGTGGAAGAGTATTTATTTCCCATATTGTTTTGAATGATAATTACAGGTCTTATTCCGGACATCTCAGATCCCATTCCATCTCCCAGATCGGCGAAGTAAACCTGTCCTCTTTTGATAAATCTTGTGTATGTATTATTTACTGTGTTCATTTTTAACCTTTCTTTCTGTAATCTTTTCGGATATGAAATGCTCCAAATTATCAAATCATACCACCACTAAAATTATAATCGAAAATTCCGACAAATAAAAACACCTTCCTGTATAAATTCAGGAAGGCGTTTATTGTTGCTCAGTGTTTGAAAAATTCATCTGCATCTCCCGATAACAAGGTAAATCGAGCTGTATGCTCTTTTCCCTTACTATCAGTAAATGTTATGACAGAACCCATATCCTCTGAGGAGGACATTGCAGGTTCTATTGATGTTACGTTTGCTTTCTTATCAAGAAAGCGCTTAACATGAGTTTTCAAAAGACTCTTCATAGACTCGACATTACTGCCAAGCTCCAAAATCGAAAATCTGTCGTCAATTGATTTAGTAAGAAATGTAACTGTCATATGTAAAATACTCCTTTCGGGAGAACGTACACAACAGCGCCGTGTACATTCTCCTTAAATTTTGATAAATAATATGATAAGTGATATATATTACACAGTGACAATGAGGTGAGAATCACTGTGAGAATAAGGAAGTAAATTGAAAAAGAAATTTGATAAGTGGGTCGATAATTATATGTACATTCCCAAAAGGGAAATAATAGGGAGATTGGATATATGATAATGGCTAAATTGATTACTATAGCCTTGAAACGGTAGTTAATATCGATAGTTGGAGGTTTAGAACATCGATATAGAGCAACAATTAATAATCTCCAGTTATCAATTATTATCTCTGCAATTATTGTATAAGAAAATTCATTCAGATAAAAACAAACTCTAATTACTTTTTTTATTGATTTTTATTTTCTGATATAATTTAATCGAAGATCAAATTGAAAATTGGAGTAACAAATGAAGGATCATACTATTTAAAAGGAGTAATAAAAATGAAAAACAACAGTATTCTCAAAATAATCTCTGTAAAAACACAATTAAAACAAGTCGGGAATGAACTATACCGCGGGAAATGCCCTTTTTGTGGAGCTTCACAGTTGTTTGTTTTCGAAAAAGATAATTGTTATCATTGTTTTAACTGCGGAAATAATGGAGATCAAGCAAGATTTATGAATGAAAACAAGATCCATTATAAGGACGCTGTCGGAAAAAAGTACCGTGCAATACATACAGAACCTTGTGAATTGAAAAGATTTTATAAAATGAATTATGATGCAGGCAAATTTTTCTTTAAAAAACTATTTTCCAAAAAAGACAAAATCTGTCTAGATTATCTCATTAACAAAAGAGGCCTGACAATTGAAACCATTTGTAATTTCAGAATGGGTTATGCAGACGGAATTTTTACATCGCTAAAAGAATATATGCTCGGTTTAGGATATACTATCGAGGAGTTGCTCCAAGGATCACTGGTAACAGTATCCAAAAATGACGAGATAATTGATTTTTTCAACAACAGAGCAATGTTCCCTTTTATCGATATAAATGGTAATATTATAGGATTCGGAGGCAGAAAGCTGGATGGCGATAATAATTTCAAATACCTTAATTCCAAAGGCACTCCATGCTACAGCAAAAACACCTTTTTGTTTTCCCTTAACTATGCAATAAAAAGCATCAGTAAGGGCGAAACTCCTATTTTATGCGAAGGTAATCTTGATGTTATTTCAATGCATCAGGCAGGCTTCAAGACTGCTGTCGCCAGCTGCGGAACAGCTCTTACAAGAAAACAAGCTTTATTGTTAAAAAGGTATTCTGATGATGTCATAATTTGTTATGACAATGATGAAGCCGGAATAACAGCAACTGAAAAAGCGATTGATATTCTCGAAAATACCGGATTTACGGTATATGTAACCACCCTTTCCGGAGCAAAAGACCCTGATGAATATATAAAAAAATTTGGAGCAAAAAAATTCTATGAAATAATAAAAACTACATCCAAGAACTCCTTATTTTACAGGATCGAGCAATTATCAAATAAATACGATCTGACTGACCTTGACGCTCAAGCGTATTTTATAAAAGACGTAACTGAGTTATCATTAAGAAAAAACTATGATCCCGAGAGGACGATAAAAGAAACTTTCAATTTTATTTGATCCTTCAAGCAAAAAGAGGCTGTTGCAACCGCAGCTCCCTCTAACCATATCCAAACATCAGAGTAAAAAACATATTAACTGGTGAAATAAGCTGTTTCAGTGCGCACACCCCCAAGCCCTCTTCAAAAAAGAGGACTCGGGGGTGTTATGTTCTGCTGGTTTTTATGCCGTTTTCAAATTCAGGCGAAAAAGTCCTTGCATACATTAGAATTTTGGTAATTGCGTTTTGACCACATTATTAAAAAATGTGATAATTCTGCATTTTTTTATATGTTATGATGCTGTTATGGAATGAACATGAATGAACATTCAATTTTAATTCTTTGGGTATAGGGTAAACATTTTGGATTGTTTTGGATTTTTAATGTATAACGAATGATTATAAATAGTATTGTGTATATTTTTGCAATCTGATATAATAAGATCATCGGAAGTTTATAAAGTGTAGATTAGTAATTATCAAAGATTCTACTTAAGTAATCCAACTTATAAGGTTCTGGATATATATAACTGCTAATAGTGGTTTTATAGTAAACCAGATATGGTAGGATGCTTAAAATTGACAAGTGATGGATAAATTATTAGTCTATTATAGCAATATCTTCTCTGACTTCTGGTACTTTATATTATTTCAAAACGTATGATTCTTGTCAGATGTTGCTTACATTTTGATGGTTGCTGTAATACGACATGATTATACGAGTAGCTTGACAATTGAATAAATATCTTTGGACTGAAACTTAAAAGAATTTGATCATAATTATGATAATGATTCCTCAATAGAGTTAAGCCCTACCAGGATTTATAATACGGTGACGATTAGTTAATGAAAAGGTGATATCTATGATGAAGTGTCCGTTTTGTGGGCGATATAACTCAGATGGGACTGTGATTTGTGTTTTCTGTCGTGAAATGATAGTCGATGACATTTCCACTGTAGAACCCGAAAGAGATATATTGTTCAGACATGAGGACCCTATGACGAGCAGCACATCGATCCAATGTCCATATTGCGGAAGTACACACTTGCAGGCTCTAAATGAGACTGATAATGATGTTGTTACTACAGGCGGAGGATATTCTTTGTCGAGAGGATTATTTGGTTGGTTGCTATTTGGTAAAATAGGCACTCTGCTAGGATTAGGGAAAAAACAAAAAACCATGGTCCATACTAATAATCGCACATTTTGGGTGTGTACTAGCTGTGGGAAGAAGTTCAGAAATCTTGAAGACTGGTTATCAGAAATAAGGATAAAAGAACAAGAGTTTAAAACATCAGCTATTATTACCGGCTTAATTGCTTATGTATTAATTATACTGATGGCTGAAGGCTCTAGGATCATATCGGTTATTTTAATGATATATCTTGTTGCTCGAGGCGGAAAACTTCTGTCTCAATGGTTAGAATTAACACTAAGCAGAAAGTCATATCAATCGTTTTTGGAGCGATTTGGGAGGAGGTGATCACAGTATGGTAACGATACAAGAAATGCTTGGGAGAAGCACATCAGCTGATATCAATGTCAATGTTGACATTGTATTTGCAATCGATGCTACCAATTCAATGGAACCGCTTATAGAAGCTGTAAAGCATTTAACACTCAACTTTAAAGACGTGGTATCAGCTGGGCTGAAAGGAAAACGCAGAATAATTAATCAGCTTAGAACCAAAGTCATTGTATTCCGAGATTACTACGTTGATGAAAACGATGCAATGCAGGAATCAAGATTCTTCATACTTCCTGAGGAGAATAAAGAATTTAGAGACTTTGTATCTGGTATAAAATGCGGCGGCGGCGGTGATGAACCCGAAAGCGGTCTTGAGGCTTTAGCTTTAGCTATGCAGTCAGACTGGGTCCAAGACGGAGATAAGCAGCGTCATATTATCTGTTTATTCTCAGATGCACCTGCTCATCCGCTTGAGCAGCAAAGAGATGGAATTCCAGACTGTTATCCCAAAGGAATGTTCAAATCGATCAATGATTTGTACTACGCATGGGGGGGATGGCAGACATCACTTTACAATGCAGCAAATACTACTCAAATGGATCCTAGTGCAAAACGTCTTATACTTTTTGCACCAGAAACTTCACCTTGGGTGGAGATGTCAAACGATCTCGACAATACTTGGCGAGTTGGTATGAAGAAAAACAACGGTGGCAGAGATCTTGACCCTAAAGAAGTTGTTAAGTCCATCTGCGAATCTGTATAAACTAAAAGGAGAATTTACTATGGAAGATACCAGAATAATTCAGACCATGATGGGTCAGATGAACGAAAGCCTGCCTACGGCTGTCGATATTATTTTTGCTATTGATAGCACCGGCTCTATGATGCCTATAATAGACGTCGTAAAGCATATCTCGTTGACCTTTCACAAGGACATCGAGCCTTACCTCAAGGACAAAGGAAGAGTGATAGAGACACTGAGGATAAAGGTCATCTCTTTCCGTGACTTCTACTATGACGGCGATGAGGCGTATAAAGAATCAAAGTGGTTCAACCTTCCTGAGGAAGTTGACGAATTCAATATGTTCGTCAATGGGATCGAAGCTAAAGGCGGCGGAGATGATCCTGAAACCAGTCTTGAGGCTCTCACACTTGCAATGAGAAATGAGTGGAATATGGATGGCGAGAAAAAGCGCCATGTGATCGTTCTTTTTACGGACAATGAGGCACATAAGTTCGAGTCGCATGATGCTCTTGTAAAAGATGCGGAACTGCGTGGGTGTAAAGTAACAAGTTATCCTGATAATATGCCTTCCAATCTTACTGAGTTCTATAATGAATGGAGTAAGGGTTCTCTCGCTCAGGATAGCGAAGAAGCTAGAGCTGCTTATAATGCTAAAAGACTTTGCCTTTTTACACCTTCAGTCTATCCTTGGTGTGAGATCGAGGCCGACCTGGAAAACACTATCAGAAAGAGTATAGATGTTGATAAGGGCGGAGCTGAGCTCACTATAGAAGATGTATACAAGCTCATAGCTGAGACTATGTAATAGGAGGTACGCTTATGTTTCCCGTAATACCTTTTGAATTTCAAATCGGGAAAAAAGCCGCCTGTGAGGATGCGCCACCCGTTGTTAATCAGTCGTATGCATTAGTGTGCGACGGTATGGGGGGCGCAGGCACCTCACTTGTCCAGTTGGTCAACGAAGCAGGGGAAATGTACACAAGAACCAATGCATATATCGGTTCAAGAATCGTGTCGAATTCTGCTAATGAGTATCTTGATTCATGTTTAGATGAGATCAAGTCTGCTGTTCTCAATTGTGATGACAGTAAGCTAAGATCGATCGTAAACGGATTAAAGGGAAAGATAGTTAGTGATCTTAATGCTGCGTTAGTTAAATACAACATAGAGGTATCAAGAAGCATAACGATCCGTACATTTCCTACGACTTTGGCAATTGCTGTGTATTTCCAGCAAGTTGATACAAATTATGTATTAACTATTTGGACAGGTGACTCCAGGGTCTATGCACTTACTGGCAAAGGTTTATTCCTGTTAACACAAGACGATACGCCCGATCCGGATGCGATGACAACTGATTCGAAGCTGATCAATAGGATCTCAGCGGGTCGCCCGTTTACTATCAATTATGCTCTGTACACTTTCAATGAGCCTATCTTCACGTTTGCGTGTTCAGACGGATGCTTTGACGGCTTTCTTTCACCGTTAAACTTTGAATGGCTTTTGATCCGTTCAATACTTGACATCAATACCGAAAGTGAAGAGAATATTGGTAAGGTTATGTCGCAGGGCATTGCTAAATCTATGTACTCTAGGGTGATAGATGATACTACATTGGCTGGAGCCTTTATTGGAGGATCATCACTCGAGAAGATGAAGAAAGACCTAGAAAAAAGGTTACTGGCATTTGAACCGGATGCATTAACTATCACTGATCATATCGACAAGAGAAATGGCATTAATTCCAAGAGGAGTGACATCAAGCGAATAATCGCTTTAAACTCTGGGAGAATCGAGGACACGATCTATAAACACGTGTTTTCAGCTCTAAAGACTAAAGACGGTGACGATGTTACCCTTAGTATTCTCAAGAGTTTACCGTCTTATGCTAGTTACCTGGAAGCTAAAAAGGATATAGAGACCACAATTAAGTCAAGATATGACAAGAGAGTAGAAGAACTACAAGACGACATAGCTAAAACCAGAGCCCTTTGCACAGAGATGATCATTAGTGATCATATGAAATGGAAAAGAGTTCTTGATGAAAGGGAACAGAGTTTTATTATTTTAGGGCAGTTCCCCTTTATCGGGAGAGAGATCAGGAAGCCAAATCACTTGTATGTAAGTCCTGAAAGGACGCTTCAAATGCTTTATACATACATCGGATTACTTGAGCATCCTGATTATCAGCTTCTTGTAAGTGATTCAATTCCAAGCGAACTTGAAGTTGCAGTAAGGCAGCTTGAAAAGATGACGATACTGTTACGCAAGAGGGAAAAACAGGTCATTGAAGCTTGGTCTCAGGCATACTTTTCAACAAGATGTCACAGGGAAGAACGCGAGAAGTATTATAAAAATCGAGACTACGAAACGAAGATAGATGACATACTCGCCGATCCGCAAAAGTATGAATTCTTGACTTCACTCACGTGTGCAAAGATCTCTAATTACACTTCTAAGCTCAATGAGATCGCAAATATACAGCGTTCCCGCGAGAATGATATACGTGATCAGATCACAGAACTTATCGATTCTTTCTGGAGAAAAAATAAGACGGCAATTATCGAGTCGTTCATGAACTTGAATATCGATGCCGCTGTCAGCGGATTCACTTCAGACGAAGCTGTTATGCTTAATACACAGATCGCCAATTATACTAAGCTCAATGCGATCAATGCTCAGATCAAGGAAGAAACCAGTTTTATCGAGCCTATCTGGGATCGATATAAAAGGAATTTCCAGTATTATAATTATGCAAAACTGAGAGGTGTTAGCGATGACAATTAACGGATACACGCTCGAAAAGGACGAGTGGGAGACTCGCGGAGGCGGTGGACAGTGTAATTTCTGTAGAAAAAACGGCGAACGTTTTTTCATTAAACGTTTGCTATCTCCGAAGTATCCTGAATCTGACAAGTTCGACGAATCATACAGAAGAGATAAGATGAAAGAGTGTGAAAAGTGGCTGAACACTCGCAATAGGATCATAAAGGCACTTCCGGGAACCGGTTCAGGAAACTTGGTAAAACCCATTGAATACTTCAGGGATGGACCTGTGTATTATGAGGTGTCCAGAGCTATTGACCCAGCTGACGTGAAAGTAAGCGATATACATAAGGAGTCTAAAACTAATCTAACAAGGCTTATGCTCACAATATCCAAAACCATGGCGGACTTGAATGCTGCCAGTATAGTGCATGGAGACATGGACCCCGGGAATATAGTGATCTCTAAAACAACTGGCGGGAATTTAGTCTGCAAACTCATTGATCTCACTGATGCTTTTTTCGAAAACGAGGTCCCTAATGAGATCAAGAGCAAAGAGTATTGGTGGAGCCCGGAGATGGCATTATTTACGCAGGGCATGAAACAGGAACCAAATCCTTTCAAGGAGTTTATTACAACAAAAACCGATGTGTTTAGTCTGGGCATTATTTTTCACCAGTACTTGTCACCTACAGGAGAAGGACCTATATGTGACACGCCACAGCCTTGGATGTCATATCAAGCAGGAAAGGCACCAAGAGTTGACCCTTCTATCGATAAGGACTTTGCAATAATAATCGAGAAGATGATCAAATGTGAACCAAGTGAGAGACCGACTATGGCAGAGGTTCATAGAGAACTCTATGATATGGATAGAAACTCTACTAAGCCCACTCCTACTCTCTATGTTCCTGGCGACCAATTAAACGGTAAGGGGGCTCCGGTCAAAGATATTTCCATGCGCAATGCAAAAAAGATGGATCTGTATTTTACTGATGGATCCCAGCAACTCATGGATATACATTTGGCACTCAGTATCGGCTATATAAAAAGGAAGTAGGCATTAATGAGCCCGGCTTAACCGGGCTCTGCAACTATATTTGAGAGGTAATTATTATGACTAAGAACGACGCTGTATACGTAAAGGCTAAGTGTTCTAAAACACATAGAGACTTCTATATGGTATACTATAAAAGCTTTAGTGAAAAGTGGGTACTCACTTACGGACTTAAAAACCTTCCTGTGGGAAGATCTGGCGAGAAAAGTGAGGAGATCAACGTTGACTTGTCACGTGCAAAGGTAGGAGTTCAGTACTCCTGTCCTGATTGCCACGAAAAGCATTGGTTTACCTGTTGGCAGTGTGGAAACAGGTCATGTTTCGATGGCGATAGTCGCGATGGCAGAGTCGTTGTATGCGCTCATTGCGGTGAAAGTGGAGTTTTCAGGTCTTCAAAGTCTGGAAACAGTGATAATAGAGATAGAAAAAAAGTCTCGATCTTTACTACATCGGGACAGGGATAAAGGAGTAATTATGGGTTGGATCTGTGAAGAATGTGGATATGAGAACGAATTCAGCGAGCTGGCACAGATCACAACGTGTGACTGCTGTGGAGAGCCTGCTTCTGAAAATGTAAAAACAAAAGCGTGGGAAAAGTTAAATTCTAAGCGTTTGGAAGAAGAACGCAGGCTCAAAGCAATAGAAGAAGAAAGACTTGCAAAGGTTGCTCAAGCCCGTTTTGAAAGGCACCAAAAGGCTATTATTAGTTTTTCAAGATCAGTAAAAAAAGCTGTTACAGCTATCGTACTGGTCTCTGTCAACATGATCGCAATATGGGCAGCTGTAACGATAAACTCTTCAAATGACTCAATAACAAATTTTTATGATAATATCAAGCACTCTTCCTTATCTTATTACAGTGATAATGTCAAAGAGAACACTTCTATAACAGGCAGTCAAATAGATAGTAATTATCAGAAGGATACAGAGAACATACGCATTATAGGTGATACAACTATATCACGATCAAACAATGCGTCTGACAATATGCCACTTGTAGTAGTCGGTGATACGAAGCATCGATTCGATTTTAATGTGGCTTCTTTATGCGAAAGTGTGTTAAGGCGTCTTATAGCCTTTATGCACTTATAGGAGGTTTTCTATGCTTACTTTCTTCATAGTAATGGTCATTTTATCAAACACTGTTGGCATACTTACGTGCCTCATTTTTCTTATCGGTGCTGGTGCAGGTTCAAGAGTTTTTTCGGACGCAGACTTACACGGTCGCTGTCATCAGCAGGTAGGAACGTGCAGATCAGCTTCTCTCTTATTTTCTATATTCTTCTGGCTTATAGCATCATGTTTACCCACTGCTGAATGCCTTGAAAGGTACATACAGCTTTCAGATGTAACTCGAATTTACGGGTATATATGGGTAATAGTTGGGTTTTGTGCTGTAATTACAAGCATAATTGCGAATATAAAGAAGAAAGCCAAGGATGTGGCTATAATAGCTGCTAAGATCAAACGAAGCAGCTTTTTTATAGGCTTCGTCTTCTTACTGAGCGCTTATATTTTAAATGTGAGGTGAAACAACTTGGATAATGTTGTATTTATCGAGGTAATGTGCGGTAAGGCACACAAGAAGTTTTATGCAAGATACGATCTTGCTTTCGACAAAAAATGGGTTTTGACTTACGGAATAAAATATATACCTCCCGGAGAGACGACCAGTCAGTTTGGATCGCGTACAATGAAGATCGATATTTCCAAGGCTCGAAACGGTCCTCAGTATAAATGTCCTTACTGCAATAATAATGACTTTGTACGATGTGGCAGCTGCGGCAAGATCACCTGTTACACCGGAACTGGTATATCAGTATGCGAATACTGCGGAGATGCTGGTGAAGTAACAGGCCATATCGACTCCTTGAACGGTAAAAGCGGAAGGACACAGGTGTAGCAGATGATCTATAGGTTCTCAAATTCGGAGCATGTTGCCTATGAAGCAATATTTAATGCTATAACCAGACTTGAGACATTTGCCGATATCACAGGTGTTACATTAGACGAAAGATGCCTCCTCAGTATTTATACTAGAGCCATCGCCACCAATCCAATGGGGTACTGTTACGATCCTACGAGAATCGAATACCGTTATTACGGAAACAGATACATAGTATACTTCAATAAATTGGAGGAAGCTGACAAAAAGTTTATTAGCTTATGCAGCGCTGTGGAGTTTGAAAGAATGAGGATCTACGAAAATGCTTCAAAATATACAGACCCGTATGACAAGTTACTGTCTGTATATGCCTACTTTGTTAGATCGTATGAATATTGTGGGCAAAATAGGATAAAAACCATAAATCATTCATCAGCTTCACAGCATCTTTATTCCAAAGCCGTTTGTGAAGGCTTCTCGCTAGCATTTGCTGAGATCGTTAACGCTCTTGGCATTACCTGTGATATCATTAGCGGAAGGAGCTCATCTAGAGCTGGTCAAGAAGACCATATGTGGAATATTGTCACTCTGGACAATAAATGTTACCATCTGGATGTTACTTGGGATATATGCACTAAGGGTAACGTAGAAGCTTTCAGCTATTTTATGCTCAGCGATAACGATATAGGTCTTGATCATTCATGGGACACAGCAAAATTCCCACAGTGCAGTGATGATTCACTGGATTGGTACAAAGGAAATGGGGCTTATATCCGAACGGCCGATGAGTTAAAGGCACTAATACAACGTAAGATTTCTGAAAAATCAAAATCAATTTCATTTAGAGCTGCAGATACATTCTCATATAGAGGCAACATTGTTCGCATAATAAACGATTATTCGTACTCATTAAAGAGCCCTATAAAAAATATTGAATTTTCAATTAATGAACAGTGCAGAACTATGAGTTTCAAAATAGAGTATAGGGATACAGATCAATACTTATGAAATCTTACAAATCCAGCCTGTGATTGCTATAAGGATATTTTTTGAGATTCAAGAAAAGGAATACGGTTGCTATAACGAAAAGAATGTGGATAAGCAAATTGTATATACCGCCCACACTGCCACAACTGCACGGATATTTTGCCACATCTTGCCGCTGACTGCCCACGGGCACTGCCCGGCAAGAAAAGAGCCTGTCAGGCAGGCTCCATATTTTTAGTGGCCCTAACATCCGTGGAAGCGGCTCTCATAGTGCGGCAGTGTGGCTCTGAAAGTCCGTGCAGATAGCTCTGGAGGGACGGTATATACACAAATTGTTCAACTTCATTGATAAGTTTGTATAACAATTGTTTGAACTGATTTATCACTGTCGGGAAATGATGTTTGTAAATCAAAGCAAAAAGTAGTATACTTATTGATTGTATCCAACTAGGTTTGATAACTCTCTTTATCAGAGTTCATTTTTGAATATCAATGTATTATTTGTGTATATGCTAGATGGTTTACATGACATGGAATTAGGATTATAATTAAATTATAGAAAAAAGGGGGGATTCATGTGATCATAACAAGAAAATGTCTCGATGAAATCTTAACAATAAACATTGACTCAAATGTTGAGTTCGGGGGCATTATCGGGAGAGATGAGAATGGAGTTATAACTGAAGTTTTCGTCGACAAGGGGAAACGATTTAAAGATATGCCACTTTGCTGCTACTATCCTGATGTTGACAGACTTAACGGCATTATTGAGAAGTGGAGTGAGGATGGGATTGAGTTCTGTGGTATTTACCACACTCATTACGCTGAGATAGGCTCTTTTTCGGTGTTTGATATGGACTATATGAGAAATATACTCAACGCTATGCCCGAAGATAGAAAAAAGCTGTATTTTCCTTTGTTGTTACTTCCCAAAGCAAAATTAAGGTCATATGTCGTTTCTTTTTCATCAAATGGTGAAATAAGCGTAACGGCTGACAAAATAGATATAAAGGAAGGAGGTGTAATTTGATGGTAAACAAAAAAATAAAGGCTGTATGTATTCCTAAGGGCTACTTTCACGGTAATTGCTGCGATTGCAGATACGCAGACTGGAGCGATGTACGTGATGACGGTAGTGTTTATTGCAGAGGCCCCTATGGGGGCTATAACAAACCCGAAAACAGGAATGGTTGCTTCCATCACAAGCAGGGATAATCAGTATTAGCTGTAAAACGGTACAAGCGCTTGCATAGAGCAGGCGCTTGGTTAACCGTTCCTAGTTTATTTAGATGAAAAATCATTGTTAGTATCTATAGGAGGGAAATGTAATGGTATATGTTATCTTCTTGGTTTATTCTGTTTGGGCTATCTATTCAGGATATAATTTTGTTAACGGGAGATGGGCATTTTTTGAAGAAAAGAAACCCCTTAACATCATATTAAAAGCCCTTATGATAGTTATTATGGGTAGTTGGTACGGTATTATTAATCTTATATACTATATGATTAAAGCTTTTGTTGCTTTAGTGAAATTTTTATCGTAAGTTAATACTGCTAAACGGCTAGGAGGAATATTATGAGTATCGTTTTGATAGTAATAATTGTATTATTTATTATAGGTATGTTTTCATCCGATGATTCAGATAATTCA